>Ga0209108_10000522_pt1 | contig 21261 bp, 19 predicted proteins | sample Rifsed10ft1_FD_184003 | JGI IMG/M metagenome (GOLD analysis project Ga0209108, IMG submission 184003) | Soil microbial communities from Rifle, Colorado, USA - sediment 10ft 1 (version 2) | ecosystem: Environmental > Terrestrial > Deep subsurface > Rock core/Sediment | place: Rifle, Colorado...
GCCGAACTGGATGATGAAACGGCGATCGTCCTGGCCGACATCCCCGGCCTGATCGAGGGAGCCCATGCCGGCGCCGGTCTGGGCACCGGTTTCCTCAAACACACCTCCCGCACCCGGACCCTCATCCATCTGCTCGACGGGTCGGCGGCGGATCCGCTGATCGACTTTTCCCAGGTCAATGCCGAACTGGAGCTCTTCGACCCGCAGCTCGCCCGCAAGCCCCAGGTCGTTGCGCTCAACAAGATCGACCTCCCGGAGGTCAAAGCGCGCTGGCCGCAGCTGGAGGCCAATTTCAAGACTCGCGGCGTGCAGGTCCGGCCGGTGTCGGCCCTCGCCCGCCAGGGGCTGCGTGAACTGATTCTGGAGGCCTACCGTTTAGCTCAGACCACGGAGGTCGAGCCGGAGGAAGAGTTTCCAATCTATCGGCCGGAGCCAGACGGTGAGCAGTATCGGATCTCGCGCGGGCCGGATGGGAGTTGGCGGATCGAGGGGACGGGGATTGAGCGGGCAGCCGAGATGACCTATTGGCAGTATGACGAGGCGGTGCGGCGGTTTCAGCGAATGCTGACCCGGATCGGTGTCACCGAATCCCTTCGAGCGGCCGGCGCTAAGGATGGCGACACGGTCCATATCGGTGACCACGAATTGGAGTGGCGCGAGTGATTGGGGTATTCGGGGGGACCTTCGACCCGCCTCATGTCGGGCATCTGATCCTGGCAGATGAGGCCCGCAGCGTGCATTCGCTCAGCCGCGTGCTGTGGGTGGTCACTGGAATTCCGCCGCACAAGCCCAGCCAGCCGGTGACGCCGGTAAACCATCGGATCGGGATGGTCGAACAGAGTATCGCGGACAATCCAGGATTCGAGATTTCCCGGATTGAGCTCGATCGCCCGGGGCCCCATTTCGCGGCCGAGACACTAGAACTGCTCGCGGCAGGAAACCCCAATCAGGAGTGGGCTTACGTGATGGGCGAGGATTCGCTGGCCGATTTGCCCAACTGGCATCGGCCCGATCGTTTCGTGGCGCTCTGTCGCTCGATCGTTGTCTTACGCCGGACCCAGGTCCAGGCCGATCTGGACCAATTGGAGCGCCAGATTCCCGGACTGGCGGCCAAAGTCCGGCTACTCGAGGTGCCGCTGGTTGATGTCTCCGCCAGGGACATTCGCCGGCGAGTTCAAGCCGGTCAGCCGTTCCGTTATCTGGTCTCGGCGCCGGTCGCAGACTACATCCGCGAGCATCGGCTGTACCTCTGAACCGGGCGGCCGACCGCGGGGGCGTGGCGGCACTGGCCGCTACGGCTTCGAAGCTGGCGGGTCCTCCTTGGATCCTTCGTTCGGGCTTTGTTCCTCTACCGGAGCGGAGGCCGGCTCCGCGGGTCGGGGGACGGCCCGCCGCAGCTGCTCCAGTGCGACCCGGTTAGAGTGCCGGCAGCGCGGGCAACGGACGTCGTAGTGGTTGCCCTGGCTGCCCTCCAGGGCTGCCAGCGCAAACGCGATCTCGTCCTTGTTGATGGCAAAACTCCAACCACAGCGGTAACAGCGCAGCTGCATATCAACCCTCCGTTAGGTGGTCGAATTGGCCCGCCGGGCCGAGCCGGCTCCCAGAACGATGCCGGCCAGGATCAAGCCGCCACCCGCGATCCGCAGGCCCGACGGCACCTCGTGCAGCAGTGGGATCGCCAACAGGGTCGATCCCACCGCTTCTCCAAGCTGAGCGAGCGAAACCACCGCGGCCGGCAAGAAACCCAACGCCCAATTATAGGTCGAGTGGGCAACCAGCTGGGGCAGCACGGCCAGCAAGACCAACCAGAGATAGGTCGATGGGCTGAAACCAACCGCAGGGTCGCCTGCTCCCCAGGCAGCCAGCCCGAGCAAGACGGCGGCCGTCGGGTAGGCGATCCCGATGTAGGGAAGGAGGGGAACTTGCTGCCGCACGACCCTGCCGGTCAAGACGTACCCGGCTCCGGCCGCGGCCCCGCCCAGGGCAAGCAGATCGCCTTTGAGCGCCGGTCCGCTCAGAATCTCAGCCGCCGCGGCGCAGCTCGCTCCGGAGCACAGGTCACTGAACCCGACCAGCAGGCTGCCCGCGGTCGCTACCAGCAGCCCGAACACCAGCCGGCGCAAGACCGGCTCCTGAATCAGCAGCGGCGAGAGGGCGGCGACCATCAGCGGGGTCGTCTGCACGAGGACGATCGAGCTGGCCACACTGGTGTACTCCAGCGACCGAATCCAGGTGGCGAAGTGCAAGGCAAGAAAGCCGCCGGCCAGCAGCGTGAGGCGAAGGTTGCGCGCCGAAAGCGCCCGCAGGGCGGGCCGCTCGCGCAGCCCGACCACCGGAGCCAGGATCAGGGTAGCGATCGCTAACCGGTAGGTGGCGATCACCAGGGAGGTGGCCTCCACCTGAGCGTAGCGGATGAGGATCGAGGCACTCGAAGCCGCCGCGATCGCAGCCCCCAGCGCGAGGGTGGACGGGACCCGCGGACCGGGTTTTTTCATAGCAAACTTGACATTATATGTCGCAGAGGTCTAAAATAGTGAAGCCGCACACAATCGCGGACTCGCCCGGATAAGGACAGGTCCGCTTCGGGAAGACTATCCGGAGGAACTGACCAATGCGCTTTGAATTACCTCAGCTTCCCTACGCCTATGATGCCCTCGAGCCGCACATCGACGCTCGGACTATGGAAATCCATCACGGCAAACACCACGCGGCCTACACCAATAATTTGAACAACGCCCTGGACTCCGCCAAAGAGCTTGGGGAGAAATCGGTCGAGCAGATTCTGGCCGACCTGGATGGGGTGCCGGACGGGATCCGGATGGCGGTCCGCAACAACGGCGGTGGGTTTGCCAACCACAATCTGTTCTGGACTATTATGGGGCCGAAAGGCGGGGGAGAGCCGGGAGGCGCCCTCGGCAAAGCAATTGGCAGCGCGTTCGGGGATTTCGGCAAATTCAAGGACGAGCTGACCAAAGCAGCAGTCGGTCGATTCGGGAGTGGGTGGGGGTGGTTGGCGGTCGACGGGGATGGGAAGTTGAAAGTGCTCGCCACGCCGAACCAGGATTCACCCATCTCCCAGGGAATGACCCCCGTCCTAGGGGTGGATGTGTGGGAGCACGCCTATTATTTGAAGTATCAAAACCGGCGTCCGGACTACGTGGCTGCCTGGTGGAATGTGATCAACTGGGCGGAAGTCGAGAAGCGCTACGGAGCGGCGACGGCTTGAAGTCAATCAGTCAGATGCTTGGAGGAGCTGAATGACACACGTCATCACCAGCCTGTGCTTGCGAGACGGCTCGTGCGTGGATGTCTGTCCGGTAGAGTGCATCATCCCCGGTAAGCCAATCGAGCAGTGGCCGTGGTTCTACATCGACCCGGACACCTGCATTGACTGCGGCGCCTGCATCCCGGAGTGTCCGTACCTGGCGATTTTCACTGAGGAAGAGTGCCCGTCGGACTACGCTGCGAAGGGCGGAGAAGTCCAGAGCATGCCCGTGGGTACCCCGGGCTTCGATCAACCCTGGGATGGGAAGGACGAACATCAACAGCCGGTGCACGTGTTTGCTACCCGGGTGATCCCGGCCGGCGAGGTTGTGGACCTCACCCCCGACATCCAGCCCAACTATGATTACTTCACCAAAGGACTGGGGTACAAGGCCCTTGACAAGTAGCCGCCTGCTGCCCCGGTATTCCCAAGGAGCCTTCGGGCTCCTTTTTTCTTATAATTCCATCGGGCGCACAATTCGAGGAGGCCAGTGAGCGAAACGCGGACGGAAACGGATTCCATGGGCAAAATCGAAGTTCCCAGCCAGGCCCTGTATGGTGGGCAGACCATGCGGGCAGTCCAGAACTTCCGGATATCCGGAATGCGGCCGTGGAGAGCCTTCATCTGGTCGATCGCAACCATCAAGCGAGCCGCGGCCGAAGTCAACGCAGAGCTCGGTTTGTTGGACCGCGAGCTGGCTGGCGCGATTGCCCGGGCCGCCCAAGAAGTGAGCGAAGGCAATTGGGATCAGGAGTTCGTCGTCGACCCCTTTCAGGCCGGGGCCGGAACCAGCCACAACATGAATGCCAACGAAGTGATCGCCAACCGGGCCACCCAGCTGCTGGGCGGCGGGTTGGGCGAATACCGGGTGCATCCGAACGATCATGTCAACATGGCTCAATCGACCAACGACACGATTCCGACCGCCATCCGGCTTGGCTGTCTCTGGCGATTGGACGAACTCACGCAGGGGGTGGAAGACCTGGCCGAGGCGCTGAGGGAGAAGTCCGCCGAGTTCGACGATGTCGTGAAGTCCGGCCGGACTCACCTGCAGGACGCGGTGCCGGTCCGGCTGGGACAGGAGTTTGGGGGCTATGCGACTGCCGTGGACCGGGACGCAGAACGGATCCGGCGATCGGGGGACGGCCTGCGCAGGCTCGGGATTGGAGGCACTGCCACCGGAACCGGTCTCAACGCTCACCCGGAGTACTCCCGGGGAATGGTCGGACGCCTGACGGAACTCACCGGCCTGCAGCTCAGTACTTCAACCGATTTCTTCGAAAGCATGCAGTCCATGGCCGACATGGCCGATTTCTCGGCCTCGATTCGGACCCTTGCCATCACGCTGACGCGAATCGCGAATGACTTTCGCCTGTTGTCTTCCGGCCCGGCCACCGGGCTGGATGAGATCCGGCTGCCGGCTGTTCAGCCGGGCTCCAGCATCATGCCGGGTAAGGTGAATCCGGTGCTGCCGGAGATGCTCAACATGGCGATGTATCACGTCATCGGCTGTGACACGACCGTCGCTCTGGCTGCCCAGGCCGGGCAGCTGGAGTTGAATGTGATGATGCCGGTGTTGGCCCATAACCTGTTCGAGATGATGCAGGTCACGATTGGTGCGGTCCGGGCTTTCACGGATCTCTGCGTCCGGGGCGTGCTGGCCAACCGAGAGAAGGCTCAGGGTTGGCTAGAACGGAACGCGATTGTTGTGACGGCCCTCAACCCGTTGATCGGCTATGCTGCGGGAGCCGAGCTGGTCAAAGAGGCGCTGGCCGGCGGCCAGACAGTGTTCGAGGTGGCTCGCCGGCGGGTGGAGAAAGGCGAGCTGCGTCATAGAGACGGCAGTCGGTTGGTTACCGAAGCTGAGCTGGAGGCTGCCCTGAGCGATTTGAGGCGGCTGACTGAAGGCGGAATCGTGGCCTGAGCCGCGGTGGTTCAGGCCAGCTCAGCGTGCCAGCAGCAGGACCGCGGCCAGCACCGCCAGCGCCAGCCCCCCAAACTCGTAAACCGTCCGGCGCCCGGCACGCCCAAGCAGATGGGCTCTCCCCAGGCCGATCGAAACATATCCGGCCAGTCCGAGCAGCAAGGCCGCCGCGATCGGTTGGAGCGGCCAGTAATGCAGGCCCCAGGCGAGTTGAGCCGTGATCCATCCGGCGGTTACCGCATAGGGCCAAATCGCTCTGCGGATTCGTTCGAGCTCGAGCACCCTCCAACACACCAATCCGGTCCCAGCGAATAAGAGTGGAACGCTGAAGACCGCCCGCAGGCCGCCGGCCCGGACCGCGAAGGCGATCCCTACCGTCAGCAGGATCCCCAGCCAGCGCAGCCCGAGGCTGGCAGTGGCGGTCCGAGGGTCGTCCGGATCCCACACCACGAACTCCGCGTAGAGCACGGCATAGATCAGCAGGCCGCCCAGCGCCAATCCGATCGGCCAGGCGGGCCACCCGGGCAGCCCGGTCAGAATCGCACCCACCCCCAGCGCCGCCATTCCCGGGAGGACCCGTGGCTCGAGCCCGACCGGACGGCGAAGCGGGTGGGAGGCCAGCACCCAATCGACGCCGCTGGCGGCCAGAGCAGAGGCCAGGGTCAGCATCACAAAGCGAGCGTCGAAGTCGACTCGGATCAGCACGCCGAACAGCTCGAATTGGATGGCCTGCAGCGGAAGTTCGATGAGCCGGACCAGGCCGTAAGCGATCAAGATGAGCGCCACCAACGCGCCGGCCCGATCGCGATCGGGCCGGGGGCGCGGCGCTTCAGATTCGGTGCCTCGATCCATGGGACCTAAGGTCTCAGCCGGGCCTGGAAGATGGTCAGGATATACCCCAGCCCCTGCAGCAAGAACCGCCACAGGCTGGGCATCGACTTGGAGGTGCCCTGGGTCCGGTCAACCAGAGTGTAGGGGAGCTCAAGCACCTCAAGCCCACGTTTCCGGCAGTGGTAGATGAAATCGATGAAGTATGCCCCGTACCCGACCGGCAGCAGGGTCACCCGATCGAAGACCTCCCGTCGAACTACGATGAACCCGCTGTCGTAGTCCTTCACCCCACCGCCCAGCACAAAAGAGGCCAACCCGTTTACCCAGCGACTGGTCAGGACTCGCAAACGCGGACGGGCGTCGCCTCCACCGGCGACGTAGCGGGATCCGACAACCACTGGAACCTGGCGGGTGCGCCGAATCATCTCTGTGAGCAGCTCGGCCGGCATGCTGTGGTCGACATCCATCCAGCCGATCAAATCGCCCCTCGCTTCGATGACTCCCCGGTTGACGGCGGAAGCGAGCCCCCGGACACCTCGGCGCCGAATCACACGAACTCGGGCGTCGCCGAGCTGCTCGACCAGATTCCAGGTCTGATCAGGGGAGTCATCGTCGACGACCAGGACTTCAACCGGGTCGCCCACCGCCTTGAGAACCGCACCAACGGTCGGGAGGATGTTCTCGCGTTCGTTGTACGTGGGCAGGATGATCGACACCAGGCCGTGGGCCGGAGGGTCAGTTGGCGCGGCCACAGAATAGGGCATTCCAGACGGTTGAATTAAGCGGGTCCGCGAGTTGGGGGAAAGGGTGCAGGCCGACGAGCTCGAAGCCGGCTGCCCGGAAGGCCCGCTCGAGCTCCAACGGGAAGAAAAACCGCATCGTGTGGGTCTCTTCGTCGATGTGGGTTTGACCACCGTGGTCTGTCCGGGCGAGCCGGTAGTGGACCGCGGCCAGGTGCCTGCCAAGGTCGAGGCGGGTGGTGGCCGAACGGACGAGCTGCTGCCCGTCGAGATCGACCTGCTTGACCCGATCGGAGGGTGCGACCCTCAGCACGGTCGGGCCGTACCAAAAATCTCCCACGAACAGACCGCCCGGTCGAAGGTGTCGCCGCACGGATCGCAGGGCCCGTTGCAGGTCGGCCTCACCGGCCTGGTAGCCGAGCACCGCGAACATCATCAAGGCTGCGTCAAACTGCAGGTCAAGCTTGAGGTCCCGGATGTCTCCTAATACGAACTCGGGCACTGAATCCCGCGTGGGATCCGCCAACTTGCGCTCGGCCTCCCTCAGCATTGCCGGGGAGACATCGACCCCGGTGACCTGGTAGCCCCGCGCCGCCAACGGGAAGGCATGCCCGCCCGTGCCGCACCCCAGGTCCAGGATCGAATCGATCGGTTTCCGCCCGTAGCGCTGAAAGACATCCTCGATCAAGTCGCACTCGGCCGCATAGTCCTTGTCGGCATAGAGCCGATCGTACTGGGGAGCATAGCCCTCGCCGAAGGGCTTGCGATTCATGTGCAGAGTTCGACCGGCAGCGAGAGGGGATCGCTAGTTGGGAGCACTTCAATCGCAAGGTACCAGCCATCGGCAGTGAGCGAATGCACCTGCCGCTGCGGATAGCGGCTCGTCAGACAGCCGGCATTCATCTCCCAGACCTCCCAGGTCATGAATACCGTGAAGGGACCCCCTCCCAGTTCCTCATTCTTCATCTCGGGCGGGACCACTTCCACCAGCACATCCTCTCCGGTGAAGAATCGGACCAACTGCTCCCAATGCCAGGGCTCTCCACCGCCGAAGTAATCGTGCTCGTGGTTGGCGGCGATGTAGTAGGCATGGCTCTCGTCCGAGATCCTGGTCTCGATATACCGGCTGATCGCGCCAACATTTTCCCGTTCGACCAGACCGGTGACCACATAGTCCGCATAGAGGCCGAGGTTCCAGATGGCAATGATCGCCACCAGTCCTCCGGCGAGCGCCTCGCCTGAGACCAGGCTGCCGATCGCCGGCCACCGCTTGGAGACCAGCCGATCATATCTGCCGGCCACGAACTCGATTCCACGCACGGTCAGATACGCCACGAATGGAAGCGTAACCAACATCCGGGTGTAGCTGGGGGCCTTGTTGGTGATGAAACTGAAGATCAACCACGGCGCCACGAAACCGACCAGCATCAGGTAATCTTCGGGTTTCTTCTCGCTCAACTTGGAGGCGGTCCACAAAACCCCTACCCAGAGCAGGATCCCGGTCAGCGGGTCGACAAAACCATGACCCGGGTTGTAGTAGACGTACCCGTTGTCGTGCATTGCGCTGTTGTAGGCGGTCAGACCCTGAAGGATGTTGATTTGGACTCCCTCGATTAGGGTGGCTGCCCCCACCCATTCCTGCTCCTGCAATTGGGACTCCCGGAAAAACAGCAGCTGCTCCCGCTGGTAGTCGAACGCCCCTGGGTCTTCCATCGCCCGGATGGCGCCGGCCACTAAGGGAGCGACGACCAGCCCAAATCCGACCAGGCCGAATATGGCTTGGCGCAAATAAAGCATGCTCGTCTCCCGGGTCCGGTTCCCGATTGCCATCACCAGCAGCCAGGCCAGCCAAAGGACCAGCATAAGCCGGGCCGGCTCGTAGATGTAGAACGCCAATCCGGCAATTGCTCCGCCGACGTACGTCCAACTCACTCGCCGCTGTTTCAGCCCATTGAGCAGGAAAAGTAGGCCGCAGAGCTCAGCCAGCAGGGCCGAATTGTTTCTCATCGCCATCCGACTGATTGCCAGCAGTGCATGGTTGGTCCCGAGCAGCAGGGCGGCCACCAGGGCAGTCCGCTTGGTCAGGAGCGGACGCGCCAGCAGGTAGAAAAGCGCGATGCTGGCCAGCCCCACGAGCGCATCGATGGTTCGCATGCTCCCAAGGTTGATCCCGCCAAGCAGCCGGCCGAGCCAGCCGTAAACTACAAAGATGAAGGAGGGAAAGCTGAAGTAGCCGCTCACTGAGAAGATGTCCCAACCGAGCCGCGCCGAGGCTTCGGCCTCGTTCAACATGATCGTGACTTCGTCGGTGCTGATCTGATATGGGATGGATCGGAGGAGCCCCAGATACAACGGGGAAAGAGCAACGATCAACAGAATCGCCCTGGGCCACTCGGAGCGCTCGATGAGATCTGGGGCGGGTCGGTCACCATCGGCCCGGTGGGCCGCGTACCCAGCGACCGCGATGGTGAGCAGCCAGATCAGAACGACCGAGACCCCATACCCTGCGCGGAAGTAGTGCAGGGCCGATAGCGCACCAACCACCAGGCTTGCGACAAGCAGGGAGGGGGTGGATAGGGGATTGAGGGAAAGCGCCGCGACCTTGGCTCTCACTGCAGGGCCTCCCTCACCGATCGGGCCACGAAGTCGATCTGGCTCTCAGTCAGGGAGAGCCCGGAGGGCAGGTACAACCCCTGACGAGACAGGCGCTCGGTCACCGGATAGTGCTCACCGGCGAAGAGTCCTAGGTCCGTCAAGGCGGGCTGCTCATGCATTCCCAAAAAGAAAGGCCGGGTGTCGATCTCCCGGGCGGCCAGCCGGTTGGCGAGCGACTCGGCGTCCTGGCCGGTAGCCTCCTCGAGTACGACCCCGTACATCCAGTAATTCTGCCTTGCCCATTCCCGCTCCACCGGAAGCTGCAGCCCCCGGACCCCGGTGAGGGCCTCCGTATAGCGTTTCCCGATCCAGCGTTTGCGCTCGATGATCTGCTCAATCCGGGTCAGCTGGGCCAGCCCAAGGGCGGCCTGCAAATTCGTCATTCGGAAATTGAAACCGAGCTCGGTGTGGTAGAAGCGCCGCTCGCTCCGGTGGGATAGATTGCGCAGCGAGCGGAGCCGATCGGCAAGTTCGGGGTCGTTGGTCAGCACCATCCCCCCCTCGCCGGTGGTGATGGGTTTGTTGGCGTAGAAACTGAACGCGCTGATGTGCCCCAGCCCGCCGCAGGGCCGCCAGTCTCCCGCTCGGCCGCGGTCGAGCACCCGCGCCCCGTGCGCCTCGGCTGCGTCTTCGATCACCATCAGCCCGTGCTCTTCGGCGAGCTGCATCAAAGGATCCATGTCAACCGGATGCCCATAGAGATGGACCGGCATCACAGCCTGGGTGCGGGAAGTAATGCGCCGCCGCACCTGGTCAACATCCATACCCCAGGTTTGGGGGTCGCAATCCACCAGCACCGGAACGGCCTCATTGTAGATACAGGCCAGGGCGCACGAGATGATCGTGAAGGACGGGATAATGACTTCGGCCCCGGGTTTCAGCTCGATCGCCCGAAGGGCGAGCTGCAGGGCTACCGTCCCGTTGCTGACCGCTACCCCGTATTTCATTCGGCAGTATTCGGCCCATCCATTCTCAAAGTCGTGGATGAATCGGCCGGAGGAAGAGACCCAACCGGTCTCGAGACACTCTTTGACGTACTCATATTCAAGGTCGCCCAGCACGGGCTCGCTGACCGGAATCACAGCAGAACGTATCCTACTTGCTTGAACTCTGGTGTCAAACTCGCCCAATCCCATCCGCATAATCGGCAATGGACGATCTTGCGGACAGATTGTCCTCGGCCTGGCTGGTAATTATGTACCAGCCTACTGGCCCCAATGAGGCCCGAGTGCTAACATCGTCGAGGGTCCTCCCATTGCCGGGCCCGATCGGTCGGCCAGCTCGCGGTCGACCCGGTCGTGGGCCGGGCATAAACGCATGCCATCTACCCTGCCGGAATCTAGCCCATCGAACCGTGCCCGAACCATGCATCGCCTCGGGCTGGCGGCGTTGATTTCCGGGTTGGTGGCGGCCGGGCAGTTTCAGGTGGCCCGTGGACACACCGGCGATACGTACACGGTGGAGATGACCGCCAATGGCTTCGTCCCGAGCCGGCTCGACGTGCTGGCCGGCGACACTTTGCGCTTTCAAAACTCGGATCAGTCCGACCACTGGCCGGCCTCCGATGTGCATCCCACCCATGAGCTCTATCCCGACCTGGATGCCCAGCGGCCGATCGCTCCGGGTGATAGCTGGAGCTTCGCCCTCTTTCGGCCTGGTGCATGGAGATTCCACGATCATCTGAATCCCCAATTCACAGGTCAGGTCGTTGTGCTCCCGGATACCCACCCGGTTTCGTCCGACTCGGGCGGGACAGATTCGCAGCCGGGGGCTGTGGCCCGCTTCTTTGCCGCGGTGAGGCGGTTCTACGAGCGGGTCTTTGAGGCTGGTAAGCTCTTCCTCGCAGAGGCATTCCCTCCCCGGCAGACCGTCGGCCTGGCCAGTCCGACCGAAGTCGCGGCGGCACAGGTAGAGACTGAATTCCGCCAGCCGATCGCCGCGGATCTTGAGGACCTCTACGCCGAACTTGACCTGGGATGCGGGTCAGAAGACTTCGACTGCCTCGCCGGATTCTTCCGGGATGAAACCAGCGCGTATGGGCCGACCCTTGCTATCGATCTGCTGCTCAAGCTGCGGGAGGACGGCCAGGTAAGCTCGATTGTAGACGAGCACGCGCTTGGACACCATATCGGCCGCCAGACGGCCGAGTCATTCGGAGTGAATGAAAACGCATTCCTACTCTGCCCGATGGCCGCTCTCAATGGCGGATGCCAACACGGATTCTTCGAGTATGTTCTGGGAAAGACGACGACCAGCGCGGAAGCGGCGAATCTGATCTGTTCCTCGCTTGACGAGCAGTACTCGGCCAAGTTCCGCTTCTACTGCTACCATGGGGTTGGCCACGGCGTGATGATGGCCGCGGCGTACGACCTTGACCGCGCGTTGTCAATGTGCGACACATTCTTAGGCCTAACGGCCCAGGATGGCTGTTGGCAGGGCGTTTTCATGGAGAACGTGAACGCCGGAATGCGGGGCGATGCACGCGAAGGCGTGTTCTCGATCTCGGATCCGCTGGCGCCCTGCAATGGAGTCGCCGAAAAGTACCAGCACGAGTGTTACGTGAATCACGCCGGCTATTTGATGACCTATTTCGACAACGATGTTGGGTTGGCGACCACCGCCTGTCTGCAGGCGCTGGAGGACTACATCGGGTCGTGTCTGCAGAGCATCGGACTCATGGTGACCAATCCGGTTTGGCAACCCGATCTGCTCGAAGAGGTGGCCGGCAAAGACTTCGTTGAGATCGCCTGGGAGCTCTGCATGCAGTTCCCGGCTTCCCGCCGCGATCAGTGCGTGCTCGGTGCGATCGACAACATTCACAACTTCGATGAATTCGAACTTTCACGCGCGATCAGCTTCTGTAACATCGTGGATCCGCAATACCAGGAGCTGTGCTACCGCAGAATGGGCCTTAACCTGAAAAACAACGCGACAGACCTTGAGGAAGTAAGAAAAGCCTGCGCGAGTTTGGTTGCAGAATTTGAGCCGGCCTGTCTGGCCGGGGCCGAATTGGAGCCGCAGGGTTCGGAGGGACAGAATGACGGATATGCAGAGCGGGGTAACGCCGCGATCGGTTAGGGTCAGTCGCAGGTGGATTGGCATCGGGGTGGTAGCCGCCGCACTGGCCGGCCTGGCGATCACGGCCTGGGCTTTGGCCCGCGGCGGGTCGGCTAACGGGTCCGGCCGCGAGATTCGGGTTCAGGTCGATGCCTCCGGCTTCGACCCGAAATCCTTCGAGATCGGGCAGGGCGATACGGTCGTGTTCGAGAACACCGGTAACGAGCCGCACTGGGTGGCCTCCAACATCCATCCGACCCATCGCCTGTATCCCGGCTCCGGCGCCGAGTTTTGCGGGACCGACCAGCAGGCCACCAGCTTCGATGCCTGCACTGCCCTGATGCCGGGTGACACCTACTCGTTCACCTTCGACTACCCCGGTCTGTGGCGTTTTCATGATCACCTGAACCCTCAGTTCAGCGGGAAGGTCAGTGTGCTAGCGGTTGCCGGGGCCGAGGCGCCTGAGATTCAGACCGGACCTACCGCCGTCCCCGAGCGGGCCTACGACGAATCAATCCCGGAGGACTCGCCGGTGATCTTTCAGGACGAGGTTGCCTTGTATTCCTATGTCCGAAAATACGGACCGGGCGAAACGATCAAGTATCTATATGAGCTTCAGGCCCAGTTTGGTGATTGTCACCAGGCCGCCCACTCGGCCGGCCGATTCGCCTATGAGATCTTTGGGGAGAAGGCCTTTCAAACCTGCAGCGCGGAGTGCCACTCGGGTTGCTACCACGGAGCCACTGAATCCTACTTCCGGGTCCACGGAACGGCCAACCTCGCCGAAGACCTGGCCGTCATCTGCGGCTCGGAACAGAATCCATTCTTGAGCCACCAGTGCTACCACGGAGTCGGCCACGGCCTGATGGCCTTTGCCGACTACGAATTGTTCGAGGCCCTGGCCAACTGCGACCTGCTGCCTGCGGGGCAAGAATCCTGCTATACCGGGGTCTACATGGAGAACGTCGTCGGCGGACTGGCGCCAACGGTGGGCCACTTCACGGACTACCTGAGCGAGGACCCTCACTTCCCCTGTAACGTCGTGGACGAGAAGTACAAACCGTCCTGCTACTTCTACCAGACCTCTCGGATGGTTCAACTTTTCAACTACGACTTCGCCATGGTCGCCGGGGCGTGCGGCGAGATCGACCCGAGCCTGCAGCAAAACTGTTTCGAGAGCATGGGACGTGACGTCGGGGGAGTCCACTTCACCGACAATCCGGGAGCGATCGTGGATTGCGGATCGGCGCCTGCGGGCGATCCAAGGATCTGGTGCCTGAACGGCGCAGTCCAGAACACGTTCTGGGATCCGACCGGCCAAGATCAAGCGCTTGATTTCTGCGCCCTTTTGGAGGTCGAGGCGGAGAAAGCCGGGTGCTATGAAACCATCTTCAACCGAGCGCCGTCGGTGCTGGCCGGAACAGAAGAGCTACAAGCATTCTGCGGTAAGGCCGAACCCAGCTACCAGGAGGCCTGCCTGGAGGCAGTAGCAAAATCCTAGCGGGTTGGTTGGCCAACTGTGAGATCATCGCAAGTTGAGCCTACGACTCCGCACCGCCCGGTCCATGCAGATTGCTAGTTTTCCCCGCCTGAAATTGAAGCAGGATGGCTTGCGGCCCACCCTCGAGCGGCATGGGCTGCTGCTCGGGCTGGCGGTCGTCTTGTGGCTGGTCGCGGTTGGCCGGTTTGGAGCCTATGGCTTCAGCTGGCACACCTTCGTCCTCTGGCTCGGAGCCCTCGTCGGAGTCGCCCAATTCGCCAGGCTTGCGGACGGAGACCTCCGAGCCAAGGTCGCCGATCTAACCCAGGAATTGGTCCCGCTGGTTGTGCTGTTGGCGATATTTGCCCCGCTCTATCTGCTCTTCTTGTATCACCTGCCCCAGCAAGTGAATACCGACGAGATTTCGCTCATGATTTTCGAGCGATTGAATCTCACTCGGCCGATCAATCTTTTGGGGGTCAGCTCATACTTCAGCTTCCCCTCGCTTCCGTTCATTCTTTTCAGCCGCCTGGGGCTGCTGCTTGGGGGAATCAATCTGAGCAACATGCGGCTGGTGCATGCGGGATTTGGTATGCTGATCATCGTCCTCGGATATGCGCTCTTTCGGCTGCACATGGCTCGCGGCCAGGCCCTCGGTGCGGCGGTCGTGCTTGGGGCGAACCACGCGCTGCTAGGGATCAGCCGGCTGGCCCAGTGGGACAACCTCAGCCTCCTGGCGGAATTGGCCGCGCTGATCGTGTTGGTCGCTGCTTTGCGCCGCGGCTCGCTCTTCATCGCAGTGCTGGGTGGGTTTCTGGCCGGGCTCTCCTTCTACGTGTACCTGCCGGGCCGAATCACGATCGTCATCTGGCTGCTGTATCTGGCTGTGTGCTGGCTGCTGCGCCGCGGCGCGCCGGGCAAGCGGCTGATCCTGAGAGTGGGCGTCGCGAGCGTGATCAGCTTTCTGATGGTCGCGACCCCGATCACGGTCGGACAGCTCAAGGACACTCGACCGGGACACGACTACTACCAGAAGCAGCTCTTGATCTTCCCTGCAGGGCGGGTCTACCAGAAGGAGTGGTTTCGGGCCGAGACCATTGCGGAGGGAATCTGGATCAATGTGACTCACGGACTCACGGTATTCAATAATCAGGAGCACGACCGCGGGTTCATCTACGAAAATCGCGGGCACGGATTTCTTGACCCGCTAACCGGAGTGGTCCTATGGGTCGGGGTCTTCTACGCGATCCGCGAGCTGCTTCGCAAGGATCGTGCGCAGGACGGTCATGTGCTTGCCCTCACCGGCTTTGGGACCTTGTGGTTGACGTATACCTTCGTGACGATTCAGACCCCGAACTACACCCGGATGCTCGTGGTGCTGCCGTTCGTCGCCTATCTGGCCGCGGAGGGGCTGCGGCGAGTGGCCGCGATTCCGCTGTTACCCAGGATCGCCCTCCCCGAATCGCTTGGCTGGATCCGGGGCTACGAGTGGTTTGCGGTCGGGGTGTTGGTGATTGCGGCGTGGAACGTGGTGATCTACTCAGATTATCTGGAATTCGGCTTCAAACAGGGGAACGTGGTTGGCGCCTCGGGAAGGCTCGTCGCCCGCCGGTCGACCGATGAAAACCATCACTTCTATCTCTTCGCGGATGAAACTCTTCCCTACTACTCCTGGGGAGGGCCTGAGCAGTGGAGAGAATGGGCCGGCACGTTTGCTCAGAAGGGCCAGGTCCTGCGAGTGGCAATTGGCGAAGAGTGCATGGATACCGAGTTTGCCGCCCCATTTACGGCGTTCATGAGCTTGCAAGTTTGGGAGATGTGCCGGCCGCACCTGCTCACCGAGTTCCCGACCCTGCAGGTCGAGAACATGCGGCCGGACGGGACCAGGCTGGCGGTGGAAGTCCCCTAGCGACGTCTAATCCTGGCTCCAGTCAATCCCCCCGTGATTGGGCGTCTCGGTCAGGAAAGCCGGCTCACCCCCAGTCGTGACAAACAACCCGCCCAGGTGCATCAGTGCCAGCCGATCGCCATCTGGCGACCAGTCCAAGGCGGTGCCATCGGTCGACCATTGAGAAATCAGGGCGGGCGTACCCCCTGAGGCGGGAACCGTCCAGAAATCCCACGGCAGCCCATGGGCGTAGGCCACCTGCACTCCGAAGCTCCAATCCCAGAGTGAGCGGCCGATCGGAGCTTCGCCGATGGGAGGGCCGGATGCGGCAAAGGCAACCGATGCTCCGTCCGGCGACAGCCGTGGGCTGGTCAGATCGAGAAAGGTAGTCTCCGATACGAGCTCCCGCGCCTCGGAGCCGTCGGCATTCGCTATCCAAAGTCCCCGGGTGTATGTCTCCAGGTTGAACCGGAGGAAGACTAGCCGGCTGCCGTCCGCCGAGAACGAAGGCTGCTCCGCATTCTCGATCACTCGCTCAGGGGTCCCGCCACCGAGTGGAATCCGAACAATGTCCACCACGATCGCGGATACCGACTGCTGTTCGTCGATCAAAACGTCATTACGCGAAAGGTAGATCCACAATCCGTCCGGCGACCAGGTTGGGTAATCGAAAGTCTCGTACAGCCCGCGATGCTCGAGCAGGGCAGCCGGGTTCGATCCATCGCCGCTCGCCAGATAAAGATCCGAGCGGATGAAGGGCGAATCGCCGCGGGGCGGGGCGTAGGCCAGCGCCAGATCCAGCCCATCCGGCGATACCGCCACCCCGGTGAGCTGCCCACCCTCCGGCAGCTTCCAGAGCTGCTCGATCTCGCCCGAGGCCAAGTCGATCTGCCACAGGCCCTCAAGCCCCTGGCTGTAGACCAGCCTGCCGGAGAGGCCGAGGGCGGCAATGCTCCCACCCGAAGACGAACAGCCGGCGAGTGCCACCGCCCAGACCAGCAGGAAAGTGTGTAGCCTCACGGCGCGGCTCGGTCTGCGAAAGTCCGAATGAAGTTGATCACGTTCCAACGATCCTCCTCGGGGTAGTCGTTACCAAAAGCCGGCATGGCGGTGTTAGGGAATCCGTTGGTGACCCAATCAAACAGCTGACCGTCGGTGTGAACTCCGGGGAGCATGTGCAGCCGCAAATCGGGAGGGCGGGGATTGAGGGTGACGCCAACCGGACCGTCACCCATCCCGGTCGGTCCGTGGCAAATCATGCAGGATTCGGAAAAGATCTCCTGGCCGCGGGCGATCGATTCGGCGCTTGCCGGAATCGGGTTGGTACGCTGTAGGAGCGGAGACTGAGCCGATACCAGATCGGCGATCCCAAAGACCAGGGCGACGAACCCGACCCCGGTGAGGGCCCCTCCCACCCGGATCGCCTTTTGAAAAACCTCGGGGAATCCATTCCTCAGTTCCTTACGCCAGAGCAGCGGAACCAGCCCGATGCACAGGACCAACCCACCGACCAGCACCAGGAGCGGCATGCCGGGAACGGGATGACCCAGCGGGGCCAGCGCGGTCGAGGAGGCAGCCCCGGGACCCACATTCAGATCGAGGCTGGTAAGTACATCGTCCACGCCGCGCCTCCTCACGTACACTTGAAGCTTCCAGCGCCCGGCTTGGCTCAGGTAGGCGCCCTCGGTCCCGAAGGTGTCTTGGCCGAGCGGGTCCAAATCGGCGAGGGATTTTCCGAGCGCCTGATCCTGGTAGTCGAAGAACAGCCGTACGAGCTGAACTTCCCCAATGGATGAGCCATCAATTCTAAACAGGTGAAGCCAGAATCGGTTGCCGCCGGCCTGATTGGGGTCAACTTGCAGGTGGATGGTGAGATCATCCGCCGGCAAGATCGAGCTAAAAGGCAGCGTGGCTCCGGCCGGCTGGCTGGAAGCTCCCAGGCTGCGGGGAGTCGGGGTCTGCACCAAGAAAGACACGCTGACCACCAGCAGGAGGCTGACAGTACCTTCCCAGGCAATCCGGCGCGGCAGCCGGGGAGAAGTCTCTGCAGCCGGGAGCGAACGGTTGTTGAGATAAGCGAATCCCAGCGCCACCGCGAATAAGGCGAGCTTCAGCGAGAGCACCCGGCCATAGGGCGACGTCCACAACGATTGCAGGTTGGGCAATTCGACCAACGCGGCGAAGACGCCGGTGATGGCCAGGACATACACTGCAGCCCCGGCGAGCAGGGAGAACCGCCGCACCAGGGGCAGGAACTCCTCCCGGGCGCCGGCCTGCCGGGCCGTCAGGCCAAGGATTGGCAACAGCACGAGGCCGGCCACCCAGGCGGAGGCAGATAGCAGATGTAAGTAGTCGCTCAGGATGACGAACAGGCTCCCCGGGGCCGCGCTGGCATGGCTGCTGGCAGAAAAGCTCAATAGAATGGTTGCCGCCAACAGCATCGGCACCTGGCCGCCGGCCGCAGTTCGCCGTTGGAGATCCGGTCGGCGGATGACAAAGACGAGACCGCCGACCAGCAAGACTCGGCCGAGCAGGAAGGCTCCGGTGCGAGTCGAGGTGATCAACTCCACCAATTGGTCCAGGCCGCCGAGCCGTTGGGCCTGGAGCCAGAGTTGGGCGAGGTTCCCGAGCAGGATGGATGCCGAGCCCCCAACCACGATCGCCGAAAGCAAGCGCAGGAATGCCGTCCCCAACTGGGGAAAGCGCATTGGATCGATCAAGAGAGTTTGGAAGAGCAAGCTCCCGAACAGCAGCATCCCACCCAAGAGCAGCAGCCAGCGGACGGCTGCCTCCAACGGAGAGGGCAATTCCCCGCGTTGACTGCCTTCGAATGAAGCGGCCGACCCGGAGGGTTGGGATCCATCCGGATTCAAGAGAGTAAATGGGAATGACCCGAACCACTCGTGCCCATCCACCTTGGATAAGGTCTGCCAGGCTACCGTGTAGATTCCCGGCTCGAGGCCTCCCAGTGGCACGGTGAGGTGCAGGGGATCAGCCGGGTCAACCAGGGGCGCTCCGGTTGGCACGGGGGCCCCGTTCGAGTCAATCAGCCGGGCCGAACTGAAGGCCGGCTCCAGCGGTTCGCTGAACCACAATTCGATCGTGGTCGGGGCATTGGCCAACACACCGTCGGCGACCGGCTGCGATCTGACCAGCAAGGCGTGCGCGCTGGCCGGGCCGGCCAGGATCAGGGCCGCCAGCCCTACTCCGGCCCCGGCGAGAGCCAGGATCAGCGCCCGGCGCATCGGCCTCGCCTTCGCGGCCATCCGAGTCCCGCCAGCCCGAGGGCCGGGAGCAGCCCGAGCGGGCAGCCGTCGTTTGGCGCAGGCGCCGGCGTCGGAGTCTGGGTCGGTGAAGACACCGGTGCAGTCGTGATCGTGGCTGGGGGAGCGGTCGGATGGGTCGCGGCCATCGGCGTGCTGGTCACCGCGGCCGCCGGGTCGAAGTCGAATCCGAACTCTCCCTCGTCGCTGTCGCCGTCCTCTGCGGAGAGGTTGCGCCAGGTCACCTGGTAGGCACCCGGGAGGAGCCCCGACTTGAGCTGCACAGACAGGTGGGTGCGGTCATCGTCATCCACCATCGGGTCGCCGACCGTCACCGGCTGCCCATCCGGTCCACTGACTTCGATACGGTTCTCTCCCTGCCGGCGGAAAAGCTCCTGCCCGAACCAGATGTCCACCCGGCTTGGAGCTACCGACACGATCGCCCCGTGACCCGGCTCGGATCGAAGGTAGCGGGCGTGAGCCTCCCCGAAGACGGGATGGAGAAGGGCAAGGCCGAGGCCCAATGCCGCGGCGAAGCCGGCCCGGACCCCAGCCTTGCCAAGGTTAGCGCGCCAGCGAATGGCGTTACTCACCATCCTAGGCGACCGGATGAGCACGGGCCGAGCGGCGGCTAGCCATCGTCGCTGTGTCCTGCGCTCTGCGTGCCCAGCCAGCCATCGATCATTTCCGACAGCTCATGCTGCTCGTCGTGGACGGTCTCGGCGATTGCTGTTGCCGCGGCGGCGTCGTCGGCCTCCAGGGCGGCCGCCAGCTCTCCCACTGTGGCAAGGAAGTGGTCCACGGCTTCGCCCAACTCGGCCGGCCACTCGGTGCTCGAGAGGATCTTACGCACCCGGGTTGCCGCGGTGAGCGCGCTCGGGTCGATTGGATCCCCGGCAGCCAGCGATTCGGCGATCCCGTGGAATCCGGCCGTATCCATGACGAACTGAGCCATCGCGATGTCGAAGCGAGGGACGTGCGATTCCTCGGACTCGACCAACTGCTCGATGGTGGCACTGAGTCCGGCAACCGACGTATTCACTTCGGTGAATTGATCTTCAAGAGCGACCAGCCGATCGCCCTGATTGGCAACCTGAGTGACCAGCTGCTGATCGGCGGCACAACCTGCGCTAAACAGTACAGTCGTGAGGGCGACAACCAACAACGCTTTCCGGTTCATGCCAACCTCCTGAGGCGAAAGACGGTCCACTGCTGACGGCCAACCCGGAGCCAAACCGCGGGTCGTCCGTGCCGACGACGGTAAGCCACGGGCTGCCGGGCCGACCGCGGCCCGTTCGTTATCTCGCTGAAGGTTTGGGGGGTGGTGCGGGCGGCGGCAGACTGGGCCTGAGTGTGAATGCCATTGATACCAGGCCAAGCGAGAGGAGCAAGCTCGGAAGGATCGCTGGGATACTCCCGCCGGGCGCCATGATCTCGTTGGCCAGGGCTCCAAAATAGGAGGAGATTTGGGTCGCAGTATTGCTTACGTACGAGATCACCTGGGGTCCTTGCCGGCCCGGCGGCTCAAGCACACTCCCTGTAATCGAATGCGAGTGCGGTTCCCGCAGGGTGTGCTGGTGCCAGCCCGGCGCGTTTAGCCCATCCTGCCGGCCTCTGCCAATGAACAGGTGCTCATGGTAGGGGTCGAGGGCAACAAAGGCCGTGCTGAGGAACCGACCGAGCAGCTGGATGGAAAGGAAGACAAGCAGCAGCTCATGGATCGGGGAGGGCAAGCAGGCCTGGGTTCCTCGGGTTGGAAGGGCAAGCTGAGCACTCGGGAGCTCCCGGTGTAATGGCATGAGGGGAAGATCATATTTGATTGGGAATTCCGCCGCAAGGCAGCCCTCCAGGCCCGCCGAGGTCAAGGTTGCCCTCCCGTTGGCAGCTGGGCCTCGGAATTTGGGCATAGTTTGTTTCGTTCTCGTCTCAATCCGGTCGCGACTCGGCTGCAACTTAGCCCGCTGGGTTATGGGTACTAACTTGGGGGAAGAAGCGGCTCTCTACAATGGAACTGCCAGTCATGAATCACTTTCGATCGCACCTGATCCGGCAACGTCGTGGCCAGAGCCTGGTCGAGTTCACCATCCTGCTGCCGGTGCTGCTGATGATGCTGTCCGGGCTGATCGAGTTTGGCTTCCTGCTCAACACCTACCTGGAC
>Ga0209108_10000527_pt1 | contig 21198 bp, 16 predicted proteins | sample Rifsed10ft1_FD_184003 | JGI IMG/M metagenome (GOLD analysis project Ga0209108, IMG submission 184003) | Soil microbial communities from Rifle, Colorado, USA - sediment 10ft 1 (version 2) | ecosystem: Environmental > Terrestrial > Deep subsurface > Rock core/Sediment | place: Rifle, Colorado...
AAGTGATACAAAACTGATATAAACGCCCCAAACCCCTTGTCCCCGCCCGCCGAAAAGTGCTAGAGTAGAAATTGGAGCATAAATCTCCAATTACCGACCCCAGCTCCAACAGAGGGGCAAGATGAGCACCGAAGAGACTTTTGGGCAACGGGTCAAAGATCGACGCCGGGAACTCGGGCTGACGCAGGACGAGCTGGCGCGGCGGGTAGGGTGCGCGCCCGTCACCCTCCGCAAGATCGAGTACGACGACCTGCGGCCCTCCGTGCAGATCGCCGAGCGGCTGGCGATGGCGCTCAACATCCCGCTCGAAGAGCGCGCCGCCTTCGTACGATTGGCCCGGGTGGAACGCGCCCCCCTCGTCGAGCCAACTCCCACTCCGTCGCCCAGGCCGGAGGAGATCGGGACGGAAGATCTGACCGGCCGCGCCATCCGGGGTTATGCGCTGGGCGAGCGCATCGGCGCGGGCGGCATGGGCGCGGTCTATCGCGCCGTGCAGCCGCTCGTCGAGCGCGAAGTCGCCGTCAAGATCATCCTCCCCCAATACGCCAATCATCCCGAGTTCATCCGCCGCTTCGAGGCCGAGGCGCAGCTCGTCGCCCGGCTCGAGCATCCGCACATCGTCCCGCTCTACGACTACTGGCGCGAGCCGGGCGTCGCGTATCTGGTGATGCGCCTGCTACGCGGGGGGAGTGTGCAGGCCATTTTGCAGAACGGCCCGCTCCCGATGGAACTCGTGATGAGGATGCTGGAGCAAATCGGGTCGGCGCTGGGGGCCGCGCACCGGGCCGGGGTCGTCCACCGCGACCTCAAGCCCGCGAACGTCCTGCTCGACGAAGACCACAACGCCTATCTGGCCGATTTCGGCATCGCCAAGAATCTCAGCAACCCGAATCTGTCCGACCAGACTCAGGCCGACGCGATTGTCGGCTCACCGGCCTATATCTCGCCGGAACAGATTCGCTCCGAGTTCGTCCGCCCGCAGACGGACATCTACGCGCTCGGCGTGATGCTGTATGAACTGCTCACCGGCCACATCCCATTTTACGGGCCGACGCCGATTGAGATCATGCACCAGCATCTCAGCGCGCCCCTCCCGCCCCTGGCCGCGCACCGCGTGGGCCTGCCCGGCACACTGGACGCGGTGATCGAGCACGCCACGACCAAAGACCCGCTCGAACGCTATCCCGACGTGGAAAACCTGTTGACGGATTTGCGCGCGGCGATTCGTGGCGAAGCTGTCAAGCCGGAAATCCCCACGACCATCGAGGCGCGGCCCCTGACGGCCGCCGACAACCCTTACAAAGGTCTGCGCGCATTTGGCGAAGGCGACGCCGCCGACTTCTTCGGGCGCGAGGCGCTCACTCAACAGTTGCTGGTGCGGATGGGCGAGGGCGGCGATCTCGCGCGCTTCCTCGCCGTGGTCGGGCCGAGCGGCAGCGGCAAATCGTCGGTCGTGCGGGCCGGGCTTGTGCCAGCCCTCCGGCGCGGCGCGCTCCCCGGCTCGGAGAACTGGTACATCGTCGAACTGATGCCCGGCGCGCATCCATTCGAAGAACTCGAAGCCGCGCTCCTGCGCATCGCCGTCAACCCGCCGACGGGGTCAACACATGGGTTGACCCTACTGGCTCAACTGCGCGAGGACAAACGCGGCCTGTTGCGCGCCGTGCGCCGTTGCCTGCCCGACGACGGTAGCGGCGTTAAATTGAACGCTGCTACGGAATTGGTGTTGGTCATTGACCAGTTCGAAGAAGTCTTCACGCTCGTGCCAGATGAATCGGTACGCGCGCATTTCCTGGAGAGTCTGGTGACGGCTGCGCTCGACGAGCGCAGCCGCGTCCGCATCGTCGTCACCCTCCGCGCCGATTTCACCGACCGCCCGTTGAACTATGTGGACTTCGGCGAACTCCTGCGCCAGCGCAACGAGTTCGTGTTGCCGCTCACGCCTGACGAATTGGAGCACGCGATTGTGGGGCCAGCCGAGCGCGTGGGCCTGCAATTGGAAACGGGGCTGGTTGCCGCCATCATGCACGACGTGGGCAACCAGCCGGGCGCGCTGCCGCTCCTGCAATATGCCCTCACCGAGCTTTTTGATAAGCGTGAGGGCCGGATGCTGACGAAGGCCGCGTACCAATCCATCGGCGGGGTGCGCGGCGCATTGGGCCGCCGCGCGGAGGAAGTGTTCGCTGGTTTGGACGAAGCCGGGCAAGAAACGGCGCGGCAGTTGTTCCTGCGCTTGGTGACGTTGGGCGAGGGGACGGAGGACACCCGGCGGCGCGTTCTGCGCTCCGAACTCGAATCACTCGCCGCTCCAACTTCTAATTTCCAATCTCCAATCTCTAAAGTCATTGAGGCCTTCGGCAAACACCGCCTCCTCACCTTCGACCGCGACCCCCTCACGCGCGGGCCGACGGTGGAGTTGGCGCACGAAGCCTTGCTCCGCGAGTGGCCCCGCTTGCGCGAGTGGCTCAACGATAGCCGCGCCGACATGCGCCTGCAACGCCAACTCGCCACTGCCGCTGCCGAATGGCAGGGCGCGAACCGCGACGCGAGTTTCCTGCTTACGGGCGCACGCCTGGAGCAGTTCGAGGGCTGGGCGGCGGGAACGCTCGTCGCGCTGACGCACGACGAGCGGGCATACCTCGAGGCGAGCATCGCAGAGCGCGAGCGCACGCAGGCCGAGGAAGCGGAACGGCAACGACGCGAACTTGAAGCGGCGCGCAAGCTGGCCGAGACCGAACGGGCGCGGGCCGAGAGCGAGAGACAGCGCGCGGAAGAGCAAGTGCGCTACGTCTCCCGCGTGCGTCTGCGCAACCGGGTGATTGCGGCGGCGGGGCCGTAGCGCTCGTGCTGGCTGTGCTCGCCGGAATCTTCGGCCTGCAATCGAGTCGGAACGCCACAGAGGCCGGGCAAAACGCCGCAACTGCGACGGTGGCGCTGGGCGAGTCGCAGCTGCGCGGCACGCAAGCGGCGCAACAAGCCCAACTGGCCCTCAACGCTCAGGCCACCGCGCAAGCCGAAGCCGTGATTCGCGCCACCGCGCAAGCCGACGCCGAAGAGCAAGCCGACCTGTCCTTCTCGCGCGAACTGGTCGCTGCCGCTGTCAGCAATTTGAAAGTGGACCCCGAGTTGAGTATTCTGCTGGCGCTTGAGTCTATTGGCGTGAAGCCGAGCGGGGCGGCCGAAGCCATCCTGCACGAAGGCATTTACGATCTCCACCGGCGCGATCGAGTGGTCGCCCACACGGATGCTGTGTATGGCCTGGCCGTCAGCCCGGACGGCAAGCGCCTGGCCTCGGCCAGTCACGATGGCACGATAAAAGTGTGGGCCATCGAAGGCAGCCAGATATTCGGCGACAAGCCGGTGCTCGTCATTGACGACCCGGTGGATTTCCGGGTTCGCCGCGATGGCTCGGCCTATTCCGTAACCTTCAGCCCGGATGGCACGCGGTTGGCGGCGGTGAGCGATCAGATGACGGCCAAAGTCTGGGATGCGCAAACCGGGGAATTATTACTAACGTTTTCGGGCCATGCCGGGAATGTCTACAGCGTGGCTTTCAGTCCTGATGGCGGATCCCTGGCGACGGCCAGCGCAGACGGGACCGCGCGCCTGTGGGACGCGGCCACAGGTGAGGAACTGCTGACGCTACGGGGCCATCAGGGCGCAGTGCTGACCGCCCTATTCAGCCCGGATGGCAAACGCCTGGTGACATCCAGCGATGCTGATTACACCGTGCGGCTCTGGGAAATAGAAGGATCCGCCGGAGCGCCATCCGGTACGCAGTTGGCCGTGCTCGAAGATACAAACCAGATCGGTTCCACACCGGCCGTGTTCAGTCCGGATGGCAAACGCCTGGCGGTCGGCAGGGGCCAATACATCCAGATCTGGGATGTTGACGGGCTCGTATCAGGGCTTGCATCCCAGTCTCCGCTGATCATCCCGAGTGATGGATCATGGGCCAAGGTGCTGCTCTTCAGCCCGGATGGCAAGAGGCTGATTTCCGGGACAGACGGTGGTCACCTCACGGTTTGGGACGCCTTCGCAGGATCCCCATACCTGGAGCTGTACCCTATAGAAGCTAACATCGCCAGTGGCGCGATTGCCCCAGACGGGAAAACTTTGTTCAGCGCGACCATCTTCCATGATTTCATGTCCTGGGACATCTCTACGGCTGGCAATCCTGAATGGTTACGAGTGCCAGCCGCTGTTCTCGCCCTCAGCCCTGATGGAGAATTAATCACTTCCGATTGGACTCAGGAGCCAGCTAGGCTGTCCTGGTGGAAGGTCGTTGATTCACAGGCCCAGGAGGTGCGCAGTTTCCCACTCGACCAAAACGGCACTAATTACCAGGCTATTAGCCTGGATCTGACGCGATATGTTGCTGAGGGTGATCTGCAGGCCAGGATATGGGATACCCGGGACGGTCGCCTGCTCAACTCCATCCAATTGACGGATATCTATGGTGTTTGGGGGGTCTCTTTCAGTCCAGATGGCAAGCGTATCGTAACGTCCAACGAGCTGACCGCGAGCGGCGGGGGAAATGCCCAGGTTTGGGATATTGCAACCGGCCAGCTAGTGCTCACGCTTTCCGGCCACACACAGCGTGTCCACACCGCCAACTATAGCCCTGATGGCAAGCTCATCGCCACGTCCAGCCGAGACTTCACAGCCCGCATTTGGGATGCGGCGACCGGGCAACTGTTGCACACGCTGGAGGGGCATACCGCTGCGCTATGGCATGCCAACTTCACCCCAGATGGTCGCTACCTCGTGACGACCAGCGGGGATAACACAATAAAAATTTGGGATGTCCAAACAGGTCAGGAGGTTCGATCCTGGCTGAGTCCAGACGCAGTATTCTATCCCGCGTTCAGCTCAGATGGCACGATCCTCGTGGTCACGAACGAATCGGACACGGCAATACTCTATGACTTTGCCACGGGGCAAGAATTGTCGAGGCTCCCCGGTGCGAGTCAACCCATCTTCAGCCCGAACGGGCGAGGCCTGTTGATTGTTGACGGAGGGTATGAGTTCACGTATGGCTTTTACCTGGATCGAGATGAACTCATGAAGGCCGCCCGCGCCCAAGTAACGCGCTCACTGACCGAACAGGAGTGCCAGCAGTATTTGCACGTGGAAAAGTGCCCGTGAGAATTGGCAGCGGATTTTGTAACGGATGTAGCGGAGGGTGTCGCCTCGCTCAGAGGTGCGCCCATCCGCTACATCCACTTTGCGAAGCAATCCGTTGCCGAAAGGTTGTGACGCGGACGGCGGAGGAGGGTCAGAAGTATTTGCACGTGGAGCAGTGACGCCGGTGGATCGAATCCACCGGCTAAATGGAGCCAAGTCGGCTTGAAGCCGGCTTCCCACGTCTTAGCCGGTCGTCTCCAACGACCGGCGGCCTGGCCCAATCGCGCGTGACACGCGCGCTGACGGAGGCGGAAGGCCAGCAGTATTTGCACGTAGAGGCGTGCCCGGAGCCGTGAACCACTGAGGCGCTGACGCGAAGCGCGCTGAGGGGACTGAATGAAAAGACCTGCGAGGTCTTCCAGACCTCGCAGGTCTACGGGTAGTGTTCAGCGCCCTCAGTCTTTCAGTGTTTCAGCGCTTCCGCTCCCGCCACAGCCGCAGCAGCGTCCCGCCGTCGTCGGTGAACCGGCCCGGAATGTCAATCGGGACGAGCGCGCCCAGCCCGAGGACGAACAGGTTGTAGAGGGCGGTGAAAGCGACCAACCAGCCCTTCACCCCGCCGTCGAACCACACGAAAAACGCATACGGCAGCAGAAAAATGCCGATGACGACGTTCACCCAGAACCCGCCGAGCGCGCGCCGCACGTGGAAGGCGGCGGGCAGCGGCGGCTCGTCGGCGGGATAGATCGAGGCCCCGAAGATCGAATGGAAGTGGACGCCAATCATGGGGTGGCCCACGCTGCGCGCGGCGTAGGCGTGTCCCAACTGGTGCAGCCATTCGCAGACGAACATCACCACCGCCGAGAGCACCCCGGCCAGCAGCGCTTCCAGGAAAGACAGAGACAGCATCGCCGTCGCGATCAGGGTCAACAGCAGGATGGCGGCGAGAAAGGAGACGATCCCCACGGAGGAGATCGTCGTCTTCAGGCCGAAGAGGGTGAAGAGGTGGATCGTTCGCATCGGCGTATTATACCGGGTTCTGACCGGCGCACTTTTCAGCGCTCCCGCTTCCCCGCCCGCCTCTCGCGCCACAGCCGCCACAGTGTCCCGCCGTCGTTGGTGAATACGCCGGGAATGTCAATGGGGATCAGCGAGGCCACCGGGCCGCCGAGAAAATTGTACACGAACGTGAACCCGCTCAGCCACCCGGCCACACCGCCGCGCGGCCACAGGTAAAACGCCAGAGGCGCGACCAGCAAGCCCGCCAACAGATTGACCCAGAATCCGCCGAGCGCGCGGCGCGCGTGGATGGAGGCAGGCAGCGGCGGCTCGTCGGGGGGATATTGCGAAACCGAGTAGAGCGAATAGTAATGGAGGCCGATCATCGGGTAACCGGTCCGGCGCGCGGCGTGCGCGTGCCCCCACTGATGCAGCCAATCGGAGGCGAACATGACCAGCGTGGAGAGCAGACCGGCGAGCAGCGCTGAACCGGGCGTGAGAGGCCGCATCCGGGCCGCCACCCACCCCATCACCGGGATCGAGAAAAGATAAACGACGATCCCCACGGAGGAGATCGTCGTCTTCAGGCCGAAGAGGGTGAAGAGCGCATATGAACGCATCCGCCTCTTGGACCAGAATGACAAGGTGACGGGGTGATGGGGTGACAAGGTGATGAGGAACACGAACCATCACCTTGTCACCGTGTCACCTTGTCAGAACTTTAGAACAGCCCCTTCACCTTCCCCGTTTCCAGATCCAAATCCACGTCCATGAACACGGGCCGGGTGGGCAGGCCGGGCATGGTGCGCATCGCGCCGCACAACGGGTACAGGAAGCCCGCGCCGACCGAGGCGCGAATGTCGCGGACGGGCAGCCGCCAGCCGGTAGGCCGCCCCTTGATGTTCGGATCGTGCGTCAGGCTGAGGTGCGTCTTGGCCATATTGATCGGCAGTTTGTCGAAGCCCAGCCGCGTGTACAGCTCGACCTTGGCCTCGGCCTCCGGCGAGTAGTCCACCCCGTCCGCGCCGTAAATCTTGGTCGCGATGGTCTCGATCTTCTGCTTGATCGGCATGTCGAGCGGATAGAGGAACTCGAACTTCTTCGGTTTCTCCGCCGCAGCGATGACCGCCTCGGCCAGCTCAAGCGCGCCCTTGCCGCCGTGCATCCAGTGCGTGCACTTGTAGGCGCCCTCGGCCCCGGCCTCCAGCGCGATCTTCTGCACCAGCTTGATCTCGGCCTCGGTGTCGTACTTGAACGAGTTGACGGCGACGACCACCGGCACGCCGAACCGCTTGGCGTTCTCGATGTGCTTGGCCAGGTTGCCCGCACCCTTCCCTAGAAGTTCAAGGTTCTCCTCGGTGTAGGCTTTGTCGAGCGGGCGTCCCGCGACGACCTTGGGGCCGCCGCCGTGCATCTTGAGCGCGCGGATCGTCGCCACGATCACGACCACGTCCGGGATCAGCCCGGAGTAGCGGCACTTGACGTCCATGAACTTCTCCATGCCGATGTCTGCGCCGAAGCCGGATTCGGTGACGACATAGCCATCCGGGCCAACCAGTTTGAGCGCGATCTGGTCGGCGACGATGGAGGAGTTGCCGTGAGCGATGTTGGCGAACGGCCCGGCGTGACAGAAGGCCGGCGTGCCCTCCAGCGTCTGCATCAGGTTGGGCATGATGGCGTCCTTCATCAGCACCGTCATCGCCCCGGCCGCGCCCAGGTCCTCGGCGGTGATCGGGTCGCTCTGCTTGTTCGTACCCACGACGATGCGCCCCAGCCGCTCGCGCATATCGGCCAAACCGGTGGTCAGGCCCAAGATGGCCATCACCTCGCTGGCGACCGAGATGTCGAAGCCGGTGAAGCGCTCGTTGCCCTTCTCCTCGTCACCCAGATTGATCTGGACGCGGCGCAGGTGGCGGTCGTTGACATCCACCACCCGCTGCCAGGTGAGGCTGTTCGGATCAATGTCCAGCCGGAACATGCGGCGCTTGTCGGCGGTGGAGAGGTCGGCCAGCGTTTCAGCCTTGAGGCCGAGCTTTGCCAATCGCTTGCGCTGTGAGTCGGTGAACTGGCCGTCGAGCGTCATCGCCTTAGCCAGTTTGTCGTCGTCGGGTTGGGCGCGCTCGTGCAGCATCCGTGCGTCAATCGCGGCGGCGAGCAGGTTGTTGGCTGCGCTGACGGCGTGGATGTCCCCGGTCAGGTGCAGGTTGAAATCCTCCATTGGGACGACCTGCGAGTACCCGCCGCCCGCCGCGCCGCCCTTGATGCCGAAGGTCGGGCCTTGCGAGGGCTGGCGGATGCAGGTGAAGACCCGCTTGCCCAGGTGCGCCCCGAGCGCCTGGCTCAGGCCGACCATGGTGGTGGATTTCCCCTCGCCGAGGGGGGTGGGCGTGATCGCCGTCACGTCAACGTATTTGCCGTTCGGGCGCTTCGCCAGCCTCTCGCGCACATCGAGGTGCACTTTGGCTTTGTACGGCCCGAACAGCTCCAGTTCTTCCGGCTTCAGCCCGACCTCTGCCGCGATCTGCAGGATGGGCTTGAGCTTGCCCGCCTGCGCGATCTCGATGTCTGACGGGACGGGCGTGAGCAGCTTGAGCCGAGTGGGCTTGAAAGCGGGGAGCGCCGGTTTGCGGCCATTGGTCCGTTGCGCGGCGCGGGACTTCGCTTTGGCCTTTACGGCTTTTTTGGCAGTCTTAGGCATATTTTCGTCTCCTTATAAGAGGGGGAAATGGCGTCTGACCAGCAATTATGGTGCAAAGCGTGCCTTCCGCAAAGTGCAAAAGGTCACCATTCCCCCCTGACGGGCGGCGCATCTTTCTATATCATCCCGCTGAGGAATTGATGCGTGGCGCTGCCGAAGGGTATCATGCTGGACGCACCCGTCAGGTCTGCGAGACCTGACGGGTCTAGCGGGTTCCGGGCGCGGGCGCGATGCCGACCAGCAGCACCAATCGCTGCGCGCCCGTGTTCGTCACCCCGTGCTCGACCCCAGCCGGCGCCCACACGACCGTGCCCGTCCCCGCGCGCCGCGTCTCATCCCCCACCGTGAACTCGCCCTCGCCTTCGGCCACAAAATAGAACTTGTCCTGACCGGCGTGCGCGTGGGCGCTCTGCGTCTGCCCCGGATCGAGACAGTTGAGGCCGAGCAGCAGCCGCTCGCTCTGGAACAGCGTGGATTTGAAGAACTTGCCCGGTTGCGAGCCGGTGTGCACGCGATAATCGCTGAAGTTGGAGCTGGCCATTCTTCATCACCCTTGACCAAGTCGGTTTCGCTTTTGCCCCACGTCAGGGGCACGTACGCGCTTTTGAGCGGCTACTTCCATTCGCCGGGATACAACTCGAGCGCGCGGGCAGCCCCCTGCGCGATGTGAGCCTCACGATCGCGTTGGCGCGCCCGGACCGCCGCCTGTGCCTCGGGGGTATGCCACTGGATGAGAGAGATGAGCGCAGCCTCGCGCGAACGGTTGGTGTTTGCCTCGACCATCCCGCCTTCGCCTCGTTCGAATCCGGTGCGTGGCGTTTCCACGATCTCGATCAGGACGGGGATCACGGCGGGGTGATTGAGGCGCGTCAGGCGTTGGACGGAAGCATACACGGCGTCGAGGTCGCCGAGGCGCATAGCGCGGAAGCGGTGCATTTGAATGAGGGTCAGCGCCACCACTTCTTTGACGAGCGGGTCTTTATCTTCCCAGGCCGCTTCAAGCTCGGCGAGCGCTTCGTCGTTCTGCGCCATCCCCGCCCGGTTGGCGAATTCGGCCGCGGCCTTGTGTCGCGGGGCCGGGTCCTGGCCGCGCAGGTCGTATTCCGTGTGCGCGCGCTCGATCAACCGGCCCACAGGCGTCGTAGGCCGGGCCTGGATCTGGCCCTGCGCCAGCTTGGCGAGTTCCTCTTCCGGGGCGTCGAGCAAATACAGGGCCTGCTCGACCGCCGGACGTATTTCCTCGTCGTTGGCGGCGAGCAGCTCATTCAGGTAGGCGCGCAGCCCTTCGTCGCTCTCCTGCCGCAACGCGCCTCGCGCCCGGTCGCGCCACAGATTCACTTCGCCGGCCAATATCCGTTGTTGTTCGTGCAGCGCTTCCTGTTCCGCGATCAATGCTGCGGGGTCTGCTCCACGCGCCTCCGCGATCCTGCGGCTCAGCGCCTGCAACTTTTCGCCGACGACGTTGAACTCATGCTGAACAGCGCCCGCCTTCCGGTTCAGCGCTTCCTGCAATTGACGAAGTCCTTGACCGATCACGCCTTTCCTCCGCCCCTCAACCTGGCCATAGGTGAGCCGGGCACCGAGGTGACTCTATCACTTTTTAGCGAAACAGTGTTGAGCAAATGCACATAACGCGGGTCGTTCGGTCGCCGAATGTGCGGGGGTGCACGCGGTCACGCGCGTCGTCATCGGCTGGCATGCGTCACTTTCATCGAACGTTCACACGCATACGCTTACCACCCGCCCGCATACTCCAGTGAGACGGGCGCGACATCTTGAGAGAGATATTGCCAGTGCAGTTCGTTCAACTGGCGGATGTGCAGGTGGTCGTGCGCGACCCAGGCAGCGAGGACGTCGCCCGCCCGCATCGAGCCGCGCGGGTTGGTGTGCGTCGTCTCCCAGTTCGGGTTTTGCAGACTCCTCAGCCATTCGAGCGACTTGCGCCGTTCACTCAAAAAGGCCTCCAACGAGGCCGCCGGGTCGCGCTGGTTGTAGCCGCGTTCCGTCACCCAGCCGACCGGGTTGATGGGCGGCCAATCCGCGTCGGGCTTGTGCAGGGTGAAGTCCACGCGCGTGCGGAAGTCTTCGCGTTCTTCGTCGTAGAGGTGGCAGATGACTTCGAGGACGGACCATGCCTCCGGCGATGGTTTCCAGCGAGCCTGCACGTCGGAGACAGCGCGCGCCAGCGACGCAATTGTCTCGGCACTGGAGGAGAGGCGGGTGAGGCAGCTTTCTAAGGTGATCATGTTTGAGCCTTTAGTTGACTATCTCGCGGTGCTGGCCGTGAGTCTCCTCGTGGAGCGCATCCAGCCGGGCGCTCACTTGTTTCGCTACTTGTCCCACCCCACCACCTTCCCGTCGCACAGACCGGTGACTTTGGTCGTGTCGCCAGTGCGCACGTACTGCAGGTGGCACTGCCAGCGGCCCGTGAGGGTGACCTCCAGAACGAAGCGGTCCCTGTCCGGGTGGTAACTGCCTGTGCCGGTCAGGGTGAAGTTGCGGGCGAACGTGCAGGCGCTGAGCGTGAAGCTGTGCTTCGCGCCGTCCGGCTCAAAGTCCAGTGTGCCGCCGGAGGTGCAGCCTGCGCTCGTCGGTTCGACTCCGTCCCAATAATAGTATTCGGGCAGGTAGGTGATTTCGGTCTCGACGGAGGCCAGGGCATCCAGCGGGCTTTCAAAGGCGCTCGCGTTGGGCGGGGCAAGCGGCACGTACTCATCCGCGACCACGCCGTCGCATTCCGTCTCGCGCTGTTCAGGGACCTGGCTTCCCACCAGGAAGGCTGTCACGAGATCATCCGGGCATGCGTTCCCCCGCCCGAAGATGACGTGCGGACCGCCCCGCTGCGTGACCAGGTAGCCGTCGTCCAGTCGCTCATACACGCTGATGCCGTTGCCCACCGGGGTGGCCGGGTCGGCGGTCGCGCCCAGCGCGAGTGTGGGGATGCCCTCCGCCGTCAGCGGTTCCGGGCGGGTCAAATTCGCCGTCGCCTTCGGCCAGTAGGCGCAAGGCAGGTCACCGTAGAAGAGCGAGGCCAGGCGCGGTACGGCCGCCTCCACCGGGTCGCCCGCTCGAATGTAGTTTTCTGCCCTCCCCCCTGGAGTTGAACCCGGATAGCCGTAATCCTGGCATTCCACCGCGTAGAAGATCGCATCCGAGTATGAAGGGTCGGGGATGGCGTGGAGCGTCTGCGGGTCAAGGCCGAGCGAAAGGTAGAGCAGGCGGGCGAGCGGTGCAGGGTCTAGGCGGGAAGCGTAGGCCGCGAGCGCGCGGTTAAACAGCATCCGGTCGTCTTCGGCGTACATCTGCCCGGCGGCCGCGACTTCCAGGCCGGCGAAGGTGAACTCCCGGCGCGCAAAGCCTCCCTCGGGAAGCGGGAAGCGGAATGAAAGCGGGCGGCGCTCCAGGCGCGCGGCGAGGCGGTCGTAGGCAGCCACGGCACTCCCCTTCATATCGCCGGCGCAGGCCCGGTCGTCGTCGCAGGCGTGCAGGGCGGCGACCAGGGTATCGTTGAAGGCCTGCGCCTGTTGGGCATAGAACTGGAGGCCGTCGAGCGTAAGATCCACCGTGCCGTCGAGGATCAACCTCGTGAGACGCTCGCCATGCCGGGCGGCATACGTCTGCGCGTATTGCGTGCCGTAGCTTTCGCCGTACAGCCAGAACCTCTCGTCCTGCATCATCTGGCGGAAGCGTTCGAGGTCTTCCACCGCCTGCGCGGTGCCGAGATACGGCAGGCTCTCCGGGTTGCCCATCTCGCTCACGCAATCCTGGCTGAACGTGCGCGCCGCTAGTTTGACGGCGGCCTCCTGCCCGGGTGTCTCGGCGCGGCCATCGGCCTGATAGTATGTCGCGGCGGCCTCCGGGCAGGTGAGACCGCCGGAGAGCGCAACGCCGCGCTGGTCGAAGAAGACAATGTCGAAGCGGCGTGGGAGGCTGGGGTTGAACGCGGACGTATACGAGTCGGCGACGGCGATACCGGAGGCGCCCGGGCCGCCCGTAACGGTGACGAACATGCCTTTGCGCTGGCCGGTGGCCGGAAGCACGGCAAAGGTCACCGGGATGGTGCGCGCATCCGCCCGGTTGAAGTGATCCAGCGGCATGGCGAGCGTGACGCAGGTGAACTCGCTGCCGTCCGGGCAGGGCCGGCCGCCGAGCTGCTTGAGGATCTTCTCCGTGCCGGGGCGGGCGAGGGCGTTAAGTATCGGCGTGCGGGGTGCAGGGACGGCGGCGAAGGACGAGAGCAGGAGGGCGGCGGTGAACACACAGCGGATAATGGGGGACATGGTGATCTCCATTCTGCCTCACTCAATATCGCCCCCTCGCCACCGCCTCCACCGGGTTCGCTAACTCGTCCTCGCGCGCAATTTGAATGCTCACCGCGCACGCCTTGAACTCGGGGATCTTCGCCTGCGCGTCGAGCACGTCAATCGTCAGCAGGTTGGCGGCGGCCTCCGCGAAGTGCATAGGGATGAAGACCACGCCGGGAGAGGTCTTGGGCGAGACCAGCACGCGCAGCACCACCGCGCCGCGCCGCGACGTGACGCGCACCACGTCGCCGGTCTTCACCCCGCAGCGGGCGGCGTCAATCTCGTGCAGTTCCACCATCGCCTCGGGATAGAGCGCGTCCAACTGCGACTGGCGCGTCATCGTCCCGCCGTGCCAGTGCTCCAGCAGCCGCCCGGTCGTGAGGATGAACGGATACTCGTCGTCGGGCGGCTCGGCCACCGGCACGTGCTCCAGCGGGAAGAACCGGCCGCGCCCGGACGGAAACGTCTCGGCGAACAGGAACGGCGTGCCGGGGTGGTTTTCGTCGGGCACGGGATATTGCAGGCCGACCTTCTCGATGCGCCGATAGGTGAGCCCCTTCAGCATTGTCGCCACATTCGCCATCTCGCGGAAGACTTCCTCCGGCTCTTCGTAAGTCCAGCGCGCGGTGTTGGGGCGGCCCAGCCGCTGCTCGATGCGGTTGGCGACGTCGCAGATGATCTGCCAGTCGGGGCGCGATTGCCCGCGCGGCTCGAGCGCCTGCCGCACGCGCTGCACGCGGCGGTCGGTGTTCGTGAACGTGCCTTCTTTCTCCGCCCACGAGGTCGCGGGCAGGAACACGTCCGCAAACGCGCCGGACTCGTTGATGAAGACGTCCTGCGCCACCAGAAATTCCAACTGCTCCATGTGGTGGCGGGTGACGTTCAGGTTCGGCTCGGTCATCATCGGGTTCTCGCCCATGATGTAGAGCGCGCGCACGCCGCCCGGTTTCGCATTCGTCAAGATTTCAGTCGTGGTCAGCCCGCGCTTGCGGCTCAGCCCGCCCGGTTCGATGTTCCACGCCTGCTCCCATTTTACCGCGTTCTCCTCTTGATCCACTTCCATGTAGCCGGGATAGTGGAACGGCATCGCGCCCATGTCGGATGCGCCCTGCACGTTGTTCTGTCCGCGCAGCGGGTTGAGGCCGGTGCCCTCGCGCCCGATGTGGCCGGTGAGCAGCGCGAGGTGGATCAATCCGATGGCGCTGGCCGTGCCTTGCGAGAGCTGCGAGATGCCCATGCCCCAGTAGATCGCGCCGTTCTTCGCCGCCGCGTACATGCGGGCGGCCTCGACGATGAGGTTGCGATCCACGCCCGAGATGGCCTCGGCGTACTCCGGCGTGAACGTGTCAACGGATTGAACGAATTCGTCGAAGCCTTCCGTGCGCTCGCGGACGAATGTCTCGTTGTACAGTTTTTCCCTGACGATGACGCGGGCCATGGCCATGAAGACCACGACGTTCGTGCCGGGCTTGAGGGGGAGCCAGAGCGTGGCGAAGTCGCACAGCTCGATGCGGCGCGGGTCAATCACGATCAGTTTCGAGCCGTGCTTCTCGACCGCCGCCTTCATCTGCAGGGCGATGATGGGATGGTTCTCGCTGGTGTTGGAGCCGGTGACGATGAAGCAGTCGCTCTTGACGACCTCGGCGGCGGTGTTGCTCATGGCCGAGGTGCCGAGGGCTTTCAGCAGCGCCGTCACCGAACCCGCGTGGCACAGCCGCGTGCAGTGATCCACGTTGTTCGTGCGGAACAGCGCGCGGAACATCTTTTGCAGAAGGTAGTTGTCCTCGTTCGTCGCCTTCGCGCAGCAATAGACTGCCAGCGCGTCCGGGCCGTCGCGCTTGTAAATCTCCACCAGGCGATCCGCGACGTGGTCCAGCGCCTCGTCCCACGAGGCCTCGCGCCACTCGGAGCGGTCGAGCGCCTGCGTGCGGTGGCCGGGCGTCTGCGGGGTCTTGCGGATGAGGGGCGTGGTCACGCGGTCGGGGCTGTAGATGAAGTCGTAGCCGAAGCGGCCCTTGACGCACAGGTTGCCGTGGTTCACCACGGAGTCGAACGGCGAGGTGACGCGGTAGATGTAATCGTTCTGGATGTGCAGTTCGAGTGTGCACCCCACGCCGCAGTACGGGCAGGTGGTGGCGACCATACGGTCGGGGACGATGCGGTCAGCGGTCAACATAGTGGCCTCCTCAATAGCAACGAGTTACACCAACACAGGTTTTTTGCCACGAATTACACGAAAGGAAAGATTTCGTTCAATTCGTGCAATTCGTGGCTGAAGGTCTTACATCGCAATCAACACAATCGCCGCGAGCGCCGCGACGACTCCGACCCATTGCACGCGCGTGAGACGCTCCTTCAGAATCAACCACGCCAGCCAGACGGTCGAGGCGGGATAGAGCGACCCCAGCACCGCCGCCACGTCCATCCGCCCCACGCGCGCCGCCAGCGCGTAGAAGGCGTTGCCGCCCGCGTCCAATACGCCGCAGAGCGCAATCAACTTCCAGTGCCGGAAATCCGGCACATGCGGCTGGCGCATCAGCCGGGCCGTGGCCATCAGCAGAGTCGTGGACAACAACCGCGCGGCGACCACCGGCCACACGACGGAAGCGCGGCCCGCATGGTCAATCGCGATGAAGAAGATGCCGAACCCCACACCGGCCACGAGCGGCAGGCCCAGATCGTAAACGTGCAGCGCCGCCTCGCGCGAAGCGGAGCGCGAGATCAACCACACCGCCAGCAGCGCCAATCCGAATCCGGTCAACTGCAGCACGCCCGGCAGGCCCTCCACCAGCGCGCCGAAGGCCACCGGGATCGCCGCGGCGACGACGGCAGAGACCGGCGCGGCCACGCCCATCCGCCCGGCGGCCAGCGCGCGATACAACGCCAGCAATCCGACCGCGCCGGCCAGTCCGCCGACCCCGCCCCAGAGCAAGTCGCCGAGCGGGGGCACGGTTTCCCCCAGAGCCAGCGCCAGCCCCGCCAGGAACAGCGCGCCGACAGCCTGCGAGGCGATGACGACGCCATAAACGCCAGTGCGCTTCGTCGCCAGCCCGCCGCTGAAATCGCCCGCGCCCCAGCTCAGGGCCGAGGCCAGCCCCAGCATCACGGGCGTAAGGTCTGAGGCCGTCATGATCTCGGCCCGGACAGCGTTTCAATCGCCTTCTCGATCCGGCGCGCACGCGTCTCCGGCTTCTTGGCTGCCTCAATCGCCTCCACATACGCTTTGCGGTGAGAGTAGGGCATCTTCTCCCAAGCTGCCTGGGCGGCTCGATTCGCCTTGAGAGCTCTCGCAAGGTCCAGCGGCGGAGTGACGACACGCGGTTCGGCGTCTCGCTCCAACACGACGGTGACCGTATCGCCCGCCCTGGCTTTTGCGCCTTCACGCAAGGTCCTGTTCACGGGCAAATAGTGCACGCCGCCGTACGGACTCAGCGTGCTGCGGAAGGCAAATCCATTGATCGTCCCGCGCACTGGGATGCGCCCGCGCGTGCCAAACGCTTTCCGCACGTCGAAAGGCATCGCAATCCCTGTGCCTTCCGTCTTGTCATCTTTGATCAACACGGCGCGAAAACGCCTGGGTGTAGTCATGGCGTCGCCTGTCTCATCGCCGCCTCCGCCGCCGCTCGGCGCGCGTCATCTCCATAATCTCGTCCGGCGTCTTGCCCTCTTGCAGCAGCCATTCACGTTTGGGCTTGAGCGCGCCCGTCGGGCACACGCCCACGCACTGGCCGCAGAACACGCACGTCGTCTCGGGCATGGGCCTGTCGAAGAACGTGCCGATGCCGGTCTCGAAGCCCCGCCCTTCGAAGTTGATGGCGAAGGTGAACTGCGCGTCGTCGGCGCAGACCTGCACGCACCGCCAGCACAGGATGCACTTGGCGTAATCGCGGACGTACATCGGGTTGTCGTCGAGCAGTGGGTGCTCGCGCCGCCCGGCTTCGGGGAAGCGCCCGCGCTCGGCGCGGTAGTCGCCGATGAACTGCTGAATCTCCGGCGCTTCGGACAAGTCCACCGTGGAGGCGAGCATCTCCAGGATCGTGCGGCGGCTGCGCTCGACGCGCTCCGTGCGGGTGCGCACGACCATCCCGTCGCTCACCTGCGCCACGCACGCCGGGGCGAGCACCCGTGCGCCCTCGACCTCGACGACGCAAATGCGGCAGAGCGCGTTGGCCGTGCAGTGGTCGTGATAGCAGATGGTGGGGATATGCTCGCCCAACTGCTGCGCGGCTTTGAGGAGGGTCGTCCCGGCGGGGACAGTCACGGAGCGGCCGTCAAGGGTCAGGGTGATCGGGTCGGCGGTTTGATTATCCATGAGTCGCTTTCGTTCATCCCATTGGAGCGGGCGCGCTCTTTTTCATCACCAGCGGCCACAGGCTGGCGGCGAGCAGCGCGATCAGCGTGAGAAAGGCAAGCCCCCACGTCACGTACCAGAGTTTCCAATCGAAGACGATCTCCAGGGCGAAGTCGGCCAACAACGGCAGCGCGATCAGCACGCGCCAGAATCGCAACGGGTGATCGGCACGGAAGTAGTCGGCGGTGGAATCCGAGGCCGGGGCGGGCGTGCGGGGGATCAGCGCCGCCGCCAAAGCCGCGGCCCAGAGGGGCAGGAGCAAAATCGTGAACAGGCCGACGAAGCCGAAACGCACCTCTGACAACAGGAAGCGGGCGTACTCCGCCGGGATGAGCGCGTACAGCCCGGCGACGAGCACCGGGCCGAAGCCCGTGCCAGGGCGGATCAGCGCGGCGACGCCCCAGAAGACGAGCGCGATCACCGCCAGATACGCAATCCGCACGAGGATGTTCCAGACGGCGAGGAACACCCACGCGATGACCGAGAAGATCGCCGCGAAAATCGTCCAGTAATTCGTCGCCGTGTCGCCGTTGATGACGATGGGATCCGTGCCGAGCGCCGCCTGGAGATCGCTCAGTGGAATCTCCTGATACTGGCCCTGTTGACTGAGGACGATCAGCGTGGTGCGTGTGAGCAGGAAGCCCTGGGTATAGCGCCGGCGATCAATTTCGGTGTACTGGCCGGTCGTGTCGAGCACGACCAGGACACTGGGATCGTCAATCAAGACGCGCGGCTGCGGGCCGCTGACCTCCGCCACCCCGCCGGAGATGGTGATCTCAGGGAAATCCCCGGCCTCGAACGCCCGCCGGATTTCCAGCCCGGCTTGGACAAGGCCGCGGATCAGGCCGAGCGTTTGCAGGCTCGTCATCACCAGCCCGAACACGACGAAGAACAGGATCGCGCCGCCTACCCGACGCCGCGCGGCGCGGTAATAGAACGTCGGGCTGAAGCACGACAGCACCCACCCCGCCGCCAACCAGCCCAGCTCCGAGAGGCAGCCTCCGGGCGGCGTTTGATTCGAAGCGGGCCCCGACGGCGGCGGGCTGGCCGCGGCCGGCGTGACGGGGGGGGTGAGGTCTCGGGGTTCGTTGGTCATCGGTCCGCCTTTCGCTCATCGGCGCTACTCATTGGCCGGGCGCAGGCGCGCGGCCAGCTCGCGCAACTGCTCTTCGCTCACCGGCTTGACGAGCACCAGGTCAACGTCGTTTCTCAACGCCTCCGCCGTCTGAGCGTCGCCGGTCGTCATGATGACGCGGGTCTGGTCCAGCCGCCGGTCGGCGCGCATCCGGCGCAGAATCTCCGCGCCCGTGACGAACGGCAGGTGCATGTCCAGCACGACCAGCGCGGGCGCGATCCTGGCGAGGCGCGCCAGCGCCGTGCTGCCGTCCCGGATGATCTCCGGCTCAAACCCTGCGCCGCGCAACGCTTCGGCGTAGAGAAACGCTACGTCGGCGTCGTCTTCGACAATCAGTGCACGTGGATTATTCATCCCCAGCCCCTGTTCTGGGTTGTAACCCACTCAGGCCTGGAATTTCTCCGGCCACAATTTCATCGCGCTGAGCACCGCGCTCGCCGCAGTCTGCCCCAGCCCGCACAGCGAGGCGTCGGTCATCGTCCAGCCCACGTCGGCGAGGCGCCCGGCGTCGCCCGGCAGCGGCCTGCCCGCCGCCACGCGCTCAAGTATCTCATACTGTCGCTGCGTCCCCAACTGGCACGGATAGCACTTGCCGCACGACTCGTGCGCGAAGAACTTCGCGAGCCGTTTGAGCACGTCGCCGAGGTCCGCCGTGTCGTCGAAGACCATCACCACCCCGGAGCCGAGCGGCAGCCCGGCCTGTCGAAGATCCTCGAATGACATCTTCACGTCCAAATCCTTGTCGGTGGCGAACGCCCCCGCCGCGCCGCCGAACAACACGGCCTGCAACCTGCGGCCCGGGCGCAGCCCTCCGGCCAGGTCGAACAGCAGGCGGCGGATCGTCACCCCGAAGGGCACTTCGTACAGGCCGGGCCGCTGCACCTGCCCCGAGACGCAGAACAACTTCGGTCCCGGCGACTTATCCGTCCCGATCTTCCGATACTCGGCCGCGCCCTGCGCGATGATCAGCGGCACGTTGCACAGCGTCTCGACGTTGTTGATGGCGGTGGGCTGGCCGAACAGCCCGTGCGTGGTGGGGAACGGCGGCTTGACGCGCGGGAAGCCGCGCTTGCCCTCGATGGACTCGAACAGCGCCGTCTCCTCGCCGCAGATGTACGCGCCCGCGCCCATCCGCAACTCCAGCTCGAACTCAAACCCCGAGCCAAGGATGTTCTTTCCAAGATAACCTGCCTTTGCGGCCGCGTCCACGGCCTCACGCATCACCTCGAACGCATACGGGTATTCGCCGCGAATGTAGACGTAGCCCTTGTGCGCGCCGATGGCGTAACCTGCGATGATCACCCCTTCGACGACGCGGTGCGGGTCTTCTTCCATCAGCACGCGGTCTTTGAAAGTGCCCGGCTCTGACTCGTCCGCGTTGCACACCACATATTTGGGTTCCCCGGCCGCCTTCGCCGCACCCTCCCACTTCACGCCCGTGGGGAACGCCGCGCCTCCGCGCCCGACCAACCCCGACGCTTTCACCTCGGCGATCACGGCCTCGGGGGACATGGTGAGCGCTTTCTTCAAGGCAGAGTAACCGCCTTGTAATTGGTAATCAGTCATTGGGGTGGGATGCCCATTGCCACAGTTCGCAGTGAGTATCCGGATGTCCCCGCCAATGATGCCGCTGGGCCTCTCGCCGATGCCCATACAAATCTTCGCGGCCTCCGTGGGCGCCGCGCGGCTGATAGGGGCCTCGTCCACGAGGACTGCGGGCGCGTGCTCGCACAGCCCGAGGCACGGTGCGCGCTCCACCGTGAACATGCCGTCTGCGCTCACCTCGTCCGGCGACACTTTCAAATGGCGGCACACCGCGTCGAGCACCGCGTCACCCCCCCCGTTGGGGGCGAGCGCGCAGGCCGGGTCGCCGCACACGCGCACGAGTATCTTGCCCACTGGCGTTTTGTAAAACATCGCGTAAAAGTCAATCACGCCGTATACGTCGGCGAGCGGCACACGGAGCGCGCGCCCCACCTCGGCGGCGACCGGTTCGGGCAGGTAGCCGTACAGTTTTTGAGCGGCGTGGAGAGCGGGCAGCAAAGCAGTGCGGCCTTGCGGGATAAATCCTTCAAGAGTAGACCGCAGAGGAGCAAGATCGAAATCAGACATCGGGCCTCCGGTTTCCGCCTGTAAGTGTATGCGGGTCTGAGGGGATTGGCAATATCTTGGTTGCTCGCCGTCCGCGTCCGCGCGGACGCCAATCGAGGGCATGCATCTTTACCGTCGGTGGGTAATCGCCTATCGTACCTCACTTGCGTCTGAACGCCCGTTCTAATATACTTGCAGCAGTTCGCCTAACACAACTCAGGAGGAGTCCCCATGGCACTCGCTGCACGCGCCATCCTGCCTCAGGTATTGCCGACTGAGTGGGCTGAAGTCCGCACGACCTCAAAAGGCAAGCCCATCACCTGGTACGTTGACGAACAAGTTGAGAACGGAAACTGGACGCTGGAGGTTGTCCCGGCAGAAGTTGTCGGCCTCTCGCGCCCCCTCTCTGTCTTCCGCGCTCCCCGCCACACCAACCTCGTTACTTACGACTGGCACGGCGACGACGAAACATTCTGCCCGCCGATGTGGTGGG
>Ga0209108_10000528_pt1 | contig 21156 bp, 19 predicted proteins | sample Rifsed10ft1_FD_184003 | JGI IMG/M metagenome (GOLD analysis project Ga0209108, IMG submission 184003) | Soil microbial communities from Rifle, Colorado, USA - sediment 10ft 1 (version 2) | ecosystem: Environmental > Terrestrial > Deep subsurface > Rock core/Sediment | place: Rifle, Colorado...
CGACGCCCGCGAAAAATAAAAAGTAGAAGGTGAACGGCCAGGTTTTCCTCAAGCTATTCTCCCGCTAAATGAAACCAATTAAGTTTTGCACTTTTGGCGGCGCGCGAAAGGGCTGCCGATGGTACGCAGCACAGCCTGCGGGTTACGCTTGCGCCGCCGAAAGTAGTGGTCACTATCTGCCAGAAGTTGACCGAGAGCTTCGCGGTCATGGTTATGCGTAACATTATTGCGCCAATCGTTCCAAAGTTTTTCCATCGGCATACACTCGGGCGAGTAGGTCGGAATGTAGCGCAGTTGCAAACGTCGCCCATAGGTTGGAGTAAGTCTGCGACCCGTTTCGATTTTTCTGGCTTATGAATACGCGCTCCATCGGTCACGAGGATCACCCGACGTTTGCGTTTGGCCGAGCGTTGCATACATTTTTCTGCCAGGCGACAAAATGCTTCGGCATCGCGCTTCTGGGCGCGGACACGCACGATCTCGCCGGTCCGCCAATCGGTCGCGCCATACTCTTGTCGCTTCGGCGGACGTTCGCCGGGCGCACGCACTTTGCGTTGCTGCCCCCGCAACATCCAGCAGCGTTTCAACGTCGGGAACAAACTCAATTCCGCTTCATCTTCGACGTAGACATCGGCCCCACGCGGCGGGTGGTTCAAAAGCCTTGCAATCGCGCCTTTTTTTGAGCGTAGCCGGGTTGAGCTTCCGCCCGATGTCGAACCGTCCACGTCGGACGCCGACAAACGCCATCGACATATCGCAAATGTTGCCGAACACATTCATCGCTGACTTCTCGCTGGAACCGACGCTTGATCAATTTACTCAGCAGGGTCGTCGTCCAGTTGGGCCGCGCTAGACCATACGCCCGTGGCGAGCGGACCACGGCTTCACGCAAAAACAATTCGATCACGGGTGTAATCTCGGGCGGACGGCCCGAACGCGGGGCCTCCCACAATCCCGCACAGCCTTCGGCCATGAACCGATACACCCAGCGCCGTACGGTCCATGGACTTTGGCGAGTGATCCGAACAATCTCGGTCACCGTATATCCCGCTTGCGCCAGAAGCACGGTTTGAACGCGGCGCCGCAGGCGGGGGCATTGGGCCTGATCATACATCGCATGCAGGCGGTTCAACTGCCGCCCGCGAACGGGCTTGAGTTTCAACGACGGTCGCATGGCTCACCTCAGTTTACAGTTTGCCATTATCTGGCTGAGATTAGACCACACAGTGACGACCGTCTCAAAAGTGCATTATTTTCTTGGTTTCATTTAGGTGACCAAACACTCAAACTTATAGCTCATGAACTGGTGGAGAGCGTACGCCAGAATACTTCGATTGACTGGCAAATCAAAGAAAGTGTGCAAGCCAAACTGCGCGTGTTGGTCAAACGTATTTTGCGAAAACACAAATATCCACCCGATGACCCCGCGACGGGCGAATATACAACTTCTGTGACGAAAGTTTTGGATCAAGCCGAATTGCTGGCAGATTATTGGACGAAGAGTGAGTAAGCAGGTTGCCACTTATACTTTCAGTGCCTGCCTTTAAGGCTCACAGCAGCGGGCTAAGTTACGGTCGGCAGGGTGATCGCTCTCCCCGCCGCCCTTCAGAACCGGAGCAGGTGATGCGCCCTGTCGGGCCGACTGATTTCTAAGGCATCCCGCACACGTCGATGACCCCCTCTTTCGTTTGCCCAATCAAGTGTTTCCCATCCGGCGTGAAAGCCCGCCTGAGCGCCGGTCAATGTGCCGCTGCGGCGTAGCGCGTATCTTGCCGAAAAGCCAATCCCATCCGTATGGAATCAAAGTGATGTTGGAAAATGGAAAAGTGGGACGTGTGCAGGCGGTCATCCGCTCCCCAGACTAAAGAAGCCTATAACATGCAACCCCAAGAACTCTATTTTCGCGGCTCCCTTGTCCAATATTGGAAGGTGATCTACGCCGAGTGGAAGCGGCTTGGCATCGCTCTTGGACAGGATGAACCTTTTACACTGAATACAACGGCCGATTTTGTGCCCGATGAATACGAAACGCTACCGATTACTTTTTTCGATGAACAACACCAGCACGAAATAGTCACGGTTTTCGCTGATCAATCGCTTGGCAAAAAAGTAGTTACGTTAACAGTCTTTTTTGAACAGGAGGCTTTTGAAAAGCGTGGCGAGTCTGCCCTTTCAAAGTGGAATAGAGTTAGAAGCGCATTGGAAAGAGACGGCTGGCTGGTAGACCCGCTCGCCCGCTATCAGCCAAAAAAGAAACGCGGCATGCAATTGGGAACAGAATGCAAGCTCAAGCAATTGCGAGAGTTTCGTTTAGACGCGATAAGAAACAAACGCCCAATTCCCACGAAGAAGGCTGCAATGCGTGAGGTAAGTATTACATACAAAACTTGGGTCGCCCATGACAAAGAACTTTGGGCAGGTTGGGATGATGAAAGCTATAGGTAGAGAAAATTGTAAAAAATGGAAATTCCACAACACATTGTCTGTAATGTGGTTTACTTTTAGGCGGCTGATTAAGTCGCCTGTTTTTTTGTCCAGCCCCACGCTCCCTATGCCCCTCTCTCCCCTCGCTCGCAAAATCCTCGACACCATCCGCAAAGACCCTGTCAACTGGGCCGTCTCAGCGCATATCACTTTGCGCCCCTACCAGCGCCGGATCGCCCTGGCCATCAAAGACTCCGTTATCCATCGTGCCGGTCGCTCCTTTGTCGTCATCCTGCCTCGTCAGTCCGGCAAGAACGAGCTGCAGGCCCATCTCTTCGCCTGGCTCCTCTTCCGCGCCGGCAACTCCGGCGGGCGCATCGTCTCCGTCTCCCCCACCTTCAAGCCTCAGACCTACAACAACATGGATCGTGTCGCGGCTTCTCTCGACGCCAGCCTCGGCACGCGCGGGCTTTGGAAACCATCCAACGGATTCATCTACCGCTTCGGCAAAGCCCGCCTGCAGTTCTTTTCCGGCGAGTCCTCCGCCAAAGTCGTCGGCGCCACCGCCGATTTGCTCCTCTCCGTAGACGAAGCCCAGCAGATCGATCCCGCCAAATTTGATAAGGACTTCGACCCCATGACCGCCAGCGCCAATGCCACTCGCGTCTTCTGGGGCACCGCCTGGACCTCCGACACCTTGCTCGAGCGCCAGCGTCGGCTTGCCTCGCAAGCCGAGCGCCACGATGGCATCCAACGCGTCTTCTTCTACACCGCCGACGACGTCCGCCGCCTCGTCCCTCAATATGGCCGGCACGTTGACCGCGTCGTTGCCGAGCAAGGCCGCAACCACCCCCTCGTCAAGACCCAATACTTCTGCGAGACCATTGACGCCCAGTCTGGCCTATTCAACGCCGCCCGCCTCGCCCTCATCCGGTCCGACCGCCCTTTCCTGAACTCTCCCCCCGAAACGGGGGGAGCCGGAGGGGGGTCCTCCCACGCCTTCCTCATTGATGTCGCCGGCATGGACGAAGCCCTGCTCTCCCTGGACGGCCTCGGCAACCCCGGCCGCGATTCAACAACCCTTTCAATCGTGGAAATTGACCTCTCCACCCTCGAAACCCTTCAGCGTCCCACCTACCGTGTCGTAGCCCGCCATGCCTGGCAGGGTCAGAACCATCTCTCTATCTTCGGCCAGCTCAAGAACCTTGCCCAATCATGGCGCCCGCAATACCTCGTCATAGATGCCACCGGCGTAGGCGAAGGCCTCTGGGCCATGCTCGATAGAGCCTTTCCGGCCCGCGTCCTGCCTGTCAAATTTACCGGACAGGAAAAGAGCGAGATCGGCTGGGGTTTTCTGGCCATCGTCGAGACCGGTCGCTTCCGCGATTGCGCCCCCCAATGATACCGTGCGCCTCCAGTACGACAAATGCCGCAGCGAGGTGCTTCCCGGCCCCTCCAAGACCCTGCGCTGGGGTGTCCCCGATGGAACCCGTGGCCCCGCTGGCGAGCTCGTTCACGACGACTATGTCATCGCCGACTCTCTCACCACCATCCTCGACCGCCTCGAATGGCATATTCACTTCGAAACCCTCATCATACGAGGCATAGACCCGCTCATAGAAATAGACCGGGGCTTCTAAGGACAAGAAAATGAACCACTTCAATCAATCGCCGAACAAGAGCCGCGGCGGCCAGCCCGGCAACAACAATGCCCTCAAACATGGCTTCTATTCCCAAACGTTTACCCAGTCTGAGATCGAACGCCTCGATACCCAGGTCGCGGGCGAATTCACCGACGAAGAAGCTCTTCTTCGCACCCAACTCTTCAGCCTTGCTCAAGATTTGAAAGACCCCGGCCTCACCTTCGACCAGAAGAATGCCGCCAAACGCACCTGCATCCTTTTCGTGAACGCTATCCAAAGCATCCACCGCGACCGCAAATCCATCTACAAAGGGCAAACCACCATCGAGAGAGCGCTCCAGGAACTAAACAGTCTCCACTTTGAACAGGACGAGCCGGATAAAAAAGATGAGCCAGCCGGGGGAGATGAAAAAGATGGGACTCCCTAGGGTGCCGCCTCATTCGTTCCTCATTCGTTCCTCGAAAACGAATACTTCGCACCTTAACAACTGAATATTCACCTCATCGCGAGCAAAATTAAGACCCTAAAGGTCTCCAAGACCTTTAGGGTCTGCAAGGCGGAAACATCCGGGCATCGTGAAAGAATCACTCCGTGTCAAGTGGCTTTCGACAAACCTCTATGCCCTCTATCGTCCGTAATGATGTCGCTAGTTACGGTCGGCGAGGGGAGCGCTCCGCCGCCGCCACCGCTTCAGAACTGGAGCAGGTGATGCGCCCCGTCAGGCCGGTGGGAAATCATCATCGAAGAATGGGAAGGAAGCCTGACGACAGCAGCGATTGCTGAGGCGGTGAAGCTCTATAGAGATTGAGATTTTCTTTTGGAATCCCGGTGTCAACGGATGGGACACCGGATAAACGGATGACGCAACATGCGCCGGGTATATCCGTTTAGGTGAACTGTTTGAAGACGTGGTGGCGGGGCTCGGACTGATGGTCAGTCCATCAAAATCAGATGGACGGTAGTAATAGCTTCAGCCGTCCTTGCGGCCAAACGACGGCTGACGCGAAGCGGTCACTACCTGTCCATCGTATGCAACTTGTCGAACATCAAGAGGGCAAACGCCCCCCTATTTCTGTGCCTGCCTTCCGAGATTCCAAGAGCAGGGAGGCCACCTCTCCGCTCGCGTCGGCGATGGATATGCCGTCCGAGGCCGCCCACTCGTGGCAGAGCCTCCCACGCACCCTCTGGAGTGAGACCGAGTCGTATTCGTTGAGAGGCTTCAGCCAGCCTCGCGCGGTCAGGTCCCGCACAACTTCACACATCACCAGGAACGAGCCTTGTTTCAGGCGAGCGGCTAATTCGAGATTTCGCTGGCGGTGGTCTTTGTTCAGGGGGACCGGACGGCTTTTCAACACGCCGCGATAGCGGGCCAGGTCGTGCTTGGGCGTCACCGGGCGGAGGCGCAGGGCCTCGTGAGACTCGACCTGCACCCAGACGGTGCTCTTCTGGATCGCAAGCTCGTAGTACAGGCCGGCCTCTTTCCCGGAGAATCGTTTTTCCTCGAGCCTCACGACGTGGCCAACCCCGTGATCGGGGTGAACGACGACATCGCTGACTTGGAATGGCATGAGGCGCTCCTTAATTTGATCATCAATACTTCACGAATGCGTCCTGAGCGCGTCCTTCGACTTCCACTTCGGCTCCGCTCAGTGCCCGCGCAGTCGAAGGATGCGGCCGTATGTCAAAAGGGGAACCGCTCTAATAGCGGCGGTTGCCGCCACGACGCGCATGACCTTTGGAGGCGCCGCCGCCGGGATTACCAAACGCCCCGCCGCGATTGCCGAACCCGCCGCTGCCGCGTTCTTCACGCGGCTTGGCCAGGTTCACCGTCAGCTCGCGGTCGCCCAATGCGAAGGCGTTGAACATGCCGATGGCCTTCTGCGCTTCCGCCTGGGTGCTCATTTCCACAAACGCGAAGCCCTTGGAGCGGCCGGTGTCGCGGTCTTTGATCAACGCCACCGACGCGATGGTGCCCGCTTGAGCGAACAGGGTGCGCAGATCGTCTTCCGTGGTGGTGTAGGCCAGGTTCCCAACGTACAGTTTCACTTCCATTTTCATTTCTCCTTGAAACCAGCCCGTTGGGCCGGAAAAGAAAACGCCGCAGCCCATAAGAGGGTCTGGCGGCAAAGTACACACAAATCCTGTTACACGACAGAACCTACTATACCACAGATTCCGGGTGACACCTCCCTCACCCGCCCCCCTCCCCCGGATTTCACCCGCGCCGGGTGATAGACAGCCTCTCCCATCTCCGTATACTCCATCACATGACCTCGCAGCCCGAGGCCAACCCGCGGCGCGTCCTCATCGTCTCCAGCCATCCGCTGTTTCGGGAAGGGCTGCGCAGCTTGCTGCAGGAACGCCGCCCCGGGATCGAAGCCATCGGGCTGGCAACCAGCACCGACGAAGCGCTGGCGGCGCTTGACCGCCTCGCCCCCGACCTGGTGATCGTGGATCACGACGACGCGGCCGTCAACCGCGAAGAGTTTCTGGCGCGCTTCGTCGAGGGGGAGCGCGCGATGCGCGTGATGCTGGTTTCGCTGAAAGAGGCCGATCGGGCGGTGGTGTACGACCGGCACACGCTCACCGCCTCCCAGATCGAAGATTGGCTGGGCGGGCTGGCCGCCACGGCGCGCCGCGCGCCCATAAGCGCTCCTCAAACATCAAGGAGAGTGGAAATGAAGCATTTTGCCATCGTCGGAGTGCTGGTGATCGTCGCCACGGTCGCCGTCAACGCCGGGCTGAACGCCGTCGGGCTGATGCCGGTCGAGGCCAGCGAGCAGGCCAGGGTCATTGACCGCCTCTTTGGTCTGCACGTCACCGTCATCTCGTTCCTATTCTCGCTGATCGTCGTCTTCCTGCTCTACAGCGTGGTCGTCTTCCGGCGCAAGCCCGGCGACACGAGCGACGGCGACCACTTCGAGGGCCACACCGGGCTCGAGGTCGCCTGGACGCTCGGGCCGCTGGCCCTCGTGATGCTGTTCGCCGGGCTGGGCGCGCAGGCCCTCGCGGACACGCGCCGCCCCGAACCCAATGCGTACGTGGTCAAAGTGGTGGCCTCGCAGTGGTCGTGGAGTTTCGAGTACCCGGATTCCGGCGTCACCTCCACCTCGCTCAACCTGCCGGCCAACCGGCAGGTCGTGCTGCAACTCACTTCCCAGGACGTGATCCATTCTTTCTGGGTGCCGGAGTTCCGCGTCAAGCAAGACGCGCTCCCCGGCGACAAACTCGTCAAGGAGCTGCGCCTGACCCCGACGCTCATCGGCCAGTACAAGGTGCGTTGCGCCGAACTTTGCGGCCGGCAGCACGCCTACATGGAGGCGCCCGTAGTCGTGATGAGCCAGGCCGACTTCGACGCCTGGATCACAAAAGAGTCCGCCATCTCGAACGACCCGGTGGAGCGCGGCAAGAAGTGGGCGGCGCAATACGGCTGCATCGCGTGCCATTCGATTGACGGAACCCAGATCGTCGGGCCGACGTGGAAGGGGCTGTACGGCCACGAGGTCCCGCTGGCCGACGGGACGACGGCGACGGCGGACGACGCCTACCTGCGCGAGTCGATTGTGGACCCGAACGCCAGGGTCGTGCAGGGCTTCGCGCCCAACCTCATGCCGCAGACCTTCAAAGATCAGTTGCAGGATCAGCAGATTTCCGACCTGATCGAGTACATCAAGACGCTGAAGTAGCAGATCGCATATCGCTTATGGCGTATCGCTTATCGCGCTTTCGATAAGCGATCGGCGACACGCGATACGCGATGAGGAGAACACATGATGAAGATCATCACCTCAGGCCTTGTCCGTGGGTTGGTGGCCCAGATCATCGGCACGGGCGTGGGCCTCGGGATCGTCAACGGCGTCCGGACGCTCATGCGCCTGCCGGTCGCCTGGAGCATCGGCGACCAGGCGTTCGAACCGGCGGCGGTCGTGGCCGGGTTGGTCGGGGCTGTCTTTTTCATGGCCGGGGTCGGCGTGCTCACCGATTGGTTCAAGTGGGCCATGGGCGACGAGGTCCACGAGCATCACGGGCCTGACCCGCGCGGCTGGGAAAAATACTTCGGGGTGTCCCTGGACCACAAGGTCATCGGCGTCCAGTATGGTGTGACGTCTGTGGTCCTGCTGCTCACCGCCGGTTTGTTCGCGCTCACCTTCCGCACCGAACTGGCCCGGTCCGGTCTGCAGTTCCTCACGACGATGGAGTACAACACGCTCATGAGCCTGCACGGCATCGTGATGATCGCCGCCATCCTGCTAGGCGTCGGCGCGATGTCCAACTACCTCGCGCCGATGATGGTCGGCGCGCGCGACATGGCTTTCCCCCGGCTCAACGCCTTCGCCTACTGGGTTAACGTGCCGGGGGCGGTATTGGTCCTGAGCAGCCTGTTCCTCGGCGGCTTCGACACGGGCTGGACGGGCTACCCGCCGCTGAGCGCGCGCGCGCCGCTGGGGATGCAGATGTTCTTCTGGGGCGTGTACCTGATCGGCCTCTCGTCCATCCTTGGCTCGCTGAACATCATCGTCACCTCCGTGCGGATGCGCGCGCCGGGGATGACGGCCTGGCGCATGCCGATCTTCGTGTGGGCCGCGCTGGCCACGGCCCTCATCGGCTTGACGGCCACGCAGTTCATCGGCCTCTCGTTCCAGATGGTGTCGTTCCAGCGCTTGTTCGGCATGGGCTTCTTCGACGCGGCGAAGGGCGGCAACCCGTTGCTGTTTCAGCACCTGTTCTGGTTCTACTCGCACCCGGCGGTGTACGTCTTCATCCTGCCGGGGCTGGGCATCATCAGCGAGCTGCTGCCGGTCTTCGCGCGCAAGCCGCTCTTCGGCTACAAGTGGATCGCCATGTCGTCGCTGGCGATTGCGCTGGTGGGCTTCCTCGTCTGGGCGCACCACATGTTCACCTCCGGCATGGAGGAGTACCTGCGCGTGCCGTTCATGTACAGCACGCTGCTGGTGGCCGTGCCCACCGGGGTCAAGTTCTTCAGCTGGGTGGGCACGCTCTGGCGCGGCAAGCTGGAGTTTCCGACGCCCATGCTGTTCGCGATGGGGGCCATCGTCGTGTTTCTCTTCGGCGGGTTGACCGGGCCGCCCAACGGCACGGTGGCGACCGACCTGCACCTGCACGACACGTACTGGGTCGTCGGCCACTTCCACAACACGATGTTCGGCGGGTTCGTCTTCCCGTTCTTCGCCGCGATCTACTACTGGTATCCGAAGATCACGGGCCGCCGCCTGAACGAAACGCTGGGCAAGCTGCACTTCTGGCTGATGACGCCCTCGTTCTGGGTGGTGACGTTTGGGATGATGCTCATCGGGCTGCGCGGCATGCGCCGCCGCATCGCGGACTACGACCCGGCGCAAGGGTTCGACACGGCGCATCTGGTCATCACCATCGCCGCCTTCCTGATTGCGACCTCGGTGCTGATCTTCGTGATCAACATGATCTGGAGCGCGCGGCGCGGCGAGGTGGCGGTGGGCAACCTGTGGCGCTCGCGCTCGCCGGAGTGGCAGGTGCCCTCGCCCATGCCCGAACACAACTACGACAAAACCTTCGAGGTGGTGGGCGAACCGTACGACTATGGCCTGCCCGGCTCGACCTACGTGAACATGAACCCGGCCCCGGCCCCCGCCGGAGACTGATCGCCTATCGCTGACAGCGTGCGATAAGCATAAAGCAAGGAGAACATCCTATGAACGATACACGGAAAGCCACAGAATTGCGCCTCGGCGTGAACATCCTGATCATCCTGGCCGTGCTGACGGCGGTGGAATTCGGGGTAGCCCTCGTCCCACAATTACAACTGGGAGTCACACAAGTCTGGCCCGTGCTGATCGTGATTGCGCTGATCAAGGCCATCCTCGTCATCCACAACTACATGCACTTCCCGCGCCTGCTGGCGCCGGAAGAGGGAGGCCATTGATGACCGCACAGACCGCCCACGCCGCGCCGCACGAGAGCTACGGTTACAAGCTCGCCACCAACCGCCTCGGCCTATGGCTGTTCATCCTCTCAGATTCCTTCGTGTTCATCGGGCTGCTCGTCGCCCGCTTCTACCTGCTGGGCGGCCAACGCCCCGAACTCGACCAGAGCCTCGGGTTGATCGTCACCACCGTGCTGCTCATCAGCAGCTTCTTCATGAACCGCGCGGAGACCTCCATCGCGCACGGCGATCAGAGGCAGTTCGTGATCAGCACGCTCGTCACCCTGCTGCTCGGCGCCGGCTTCCTCGCCGGCGTGATCGGGTTCGAGTGGCGGCTGGCGCCCTTCGGGCCGGCGGACGGCATGGAAGGCGCGGTGTTCTACATGATGACCGGCATGCACGCCTTCCACGTTTTCACGGGCGTGTTGTTCCTGCTCGTCGTGCTGCGCAACGGGGCGCGCGGCAAGTATTCCGCCGAGCGCCACTGGGCGGTGGAGGCCTGCGCCAACTACTGGCACTTCGTGGACGTGGTGTGGATTTTCTTCTATCCGGCGCTGTATCTGATCGGAACCAAAATCGGCGGATAGCGTATCGCTTATGGCGGGCGATAGACCATCAGCGATACGCGATATGCGATATGCGAAACGCGAAAGTATTACTGGCAGCAGGTATTGCCATCGGGTTAACGCTGGCCGTGGCCGGGACGATGCTTTTCGCCGGGCCGTATACCTTTCACGGCTCGGTGATTGATCCGGCGGTGGCCGCGGCGGATTTCACGCTCACCGACCAGAACGGCCAACCCTTCCGCCTGAGCGATCAGAAAGGCAAAGTCGCGCTCATCTTCTTCGGCTACACCAACTGCCCGGACGTCTGCCCAACCACACTGACTCAGTTCAAAAAGATTCGGGCGCAACTGGGCCAGAGCGCCGACCGGGTGGAATTTGTCTTGATCACCGTTGACCCGCAACGGGACACCCCCGATCGCCTGCGCGATTATCTGGCGGGCTTCGATCCCACGTTCATCGGCCTGACCGGCTCGCTCCCCGATTTGCAGGCGGCCTATCACGAGTATGGCGTCTATCAGGCGATCCCGACTCCGGGGCCTGACTACACGGTGGACCATACGACGCGTATTTACGCCGTAGACCAGCGTGGCAACCTGCGGGTGACGTATACCATTGATACCGCGGCGGAAGACGTGGCCCAGGATGTGCAGCAACTGATCAAAGGGAATTAGATGGTTCGACGACCCGTGAAGCTCTCGTCTTTCAACACGCTGGGTTGGCGCATCGCGCTCTCACTGGCGGCTGGCCTCCTGCTGGCGTGGGGCCTGAGCGAGGTTTCATTCTTCATCCTCAAAGACAGCAGCGACCACGTGCCGCAGCAGATTGAGCTGGTCATTCCGGCGGGCGCCGCCGAGCGCGTGGCGAGGGGCGAGGCCCCGCCCTCCATCCCCCCGGATATGGTGTTCGGCGTCGGCGACACGCTGGTGGTGAAGAATGCAGACACGGTCAGCCACCAGCTCGGACCGGTGTGGGTTCCGCCCGGCGCGTCGGCCAGCCTGTCGCTGGATCAGGCCGCGAAGTTCACGTACGCGTGCACCTTCCAGCCCAGCCGCTACCTCGGCCTCGACGTGCGCCCCCGCGTGACATGGGCGACGCGCGTGCAGGCCATTGCGTTCGCCGGGCCGCCGATGGCGGCATTGATTGCGATCTACAGCTTCGTGCTCTGGCCGGTGCGCAGATCGCCTATCGCGGATCGCAAATCGCATAACGCAAAGCAGGCGTTGTCCGTCGAGACCGGCGATCTGCCATCTGCGATAAGCGATAAGCCATAGGCCACATGCTCAGACCTCTCTTCAGCCGCAAGTGGTGGTGGACAACGCTGCTGGTCATCGCAGCCGCCGGCGTGATGGCCCGCCTCGGCGTGTGGCAGCTCGACCGGCTCGCGCAGCGCCGCGCCTTCAACACCCGCGTGAGCGCGCAACTCGCGCAACCGCCGCTGGAGCTGATCGGCGAAACGCTCGACGCCGACCCTGCGCTTCGCTCAGGGCAGGCTCTCGCGGATATGGAATACAGATCCGTCACCGTCTCCGGCGCCTACGATTTCTCACAACAAGTCGCGCTGCGCAATCAGGTCTGGGACGCCGGGCAGGCCACCGACCGCATCGGCGCGCATCTGCTCACCCCGCTCGTCATCGCGGGCGCCGACCAGGCGGTGATCGTGGATCGGGGTTGGATTCCGCTTGAACAGGCCGCGCCCGAGGCATGGTCGAAGTTCGACGAGCCGGGGACGGTCGAGGTCAAGGGCGTGATCCGGCTCCCGCAGAGTCGCGGCGACTTCGGGTCGGTGAGCGACCCCGCCGGCTATCTGCGCGAGTGGAACCTGGTCAACCTCCCGCGCATCGGCGAGCAGATTTCGCGCCCGCTGCTGCCGGTTTACATCCAACAATCGCCCGCTCTATCATGGATGGCGTTGCCCTACCGCACTCGACCCGAGCTCGATCTGAGCGAAGGCCCGCATTTCGGTTACGCCGTGCAGTGGTTTGTGTTCGCCGCCATGCTGGGGATCGGATATCCATTCTACGTGCGGCAAAGCTCACAGCCACGCGCCCACGCAGGACAGGCTGGCACGCGCAGCGTGTCCTACATTGAGGACACCCCATGACACCTGAACGTGGTTCCGTACCCGGCGCACTTGCGCCGCGTGCGTTGTCTACCGTCGCTGTGCGGGCCTCCGAGCTGGCCCGCGTGCTGGTCGTGTTGTTCAAGGTGCGCATCGTCGCCCTGCTCCTCTTTGCGGCGGCGGGCGGCGCATTCCTCGCCGCGGGCGGCTGGCCCGGGTTCGGCCCGCTGATCGCGATGACGCTGACGGGCGGGCTGGCCGCGATGGGCGCGTCCGCGCTCAACCAATATCTGGAACAAGACGAAGACGCCGCCATGCGCCGCACGCGGCGGCGGCCGCTCGTGAGCGGCGCGATCATCCGTCCCGGCTGGGTTCCGGTCGTCGCGCTCGCGATGATCCTTTTGCCCTCGCTCGTGGCCCTGCCGTTCAACCCGGCGCTGTCATTCTGGTCACTCGCAGGCGCGATCACATACGTTGGCGTGTATACCGTCTGGCTCAAGCCGCGCACCGTCCTGAACATCGTCATCGGCGGGTTCGCGGGGACGTGTGCGGTGCTCAGCGGCAGCGCGGCCGCCGGAAACTGGGCGCATCCGGGCGCCATCGTCCTCGGCCTGCTCGTGTTCCTGTGGACGCCCACGCACTTCTGGAGCCTCGCCATCATGTGTCGCGAAGATTACGCGCGCGTCAACGTGCCCATGCTCCCGGTGCGCACGTCACTGCGGCAGTCGGCGTGGTGGGTGGCCTTGCACGCCATCGCCACCGGACTGGCCGCGCTCGCGCTCGGCGCGGATGTTTCGCTGGGCTGGCTGTATCTGATCCCGGTCGCGCTGGCAACAGGCGACCTGCTCGTGCGCTGCGCACGGCTGATCCTCGATCCCGCTCAGGCCCGCGCGCGTTCGCTGTTTCTCGCCTCCAACACCTATCTCGCGATCGTCTTGCTGATGATCTGTCTTGACATCATTTTGTAATGGCTGAGTGTGGATTGCTGATTTCTGACTGGGACCCATCAACGATCAGCAACCGTCAATCAAAATCTGGAGAAATTATGACTGTCTCGACCACCGTCCTTCAACCTCCCGCCAAAGCGATTGCGCGGCCAGGCGCCGGTTACGCCACGCTGGCCCTGATGGCCTTCACGAGCGTACTGCTCCTGATGACGATGGGCAGCATCGTGCGCGTCACCGGCAACGGCCTGGGCTGCCCGGACTGGCCGCTGTGCTACGGGCAAGTCGTGCCACCCCTGTATGCCTCGGCCTGGGTCGAGTTCTCGCACCGCTTCCTCGGCGCGATTGCGAGCGTGCAGATCGCCGGGCTGGCGGTGTGGGCGTGGCGCTCCTATCGCCGCGAGGCGTGGATCGTCGTCGCGGCGACGGCGGCGGTCGGGCTGCTGGCCGCGCAGATCGTGGTGGGCGGGCTGCACGTCATTTTTGAGCTGCCCCCCCAGACCGGCTGGATGCACACCGGGATCGCGATGATGATCGCGGCGCTGGTCGCCGCGCAGGGTGCCGCCGCGCATCCGGCGGCGCGAGAACTCTCGGCGCGCGCGGGAGCGGTGATCGCACGCGACCGGGGATTGCCGGTGGCGATTGCGACGACGGCTGCGGCGGTGTATCTGCTGATCCTCACCGGCTCATACGTCACGCGCACGGGGGCCTCGCTCGCGTGCCCGGCTTTCCCATACTGCGGAGCCGAAGTCAATGCCCTGGCGTTCCCCGAACTGATCAACATCCAGATGTTCCACCGCTTCATGGCGTTTGGGGTCGCGCTCACCGCGGGCGTGACTCTGTGGCGGCTCGTCCGCGCCGCGCGGCAGGAACCGGGCTTCCGCGCCGCGACGTTCGCGCTGACCGCGTTGATCGCCGTTCAGTTCGGGCTGGGCATCAGCAACGTTTTGCTTCGTCTGCCCATGTGGTCGCGCAGCCTGCATCTGCTGGTCGCGGCCATGCTGTGGGCGGGACTGGTGATGCTGTGGGTGGTGGTGAAGCGAGGCGCTGCCTCATCGCCCACGCGTTCGTGACTCCTTCAACCGGAGCGGTTTCCAAGTAGTTACGACTTAAGTCGTTACTACGGCTCCACAATCAATAGAAAACGACGCCGGGTGTCTTGCGAATACCCGGCGTCGTTTTGATTCTGCGCAGTGACAACTACTTCCGGCCTGACCCCTGCCGCCCCGCTGTAGTACACTTGGCCAGCGGGGGATGGCGTGGCCGTCGCCGCCATCAGCCGCAGGAGCACAAGCATGAAACTCACCGGCAGGGTGCGCGTCAAATATGAGTTGCCGAACTTCTCCGAACTGGAGGCCGTGCGCTTTGCTCACGAGCGGTATGGACTTCACGTCTCGGCGCGGCCCCTGCCCAGCGAGCGTGACCAGAACTTCCACCTGCGGACGGACACGGGTCAGGAATTCGTGCTCAAGATTGCCAACGTGACGGAGCGCGCAGACATTCTCGACCTGCAGAACAAGGTGATGGAACACCTCGCCGCGCGTGCGCCGTCGCTCGCCCTCCCGCGCGTGTGCGCTGCCCCGTCGGGGGAGACCATCACCACGACCCCCGAGGCCGACGGCGCGGCGCACTGCCTGCGCCTGCTGACCTACGTGCCCGGCCGGCTGTGGGCGCACGTCAACCCGCACACGCCCGAACTGCTCCACAGCCTGGGCCGCGTGCTGGGAAGCATAGATGCCGCCCTGCAAGACTTTCACCATCCTGCCGCGCGCCGGGAACTGAAGTGGGACCTGGCCCGCGCGGGCTGGATCCGCGATTACGTGTCGTACGTCGAGCCGCCCGTCCGGCGCGCCCTCGTCGAACGGTTTCTCGCACAGTTCGAGACCCACGTTGCGCCCGTGCTGTCCAGAGTGCGGGCCAGCGTCATCTACAACGACGCCAATGACTACAACGTGCTCGTCGGCGGGGATGACCCGCGCCAGCCGCAGGTGATCGGCGTGATTGACTTCGGGGACATGGTGCACACTCACACGGTCTGCGAGCTCGCCGTCGCCGCGGCGTATGCCGTGCTGGGCAAGGCCGACCCCATCGCCGCCGCCGCGCACATGGTGGCGGGCTACCACAAGACTTTCCCGCTCACCGAGCCTGAACTCGAAGTGTTGTACCCGTTGATCTGCATCCGGTTGTGCACGACCGTGACCAACGCTGCCTATCAGCGGCACGCCGAACCCGGTAACGACTACTTGACGATCAGCGAACAACCCGCGTGGGCTTTGCTCGAAAAACTGGCGGACGTGCCCCTGCGCTTGGCGCACTATACCTTCCGCCACGCGTGCGGCCTGCCCGCCTGCCCTCGCACACCCGCAGTTGTAACCTGGCTAAAGAGCCACGCCAGCCGCATCGGGCGCGTGGTCGAGCCGGACTTGAAGACAGCCAACCCCATTGTCTTTGACCTGAGCGTGGGCAGTCTGGAGGCGGGCAACTCGGCCGACTTTGCCGACCCGGCGGCGCTCACGCAAAACCTGTCTGGACGGATGAGGGCCGCGCAAACCGCCGTCGGCGTTGGCAGATACAACGAGGCGCGACCGTTCTACACGAGCGACGAGTTCAGGATGGAAGCCGACGACGGCCCCGAGTGGCGGACAGTACACCTTGGATTAGACCTCTTCATGGAACCCGGTTCGCCGGTCTTCGCCCCCCTGGACGGCGTCGTCCACAGCGCGCAAGATAACGCCGGGCCGCTCGGTCACGGGCCGGTCGTCATCCTGCGCCACAGCCTCTCCGACGGTCTGACCTTCTTCACACTCTTCGGGCATCTGAGTCCGGATTTACCTGGCGAGCTGTCTGAAGGCAAATCGGTGAAGAAAGGCGACCGCATCGGCCGGATCGGCAATTATCCCGACAGCGGCGTTTTGCCTCCCCATCTTCACTTCCAAATCATCGCCGACCTGTTCGACTTCACGGACGACTTTCCCGGCCCGGCATTGCCCAGCCAACGTGACATCTGGCTCAGCCTCTGTCCAGACCCGAATCTTATCCTGCAGATTCCCCCTGAAGGCCTTGCGGCAGAGGAGATGAGCGCCGAGCAAATCCTGAACGCGCGCCACCGTCGCCTCGGCCGGAACCTGAGCGTCTCGTACCAAAAGCCGCTCAAGATCGTGCGCGGTTTCAGGCAATACCTGTACGACGAGAACGGGCGGGCTTACCTGGATGCCGTCAACAACGTGGCGCACGTGGGGCACAGCCATCCGCGCGTGGTGCGCGCGGCGCAGGCGCAGATGGCGGTGCTCAACACTAACTCGCGCTACCTCCACGAAAACCTCGTGCGCTACGCCGAGCGCCTGTGCGCCACCCTGCCGGAACCGCTCCGGGTGTGCTTCTTCGTGTGCTCGGGGAGCGAGGCGAACGAGCTGGCCCTGCGCCTCGCGCGCGCGCACACCGGGCAGAAAGACACGGTCGTCGTGGATGTGGCCTACCACGGCAACACGACCAGCCTGATCGAGATCAGCCCGTACAAGCACGCCGGGCCCGGCGGCTCGGGCGCGCCGCCGTACGTGCACGTCGTCCCCATGCCGGACGTGTATCGCGGGCCGCACAAGCAGAGCGATCCGCAGCCCGGCGAGAAGTACGCCCGGCATGTCGCCGACGCCATCGGGCGCGTTCAACAGCGCGGCGGCCGCATCGGCGTTTTCATCGCCGAGTCCATTCTGAGCTGCGGCGGCCAGATCGTTCTGCCGGACGGATATCTCAAGGAAGCGTATCGCCACGTGCGGGGCGCGGGCGGGGTGTGCATCGCCGACGAAGTGCAGGCGGGCTTCGGGCGGGTGGGCACGCACTTCTGGGCGTTTGAGACGCAGGGGGTGATGCCGGACATTGTGACGATGGGGAAGCCGATGGGCAACGGGCATCCGCTCGCGGCGGTGGTGACCACGCCCGAGATCGCGGCGTCGTTCGACAACGGGATGGAATACTTCAACACCTTCGGCGGTAACCCGGTGTCGTGCGCGATTGGGATGGCGGTGCTGGACGTGATTGAAGACGAGCAATTGCAGACCCACGCACTGGAAGTAGGCAACCACTTGATGAACGGCCTGCGAGGGCTGAGGCACAGGCATCCCGTCATCGGCGACGTGCGCGGGCTGGGGCTGTTCATCGGAGTCGAGCTCGTGCGTGCCCGAGAGACGCTGGAGCCAGCCGGAGAGCAGGCGGCTTACGTCGCCAACCGCATGCGGGAACACGGCATCCTGTTGAGCACGGATGGCCCAAGTCACAACGTGCTGAAGATCAAGCCGCCGCTGGTGTTCACCGAAGCGGACGCGGACTTTCTAGCCGCCACGCTAGACAAGATTCTGAGCGAAGATTTCGTGCGGGTGTAAAAGCGCCGGGCCAACCGGCAGTGAGCCTATGGTCCTGGCATAGAACCCGTCTGTGAGCGGGAGCAGGCCGTTGCCTACGCTTTGACGGCCGGATGAGCGCGGCCCTGTCCCTGCGGTTCCCATGCGTCATCAAACTTGCGCGTCAGCGCCACCTGTTGCCGGTAAGCGTTCACCTGCCGGGCAATCTCGTCTGCGTCCCAGCCCAGATAGCGGCCCATCAAGGCCGCGATGTGAGCCGCGTGAGCGAGTCCCTGCTGTTTGTCCTCGTGAATGATGTGCATCCGCCGAATCATCACGTCGTTCAGCGTGCGGGCCATTTCGGAGTGGGCCGCATACGGGACTTCCGCGTAGAGATAGGGCAGGTCGTCCACGATGCGCCGTTTCAAAGATTGATCCTGGTTTGCCAATTGCAGCACTTGCCAGCATTGGGACCCGTAAGCTGAAACGAGATGCTGAATGACCTCATCGTCAAGGTCTGTAGCCGCCGAATGGGCGCTGTCCACCAGCGCTGAGATAGCCGGCAGTGAAGCAACGTCCGGGTCGAGGGGCAACCGGTCCGTCCGGCAGTGGGTCGCACGCCGGAGATGCGCGGAGGCCAGATCAACCACCTCCTGCGCCATTGCCCGGTGTGTGGTCAGCTTGCCTCCGGCAATGGAAATCAGTCCCGAGGTGGAGGCCGAGATCTGATACTCCCGCGTCGCGCGGTAAGCGGCCTGCGTGTCGCTCCGGACGAGCGGCCGGAGGCCCGCATAAGTGCTGATCACATCCGCGGCGCTCAGGTGGGCGTCCGTGAAGGCCCGATTGGCCGACTCCAGAATCGCTTCCACCTCATCCTTCTGGGCATACACGTCGTCCAGATCGCCCGCATAATCCGTATCGGTCGTGCCAATAATGCAGGTATGCCGCCAGGGCACCGCGTACATGGTGCGCTTGCCGCCCGCCGCTGGAAAGTCCACCGCGCCGTGAAGGGGGAGCCGGACGCGCGGCACGATGACGTGGATGCCCTTGTTTGGACGGACGCTCGGGGCGAGGCCCGCTTCGTCCAGACTCTTGACGGCGTCGGTCCACGCCCCGGTCGCGTTCACCACCAGCGCCGATTTGACTTCGAACGTCTCGCCCGACAACTGATCGCGGACCCCGACACCGGCCACGCGGCCCTGGGATTTCAGCAGACCTTGAACCTCGGCGTAGTTTAGCGCCACCGCCCCGGAGTGACCGGCGGACAGAATCGTGCTCAAGGTCAAGCGGGCATCATCGGTGGCGCGCTCGTAGTATCGCACCGCGCCCACCCAATCGCGTTGAGAGACGGCTGGCTCCGCCTGGGCCAGTTGTTGGGCCGTCAGCCTTTGGTGGGGCCGGAAGTTTTGATACGAAGCGAGCACATCGTAAATCCACATCCCCAGCAACACTTTGGCGTAGCGGCTGCGTTTGTGGTAGATGGGCAGCGTGAAGGGGAGCGGGGTCACGAGGTGCGGCGCAATGGTCTGCAACCTGCGGCGCTCGGCGCAGGCTTGATAAACGACTCCGAATTCAAGCGTCTCGATATACCGGAGGCCGCCATGCACCAGCCGGGCCGATTTACTGCTTGTCCCGCCCGCGAAGTCTTGCCTTTCCAGGAGCGCTGTCGTGAACCCGCGCAGGGCCGCATCGCGGGCGATGCCCGCGCCGGTGATGCCGCCGCCAATCACCACCAGGTCAAAGGTCTGTGATTTCAGCTGTGTGAAGGAAGCCGCGCGCGTTGGCAATGACGAAGTCGAAACAGGCATGGTTATCCGATCATATTATGGCTGATGGAAGATCGCAAACCCATCTCACCATGCCGGACCTGTTCGCCTTCTGGTTCACCAGCCGCAAGGCGGTCACCACTATCTTGGGAAACTTTCAATTTATGATAAAATGAAAGAAATCGTAAGCATTCCAAAGGAAATCATGACCCTAATATCTGATCAAGACGGGTCCAAAGAACTTTACCTGGAAGAGCGCCGGCAAGAGATAGTCAGGCAGGTCAACCATTGCGGGCGGATCTCGGTGGCCGAACTTGCCGAGCGCTTCGGGGTGTCGGAAGTGACCATCCGCGCAGACCTCCAGGCTCTTGGCGCGCGAAACCTGATCGTGCGCACCCACGGCGGCGCTGTCCCCATGAGTCGAGGATTGCGCGAGCTTTCACTGGCCGATCGCAGCCAGCAGCAGGTTACGGAAAAGGACCGCATTGGCGCGGCCGGCGCGGCGATGGTCTCCAACGGCGATGCCATTGTCCTCGACAGCAGCAGTACCGTGTTAGCCATCGCCAGGCATCTCAAGCAGCATCGCGACTTGACCATCCTCACCAACAGTTTGGCCATCGCCCACGAAATGCTGGACGCGCCAGGCGTGACCGTGGTGATGCCCGGCGGCATCTTGCGGCGTGAAATGGCGTCATTGACCGGAGGAAATGGGCTTGACGCGTTTCGGCGATTCAACATCCAGAAAGGATTCTTCGGCGCGACGGGTATCAGCGTGCTCGAAGGGCTGACCGACGTCAGCGTGGGTGAGGCTGAAGTCAAGCGCCCACTCCTAGCGATGTGTCGTGAGGTCGTCGCCGTGCTGGATGCCACCAAGTGGGGGCGCGTGGGGTTGGCTTCGTTCGCGGCGCTGGAATCTATTAACCGTATCATTACCGATGTCAACGCCCCCGCCGACCTGGTCGAGCAGGTGCGTGCGCTGAGGATACAAATCACCCTCGTTTGAGCACTTTGTCAGGCTGCCTGGCCGCACGTCGGGCAAGTGGAGGATTGTTCACATGGAAGGTGATCAAATTGAGCCGGATCATTGGCGTTCAATGACGGGGGAGGACGAGCCGTTGACTGCTCAACGGCTGAACGCTATCAGCGTGCTCTCGGCGTCTGGAGACACGACAAACCACCACGCATTTCAGCAAAGGAGCCTCAAACCGTGACAAAGAAGACTGGGAGGAAAGTCCGCGTCGCCATCATCGGCGTGGGCAACTGCGCGTCGTCGCTCATCCAGGGCGTCACCTATTACCGGAACGCCAAGGAGGAAGAGATGATCCCCGGCCTGATGCACGTCCGGCTGGGCAATTATCACATCCGCGACATCGAGTTCACCGCGGGCTTTGATATTAACGTCACCAAGGTCGGCAAGGACCTGGCCGAAGCGATTTGCGCGCCGCCGAACAACACCTACAAATTCGCCGACGTACCCAAACTCGGGGCCCCGGTGTATCG
>Ga0209108_10000534_pt1 | contig 21099 bp, 18 predicted proteins | sample Rifsed10ft1_FD_184003 | JGI IMG/M metagenome (GOLD analysis project Ga0209108, IMG submission 184003) | Soil microbial communities from Rifle, Colorado, USA - sediment 10ft 1 (version 2) | ecosystem: Environmental > Terrestrial > Deep subsurface > Rock core/Sediment | place: Rifle, Colorado...
GTGTCTTCGGAATAGTCGCGGTGCTGGGCGATCTCCCGGCCGAGGAAGATGGTCTCTTCCTTCTTGCCGAAGGAGAGCGGGCCCATCCCGCTCATGCCCCAGTCGCAGACCATCTGCCGGGCGATGTCAGTGGCGCGTTCGATGTCGTTGCCGGCGCCGGTGGTGAGGTGGCCGAGAAAGATTTCTTCCGCGGCGCGGCCGCCCATCAGCACCTGGAGCTGCGCCTCGAGGAACACTTTCGTGTAGGTGTGCTTGTCGTCGATGGGCAGCTGCATGGTGACGCCCAGGGCCATGCCGCGCGGGATGATGGTGACCTTGTGGAGGGGGTCCGCGCCGGGCGTCATGGCGGCGGCCAGGGCGTGGCCGGCTTCGTGGTAGGCGGTGTTGCGCTTCTCCTCTTCGGAGAGGATCAGCGACTTGCGCTCGACGCCCATCAGGACCTTGTCCTTGGACATCTCAAAGTCGGCCATGATCACAAACTTGCGGCTCTGTCGGGCGGCCCACAGCGCGGCCTCGTTGACCAGGTTGGCCAGGTCGGCGCCGGAAAAGCCCGGGGTGCCGCGCGCGATAACGGAAAGTTCCACGTCCTCGGACAGCGGCACCTTGCGGGTATGCACGCGCAAAATCTCCTCGCGGCCCCTCACGTCCGGCCGGGCCACGACCACGCGGCGGTCAAAGCGGCCGGGGCGGAGCAACGCCGGGTCCAGCACGTCCGGGCGGTTGGTGGCGGCAATCAGGATAACGCCTTCGTTGGATTCGAAGCCGTCCATTTCGACCAGCAGGGCGTTGAGCGTCTGCTCGCGCTCGTCGTGGCCGCCGCCGAGGCCGGCGCCGCGATGGCGGCCGACGGCGTCAATCTCGTCGATAAAGATGATGCAGGGAGCATTTTTCTTGCCCTGCTCGAAGAGGTCGCGCACGCGGCTGGCGCCCACGCCGACAAACATCTCAACAAAGTCTGAGCCGGAGATGGAGAAAAACGGAACATTGGCCTCGCCGGCGATGGCGCGGGCCAGCAGAGTCTTCCCCGTGCCGGGCGGCCCCACCAGCAACACGCCCTTGGGGATGCGCCCGCCGAGCTTCTGGAACTTCTGCGGGTCTTTCAAGAAGTCGATGATCTCTTGCAGTTCTTCCTTAGCTTCTTCGGCGCCGGCCACATCCTTGAAGGTGGCTTTCTTCTGCTGGGCGGTGAGCAGACGGGCACGCGATTTGCCGAAGCTGAGGGCCTTGTTTCCGCCGGCCTGCATCTGGCGCATCATGAAAATCCAGAAGGCCACCAGCAGAAGGATGGGCAGACCGTTGACCAGGATGGCCACCCAGGCGCCCTGGTTCACTTCCTTGATGCGGATAGGCACGCCCTTTTCGCGAAGCGTTTTCTGAACATCGGCGAAGGCTTCCTTGGGGATCGTGGAACGGAACTTCCCGGCAGGCTCGCGCACCTCACCCTGGACTTCATAGCTGTTCTGAGAAATGTACAGGGTGACTTCCTTCACGTTGCCCTTATCCACCTGGGCCATGAACTCGCTGAAGCTGGGCTCCTGCTCGCGGGCGGTCTGGCTGCTGGCCGAGGCCATCTTCCAGAGCACCACGGCCACCAGTACCATTAGCATCCAGAAGAGAATCGTCTTTGCAGTTGAAGTCGAGTTCACCGGGTTACCTCTTCGGCCTGGCCCTGCGGCCGGCCTTCCTTGCCCTCGAACGGTTAGACACCGTTCGCGATGTTCCGGCCATCGCCAGGCAGGGCAGATTGCGGTACAGCCCGCGGCGGCCCGGAAGGCCGTACCCCACCATATAGTTAGATGCGCCCGCGAAGCCGAAGTAATCGGGCTTCAAGTCCACCTTGCGGTCCTGCGGCTTGTCCAGCAGAACAGCGACACGCAGCGAGCGCGGCCGGCTATCGAGCAGGCGCTTGAGCAGGAAATCCTGCGTCACGCCGGAATGCAGGACCGCATCCACCACGAGGACGTTGCGGCCACTGAGGTTGGGCTGGTGACTGAAAAAAACCTCGCGCAGATTGGGCTTAACGTCGCGCAGCTCCGAGCGCACGAAATGGCAAACCACCGGCGACTGGATCTGCCGGACCAAGTCCGCAGCGAAAACAAAAGCGCTTTCCAGCATGATCACCACGTCCACCGTGCGGCCCGAATAGTCACGCGAAATCCGCCGGCCCAGTCGGGCCACGCAAGACTTCAGCCGCCCTGCTGAATAAACCTGCTTCAGTCCACCGCTCACAACTCTTCCTCGGCAATCACCAGACCAACCCGAGTGGCGGCCTGCGGAGCAAACTCCGCGGCCACCGGAAACCCCCGCGCCCAGACCAGCGACCCGTCGCTGGTCAGCACCGGCCAGCCGGTGCGATCGCGGGCGGCCACCCGGCCCTCCAGCAACAGCCGCTTCAGCTTGCGGACACGCCGCCGTCCCACGGGGCGATAGCCATCGCCCGGACGCCAGTTGCGAAGGACGAGCGGTGGGCGTACCCGGTCAGCGTCGAGAGCGGCTGCCGAGGCCGATACAGTAGTGTCGCTCGCCGTCAGAGGCCAGTCAACGACTTTCAGGTGGAAGCGTCGCCCGATTTCCGGGACTGAAATAGAGGCCGAACCTCCCTCCCCGAGCTCCACTACATATTGATACGCGGACTGTGCCAGTTCGGTTTCGTGATCTCCCCGCGCCGGACTGGAACTCTCCGGGCAGGAAAACATGAGGCGGTCAAAAACCCGCGCCACAACCACTCCGCCGGGCAGTTCCACACGTTGACCGCTCTCACAAGCCGCAGCCAGATGGATGACTTGCTCGATATGCAGAGCTGTGAATTGCTGCCGACTGCCCCGGACTTCTTCCAGAAGGCGACGAATCAGGCGTCGGGTCACAGCTACAAGAGAATTGCCAGCAGCGCCTAGTTTCTCTGCTGTGTCAAAGCGAAGCGGTTCGAGCAGGTCTGCGGTGCGGATCGAAAGCCCGTGCGCGGTTCGCTCCACGAGCGCGGCCAGGCGATCGTCAAGCAGGCGCGACCAGAACCGCTCCTCTTCGCGAGCCAGGCCGGCCAGCCGCGCCAGATTCTCCACCATGGCCGGCTGAAAATCGCGCTCGAGGACGGGCAACAGTTGATGGCGGATGCGGGCACGGAGGCGAGCTTGGTCGCGGTTCGATTCGTCCTCGCGCCAATTCTGCCCTCGTGCGCGGAGATAGTCGCGCAGCTCCTGGCGACGCACGTCGAGCAGCGGCCGCACCACACGGCCGACCACCGGATAGATACCGCCCAGACCGGTCGGCCCGGTTCCTCGCATCAGGTGCGTGAGAACGGTTTCTGCCTGGTCGTCGGCCGAATGCCCAACCGCCACGCAGTCGGCGCGGCCTTCTTCGACCAGCCGCGAAAAGAAGGCGTAGCGCAGTCGGCGTGCGGCATCCTCGAGATTCCAGCCCTCGTCGCTGGCGCGCCCGGCGACGTCTTCGCGCGCAGCGAAGCATTCCAGCCCGTGTGAGCGCGCCAAACCGGCCACGAAGGCTTCGTCTACATCCGCGACCGCGCCGCGAAGCTGATGGTTGAAGTGGCAAACCAGCAATCGGACTCCAAGTTTGGGAGCGAGCTCTTCCAGCAACAGGAGCAGCGCCACGGAATCGGCTCCGCCGGATACGCCCACCGCCACACGGTCGCCCGGATGCACCAGGGCGTGGCGCGTAATCGTTTCGAACACGCGCTGTTGCAGAGAGCAATGTTTTCGCGTGGCCACGGGGTGTTCCGGCGACACCGGGAACAGTTCTGCCGTACAGACCATGTTAACAGCGCCGCCCGATGGGAGGAAAGAGAAGACCCGGCGATACAGGGACCCCGGCGCCGGGCAGAGGGGGATTCGCTCCACTAGAGCGAATTGGAAATCTGTTGGGCCATCAGGTCGCGGTTGTAGGCGATGCGCCGGTCCAGGGCGACCGCGGCGAAGTAGGCGCAGGCGTTGCGTTCGGATTCGGCCCAGTCCGCAACGCTCGGAACAAAGCGTCGCAGGACAGCGCGCAATAGACTGAGCAGGCGGTAATACCCGCGGATGGCGCGCACCTCGAAGCGGTCGTCGTCCCGCTCCGGGCAAAGCCCGACCAGCAGCATCAGCCGCGGGAACTCTTCTGCGTGGGCGGAGCGATGCTGGATGCCGGTCAGTTCGCGCGCCTCCGATGAAAGATCCACATCCGAGCAAGAAGCCACCAGAGATCGGCAGTACGAGACAAAGAACTGGAGCAGCGCGGCCACAGAGATCACGAGGATGAGCGCGGGAATCATCGGTTCGGGGCCGCCACCCGGGCCGGTGCCAACCGCGCCTCCTCCGGAACCTTGAGAAACGTGTACCCCCACGCTGCCGGCAGCCATAAAGCCATGATCGGTGGCAGGTATTGCCAGACCAGGCCAAGCTGAGGGAATAGACTACGAAGAGCATAATTGGCCGCGAACACGCTGAAATAAACGCCCAGAGCGAGGATCAGCTGAATCAAGCGTGTGCGTGTCTCGCGCAGCTTGAGAATGGCGCCCCAGAGTAAGTAGGTGAGTACTAACCCGACGAAATTCATGTTCTGGCCTATTTCAACTACAAATCGGGTCGTCATCTTGTTCGGGGAACTTGCCACGACTTGGTAGGAGAGAGCAGCGGTCAAGCCAAGTAACAGAATCGCACCGGCACGTACCCACTTGTGCAGATCCAACTCCTGAAAGACCTGCGAGTACAAATTCATGAGGGCAAAGTACAGACAGACAGTGAGAACCGCTTCAGTGTAATAATAGAAGTAGATATATTCAACCGAGAGAAGGCCGTACTTGAAAAAAACGACAAAGCGACCTACCGTGAGAACCGAGGTTGCAAGCATGCACAGGTTCAGGGGGAGATAACGCTGGAGTCCGCGCCCTTTGAAGGCACACCAAACCATGAGGGCCTGAAAAAAGGCGCTCAAGAACCAAAAAAAGTAATCGAATGGACCAAGCATTTTTGAGCTTCCTTTGCCCTAACGCCCGGCCCATCTCAGCGGTTTCAAACCGCCGACGCGCTAGTTACTGGAACCAAGGCGTTGGGGGAACCGGCCCGCCGCCGATCATCCATGGTGTGGGAGGTACAGGCCCACCACCGATCATCCACGGTGTGGGAGGTACCGGCCCGCCGCCAATGGCCGTCAGGACCGGGCCGTTCGCGGCAACCAGGTTGCTCAACCCCATCGCACCTGCCAGCACAAGTATCACGAGCAGGAATAGAAGCAAGTTTCTCTTCATTATCCCTCCGAGTAGAGTAGCTACAGCGGAGGGATAGTACCTTAGTACTATGGCTTGTCAAGTGCGATTTGGTTGTGCCTAAACGATAAACACCCCCGGCCTTGGCCGCTAGGGCCAGGCAGGTTCCGTCTTGCCAAGGTGAGAATGGCTCCCAGAAGAGCTTGGGTCAACGGTACTAACGTACTACCAGAAAAGGGCTTAGAGGAAGGTGGGGTGGCCCTCCAGGATCCCATGAAGCCCGAACTTGCCAGGCGGGGCTGGCTTACGCTTGACACCCCAGACCGTGAGTCCTTACTATGCCGAGGATGGCCTGTGCCGGTGTAGCTCAGGGGTAGAGCGAGGGTCTCATAATCCCTAGGTCGTGGGTTCGAGTCCCACCGCCGGCACCACTGTTTTCAAGCAGTTACAAGCACTCAAGAAAAGCACTCTGGGCCCTGTAGCCACATTTGTGTCATCGGCAGCTTTCCAGCTGAATCAGTCTTTCAGAGACTGCAACTGAGTTTTTTACTGAATGGCCGCGGAAGATAGAAGACCCAGATTTGCTCTCCCCGGCAAAGACAATCTGAATCAGACATTAGATTTCTTATGGCAGTCAACGCACTTGACGGGCAACCCTTTGCCCTTGGCGTTCTCTGCCTTGTGGCAGTCAATGCAGGTCCCGGCAGTTGCCGTGGGATTGTGAAATGCCATCATGCGGTTCGTCTTCATCGGGGGTGTGGCCGGCATGGTATGGCATGTACCGCAAGCCTGTTGCGGAGCAGCCAAGGGCTTCTGCGGCTTGGAAGCGTGGTGGCAGGTCTCGCATTTGATGCCGCGAACTTCGGCGTGAAGCTTATGTTCCAGCTTCACTCCGCCAAGCGGTCCGCCTTTCAAGATATAGGTGTCCTGCGGCTTTGTCTGACCGGCAACATGCAACGCCAGAACCGGTCCAAGTAATAGTGCGCTGAGAATCGACAAAACAAAACTGCCTCGTCTGGCTGACATCGTTCCTCCGCTGCCCTCGTGATCTTATACAGAGAGATCAAGCAATCCTCAGTGCACCGCAAAGATTATCCTCTCTCGATTGAGCGGGTCGACAAGCCTGTGGGCACGGCCTCGCCCACAAAAGCGACTCCCGCATCGAGCGCGCGGCGGTCGATCTCGAGAAGGTCAGCGTTCATCACCGTTGCCTCGAGCACGGCCACCGCCGTGGCTACCGGCAAACAGCCGGTCAGCCCCAGCAGTGCGCCCAGCATGAAGATGTTGGCGGCTTTGGTCGCACCGAGCTTGTCGGCGATATCGAACGCGGGCACACACACCACTTTCACGTCCGGCGCAGAGAAACTCGCCGGCAGGGACTCGGCGTTGTAGAGGATGAGCCCGCCTCTTGGCATCTGTGGAGCGAACTTGTGCAGGGAGATCTCATTCATGGCCACCAGAACGTCGGGGTGCTCGACCAGCGGCGAGCCGATGCGCTCCTGCGAAAGACAGACGTGACAATGGGCGCTGCCGCTGCGCATCTCCGGTCCGTAGGAAGGCAACCAGCTCACTTCTAGCCCTTCGCGCAGGCCCATTTCCGCAAGGATCTGCCCGAGCAAGAGAACCCCCTGCCCGCCAAAACCGGCAACCTTGATGGTCAGGTTTTTCGGCTGTGAAGTCTTCTTTGACCGCTGCTGCGACAACTCGGCGGGACTTTCATTCAATCCGAGGACTTGAGCGACGGATCTCTGCGGCGGCGCACCGTTGGCAGGCTCGGGAATCCGCGCGTCGCGGAAGTTCCCCAGCGGGAAGATGGGGACGAGTTTTTCCTGCACCCAGTTGCGCGCTTCGACCGGCGTCATCTTCCAGATCGTCGGGCAGGGCGAGAGGATTTCAACGAAGGAGAAGCCTGCTTCATCGCGTTGCAGCTCGATTGCCCGCCGCACCGCCTTTCGCGCGCGCATGATGTTTTTGTTGTCGCACAGCGCGACGCGCTCGATATAGACCGGCGCCTGAAGTGTGGCCAGCAGCTCGGCCATGTGCAGCGGGTAGCCCTCGTTTGCGGCGCGGCGCCCAAAGGGCGTGGTTGTGCTGACCTGGCCGATCAGTGTGGTGGGAGCCATCTGGCCGCCGGTCATGCCGTAAATCGCGTTGTTAATGAAGAAGACAGTAATCGCTTCACCGCGGTTGGCGGCGTGCAGGATTTCGGCCGTGCCGATGGCGGCCAGGTCGCCATCGCCCTGATAGGCAACCACGATGCTTTCGGGGCGCGCGCGCTTGAGTGCCGTGGCCACGGCCGGTGTGCGGCCATGCGCGGCCTGAACGTTGCCGACGTCAAAGTAATAGTAGGCGAAGACCGAGCAGCCTACCGGGCTGACGAAAATCGTGCGGTCCTGCAAGCCCAGGTCGGCGATGGCTTCGGCGATCAACTTGTGGACCACTCCGTGGCCGCACCCCGGGCAGTAATGGGTCTGCTGCTGGAGCTCGGACTTTCGCTCGTAGGTCTCGTAGAAGACCGGCGATTTTGTCAGGACAGGCTGATTGTCCGCCATTGTGTCTCTTCTTTCCGGACGCCAACCGCTGCGGCGGACGCCCTTACACGGCCCACTCGGATTCCGAATCAACCGGGGCGAGCAGGCGGGCCAGCACCTCATCGGCGAGCGGCACATTCCCGCCAACGCGGCTGTAGAACTCGACCGGCACGCGCCCGTCGAGAGTGAGCCGCACGTCCTCGACCATCTGGCCCGTGCTCATCTCCACGACCAGGACGGACTGGCAACGCCTTGCGGCATCGCGGAGGGCCTGCGCCGGGAAAGGCCACAGCGTGATCGGGCGGAACAGTCCGGCGCGAAGCCCCTGGCGGCGGGCCTGGTCCACCGTCGAGCGCAGCACGCGCGATACAATGCCATAGCCTACCAGCAGGACTTCGGCATCTTCGGCGCGGTAGAGCTCGTGCCGCGCCTCACGCTGCTCGGCCTGTTTGTATTTCGCTTCGAGCTTACGGACGTGCGCCTCGAGGACATCCGGCTCGAGCTGGATCGAGGTAATCAGGTTCAGGCGGGTGTCGCGCGTGCCGCGCACGGCCCAAGGTTTGTCCGGCGCTTCGAGGACGCGCGGCTCAAGCTCGAGTGGCTCCATCATCTGTCCGATGAAGCCATCGGTGACCACGACGGCGGGATTGCGGTAGCGGTCGGCCAGCTCGAAGGCCAGCATGGTGAACTCGGCCATCTCCTGCACCGAAGCCGGAGCCAAAACGAGGTTGCGGTAGCAGCCGTGCCCGCCGCCCTTGACCAGGGCGAAGTAGTCGCTCTGCTCCGGCGCGATGTTGCCCAGCCCGGGCCCGCCGCGCATCACGTCCACGATGACGCATGGAAGCTCGGCCCCGGCGAGATACGAAAGACCTTCTTGCATCAGGCTGACGCCCGGACCGGAAGAAGCCGTCATTGCGCGCTCGCCGGCAGAGGCTGCTCCATACACCATGTTGATTGCAGCCACTTCGCTTTCGGCCTGGAGAAAGATGCCGCCGACCTGCGGCAGGAAGAGCGCCGCGGCTTCGGCAATCTCGCTGGCCGGCGTGATCGGGTAGCCGTAATAGGCGCGGCAGCCCGCCAGAATGGCTCCCTTCATGACCGCGACATTGCCTTTACAGAGCTGCCGCACAGTGGGCCTCCGTTTCGGTCGTGGTGGGGACAGCTTTGGGAGGAGGCGTTCTGCGATACACCGCGATCGCGCCGGGCTCCGGGCAGACATAGAAACAGATGCCGCAGCCGGTGCAGTCGGAGCCGGTGTAGCGTACCGGGTGAACGCCATAGGCGCTCAGTCCCGGCGCAGACTCGAGGCACTTCGGCGGGCAGGCCTCGATGCACAGCCCACATCCCTTGCACTCTTCCACGTCGATCGTGACATAACCGCGGGCAACGGCCATCGCTCACCTCTTTATCAGGTCGGCTTGCAGCTCCACTGCGCGATCGGGACGCTGCAGCCATTTGGTTTTCTCGCAGTACTCATAGAGCGGCTCACGGAAATTCGGGTGGGCAATCTGGATCAACGCCTCCGCCCGCTGGCGGATCGAGCGGCCGTGCAGGTAGGCCACGCCAAACTCCGTGGCGACGTAGTGGATCGAAGCCCGCGAGGCCACCACGCCTGAGCCGGGCGTCAGCACCGGGACGATCCGGGAGATGGTTCCGTTTTTTGCGGTGGCCGGCATGGCGATGATCGGTTTGCCGCCCTTGGAGTGCCGCGCGCCGCGGATGAAATCCACTTGTCCGCCGAAACCGCTGTAGAGGTACTGCCCGATCGAGTCCGAGCAGACTTGGCCGGTGATATCCACCTGCAGGGTGGAGTTCACTGCCACCATGCGGTCGTTCTGCGCGATGACAAACGGGTTGTTCGTATAAGAAGTGGCCCGGAACTCAAAAATGGGATTGTCGTGGACAAAGTCAAACAGCCGTTTGCTACCCATCACGAATCCAAGGACGATCTTGCGCGGGTGGAGCGACTTCCGCCGGCCGTTGATGACGCCGGATTCGATGAGCGGAATGGCGTTGTCGGAGATCATCTCGGTGTGGATGCCCAGGTCATGCCGCCCCGTTAGCTCCAGCAGCACGGCATCCGGGATGCCGCCGATGCCGAGCTGGAGCGTGTCTCCATCCTCGATCAGGCCGGCAACGTTGCGGGCGATGGCGCGGTGCAGGTCGGTGATGGGCTCCTGTGGCAGCTCGCAGAGCGGGCGGGAGACTTCGACGACGGCGTCGAGGTGGCTGACGTGAATGAAACTGTCGCCAAAGGTGCGCGGCATCTGGTCGTTCACCTGGGCAATCACGGTGCGCGCCGTCTTAGCAGCGGTGAGCGTGGTGTCCACACCCACGCCAAAGCTGCAGAAGCCGTGGTCGTCCGGCGGCGAAACCTGGATCAGCGCCACGTCCAGCGGCATCTGACCGCTCTCGAACAGGCCCTCGATCTCGCTCAGGTAGATGGGCGTGTAATCGGCGCGGCCGTCGTTCACCGCCTCGCGGACATTGGCGCCGATGAACATCGCATTGTGGCGGAAGTGGCCGGCCATTTCCGGGGCGACATAGTCGGCCCGGCCCAGGGTGAGCAAGTGGACAATCTCGACGTTGCGCACGGCGGGCGCGCGCTCGATGAGCGCCTCCACCAGCGTTTCCGGCTCGGCGCAGCCCGGATGGATGTACACGCGCGAGCCGCTCTCGACTGCGCGCAGGGCCTCCCGCGGCGTAACAATTTTGGTGCGGTACGCTTCTCGCCAGGACATGGGTCTCTCGGCTTCCTGCTTCCGTCAATCCAACCGGAAGCGAACCGTGACATAGAGTTGCACGGAGACCGGCTCTTCATTCAGATACGTGGGCTGGTATCTCCACTTGCGCAACGCTTCCACTGCCGCCGGGATCAGAAGTGGATGTCCGGAAACAACCTGCATCTGGACGACGTTGCCCTGCGTATCGATGATCGCGTCAATCACCACCTCGCCTTGAATCCTGGCCTGCTTCGCCAGGGGAGGATAGACGGGCTCGGGCGTGGAAATCGGCTTGGGCGGCATGACACGACCGCCCACGCGAAGCGGCGCCCTGGGTGCAGGCCCGGAAGGCGCAATCGGGATATAGGTCCGCGGAGCGCCCGAAATGATTCCGCCAATTACTCCGCCGGCCTGCCCTCCCGGCACACCCCCGGGAACTCCGCCGACGATGCCGATTCCAACATCCGGCGGCAACGCGTCTTCCTTGATCATTGCGATCTTCTCCGGGATTACTGTGGGGGCCAGCAGCTTGCCGTCGGTCATGAAAACCCGCCGCGCCGTGGCGCGCACTTTGAGAACAGCAGGGGCCGCCGGCGGCGCGGGAGGCGGGGGCGGCGGCGCCACCAGAAACGTCTGCGTGAACTGCTTGAGGTCAATCGCCTCGGTAAAGTAGAGCGGGAGCAAGATGAACGTGGCGATGAGCAGTGTGTGCACCACCAGCGACGCCACGAAGTCCAGCGTGCGCCGACCCGGGCGCGTACCGCTCAATTCCATTAGCGAATCTGCGAACAGTTGCCGCCGAAGTTCTACTGCGCTCTTGTTCCAGTGGAGCGGAGGCAGATGCCTGCCGTGATCCTCCGGCGCAGTTGGCGAGGTTTCCCGGCCCTCTTCGGGTGGTGCGAGGGTTGAATGGGGTGCCATGGTCGTGCCCTCCGTCTTGTTCAAGGGCACGATGGGTACCAGCCGACGAGATCGGCTCTGCCATCTAACCCCTTGCACAAAAATGGGTTAACGGTTTGGCTGAACCCCTTGGGTCGCCTGCCTGCGCCGGTTAGCGCAGTTGGAAAGCACCCCTGCGCTACCTAGCCCACGTCAATATTCAAGCGGGGAAAGCAAGATAGGGACGGCCGGGCTGACCCCGGGGACGGTCAGAAATTTGTGGCGGGCAGCCTTGCCCCCGCCTGTGCCGCACAGGTGGCGCAGAAGGAAGACTCTTTCAGGTCGATCCACTCCACACTGTGGGAAGGAGCCATCGCGCAGCGAAAGTCTTCACAATGACGCAATCCCAGCGTGTGGCCCAGCTCATGCACGGCCTCTTTCCGCAGCCGCTCTTGCAGCAGACTCTTATCCGCGGGCAAGCCGTAGAACTCCTGCCGCAGGCGGTGCGTGGAGACAACGGCGCAGCGGCCTTCCAACTGCGCCTCGCCGAAGACAAACGTCAGGATGGGGATGTACAGATCCACCGGCGTCACGCCGAGCAGTCTCCAGGTGGTCGGGGCCGCGAGCGCCCGCAACCGCTCCAGGAGTTCGGTGGAATGGTATTGCTGGCGCTCGGCGTGGAAGGCAAATTCCGGATCGAGCCGAAGCGGCAGGACTTCACAGCGCCGCCGAAAGTCATCGGCCAAATCCGTATGCAATCGTTCGAGCAGGTCTTCTCCGAGCGTGCCAATTTCCACCAGATGCAGGACGCTCATGGGCGCCATCTATTTCTGGGCCGGGACTGGCCGCTTCCAGCCGTACCTCTTCAGCTTGTTGTAGAGAGTCACGCGGTCGATATCGAGCGCCTCGGCGGCGCGCGTCTGGTTTCCTCCGCACTCCTCCAGGACGCGCAGGATGTGCGTCCGCTCTGCGTCCTCAAGTGTCCGCGAGCTCGCCCCGCTCCGGTCGAGCTTCAGCGTAAAGTCTTCGGGGCGCAGCTCGGGGGCCTCTCCAGCCGGGTTGGCCACCACCATCGCCCGTTCCACGGCATTCTCCAGTTCGCGCACATTCCCCGGCCAGTCGCAGGACTGCAGCAAGGCCATTGCCTCCGGCGCGACTCGTACAATTCGCTTGGCCATGGCCTGTGAGAACTTCCGGACGAAGTGGTCCACCAAGGGAGGGACATCCTCGCGGCGTTCCCGCAGGGGCGGGATGTCGATGCGGAAGACGTTGAGGCGGTAGAAGAGGTCCGGCCGGAAGGTGCCCTCGGCGATCAGTTTTTCCAGGTCCTTGTTGGTCGCCGCCACGCACCGGAAATCCACGCGGATCGGCTGAGTGCCGCCCACACGAGTGATCTCGCGCTCTTGCAGCACGCGCAGGAGGTCCGTCTGCGTCTTCAGGCTGATGTCGCCAATCTCATCAAGGAAAACGGTCCCGCCCTCGGCAATCTCAAACTTGCCCTTCTTGCGGTACTGCGCGCCGGTAAACGCTCCCTTCTCGTGACCGAAGAGCTCGGATTCCAGCAGCGTTTCCGTCAAGGCGCCGCAATGGATCACCACCAAGGGGTGGAAGCGCCGCGGGCTGGCCGCGTGGATGGCCCGGGCGACCAGCTCTTTACCTGTGCCGGAGTCGCCGGTGACCAGAACGGTTGCATCGGTCGGCCCCACGGTTTCGATGGCCTCGAAAACACGCTGCATCGCCGCACTCTTCCCGATTAGTTCGGTGGGACGCGCGACTTCGGCGACCGTCTCGCGCAGGCGCACGTTCTCCTGCCGCGCCCGCTGGTGGGCCAGTGCATTGCTCACGGTATGGGCGATGTCGTCCGGGTCGAAGGGCTTGGTGACGTAGTCGTAGGCGCCGTTCTTGAGCGCTTGCACGGCCGTCTCCACCGACGCGTAGCCGGTCATAATAATCACGGCCATCTCCGGGTCGATCTCCTGCATGCGACGCTGCAACTCAATGCCGTCGGTACCCGGCATCTTGATGTCCACCAGCGCCAGATCCCAGCGGCGTTCGGCGAGGCGGGTGAGCGCCTCGGCGGCGCTTTCGGCCGAGCCGACCTCATACCCCTCTTCGTGGAACCATTTGCTCAACGAGTCCCGGACGATGGCTTCGTCGTCCACAATCAACAGATGACCCTTATCCCTCACGGCTGCTCACCTCGCTTTCGCAGGTTCCTCTCCGGCGACAGGCACCGGCCCCGGAACACGGGCGTCGCGCGGCAATGTCACAGTGAAAACGGTTCCCTGGCCGGGCTCAGAGTGAACGGCAATCCGGCCGCCGTGCCGCTCCACGATGGTGCGGCTGACGGCCAATCCCAGACCCACGCCCCGGCCGCGTTCTTTGGTGGTGAAGAAAGGCTCGAACAGGTGCGGAAGCACCTCGGAAGCAATCCCGCTGCCGTCGTCCTTCACCTGGAGCTGCACCTCCTGCGATTCCGGCAAACCCTGAAGCCGGACCCAAAGGTTTCCACCGCGCGGCATGGCGTCGATGGCGTTGAGCACCAGCGCGAGCAGCACCTGCTGGATGGCGGCCGGGTCGCAATAGACCTTCGGCAGCGCCGGGTCCACCTCAAGCTGTATCTGGATGCCGGCCAGGTTCGTTTGGTGCTGCACCAGCCGCGCCACCCTTTCGACGACTCCCTGTAGGTTTGCAGCTTCAAAGTGGATGGGCGCCGTCCGGGAAAACGTCAGCAGGTTTTTCACGATCTCGCCGCAGCGGCGGCTTTCGGCCTCGATCAACTCGAGCGAGCTGCGCACCTCTTCCCGCCGCGCCGCTTCCCATTCGCCGCGCTCGAGCCATTTCCGCAAGAGCTTCGTGTAGGTGAGTATGCCGGCCAGCGGGTTATTAATCTCGTGGGCCACCACGGCCGCCAGCTTGCCCACCGAAGCCATTTTTTCCACTTGCAACATGTGCTCGTGGGCGCGCTTCAGCTCGCGCGTCTTCTGCTCCACGCGCACTTCCAATTCGCGCGCCCAGGCCGTCAGTTCAGCTCGCGCGCCGGCCAGCTCCCCAGTCATTTTGTTGAAGGAGGCGGCCAGGCCGCCTAATTCGTCGTCGGTGCGCACGGCCAACCGGGACTCCAGGTCGCCCTGCGCCACGCGCCGTGTTCCCTGGGCCAACTCGCGGACCGGCCGGTCGATCACCAACCAGACAAACAGCACGCTCACCAGCGAGATCAGCACCACGGCACCCCCCGAGAACGCCATCAACTGCCGTTGCTGCTGGGCCAGTTGCGCGTCCACGGTGCCGAGAGACAGATCTGCATCGATCACGCCCAGGATGCGGCGGTCGGCGGGGTGGGCGTGGCAGGCGGCATTCGAGCAGGCCGCCTCATTCTCAATCGGCCGGATGACGCCCAGCACCCGCTGGCCCTTGCTGTCGGTGAAGATCCGCGCCCGGTCGGGCCTGGCCAGGCGGGTGAGCGGCTGGGCCTGCGCGTGGCAGGCGTAGCAGGCCTCGGCGCTTTTATCGACCAGCGTATTGACCTCGGCCGGGTCCGTGGAGAAGCTGATGCGCCCTTCCTCATTGAAGATGCGCACCCGGCGGATCCCCGGCTCGTTCCCAATGGTGGTGATGACCTGGTAGAGGGCTTCGCGGTCGTTGCGCATCATCTGGTACCGCGTGCTGCGCTGGATGACGTCGCTGATCCGATCGGCGCTCTGCACCAGCAATTCCTCGGACTGGCGGCGCTGGAGTCGCAGGTTCAGGTAACTAAAGAGCAGGAAGAAGGCCACCGTGCTGGCGATCAGAGGCAGGGCAAGCTTCACCGCCAGGCGGTTGCTCCAGCGGCCCGGCGCACGCGCGTGCTGGTCAAGAGGCGACATGGGAGTGCTCAGTTTCGGCAGCCTCTTCCGAGTGCCGGGCCGCTTCTTTCTCGGGGAAGATCGGCAGGTACTTGGCCGCCAGACCAAAGATGGCAAAGCCCGCGGCAACGATTCCAGCGGTGACCGCGAGCTCGGTCCACTTCGGAAGGTAGCGCACGCCGGCGGAGGCCTCCATTCCAGTGATGCTGACGTTCAGGCGGTTGGTGATGAACCCAAGCACGACCAGCACCGCCGTGACGTATAGGCCCGTGGGGCTCTTGCGGACACGCGGGATGAGCAACAGGGCAATCGGCAGAAGCAGACCCGCCACCACTTCGAGCAGAAAGAGTGACGATTCATAGCCGGGCCGAAAGGCCAGCCGGAGCGCGTCGCGGTGATAGAGATCCTGCAAGCGCAGCACGGAATAGGCAGCGAGCACCACCACCAGGATCCGTCCGAGATCCTGCAACAAGGGCAGTTCGAGCTGCTTCCGGAAATATTTCGCGCTCATCGAGGATTCGAAAATCGTCATCGCCAGGCCGATAGCAATTGCTGAGAGGAAGAAAAAGACAGGCAGCAGCGGCGAATACCATAGCGGGTGCAGCTTTTCTGGAACGATCAGATAGAGGCTGCCCAGTGAAGACTGGTGCAGCGTGGAAAGGATCACACCGGCGATCACCAGCGGGATCGAGATGCCGTGCAGGATGCGCAGCGGCCGGCCCATGCGCAGCCGCTCGAACACCACCGGGGCAAACTCCAACCCCAGCACCACCGTGTAGAGCATGACGCACCAAGCCACCTCGAACATCACCGAGCGCGGGTTCCACATCACCAGCGGGTGCCAGATGCGGTAGCTGCGGCCGAGGTCGAAGAGCAGGGCCATGACCACCAGCAGGTAGCCCAGAAACGCGGTCAGCAGCGCGGGCCGGATGATGGGCTTGAAGCGCTCCATGTTGAAGATGTGCACGGCAGCGGTGAGGGTGAATCCGCCCGCCGCAAGCATCACACCGCAAAGCACGTCGAAGCCGATCCAGAGTCCCCAGGGAAACTGGTCGCTCAGATGGGTGGAGGCACCGAGCCCGCGTGTGAAGCGCACCGCCGTGGCATAGAGCGCCGCGACCATCACGACGCCAAACACAATCTTCCACAACGTCAGCCTGGGCATCGAGATGCGCATGTCTGCCTCACTTCTTGCCGGACGTTTCGTGCGACTCGGCCGCTTCGGCTGCGGCTACCTGTTCGCGGCGATGTGTGATCCACCAGATGCCGCCCAGCAGGATGCCACCTAGCGCTACCAAATCCGGGATGCGGGAGAGGACCCGATAGGTCAACAGCGGCAACGGCTCGTGCATCAGGTCGGTGCGGTAACCGAAATCTGCGAAGGGCACGCTTGAAAGCAACAGGACCGCCGTGCCACCCACTTCCGAGACGCCGAAGATGTGGTTCACGTACTGCTCGGGGTGCTCTCGCAAACGTTGCTCGGCCACCTGCAGGAGATCGGCGCGCTCGCCAAACTTGTTGGCGCCGGTGGGGCAGATCTCAGTGCAAGCCGTCGGGCGCCCAGCGGCCACGCGGTCTGCGCACATATCGCACTTGCGCACGCGTGGCAGGACTTTGTTCCATTCGTACTTCGGCACGTTGAAGGGGCAGGCCAGCATGCAGTAGCGGCAGCCGATACAGCGGTCTTCTTCATAGACCACGGGTCCAGTGGCCGTCTTACGGAAGGCGCCCACCGGGCAGACCGAGACGCAGGTTGGATCCTCACAGTTCATACACAGTCGCCGCATGAACTTGTCGCCGTGGGTGAGCACGACCGTGAACTTATGTGCGGATTGCACAGTTTGCGCGGCAATCTTGTCGTCGTAGGGAAGCTGGTTGCGCTCGGCGCAGGCTTGCTCGCAGAGCTTGCAGCCGATGCAGAGGGTTGCGTCGTACAGGAGGGCTTTACTCATGGTCTCGACTCCAGGGACCAGCAAGAGAAGTGCTCGCAATCGGCCTTCCACGCCGGAATCGACTGTACAGAATCGCAACACCGAATAACCGCTTGGGGCTCAGCCTCTTGAGCCAAGGTAATCGACCTCTTCCGGGGGTCGCGATTGGGGTACGGAATGTCGCTGAGAATTTCAGCGCAGCAGGTGGGTGCGCTGGCGGACTGTCCCGGGCTGGTACTGCCCGCTAGATTCCGGCCGTTTCGCATCCCAAAAAACCGGCGTCCCGGTCCCCTTGGGTCCGGGACGCCGTGTGCACTCATGGGGAGGTGCATTGATCATCAAACCAGGAAGAATTCGCGTGTCAACTCGCTCCACCCCGCATCCGGCAGATGCTCGGTGAGGTTCTCTACGGCCAGACCGCCGTCCTGCAACGTGGCTCCGGCCAGCGTCGGCATACGCAAGCGCAGACGGGCGGCGGCTTCTTCCAACCACTTCCGCGCAACCGCACCGCCCAGCAGGTTGCGGAAGTTCGTCTTCGCGTCAGGCGACTGCACGGTCAGCAGCCAGCCCTCGCCGTAGGGATCATGCCGCGCGGCGTTGGCGTCCTGTGCGATGGCCGGATTGACGTCGGTGACCATGCCTTCGATGGGCGAGACCATCTCCGTCTTCTGCCCATCGCGGAACAGCGCAATGATCTTCTGGCCCTGCCGTACCCACTGCCCGCGCTGCGGCAGCGCGATTCGCTCCACTTTGCCAGCCAACCGGGCGGCAAAGTCGTCGATCCCGATGCGCACCAGGTTGGGGCTCTCGGCCAGCGCCCAGGTGTGTCCGAGGTGATAGCGGAAGTTTTCGCGGATGCGGAAGCCGGCCACGACGTCCGGCACCGGCACCGCTGCGACAGACCGCGCCATCTGCACTGCGGGCACAGCGGCGCGCTTCTTGCTGTAAAAGTAATCGATCGTCAGGAACAGAACAAATGTGGCGAGAATGAGTAGAACGGTCATGACGCACCTCCCACGTTCAACTTCAGGTCCGGCGCCGCGGGCTCTTCTTTCCTCTCTGCCCGCGTTCCGTCCTGTCTAAAGGCATTCGCTCTGCCACATTCGCATCCGCCGCGCGCTGTTGCAGTGGTTGTCGCTATCACACAGGTGAATCAGGATTTGTCGCTGAAGGAGAGAAAGGTGTGCGGGAAGTCTGCGCGGATCTTTTCAACGCGCCCTGTTGAGGATCGCAACGCGCGGAGCACCTCGAAACGCAACATTAAGCCTAACCGCGCAGAAAATCAGCAGCTTGCGCCGCATTCGGACACGCTGAATTTCACAACGCGGCCTGCAAAGAATCGCAACATGTGTTGCAATGCTGCAGACACGGGAATGGAAAAGCTGCGGAAAAATTCTTAGCGAGTCTTTGATGGATCTGCCGGCGGCGCATCTTCTGCTGGTGCGGCAGGGCGAGCTGCCTCATCTGCAACAGGAACTTTTGTTGGGTCTGGGGAACTTTCGGTCTGCGGTTCGGCGTCCGTCCTGGGCTCGCTGCGGACCAGCTCGAGGTAATAGGCGGGCCGGGTGTGCTTGAGGTGGTCGGCTGAAGTCTTGCCGGTCAGCCAGGCGCGATCCATCGGATAGACGTCGGGATCGAAGATCACCATGTAGAAGTGCCAGATGAGGATTGAAAGCGTGGCCAGAATGGCTTCGTAGTAGTGGATCGCGGTCGCTGCATCACTCACCCACTTCGGAAAGTATTGCAGCGTGAAGTTGTTGAACCAGAGCAGCAGGCCGGAGACGGCCATGATGACCGTTCCCCAGACGAAAGCCAGGTACTCCACCTTCTCCGCGTAACTGAATTTTCCGAACTGCGGCCGGCCGGGAGCCAGCCCCAGGTTGTAGCGAACCACACCCCACAGCTCCCAGACGTCTTGCACGCCGGGCCGCATGTATCGCAGGATGCTGCGGTCGCGCCGGGAAATCCCCAGGTGCACGACGTGGTAGAGAATCGATGCGATCAAGACCACGCCGGCAATGCGGTGCACCCAGCCGCGGAAGGCAAACTGGTTTTCCCAGTGCAGCAGCGGCGCCGCCCACCACGATTCCGGAAATTTGAGCGCAAATCCGGTGAGGACAAGAACCGGAAAACTGGCCACCGCCAGCCAGTGGGCGATGCGGAAGTGCAGGTTCATTCGCGGCACCTGCTCGCCCGAATCGACGCGTGGACCATGACGGATGAGCTTGGCGAAGTAGTCCAGGGCGTTGTGCAGGAGCATGAACGCAATCGTCAGCGGGATGAGCAGATAGTAGGCCCACCGAATCCAGCGCACCGTGGGATGCTCGCTGGCCGTCGCCGGAGCCACGTGCACCGGCCCGATGGTGAACCGCTCGCCTGCGCCCGGGTGGCAGGTGCCGCACGTGCGGGCCAGGTTGGCGCGGTTCACGCTCGAGCGTGGGTCGCTCGAGGGAAGAATGTTGTGCACGCCGTGACAGGAGGCGCAGTTGGCCACCGTCTGTGACCCCGCGCGCATGGCCAGACCGTGGTAGCTATCGGCAAAGGATGGCACACGGTCGCCCGGCAGGTTGTAGCGCCGCTCCAGGCGTTCGTCGGCGTGGCAGCGCCCGCAGGTGACGCTGGAGACGCGCGCCGGATTGACTAGGGATTGCGGCTCCGAGGGCGCCAGAATCGTATGCTCTCCGTGGCAATCGGTGCAGACCGGCGCGTCGCGCGCCCCGCGCTTCACTGCCTGCCCGTGGACACTGGCCAGATAGGTGTTCTTGATGTCGGTATGACAGGCCCCGCACGTCTCCGGAACATTCCAGTGGTTGATCTTGGAGCGCGGGTCGCGCGCCGGCACGATGGCATGACTCGAATGGCAGTCGGAGCAGGAGGGTGCCGCCTGATTGCCGGCGGCCACGGCGCGACCGTGGACGCTTAATCGGTAGGCCTCCACCGGTCGCGCAAACGGAATATTGTGCCGGGCCAGAAAATCCGGATTGGTGTGACAAGAGCCGCAGGTATCGGCCAGGTTCTTCTTGGTGGTCCGTGAAGCTAGGTCAGCCGCGGCCCGGATCCGGTGCGTGGGCCCGTGGCAGGACTGGCAGGTGGCGCCATAGGAATCGCCCCGCTTCCGCGCCCGGGCGTGAACACTGGCCTGATAGTCGCTGACTTGCTCCGCATGGCAGGCGGCGCATTGCTGCGGCGTGATCTGCGCGGCACGCTTTATCTGATGCGCGCTGCCGTGGCAACTCGCACAAGCCTGCGCCCCGAGCGCGGAGTGGATGCTCTGCGCCACCTGCGCGGGCGCCTCCGCATGGCAGGTTGCGCAATTCACCCGTGGCAGCGGCTTCGGGTGCGGGTATTCCTTGACTCCCGCGTGACACGCCGAACAGTTCAGGCCGCCGTGGACGCTGGCCGCCTGTTTCGCTGCATCCACAAAGATGCTGCGACCCTTCGCGCCCTGCATGCCCTGCTGGCCATGGCAGGCCAGGCATTCTTCGTTCTTGGCCGTGGGCGACTTCTTCGTGTCCTGCGGGAGAGCCGCTGTGGCTGCCGGAGGGAAAGACAGGGCGAGTGCGATCAGCAGTCCAACCAACCCAATGAGGAAACTCTTCTTCATCCTTGGTCCGCCCGGCTGACAGCGTCCGGGCACACGACTATTTGATCCCCAGGTCAGTGAGGATTTTCGGCTTGGGGTCTTCCACCGCCAGCAGGGTATGGCAGGCCGAGCAGTCCTGGGTGATGACGCGGCCGTCTGCACTCGTATGGTTGCCGTCGTGGCAGCGGAAGCAACCCAGAAAATCCTCATGACCGATGTTGTTCGGGTAGGTCCCCCAGGTCACCTTCATCTGGGGGAAGATGTTGCGCAGGTAGATGGCCGCCACCTGCCCGGCGGCCGTCTCGACCGCGGCGCGGTGCTGGCTGAAGACCTGGGGATAGTTCGTCCGGTAGAAGTCAGCGAGCCCGGCAGCGATGCTTTGCTGCGCGGTGTCGCGGTCCGGATAGTCC
>Ga0209108_10000535_pt1 | contig 21090 bp, 15 predicted proteins | sample Rifsed10ft1_FD_184003 | JGI IMG/M metagenome (GOLD analysis project Ga0209108, IMG submission 184003) | Soil microbial communities from Rifle, Colorado, USA - sediment 10ft 1 (version 2) | ecosystem: Environmental > Terrestrial > Deep subsurface > Rock core/Sediment | place: Rifle, Colorado...
GTGCCGGTGGCCATTTCGAGGAGGAATTTACGGAGACCTTTGGCATCGAAGAGCCGGGCAATCTCGTCCATCGCCCGGATCTGGTAGCGCCTCAGCGTGAGGTCATGTTTGAGGTGGCGGAGATACTCGGGCGCAATGATTTCGCTTTCGAGCGGGCGCGGTGGCTGGAGATTCTTTAACCGGACCCGTTCGATGTCTTCGCGTGAGGGCAGGCGCTCGATGCGGTAAGCGTCGCGCTGGTCGGCGCGTTGATAGTTCCAGAACCAGTGCTCGCGCCCATTGGAGAGGAGGATGAACGGCACGCGCAGGTTCTCGGCGTAGCCTCGCGCCTGCTCTTTGGCGTCGTAGGGGTCGTGGTCTTCGCGCTTGGCCTCCAGCACGCACAGGGCCATGCCTTTGTTGTCGAGCAGGACGTAATCGGCCCGGCCCCCGGCGCGCGTTTCAAACCGCACCTGGCGCGGATTGAGCAAGTCCCAACCGCTGTCGGCGAGGGCGCGGTCAATCAAAATGCGAGAGAAGGCTTCAGAGCTGCTGGACATGCTTGTACTTGGACTATCTCTGAACAAAACGAGCCGCCCGCCATCAACGCGAACGGCTCCAGCCCAAATTCCTGAGAGGGGGTGGCGGCCAGCCCCCTAACCCCATGCGCCAGATTGTTCCGACCACAACCAGCGTGGGCTTTGTCCGCTCAATGGAGCGATTATACGCCTGCTTTGAAACTTGTGCACATTGCCCCACATTTCCGTTTATTCCGGGTTCAAGCACTTCCACCGTTTCTCCATGTAGATTTCGACTCGAAAATTTACATTAGGCGCCAACCAATGTAAAGCGACTTTCATTCCGGGGTCTGCGTCAGTGAATGCTCTGGAAGGGGCGGCTTACACGACAAAAAAGGCGGTTCGCTTAGTTGATAAGCGAACCGCCTTGTGGCAATGCAGTGGAATGCAGATTTAGTTGTGATTTAAGACAGGCCTGAATTTATATCCATACACCAACATCCCCCTCTCCCCATCCTCGCGCAGCTTGCGCGTCACCATTTCCACAGGCACACCAATTTCAACCTTGCCGTTGTCCACATCGGTGAGCTGCGCGGTGACGAGCGGGCCTTCCTCCAACTTGATCAGCGCGACGGTGTACGGCGCGTTGCCCTCGTAGCCCTCGGGCGGGTCGTAAACCGTGGTGTACGAGAACACTTCGCCCTTGCCGGAGAAGACGTAAAGCGTTTTGGCTTCCTGCGCGCAGTTCGGGCAGACGTCCCGGGGCGGGAAGATTTTTTCCTCGCAGTGCGGGCAGATTTCGCCGACCAACCCGTACCGCTGCTGCTGTAATCGCCAGTGACGCGAGATTTCCATAAATAAGCCTCCTGGTATTGCTGGTGTAACCCTATCCCTACTCTCCTCTCAGAAACTATCCAAAATAAAAAGGCCGGTCGCGCGACCGGCTTTTATGGCAGATTATGACGTGACCTGCTATCCTGTCCTCTCGAAAATGTGCGTGACGGCCGTTGCCCCCGCGCCCCCGAGGCATTGTGCCATCCCCCAACGGGCGTCCTTAACCTGATTCGGCCCGGCCTCGCCGCGCAATTGCAGGATGACCTCCGCCGCCTGATAGACGCCCGTCGCGCCGCCGGGGTTGCCGCGCGCTTTCAGGCCCCCGAAGGTCGAGATGGGGATGCGGCCCGTGGGCGCGATCTCGCCTCCGGCCAGCCGCCATCCCTGCCCGCGTTCTGCGAACCCGGTAGCCTCCAGACTGAGCGCCGCGAAGACCGTGAACGCATCGTGCAGCTCAAAGAGATCAACGTCATCTGGGCCGATGCCCGCGAGTGGATAGGCCTTTGCCGCCGAGAGCCGCGCAGCTTCAAAGGTCAGCAGGTCGGGCCGGTCGTGGACGGCGAGCGCGTCGGTCGCCATCGTCGAGGCCGCGATGCGCACGCGCGTGGGGGTCGCCGTGACGATGAGGGCTGCGGCCCCGTCGGCGTCGGGCGCGGAGTCGAACACGTTAATCGGGTCGGAGACCATCCCCGCTTTGACATAGGCATCGGCGGTGATCGCGTTGCGGAACATCGCATTGGGGTTCGTCTTCGCATTGGCGTGCGCGTTCACGCTGAAGCCGGCGAAGTCTTTGAGCGCGACTGCGTGCTCGTGCATGTAGCGCCGCATGATGAGCGCGGCGAGCGCCGTGGGCGTCACACCCTGCGCGGATTCCCAATCGCTGTCGGCGGCGGTGGCGGCCGCGGCGGGGACGGCCGCCCCGACTTTGTCCGTCATCTTCTCCACGCCGACGACGAGCGCGGTTTCCATCATCCCCGACCCCACCGCGAGCACCGCCTGCCGGAGCGCCGCGCCGCCCGAGGCTCCCGCCGCCTCCATCGTCGCCGCCTCGATCCCGCGCATCCCTGCAAAGTCCGCGATGAGCGCGCCGAGGTGGGCCTGATGACTCAACTCGCTCGCCAGCATGTTGCCGACGAACAGCGCCTCGGGGCGGAAGCCGTCCGCGCCCTGGCGCGCCGCATCGGTTTGCGCCGCTTCAACCGCGTCGAGCGCAAGCTCGCGCAGAGAGTGGTCCCAGTGCTCGCCGACCGGGATCAGCCCGGCCCCGGCGATGAAGACCGTACGCATGACAGCCGCCTTTACTTCTCGACCGCTTTCAGGTTGACCGCCAGGCCGGTCGCGAACTTGACCGCGAGCTGCAAGTTCTCAATTTGCCCTGAGGTGAATTCGGCCTCGGCCAGCGGACGCGATTGCAGGCGAATGGATCCGACGAAGCGCCCGACCTGAAAATCAATTTCGCTCACGGCCACATCTATCTGCGTGCCGTCGCTTTGCGTGCTGGTCAGCACGGCGCTCCAGATGCGCGTCTTGTCGCCCACTTGCGGTGGGGCAGGCGACTCCACACCCTGCTCAAGGCCGATCATCGCGTTGAGCGCCCCCTGCGCCCCGTCGGCCTGTTTGTAACCCGAGACCTGCTGGAACAATCCTTCGGAAATGTTGTCCTTCTTCTCTTCGGCAGAGAGCGCTTTGACCAGGAACATTTGATAGCCGCTGGCGCGCCCCAGCCTGGCGAGCAGCTCGCGCGCCGAAGGGCTGCCCAACTGGTCGGTGGGCGTCCACTGCGGCATAAAGCGCGCGTCCACCTGCCATCGGCCGCCCAGCTTCTCGTCCAGCCTGGCAATCTCGTCCTGGGTGAGCAAGACCTTGCGCAGGTCGGGCAGCCGGGCCGCCGTCAGCCGCTTGACCTCCTGCGGCGTCGCTTTGTAGCGCATCTTCTCCAGAATCTGCCTGGCGTAGCGCATCGGCTCGCCGGCATTGGGTAGCGCCTCCGCCGTGCCGATCAGCGTCACCGAAGCGACGCCGTTGAGGAAGCGAAAGTCCACGCGGTAGATGTTCTGGCTGATCGTCGGGTCAACGTTGACGAAATGCCAGACCCGGCTCTCGTCTCCGATCGTCGCCGCGCCCACCTTTTCCCAACCCGCGCCCGGCCCACCTGCAGCCAGCGCGGCTGCGGCATCGGCGTCGGTCTTGTACGTGATGATCTGAATGGACAAGTCCAGATACTCGGAGGTCTCTGGCGGCTCGTACTTGGCGTAGTAGAGCTGCTCCATGTTGTTCAGGCTCGCCGAGGCGGTGATGGGGAGGCTGCGCTCCGCGCTTTCCAGCGCCACGTCGTGCGGCGTAATCACGCCTTGACTGACCAGGTTCCAGTCTTTGGGGGCTTCGGACGGCAGGATGGTGTAGTCCCAGGGGTCGCCGGTCAGTTGGGTGGGATGCGGGAGGGCGAAGTAGATCGCGAGGCCGACGGCGGCGACGACCACGGCGCCGATTGCAGCGACAATCCACGTGTTGCGGTTCATGCGAGCGGTGATTCCTTCCAATCAGCCGACAGCCCCCCGGTTGCCTCTCCGCGCCCCCGTTCACGGCGCGGCGGGCGCGAAATCCGGCTTCGGTCACGCGCTCGACCGAAGCCGGATGGGATCGCACCCTACTGAAGCGCAGGGAATGGCTGTCTCAGTTGCGGGGATTCTACCACACCGGGCCGGGCGGTTAGGGCAGGCGTGAAACCTGCCCCTACTCCATCACCAATTTGCCGCGCAGGCGGGCATAGGTGGCGTAGTCAATCGGCGTGCGGCGGGCGACGTAGTCTTTCGTTTTGGCGGCGCGGCTCTGCCGCTCGGCGATTTTGTCCGTGACGCGCAGCGCGAAAGCATCCGACCCTGCGCCGGAGCCGAACGACACGAGCAGGATTTTGTCGCCGGGCTTCGCCTCGTCGAGCACCGCGGTCAACCCGATCATCGCGCTGCCTGCGTACGTGTTGCCGATGACGCCGACGAGCAGGCCGGTCTTGATTTGCTCGTCGTTGAAGCCGAGCATTTTCGCGGCGCGCTGCGGGAATTTGACGTTGGGCTGGTGGAAGACGGCGTAGCGATAATCTTTCGGCGCGGTGCCCGTCATCTCCATCAACCGCTCGGCGGCGGTGGTGATGTGCTTGAAGTACGCGGGTTCGCCCGTGAAGCGCTGGCCGTGCTCGGGATATTTTTCGTGCGGCCTGCGCCAGAAGTCGGGCGTGTCGGTGACGAAAGAGTACGAGCCTTCGAAGATCGCGAGCGCTTCGTCCGCCGGGCCGAGCAGGTAGGCCGCGCCGCCCGCGCCCGCGGTGTATTCGAGCGCGTCGCCGGGGCGGCCCTGCGCGGTGTCCATGCCGATGGCCAGCGCATACTGCGCCATGCCCGAGCCGATGAACCCGATGGCGGCCTGCATCGCCTCCGTGCCCGCCTTGCACGCGAACTGCCAGTCGGCGGCCTGCGTGCTTGGGACCGCGCCGATGGCTTCGGCGACGATGGTGGAGGTGGGCTTGACGGCGTAGGGGTGGCTTTCGCTGCCCACCCACACCGCGCGAATCGCGGTGGGGGAGATTCCGGCGCGGGCGAGCGCGTTGCGCGCGGCCTCGATAGACATCGTCGCCACGTCCTCGTCCAAACCGGGCACGGCTTTCTCTTTGATGGGGAGCGCGCTCGTCCCTTCGGTCCACACCCGCGCGACCTCGGAGGCGGGCAGGCGGTAGCGCGGCACGTACGCGCCATAGCCGATGATGCCGACATCGCGGGCCGGGCGCATGAGTTGGTCAGCGTTGGGTTGAGTCATCGAAGAGAACTCCTGTGCAAGGTACGCTCAAATTGTACCACTCTGATCTGTCAAAACCTATCATCTATTCGAGCACGGATTGACGGACAGACGGATCGCGAGTTGATCCGCCTATTCTGAAACTCGTCTTCTTTTACGGCTTGCTCACGAACACGAGCGACGTCGTGACCGTCTGCCACGCCGCTTCGGCCTCGGCCTGATAACCCGCGAGCGCCGGATCTTTGTATGGGGAGAGTGTGAACTCGTACACGTGGTCGTCGTGGACGACAAAGGTATGGCGCGTCTGCCTGGGGCCGGGGACGCCATCCAGTATCACGCCCGGCTGGCCCCCGACGGTGATGGGCACGCGTGTCACGCTCGCGGTCTGCTCGGCGGGGAATTGCGAGAGATAGGCATCGGCCAGTTGATCGGCGGCGCGGCCACTCGCCGCTTCCCCGGCGCGGATGACGAGATTTACCGCAACCGCTTCCGCCCCCGGTTCGCGCGGCGGCCCGGAAAGCACCATCTCATTTGTCGCCGTGATCACGCTGAGGCTCATGCGCGCGGGATAGAGCAGGCAAAACCCGTGAGTGAAGCTAAGATACGGCGTGGCGTCGTCGCTGCCGGCCGGGCAACTCGCAAATGCTTCCGCGAACCCGGGCGATAGAAACGTGAACGAAGTGGTGACGGCACGCCACACGGCTTCAACGTCCGGCCTTGCCTGAAAGATGTCGTCCAGCGGGTAGGCGCTCAGGTGATACACGGCGCCGCCGTGAAGCGCAAAAGCTTCCCGTGAGTTGGCGCGTCCGGGGATGCCCTCGACGATCTGTGCGGGTTCGCCTCCAAGGGTGGCCGCCGCGCGCAAGGCGGGCGCGCCTCCGCCGAACTGTCCCACGTAATCGTCCACAACTTGGGTGAGCGTCCGGTCTCCGGCGGCGTCCTCAATCAAGATGGTCAGCGCGGCGAACACAGGTGCAGCGGTCAGGTCGAGTGGTCGAAGATCGTCTTCAGACGGCGGGCCGTCGAACCTGGTGATGCGCGCATACAGGGGGTTGACGCGGAAGCTGGCCGGATAGAGCAGGCAGTAGCCGTCGGCCAGGTTGAAGTAGGCCGCGAGGTCTTCACCTTTTGCGATGCAGTTGACCGGGATGGAAGGGGCGGGGCGCGCGGTGGCGATGGGGACAGGAACGGGAGGGGCCGCGCACGCGGCGAGCAGGAGGGCGATCAGCAGGGGGAGCAGTGTGCGGCACGCGCCGGAGACCTTTCTGTGCATGCGCATTGAAAGAGTTGATCGTTTGGCGTCAACGCATACGCGGATGCGCTCTGTCTGGCGGCCTATATCCGTTGTGCCGAAGGCAATCCGTTGACCCCGAGGATGACTTATCTACGAAACCTGATCGTAGCGGAAGCAATCCACTGTATGATCATTGACCATCCCCGTCGCCTGCATGAAGGCGTAGCAGATGGTCGGGCCGACGAAGCGGAAGCCGCGCCGGATCAGGTCTTTGCTCATCGCCTCGGACTCGGGGGTCCGGGCCGGGATGGCCTTCAGCGTCTTCCACGCGTTCTTCTTCGGCTGGCCGCCCACGAACTGCCAGATATAAGCGTCGAAGCTGCCATACTCCTTTTGCATGGCGAGGCAGGCTTTCGCATTTTGGATCGCGGCGGCGATCTTGAGCCGGTTGCGCACAATGCCCGCATCTGCCAACAGCGAGCGTACTTTGCGCGCGTCGTAGCGCGCGACCTTGCGCGGGTCGAAGCGGTCCAACGCGCGACGATAGTTTTCGCGCTTGTGGAGGATGGTGGCCCAGCTCAGACCCGCCTGCGCGCCCTCCAGAATCAGGAACTCGAAGAGCGCGCGGTCGTCGTGCAGGGGCACGCCCCACTCGGTGTCGTGGTAGGCGAGGTAAAGCGGGTCGGCGAGCGAAGCCCAGGCGCAACGAGTCTGCATGGTGTTCCGCGAATCACGGCTGCGGGGTCAGCGTCAGCATGATCTCCGAATACACGCTGCCCATCGCCGGGCCGAGCAGGACCGCCACGAGGATCAGCCCGCAGACTGCCAGCACGCTGATCCCCACCCCGCTCCAACCAAGGACGATGCCCGTCAGTGCCATGCCACCCCCGGCCTGCGCCCCGGCGCTCCGCCGGATCTGATTGCGCGCCATGTGGCCCATGATGGCCGCCGCAATGTTGCCGCCCAGGAACAAAATCGCGGTGCAAAACGCGAGAGGGACAAAGACCACGGACATCAGGCAACTGCCCAGCCCGCCGATGACCCAGGCCGCCACGCCCGAGACCAGGCTGGCGATGGACAGAGGATTGTTTTGTGGAGATGAAGCAGGTGAGGGGTAATCGTCGGTCATGTGCGGTCTCCTTGCGCAAAGCCGCAGGCTATGCCGGCCCGAGGCCCTCGGGTTGGCATGCGCCGTCAACGCATCTTCATCGTGCCCGACGAGGCGCGCCAACCGTGAGGATTAGAAGGATTTGTCGAGCTACATCTGCGCGGGCGGGGCCTGCCCTATGGTCTCCTGAGGTTTGGTGGCCCACGCAAAAATCACCGCGGCGGCCAGACAGGCCAGCACGATCAGGAGTTCGATGAGGCTGGCGAGGCCGGTGGTTGAACTCGGCAGCACACCCGCGCCGACAAGCACGCCGAGGACAAGCCCGACGCCGAACGCGAGCGGCAGGGGCAGCGCCAGAATCAGCCCGGCCACGCGCGCGCGCCACCCTTGCAGTGCCATGTTCTTCGACAACCGGATCTTGCCGGTGATCAGCCCGACCAGCCCGCCAATCAGCATGATAATTTCGGCAATCAGCAAGCACATGGTTGTTTACTCCTCTCCGTGTGGACGCCCCTGCCGTCAGTCGGGCCAGGATTGTGGGGCAAATCAACCCAAAACACAAATGGCTATGGCTTCACGTCAATATCCACAAATGCCGTCATGCCCCAGCGCAGCGGCGCATCCGTCGGGTCGAGATCCATGGTCACCGCGTACGTCGTGTTGCCCCGGTTGGTCTCGGCGATAGAAGCAATCTCCGTCACCACGCCGTGGAAGGTCTGATCCCCGAACGCGTCGAGCGTCGCCGTCGCCGATTGGCCGGGGCGCACCAGCACGACGTCGGTCTCGGAGAGGTCGTTCGTCATCATGCGCCACTTCGACTCGTCTACGAGCACGAGCACGGGCGCGCCGGGAGTGACGACCTCGCCCACCTCAGTGCTCAGGCTGACGATGGTTCCGGCGAAGGGGGCCTTCAACGTGGCCTGATCGAGCTGCGCCTGTGCGGCGGCCAGCGCGGCTTTGGCGGCCTCCAGCCCGGCTTTGGCCTGATCCACCTGCGCCATCGCCGCATCCACCTGCGCTTTCGTCGCGCCCGCCTGTAACAACGCGAGCTGCGCTTCGGCGGCCTTGCGCTGTTGCGACGCGACGCCGATGGCGCTGTTGTACGCCTGCACGAGTTCGGGACTCGCCCCGGACTTGAGTTGATCGAGCGCGGCCTGCGCGGCGGCGACGGCCTCGTTCGCCGCGTTCACCCGGAGGATGGCCTGCTCCTCCATCCAGCCGTGAATCTTGCTATCCATGAGACGTTGATAGGCGTCTTCTGCTTCCTTCCGCTGAACCTGCGCCTGCGCGAGTTGCGCCTCGGCGGCGGCGATAGCGTCGTCCGTTGCGCCTTTGGCCACTTGATCGCGCTGGGCGACCGCCTGCCCCACGGCGTTGCTCGCAGCCTTCGCCTGCGCCTCGGCAGCGGCGATCTCCTCCGGGCGCGACCCGGCGGTGATCTGATCCAGTTGCGCCTGCGCGAGCGCCACGGCGGCCTCGGCCTGCGCGACCGCCGCCTGCGCCTGCGCGACCCCGGCCCGCACGTCCGCGCTCTCAAGTTGAATCAGCACATGGCCTTCTTTCACCGCCTCCCCCTCTTTCACCGAAATCTTCTCCACGCGCCCGGCCATGCGGAAGGCGAGCGTCGCATCCCGGGCGGGGACGATCTTCCCTTCAGCGCTCACAACACTGGGCGCTTCCGGGGTGGTTGAAAGGCTGGCATTGCTCGTGGGCGTGAGTGCGCCTTGCGTGGGCGCGAGATATTTTTGATACCCGACATAGCCCAAACCGGCGAGCACGGCGACGATGATGAGGCCGATGAGAATGCGAGTACGGGACATGGTTGCTCCTGGAGGTGAGAGGAACGTCCAACTTCTACTCGTGCTTGATCGCTTCCACAATATTCACCCCGGCCGCCTTCCACGCCGGGTACGCCGCGGAGACTTGCGAGACCACGACGGCGATGATCGCGCCCGTGATGAACGCGTTGATGGAGAAGAGGTATTTCAGATCATATCCGGCGAGCGCGTTGAGCGACATGACGAAGATTTGCGACAGGAAATAGCCGAACCCCATCCCGAACGCGCCGCCGATCAGGCCGAGGGTCGCCGCTTCGGCGAGCACCATTTTTGTCGTCTGCCAGCGCGTGAAGCCGAGCGAGCGCAGCCCGCCGATCTCGCGCTGGCGCTCGAGCACGTTCATCATCAGCGTGTTGATCACGCCCAGCGCAGCCACGACGATCCCGATCAGCCCCAGCACATCGAACAGCCGGAACGATTCCTGAGAGAGCGTCAGCACCTTCTGCTTGAACTCTTGCGTGGTCTCGACCGAGAGATTGCGCGAGGCCTTGTACTTGTCCTCAATCGTCTTCCGCACCTCGTCGGTGGTGTAGCCCGGCGCGAGCTTAATCGTGAAGCGATCCACGCCGCTCTGCGAGAACCAGCGGCGCATGTCGCTCCACGAACCGGTGACGATGAAGCCTTGCCCGGTGAAGTCCACGGCGACGGCGGCCACGTAGAAATCGTGCTCGCCGCGCCGCGTGACCAGCCGCAGCGCCTCGCCCTGTTTCACGTGATAGCGGTCGGCGACGACCGTGGAGATGAAGAGCGCGTCCCCCGCGCGGAAGCGCGCCCAGTTCGCGTCCGGGTCGCCCTGGTTCGCGGCGAACTCGAACTCACCCACCGCGCGGTACGTGTCCGGGTCAATCCCGGCGTAGATGATCGTGTCCGCTCCCGTTGCGTCCGGCGGGATCGCCGAGGGTGCGACCTTGACTCCGAAATAACGAATCTTGGTGAGGCCCCCGACGCCGGGGAGCGCGGCGAGCTGCCGCTCGAACTGCTCTCGCAAGGGCAGCGGCGCGCGCACGTACAGGTCGCCCCCGAGCGCGGTTTCCACCCACGTGGTGATGTCGTGGATGAACGCGGTCGAAAGCGAGCTGTTGCCGATGACCATCGCCAGCCCGACCATCAACGACGCGACGGTGAGCGAGGTGCGCCCCGGCGAGCGCCGGACGTTCCCGGAGCCGAGCATGCCCTCGTTGCCGAAGAAGAGGAGGGCCGCGGGCCGCGCGAGGCGCTCCGAGAGGCCGATCACAGCCGGGACGAGGAGCGTCGCCCCAAAGAGCAGAAGGAGAATCGCGAGACTGCCGACGGGGAATGCGACTTCCGTCCGCCACGGGAGGCGATACAGCGCCGCCCACGCGACGAAGATGAGGGCAGCGCCCGCGAACCACAGGACGTGCCGCAGCCGGGAGTGGGTTGGCAGCCCGGCCACGCGCAGCGCTTCGAGCGGCGAGACACGCGCGGCCTGCCGCGCGGGCAATAGCGCGCTTCCCAGTGTCACCATCCCGCCGACGGCGAGGCTTTGCAGAAGCCCCTCGGTCGGCACGGAGAGGGTGTTGATGTTGGTGGCGACGACGGCGCCGAGCATCCAAATCAGCCCGCGCGCGAGCACCACCCCGAACCCCACCCCGAGCACCGACCCGATCACGCCGAGCACCACGGCTTCGGAGAGCACCAACTCGACGATCTGCGCGCGCGTCATGCCCAGCGCGCGCAGGAGGCCGAGTTCGCGCGTGCGCTCGAGCACCGTCATGCTGAAGGCGTTGTAGATCAGGAACGCGCCGACGAAGAGCGCGACGACCGAGAAGAACGACAGGCCCTGCTGGTAGACCGAGAGCATCTGCGTGACCAATTGCCCGCGCGAGGCCGGGTACGAGACTTCGTAGCTCTTGCCGAGGCGCGTCGCCAACTGCTCCTTGAGCGCGGCCAGCCGGTCGGGCGAGTTGGCGAGGTCGGGCTGCACGACGACGTCGAGGGAATCAATGTCGCTGCCGCGGTCGAAAAGTTGTTGCACGACGGTCAGGGGCGCGAAGGCGATCACGCCGTCGTTGAGCAAGCCCGCGCCGTTCTTCGAGATCAACCCGACAATCTTCAGCCGCTCCTGCCTGCCTGGAATCAGGATGACGAGGTCGTCGCCAAGTTTCAGGTTCTCGTCGCCGGCGTACTTCTCGGTGAGGAGGGCTTCGTAACCCTCGCCTTCGATCCAGCGTCCGGCGGTGATCTCGTACTGCCGCACCTGCGCATCAATCGCCGGGTCAACGCCGAGGAGTTCGAGCGAGTTGCCCGCCGCGCGCCCGCCGATGGCGAAGGCAATCTGCCAGTCCTTCGCGTCGCGCGCGAGGAGCGTGGTCGCCTGCACGGCAGGGGCTGCGGCGATCACCCCGTCGAGCGACTGCACGGAGCTCGTGATGGACTCGTCGAACCCGCCGCCGTCCGCCGAACTCGACTGCACGAGCAGGCTGGACTTACCGGAGGCCTCTTCGAATACGCTGCGGATGGATTGGAGCGTGCTATCGTTGGTGATCGAGATGGCGAGGATCACCGAGACGCCGAGGAGGATGCCGAGGCAGGTGAGAGCCGTGCGCATCCAACGCACGCGCATGTTGCGGAGCGAGAGGATAAGCGGAGTGAGATAGGCGGATTTACCCCAGAGTCGCATAGGGGTAATTCTACCGTGATTCGGGGCCGTCCGACGGGGGAGGGTTTCCTGACATGGGAGTAGCGTTCAATTGAACGCCTCTACTGTTCATGGTGCAGACGCCGGCTCTGCTTGTAAGGGAAGATGTCTATGATCTCGCCCGCGTTGTGGCGAGCCTGCATCTTGCGCCAGAAGTCGGCGGTGAGGAGGTCGCCGTGCGCGGCGAGAAAGACTTCGCGCAGCGGCCCGGAGAAGCCGAGGAAGCGCAGGAATTCCTCGGGGAAGATGTCCTTGTCTCCTACGTAGAACCACGGCTCGGAGCTCATCTCCTCGTCGAGGTCCTGCGGGCGCGGCATGTCCCGGAAGTTGCAGTCGGTCACGCGGCACAACTCGTCGTAATCATAAAAGATCACGCGCCCGTGCCGCGTGACGCCGAAGTTCTTCAGCAGCAGATCGCCGGGGAAGATGTTGGTGGCGGCCAGGTCTTTGATGGCCTGACCGTAATCCAGCACGGCCTCGCGGGCCGAGTGCTCGTCAACCTCGCGGAGATACAGGTTGAGCGGTGTCACCCGGCGCTCGGTGTAAAGGTGCTTGATGACGACCTGCTCGCCCGTCACCGTCACGGTGCTGGGGGCCACGGTGCGCAGCTCGTCCAGCAGCCCCGGCACGAAGCGCGCGCGATCGAAGGCCAGGTGCTCGAACTCCTGCGCGTCCACCAGCCGCCCGGCGCGGTCGTGCGTGAACACCAGTTGATACTTCTGCATCACTTCCTGCCGGGTGGTCACCTTGGGATAATCAAAAGTGTCTTTGATGACTTTGAAGACGATGTTCAGCGAGTGGAGTGTGAACACCGCCATGACCATTCCCTTGTCTCCATAGGTCGGCTCGAAGCGCTCGTCGGTCCGGCGGAGGTGGTCGAGCAGATCGCGGTAAAGCTCAGTCTTGCCGTGCTTGTTGTAGCCGATGGAGATGTAGAGCTCGGCGATGCGTTTCTGGGGCAGGATGGATTTCAGGAAGGCGATCAAGTCGTGCGGGCAGTCCGCCTCCACGCGGAAATACGAACGGGTGAAGCTGAAGACGATGCTCACCTCGTTGGCCGTGAGCAGCACCGCGTCCACGTGGAGGCCCGCCTCGGTGTGAAGCATGGCGAGCGCGAGCGGGGTCAGCGCGCTCCCCCGGCGGACGCGGCCCACCAGGTAGGCGCCCTTGCCCCGGTAGAAGACCGGTTTGAGCATCTCAATAGCGTCGAGCGGGCGAGCGTCGTCGTGCGGCTGGAGGTGCGCATCAATCTCGGCGGCGGCGAGGCGCGCATCGCGCTCCAGGTTTTGATACGGCGACCGAAAGGCGTAGGATCGCAGGATGGCGGCCATCAACGCTTCGGTCGTTCCCTGCCGGGGAAAAGATGTATAGATGGGATCGTCTGCTTCGAGCGACGGGATTTCAAAGTCGCTGTCCACGAACTCAATATTCGGGTCAACGCCCACAGTGGTGAAAATCCGCCGGGTGACTGAATTGAAGAACGTCTCGGCGATTTCAATATCGGCGCGGCCCGCACTCCGGTCCGCATACGCGCGTTTCATCTGCACCCAGAGGGCTTTGTCGTGTATCGCCGGGCCGAGCGCGGCCTGGATATTGGCGACAGTTTTTTGAGCCATGTGGGGGTATAGCTCCAGGCGCTCCACCGCATCGTGGTGTGCGCCGTGCCAGTCCCGCTCCTCAAAGCGCGCTTTCGCCCGGCGCGTGATGGCCTTGAATTCCCGCTGGTAGGCGGCAAAAGCGCCGTGAATCGTATCCGCGCCCAATTGCGTCAGTTGGCGGCGGGCGAGGGCGAGCGAGGCTGTGACAGGGGGGGCCGGCGACGTGCCATTTGCTTCGGACATTGTGTTATTCAATCGTCGAATGCGGGATGGCTAAATTCGAGGAGGCTTGGACATGGCCGCCGATTGTAGCATTAGCTGCACATAAATAAAACCAAACCCTAACGCCCGGCGCGCATCCCTCTGCCGTTTCCTGCGTTTATACCCTTACAGGGCTATTGTCTTGCCCTTGAGCGCGGTTATGCTATGAGCAAATCCTGATGGGACGGCAGTTCAACTGCCGTCCCAACGAATGAATAAGCAAATCCGAATCCTTTGGAGATAATTTTCGTTATGCTTTGTGATGAGAGAGCTCTCACTCACCCAGCGGGGCCTCGGCATGGCTGACCTCCCCCGCCCTGATCTCGTGACACTCGCGCAGGGGGGCGATGTGCAAGCCATCGGCGCGCTGTACGACCAGCATCACCAGGCGTTGTTCCGGTACATCTGGGCGCGCGTGGGCGAGCGGCAGACCGCCGAGGAGTTGACCGGCGACGTGTTCATGCGGATGCTGGCCGCGCTGCCACGTTATCGCCCGTCCGTCGTGCCCTTCCGCGCGTGGCTGTTTCGCATCGCGCATAACCTGCTCGTGGATCACTACCGGAAGGAAAGCGGGCGGGTGGCGCTTTCACTTCAATCGGCGGAAGGGGTGAGCGACGAGGGCGACCCGGTTTTCCTCGTCGAGCAGAAACTCACCGTCGAGCGCGTGCATCAGGCGCTGGCCGTCGTGGACGAACCCCAGCGAAGCGTGATCGCGTTGAGGTTTTTGAGTGGCTTATCACTAGAAGAAACGGCGGCGGTGCTGGACAAATCTGAAAGCGCCGTCAAAGCTCTACAACATCGCGGCCTCGCGACGATGCGCCGCGCCTTAGCACACGAAAAGGTACTCTCATGAACGATCCCTTTGATTCACTACAAGAACAATTGACCCATCTGGAAGCGGGTGAGCCGCTCGAGACCGTGGGCGCGGACCTGCCCGAAGCCGAGGCCGGACTATTGCAGATGGCTGCCGCGCTCCGAGCCGTGCCCGCACCCGAGCGCTCGCTGAACACCGTCTCGACGCAGCGGATGGAATTGATCCGCGCGGCCAAATCTTTTAAAATCCTCAACACCCTGCCGAATACCGACGAGGTCCGGCGCCTCGGGCAGCCCGCACGCGCTCAAAGTTGGTGGCCACTGGCTCTGGCGGGCGGCGTGGCGGCGATGTTCGCCTGCGCGCTCGTCGTCGCCGCGCTCGCGGGCGCGGTCTGGCTGTGGCGCTCCTCGCCGCAGCCGAGCGTGGCGCAGCCCCATTCGCCCGCGGCCACCGCCGTCGCGCAAGCGTCGCCGGCGACGGTCGCGCTCGCAGCGCCCGACCCGCAGCACGCCGTTCTCGCCGAGGCGCGCGGCCTCGTTGAGATTCAATCGAGCGACGGCGCATGGGCCGCTGCTGACGCCGGGCAAACCCTCGCCGCCGGGCAGAGAGTCCGCACGGGCGCGCTGTCCGGTGTGAGTCTGGCTTTTTACGACGGCAGTCTGGCGCGCCTCGGGCCGAACGCCGAGGTTTCGGTGGATAGCCTCGACGCCCAGAAAACCGGCTCGCGCGTGATCTTGCTCTCCCAATGGAGCGGCGACAGCAAACACGACGTGGCCCACTCGGATGATCCCGCCTCGCGCTACGAGGTCGCCACCCCGTCCGGGGTCGGGAGCGCCAAGGGCACGTCGTTCCGCGTGTCGGTCACGGTGCTGCTCGTCCGCTTCGACGTGGACGAGGGCGTGGTGGCTGTCACCCACTTGAACGTCACCGTCATCGTCGTCGCCGGGCAGACGACCATCGTCCCGCCGGGCGAGGCGCCGCAGGAGCCGGTCTTTCACATCAGCGGCGAGGGCGAGGTCACCGCGATTGGCGACATCTGGCGCATCGGCGGGCAGACTTTTCTCACGAACTCGAGCACTGTCGTCGTCGGCGACCCGCAAGTCGGCGACTGGGTGGCCGTCGAAGGGCGCATCCTCTCGGACGGGACGCGCTTCGCCGACCGGATCACGCTCCTGCATCACTCGACCGAGAATCAATTCTCTTTCACGGGGACGGTCGAGGTCATCAGCGGTACACAATGGACGATCGCCGGGCGCGTCGTGCGCGTAGACGATTTGACGAAGATTGACGAGGGGATCGCAGTCGGGGACCAGGTAGAGGTCCAGGGCGGCATTGCGCAGGACGGGACGTGGTGGGCGTCGTCTATCACCCGCACGGCCGCCAACGGCTTCGAGTTCACAGGCGTGGTGCAGAGCATCATCTCCGATACCTGGACGATCTCCGGCATCTCGGTCACCGTCAACGTGAGCACGACGATTGAGGCCGGGATTGTAGTCAGCGACGTCGTCCACGTCGAGGGTGAGATTCTCGACGACGGGACGTGGCTGGCGACTTCAATTCAGAAGACCGCAGAGAACACCTTTGACTTCACGGGCGTCGTCATCAGCATGGATCCGTGGATTGTGGACGGTGTCCCCATCTCGGTCACCGAGCAGACCACGATTGACGAGGGCATTGACATTGGCAACCGGGTGCGGGTGGCGGGCCGGGTGCTCGCCGACGGGACGTGGCTGGCTGAGTCCATCACGCAGCTGGACGAGGGCAAGCGGCATCACGTCGAGTTCACCGCGCGGGTGGAGAGCATTGGTCCGGCCTTCTGGGTCGTGGGCGGCGTCCCTGTCTCGGTGACCGAGCAGACCAAGATTGACAACGGCATCGAGGTCGGCGATCTCGTCACGGTGAAGGGCAACTTGCTGCCCGACGGGACGGTGGTCGCGAAAAAGATCAGGCTCGCGAGCCCGACACAGGGATGTGTCGAGACGAGCGTGGTGGTGCAAACTATCAACGCCGATCAAATCGTCCTGCTCAATGGGCAGACGATCCCGCTGGATGGTAAGGCCAAAGTCAAAGGCAAGGTCAACGTCGCCAGCATCGTGATCGTGCTGGCCTGCGCGGACGCGGATGGCAACATTACCATCGTGAGCATCACGGTTGTCTATCAACTGGATGCCCTGCCGCCGCCACCGCCGCAGGACAACGGGGGTCAGGATAAAGATAAAGACAAGGACAAGCATCCCGATTGCAAGGAAGGCCCCGGGCGCGGGGAGGGGCTTTGCAAGCACGATGACGATGACGACGACGACGATTGAGTGATTGGGCGATCGGGTAAGGGGGTTGGTGAGTCCAAGATTTTTATCTGCGAATGGGCACGGATTTGCGCGAATGATTCGTGCCCATTCGCGTTCATTCGTGGACTCAGCCCGGCGTGTTCGCGTTTGGGGCGCGTGCTATAATCCGCTCACCATGCAGGCCGTCTCCCACACACCCACACACCCACACACTTACACGCCCCTCTCCCTCTGGCTCATCCGGGTCGCATACACCTCCGCGTTCGTGGCCGCTATCTTTCTCTCGCTCGGCGTGATGGGCGCGGCGGCCTTTCAACTCCGCTATCACGGGCGCATCTATCCGGGCGTGCATGCCTGGGGCGTTGACCTCTCCAGGATGACGCCGGCCGAGGCCGCGCTCGCGCTCTCTTCCGCTTTCACCTATCCCGCCTCACCCGCCTTCACCCTCCACGACGGCGCGCGCACGTGGACGGCCACGCCCGCCGAGCTCGGCCTCACCTTTGACCTGCCCGCCAGCGTGAATGCAGGGTACTCCCTCGGGCGCTCGGGCCGCTGGCCGGCAGACTGGATCGCGCAGTTTTCAACGTGGTATTCCGGCGCGCAGGTTTCGCCCGTGGTGGTCTACGACCAGAGCCGCACGCTCGCATATCTCGCGAGCGTCGCGCAGATCGTTTATCTCTCGCCCGCGGAAGCCTCGCTCGTGGCCGAGGGGACGAACGTCACCACCACGCCGGGGCAGATCGGGCGGCAGTTAGACGTGACGGCGGCGGCGCTTGCAATTCGCAACTCACTTCTCACCCTCGGCGCGGCGGACATTCAACTCACCATCATCGAGACTCTGCCGCTCGTGCTCGACGCCTCCCCGCAGGCCGCCGCCGCCGAGGCCATCCTCAGCCAGCCGCTCATCCTCGTCATCGCCAACCCGGTCGCGGGCGAAGACCCCGGCCCGTGGACGCTGGACCAGGCCACGCTTGCGACGATGCTGAGGATTCAACGCGTGCAGGACACCCCGAACTCCGCGCGCTTCGAGGTGGGGCTGGACGCGGCGGCCCTGCGCGCCTTTCTCGAACCGCTCGCGCCGCAGTTGGAGCGCAAAGCCCGCAACGCGCGCTTCATCTTCAACGACGAGACGCGCTTGCTCGAAGTCCTCGAACCGTCGCTCGACGAGCGCACGCTGGACATTGACGCCACCCTCACCAAGATTAATGAAGAATTGCTGAAGAACAACCACACCATCCCGCTCGTCTTCCAGAGCAAGCCGCCGGAGGTGACCAGCGACATGACGGGCGAGCAGTTGGGCATCACCCAGCTCGTCGTGTCGGTGTCCACTTCGTTCGCGGGTTCCACCGCCGAGCGCGTCAAAAACATCAAGATCGCGTCCGCGCGCTTCCACGGTCTGCTCATCGCGCCCGGCGCGACGTTCTCGTTTGACGAGAATCTCGGGGACGTGAGTCTGGACACGGGCTACGCCGAGGCCCTCATCATCTACGGCGGGCGCACGATTCGCGGCATTGGCGGCGGGGTATGCCAGGTAAGCAGCACCGTCTTCCGGGCCGCGTATTTCGGGGGCTATCCCATCGTCGAGCGCTACTCGCACGCTTACCGCGTGGGCTATTACGAGCGCAACGGCACGTGGGAGGCCGCCGACGGGCGCAGCGGCGCGTGGAGCGACCCCGGCCTCGACGCGACGGTCTTCGCGCCGCTCGTGGACTTCAAATTTCAGAACGACACGCCGTACTGGCTGCTGATGGAGGTGTACGTGAGCGAGCAGACCAGCCGCCTCACGTGGAAGTTCTACTCGACCTCGGATGGACGGCAGGTCACCGTCTCACGCGCTCAAGTGGAGAACATCGTCCCGCACCCGGAGCCGCTGTACGAGGAAGACCCCGAGCTTCCCACGGGCGTGATCCAGCAGGTGGACTACGCCGCCGACGGCGCGGACGCGACCGTGTATCGCACCATCACGCGCGACGGCGCGCAGATCAACACGGGCGAGAGGCCTCTGTATACCGAGTATCAGCCCTGGCGCGCGATCTACCACTACGGCCCCGGCACCGAGGGCATCCCCACCCCCGCGCCGCCCCCCTCACCTGAGGCGACTGCCACGCCGACGCCGTAGAGACGCGGCATACCGCGTCTCTACCCTATATCGCCGTAGGTCACGCTTGCAGCGTGACTTGCCTTCCAGCGGATTGGAAGCGGAAAAGCGGATGCAACGCCTCCATATCCGCTTCTCCGCTTAGTCATCCGCTGGAAGTTGCCCAATTGCGGCGCGGCCGGCTATTGATTCACGCGGGATTCGTCCTATACTCAGGCTGACGAAATAGATACCTTTGCGGTTCAAAGAATAGTTGAGCGGCAGTAGCGAAATGGCATGACCAGCCGGTATCAGCCGATGCACTCGACTCATTCGCCGCGAAAGTTGAGCGAAAATTTGATGCAAAAGGGTTGTTCCTTTCAATTAATGGTTTCTCGTCAGAAGGTATTCGAGCTCATTCCAGTGGCAAGAAAGTATTGCTGCTCATGGATGGCGGCGATCTGACCGCCGTTTTGGAGGGGAGAATAGACCTCAAGGAACTGCTGGCCAGAAAACGCCGACATGCTGCGAGAACAGGCGAGATATACTTGACTTATCGTGATATGGCTGTGTAATTCCTGCCGCCCAACAAGTCGCCACATCCGACGCTGCCCTCCGCTTGCTACGGTGGCGCGGATGATGTGCCTCGCTGGGCAGCCCTGCCCAGAACATTCAACAGCAAGGGATTTGTTATGGATCAAACATCACCCGACAACTCGAGCAAAGTGTCCATAACCTCGGGCCAGGACACGAACATTGGAGGTGATGCCGTCGGCAGAGACAAGATCACCCACATCTATTACGCACCAGGTCAGCCCACATCTGGTAGCGATGAGTTCACAGCCGAACGTCGAAAGGCATATCAGTCTCTGTGGACAATGCTCGAAGACCTACACATCAAACTCCGAACCGACTCCATTGGAAAGCGTGAGTTCCACGAGCATTTGACGGCAGTCAACGCCTTTATTCTCAAGAATTCGCTCCACCTGGATAAGGCTCACGGCCAATTGGCAAGCGACTACATAAAGGGCGTCTTCGGGCTCAGCGAGTTAATCGCACGCTCCAAGGACAAACGCGCCAAACGCCACTGGGCTGCGACAGATGCATTGCCCGAGGATACCCTCGCAGAATACGAGGAGATCAAAGCAGCCTGGAGTTCTGTGGATACACTGCGCGACAGGTTGACCACAGAGTTTCGCGCGATTCTTCAGTTATAGTATATGGGCCGTCCAAAATGACATGCGGCCTGTTACTGTACGACCGCGCTTCGCGCGGGCCAACAAGGCGGCTCAGGATGCTGTTCGCGTTGAAGAACCGCACCCAATGTCAGCCCCCGTTACTCGTCCCACGCCCTACCCCGACGTCAACGCCGTGCTGCACGATTTACTCGCAGGCGTACAAGCTGTCCACTTTGAGGGGCGTTTTCGCGTGGGCCGCCACGATGGCCCTGCTCCGTTACACGCTGGAACGCAGCTCACAGGCGAGTGACCATTGACACTTCGTTTCGTCGTGCCTTCGTGATAGGATGAGGGCCGCGCGGCATACGCGCTCTGACTCTCAACCTGTCATGAAGCGGTTGTTGCTTTCAACCCTCGCCATTCTTCGCCGCCTGCGCGGCCCTCTCGTCGTTCGCCGCTACACTCACCCCAATCGCATCACGACCATCGAGCTGCGGCAGTGGCTGCCCGTCGCCGCCTTTGCGATTGTGCTCGTCTGGTACATCGTTGCGCCAAGCGAAGCGGCGGCGATGGGGACGGTAACTTTGGCCGGATTGCTCGTCGCCGCGTACCTCTGGGCGCGCGCGATGGCCCGCCACGTCAGCGGCACGCGCCAACTCCGCTACGCCGCCGCGCAGGTCGGCGACGAACTCGAAGAACTCATCGCGCTCGACAACACTTCCGATCTCCCTGTCCTGTGGGCCGAGTTTGTGGATCGCTCCGACCTCCCCGGCTACACCGTCGCGAGTGTGCGCGCCGCTGATGGGCACAGCTCGATTCAATGGCGGGCGCGCGCCATCTGCACACAGCGCGGCCTGTTCATGTTGGGGCCGTGGGAATTGCGCCTCGGCGACCCGTTCGGCATCTTCCGCGTGCGGC
>Ga0209108_10000536_pt1 | contig 21085 bp, 21 predicted proteins | sample Rifsed10ft1_FD_184003 | JGI IMG/M metagenome (GOLD analysis project Ga0209108, IMG submission 184003) | Soil microbial communities from Rifle, Colorado, USA - sediment 10ft 1 (version 2) | ecosystem: Environmental > Terrestrial > Deep subsurface > Rock core/Sediment | place: Rifle, Colorado...
GTTTCCTACTTCTCGCTCTGGATGAGGCTCGAAACAAGCGCCCGAATGTCCAGCACGCCGGTCCGCTTCCAGAGCCCTCTGAGCGCCTCATCGCGCGCCATGCCGGCGTTGGTAAGCCGGTTCACGACCGCCAGCTCGTGAGCCAGGTCCGGGTGAGCAAGGCGTAACTCTTTGGCAACGCGCAGGATAGCCGCATCGAGTGAAGTCCCGGCCTCCACGCAGACCACAAGAAGGTCGAGGGCATCCGGCACCGACTTCTTGATGCGATCCTGCCTCAATCGCACCAGCCGGTCGAGCATGGCGACCGGGAAGATCATCCCGAGAAATACGCCGAGCCCGAGGGTCGCTACGAACAGCATGAATTGCGTCCGCGGAATGACAATGAGCGCGACCAGCGGCAGCAGCACCATCGAGCTGACGCGGACAAGGAAGTAGACCGCGGGCCCCGAGGCCGACTCGAAGCCGGCCTGAGTGAGCTTGTGCTGAAGCTCCTCGTTCTCCTCGCGCGACTTCGCCCAGGCCTCGAGCCGGGCCTTGAGGCGGCCCTGCGCGCTCTTCTCCGGCCGCAGAACGATGCTCCCCGGGTCGACAAACGCGTCCTCGGACGCACGCAGGATCACGTCGCGCCGTTGCAGCATCGAGACGAAGCTCGTGCTGGCGATGAGCACCGCCAGTCCGGCGAGAACCAGGAGAACGATCAGGAGGGGAGTCATGACGATGTCATCCTCAGATCTCGATGTCGGCGATCTTCATCATCATCCAGTAACCCATCATCACCGACAACGTGGCCGCGAAGAACACCCACGGTCCGACCGACGTGTTCAACATGGGACGCATGAAGCCCGGGTTGAGCAGGTTCACCATTCCAAACACCACGAACGGAAGCGACCCGAGGATACGGGCGGAGAGCTTTGATTCGGCGGTCAGCGTTTCGATCTCGCCTTTCATCGCCATTCGCTCGCGCATGAGGGTGGAGATCTTTCCCAGTACCTCGCTCAGGTTGCCGCCCGTCTCTCGCTGGATGAGGATGGCCGTCACGAACATCCGCAGGTCCAGGCTGTTGACGCGATCCTGGAGCGCGAGGAGGGCCGTGCGGACCTCCATGCCAAGGCGCTGCTCTTCGTAAAACCGCGCGAACTCGGGCCCCAGCGGTCCCGGAACTTCCTCGCCGATGAACTTCATCGCGGCCTGGAACGAGTACCCCGCCTTCATGGCGCTGACGAGCATGTCGAGGGCATCGGGCAGCTGATCCTGGAACGCATGAAGGCGCCTCCGCTCCATCATGCCTAACCAGTAGACGGGCAGGAACAGTCCGATGGCGGTTCCGATCGCGGCGCCGATGATGCTGCGGGTCACGAGGCGACCGAGCACCATGAAGCCAAACCCGCAGATCCCCATCGCCAGGACCAGGCTCCCGGCGGTCATTTCGACGCCGGCGCTCTGCAGCTTCTGCGTGAGCCTGGAGGTCAGTTCCCGGCCGCCCAGCAGCCGGTCGAGCGCGGGAAGCGTGCTGACGCTCTCGTCGCGCAGGATGCTGCGAGCGGCGTCCTGCGCCTGTTCAACCTCACGCAGCCGTTCCAGCGCCGCGTCGCTCGCGGTCAGCGAACTCCGGTTGAGGAATGTCCAGGTCCCGACCAGGAGCCCGATGGTTCCCAGAAAGACCAGGGCGAGGGTCAGCAGTTCTAGCATTGGGCTAAGGCGATAAAGGCGGATAGTGCCGGAACACGGATCAGCGGATTACACGGACAACGTCTGATACGTCAACGGACATCTTGTTTTTGATGACGCGGATGGAACAGTGAAGGTGCACGTTCTGGATGGGGAGAGGGGCCAATCACATTCAGTTGAAGTATCTGTTCATGTCTGCGTCCGAAGGCCGGGTCATCCGTGTTCGCTTGATCAGATTCGATCGGGGTTACTCGAAGAGGCCGCGCGGCATTTCGACGCCGGCGATCTTGAGTTTCTCGGCAAACAGCGGACGGACGCCGGTCGGCTCGAACGCGCCGACGATCCTGCCTTCCGGCGTGACGCCACGCCGCTTGAACCGGAAGATCTCCTGCGTCGTGACCATGTCGCCTTCCATACCGACGACTTCGACGACACTGATGACGCGGCGAGCACCGTCGCTCAGGCGCTGCACCTGCACGATGACGTCCAGGGCCGACGCGATCTGTTCCCGCATGGCGCGGTTGGGGAGGTTCGTTCCGGCCATGAGGATCATCGTCTCGAGGCGCGCCAACGCGTCGCGCGGCGAGTTGGAGTGGATGGTGCTCAGCGAGCCTTCGTGACCGGTGTTCATCGCCTGGAGCATGTCCAGCGCTTCGGCCGATCGAACCTCGCCGACGATGATCCGGTCGGGGCGCATGCGCAGCGCGTTCTTCACCAGGTCGCGGGCGAGGACCTCGCCGCGTCCTTCGGAATTGGGCGGACGCGTCTCGAGGCGCACGACATGCTCCTGCTGCAGCCGGAGCTCCGCCGCGTCCTCGATGGTGATCAGTCGTTCATCCGCTGGAATGAACGAGCTCATCGCGTTGAGGAGCGTCGTCTTTCCGGAGCCGGTACCGCCGGAGATGAGGATGTTCAGCCGTGCTTTCACGCAGCCCGAGAGCAGCTGCAGCATGTCCGGCGTGATGCTTCCGTATTCGACCAGCTCCTTGACCGTGATGTCGGCGCCGAAGCGACGGATGGAAAGCACCGGTCCGTCGAGCGCCAGGGGCGGGATGATCGCGTTGACGCGCGAGCCATCGGGAAGGCGGGCGTCGACCATCGGTGACGATTCGTCCACACGGCGCCCCACGCGGCTCACGATGCGATCGATGACCGCCATGAGGTGGGCGTCGTTCCTGAACTGGGCGTTGATCCGGGTCAGCTTCCCCTTCCGTTCGACGAAGATGTTGTGCGCGTTGTTGACGAGGATGTCGGTAATCGTCGGATCGCGGGTCAGCGGCTCGAGTGGACCGAGGCCGACGATTTCCCAGACGATGTGCTCGACGATTTCTTCGCGTTCCGCCTGCGACAGCGGCGTGGACTCACCGCGCAGCACTTCAGCCACCGCCCGGCGGATCTGGGTCGTGACTTCATCCTCATCCTGGATCTTTTCGAGCGCCTCGAGATCCAGCCGGCTGATGAGCCGGTGGTGGATATCGACCTTGAGCTGATCGACCGCGCTGAGCACTTCCGTCTCTTCGGTGAAGCGCGAGAAGGACGAAGTGGCGCGCATCGCCGCCGAGGTCAGGTCCTGTCCATTGCGGGACGTGTCCGATGCGCTGTCGGGCGCCGGTTGAGCCGGCGTGGCAGGGGCCACCGGGGGCTGCTTTCGCCCAGTGAGACGATCAACGAGAGACATGTCAGCTCCGCCTGCGAGTGAAGATGGTCCGCAGTGTCATGCGCGAGCCATTGGGGGTGTGCCGGGTGCGGGAATCCGGCTCGACGCCGCCGGACAGCTTCTGTGCGAGCTGCCGGTATGAGGCGGCGAGCTTCGACTGCGGAGCGTGTTCGCCGATCGGCACGCCGTCGGTGGCGGCGCGCGAGCAGGTTGGATAGTCGTTCGGCAGCCGGAAGAAGATGTCGGTCTTGAGCACTTCGGCGGCTTCGGCCGGCGACACAACGTCCTCGGACTGGTACCGGTTCACGACCACCCCGAGCTTCTCGTTAGGGTAGCCGAGCCGGCGGAAGACGCCGATCATGCGCTGCGCGGCCCGCAGCGCCGCCACTTTCAGTTCGGTCAGCAGGATGATGCGGTCGGCGCCGTCGAGCGCGGCCAGCGTGCGATCGTTGAGCCGGTGTTCGCAGTCGAGGACGGTATAGTTGAAGGCCGCGCGCATCTGCTTGACGACCGTGGTGGACACGTTGGCATCCACGTCCTCATCGGCTTCGGGCCGTTCCGGCGCGGCGAGCACCCACAACCGGTCGGTCGCCGGCACCATGACCGAGTGCAGCAGGTCGGCGTCGATGCGGCCGATCTTTCCCGCGATGTCGCCGATGTCGTAGGCGGGGCGGACGTTCAGCAGGAGCCGGATATCGCCGCCGGGCAGCGCGAAATCGGCGATAGCAACCTTCGCGTCGGGATGGGCGAGCGTGAGCGCGTGGGCCAGGTTCACGGCAAGCGTGCTGGTGCCGACGCCACCCTTGCTGCCGAAGGCCGCGTAGACCTGGCTGTCGGTTATCGCGCCGGTCGTTCGTTGCGCCAGTCGTTCGAGCGCCGACGCAAGGTCGGCGGCGACGAGAGGCCTGACCAGGTATTCCTGGATGCCGGCGCGCATCGCGCGGAGCATCAGGGTCGGGTCGGTAGTTTCGCCGGTGGCGATGACGCCCAAGTGGCGCTCTCGCCGGTTGAGGCGGTCGATGACGGCAAGCTGCGCTTCGTCGACCCCCTCGATCGGCACCACGAGCAGGTCGATCGGCTGCTGCTCGAGGGTGACCAGGGCCTGCGTCATCGTTGTGTTGTTGACGATGCGCGAATAACCGTGACGCTGGAGCTGTTGCTCCAGCGTCTGGTCCGTTCCCCCGGGGTCGCTCACGACCAGCGCTGTACGACTCATGACAGTGGCGGCCCTGATTATTGAGGCGGCGGCGGGCGACGTCGGCGCAGTGCGTCGATCGCCGGGCGCGCCGTGTCGGACGGCATTCGCAGCGTGTCCTGCGCGCGCGGCTGCAGCGGATCGATGACGACCGGCGTGACCACTACCAGGAGCTCGGATTCGTTGCGCTGGAAGCGGGTACTGGAGAAGAGCTGTCCCAGGATCGGGATGTGCATCAGGAGGGGAAGGCCGGTGCGTACGTTCTCATCCTCGCCGGCGAACATGCCCGAGATGATGAGACTCTGGTTCCGCCGCACGTCGAGTGTGCTGTTCACCCGGCGCGTGCGGAACGCGGGCACGCGGAATCCCTGCAATGTGATCGCGTTGGCGAAGTCGAGGCTGGAGACTTCGGGAGTGACCTGCAGCTTGATCAGGCTGTCGCTGATGATCTCGCCGACGAACTTGAGACGGACGCCGAACTCGCGGTACTGCAGCGTGACATTGCTGCCGCCGCCGGAACCCGCTGCCTGAACGACCGGAATGGGAAGCTCGCCGCCGGCCAGGAAGGTGGCGGAATCCTTGTTCCCCGCCATGAGGTTCGGCTCGGCCAGGAATCTTGCATTGCCCTTCTGCTCCTGCGCGTCCAGGAAGGCGAGGAGGTTATCCGTGCTGAGATCCGACAGGAACGTGCCGAACCCGGTGGCCGGCGGGAGAAGGATCTTCCCATCGTCGTCGAAGACCGCGTCGGACCTGAAGATGCCAGTCCCCGCCCGGCTCCGTTGATCGCGCCAAAGGCCCGAAATGCCGATCTCCCGCAGCGCATCGCGACGCACCTCGGCGAAATGCACCGCGATCGAGATCTGCTTCCTGTCCGCCGGCGCATGAACCGAGATGCGATAGTGCGTCCGGGTGCCATTGGCAAGCCAGATGATGGCATCGGTCTCGCCGGAAGAGAGCGAGTTGATGACGACTTCGCGATCCGAAACGACCACCACGTCGGCAACCGCTGCATTCACGATGGAAACGCGAGTGACGACCGTGTCAGCGCGAATCGGGAAGGAGCGGCCGACCGGGAGATCGAGCGGAGTGACGGGCGTGACCAGCTGGGCGGGGGCCTGCGCGGACGCAGGCGTGGCCCAAAAAAGCCAGGCGGCAGCAAGGCATACTCCGCAAGCGATTAGTCGTGGCACGCCGTTCCTCCCGGCCTTGAATGAGTGGGACATGGATGCGGTCAGTTCTTGACGATGGTGTCACGCTTGACCGAATCCTTCTGGAACTTCAGCTCTGACTTCTGCCCCCCGCGGAAAATCTCGACGCGGTTCGTGTCCGGCTTGGCCGCTTGCTGCCTGGGTGCCGCCACCGGCTCGCGAATCAGCACGGTTTCAGGGACGACGCGGGGCGGCTGCGTTGCACGACTTGCAGTGCGGCGCGGCGGCGGCGGCGTGCGACCGGGACCATCACGCAGAGCTCTTTCCACATCGGCCGATGTCGCTCCGCGCGTGACGACCGAATCAGGATCGCCATAGCCACGAAGCACGAGCTGGATCGATCCCTGCGACTGGGCGACAAGGAGCAGTTCCGATTCCTCAGGCGTCACCTCGAGCGTGGCGACGGTCGCCGGAATGGGGCGGCCATCCTCGCTCTTGTGAACCGCGGTCTGCATGGCCAGCACGCGCATGTTCGACATGAAGAGCTTTGCCGTCCGCTGCGCATTCGCCAGTGTCGTGGTGAGCGCGATGTCCACCCGGCTGTTAGGCGGGATCATGCCGGCAATGCCGGTGACATCGTTAATGCGAACGCTCATGGCCCGCTTGCCGGGCGTAATCTTGGTAAGAAGGCCGGCATCGGTGCCTTCCGGAGCCAGTCGGCCCGGAACCAGCGGCTCGCCGTTAAACACCGGCACTCTCGCTACTCGACCGGCGACCGAATCGATGCGACCGTAGGCGCCAACGGGGACCGTGGAGACGGGCCACTGCGCGACCGACAACGCCAGGCGATCGATCTTTTCGCCTTCATTGATGTCGCGACTGGCGACAACGACCGGCGCCGTCGCTACCCGGCTGCTCGCCTTGGTCGACTCGAGCACCTTGAAGACGGCGTACGTGGCGCCAATCGCCACGACGATGGCGACGTAGAAGACGAAGGAATAACGCTTTGCTGCCATGGCCTAGCCCACCCAGTTTCGGCAAGGTGAACGGTCGGGGCGTGCCGATGGTCGCGCCCGTCCTGCGGTTTCTCGAACCGCCTCGCGAGTCAATCCCAGCAGTTCCTTTCGCAGCGGAATATGGCTTCCCGGCTGACCGTGATGCCGCTCAGGCCACCGACGAACGAGATACCGCTGAAGATCGGATAGTTGACGACGGCCACCTTCACGTCGGCACCATTGGACGCGTCGACCGTCACCAGGCTCGTGTCGACGCTGTAGCCGAACGCGGCCGAGAACGACTGAATCGTTGTCTTGATGGCCAAGGTCCGGTTGGACACCGTCACGATGCTGTCCAGCGTGCTCGCCGTCCGAGCCCCCTCTCGGAGGGAGGACGTCAGCGCGTTGAGCCGCTGATAGGCGCGACTGAACGAAATGATCCCCCAGACCAGCAGGAACATGATCGGCACGACGAGCGCGAACTCGACGATCGCCGCGCCGCGCGTGTGCCGGAGGAATCGTGAGAGGTTAAGGCGTTTCATGATTGGACGTTCGCCCATCAGGTCAGAGGAAACCACGCGGCGACCAAAGCTCCAATTGCAAGTGCTACGCCATACGGGAGCGGTCGCCGTCTGGTACCGGGTACCCCTGACTGATCGGCGACGCCCGCGAGAGACCCCGAGGACGCCGCCAGCGCCATCCGGCGCAGCACCACGCCGAGGCGTTTCTCGAGCACGAGAAAGGCGACGGCGAGAATCCCTCCAACCACGGCGGCGATGAGCGCGGCTCGCCACGTCGCTCCCGGGCCAAGCCAGGCCGCGGCAGCGGCGAAGAACTTCACGTCGCCTGCGCCAATGGCTCCGGCGACGTAGAACGGGATCCAGATGGCGAAACCGACCAGGGTTCCCGCGAGGCTCATGCCGAGCGCGCGGATCACGTCCGGCGAATACAGCGCGAACAGCCATCCCGTCGTCAGGATGACCACAACCAACTCGTTAGGTATCTTCCGCGTCCGCAGGTCCGACATGCAGCCGACAACGAGGAGCCCGGTGAACACAGCTCCCCAGACAAAGTGAACGTACGATCCCGTAAACATACCCGGTGTCGTCGCTCGACATCGGCAGTCGAACCTGGCGCGAGGCGGATTCCCCGCGCGATCAGCTCGGAGCAGCTAGTGCCGTTCCAACTATTGGCCGATTACATCGAGCCGAGCCAGGCCGGTACGGGCTTGGCGAAACCAGTTGGAACGGCACTAGACGGTTGTAATTTGCCCCGTCTTCGCGGCAAACCACGACGTGATGCCTCCCCCGAAGACCGTGAGCACCGCAATCAATGCCAGTGCCACGAGGGCGATGAGCATGCCGTACTCAGTAATCGCGATCCCTTCTGTGGACGCGAGCGCTTTGGCCCGAGCCACGAAACGCCGTGCTACCAAGACGACATTCATTCGCTCCTCCTCCAAGGCAAGCTGCCCGCTCCCCGACGCCGGGGAACGCTGCGCCAAAGCTGTGCCGTGACGCAGGCGCTGACCCGGATACGGGACCTGCCTTCGTCGATCAGACCGTGGTGATCTGACTGGTCTTCGTGGCAAACCAGGCCGAGATGTTGCTGCCGAAGACCGTGACGACGGCGATCAGGGCGATCGCAACGAGCGCGATCAACAGGCCGTACTCCGTCACTGCGATACCGTCCTCTGAACGGACGAACTTCTGGATCCTGCTCATTGCGTGAATCCTCCACCAAGGAAATTAGAGAGGGACAACAAAGCCGAGTCTGACCCGTTTGGCAAGCCAAGCCTCCGCCATACCTGCAACTTCGACGGCAAAACAGTGTCGAGCGAATCCAGCAGTATTCCACCGCTCTTCGCGCGGCCTCAACCGGCACCCAAACTAGCAAATTGTGTGACACACCTCTAGAAACCACCAATAATTGAGCCTGCTTCGCGCCTCGGCTCAACGATCGAACCGGCACTGCGGCCCACCTGCCGGACTCATGTTCAACAAACTCAAGCACTAACGAGACTTTCCAGGGGAGTCGTACCGCCTGGGTGCTGCCTTCTGAAGGTCGCTCGGTTGCCGACAATCAGAGCGTCTCTACCGGTTCGGATGTCGCTTCAAACCCGCAGGCATGCCAGGGAGATGTCGCTTTCGTCCTACAGTTTGCTCCAACGTCAACATGAAGACGACTGCCTGTGACGGAAATCGCAGGAAAGGGCCCGGAACTGCGGCATCAGGGGCCGACCGGTATTCCCGGACCGCGTCTCGACCGGATCTCGCGTGAAGGCGATTCACCGGGTGCGCGACAGGATGAAGTCGCTTGCCCGTATTCTGGCCGCGGCCGACCCCCCGCTGCCTAACGAGGATTCACCCGGATCGCGTCACCGCGTCGCCGCCGCAATCGTCGTCGGCGTGCTGGCCGGAACGTTCGCGTGGTTCATGGCGCAACGCGATGGAGCAACGCCGGATTTCGCCTATCCGCATACGGCAGCGCGGCTCTTCCTCGATGGGCAGAACCCATACGCGGTCATGGCAGGACGTCCCGGGGCGCCCCCTCCATACGATGAACCGCTTTTCTACCCGTTCACGATCGTTCTCGCCGTGCTGCCCCTCGCGGGCCTGACCACGGCCCTCGCCTGCGGCGTGTTCTTTGGCCTTTCGTCGGCGCTGCTCGGGTACCTGGTGACGCGAGACGGATTGTGGCGCCTGCACCTCTTTGCCTCAGCGCCATTCGTGATGGCCGCGACACTGGGGCAGTTCTCTCCCCTGCTCATGGCCATGGCCTTCAGCCCGGCACTCGGCTTCCTGGCCGCACTCAAGCCGAATCTCGGGCTCGCGCTCATCGCGCGCCGACCAACCTGGCGCGCGGTCGCGGGCAGTCTGCTGGTGGTTGGCGTGAGCCTCGTGGTGTTCCCGACCTGGCCGCGCGATTGGTTGGAGTCCCTTCGCCGGGATGTCACCGATCGCCATGCGCACAGCATCCCCCTCACCGAGATGGGTGGATTCCTGCTTCTCCTGGCGGCCGTCGCGTGGCGACGGGCCGAAGGCCGACTCCTGCTCGCATTGAGCCTCGTGCCCCAGCAGCTCTTCTTCTACGACCAGTTGCCGCTCTGGCTCATTCCCCGCACTCGGAACGAGTCGGTCCTCCTGACCGCCGCGAGCCAGGTGGGGATGCTTCTATGGTATGTCTCGCTGGGCGAGGATGACCTCCTGGTGTTCTCCGCCTATCCTTTCGTCATGGCGCTTGTCTTCCTGCCCACCCTCGGTCTGGTGCTGCACCATCATCTGCGAAAGGCGCCGCCCGGCGGACCGCTGACATGATCGAGACGTGATCCGGCAAGCCGCCTATCGAGCCGCGGTGATGCCCGGGCCGGGCGAACCGATTCGCGTGGAGTCGATTCCCGCTCCGGTCCTCGAGCCCGGGTCGGCCCTGCTTCGCGTGCTGTACTCGGAGGTCTGCGGCACGGACGTGCACCTGCATCACGGCCGTCTCGCCGGCGTGCCCTACCCGATAATCCCGGGCCATGTATCCGTCGGCGAAATCGTCGAGCTCCCGACACCGCTCGCCGATGTCGATGGCCGGTCGTTCAACATCGGAGACACGGTGACCTTCCTGGATGTTCACGGGACTTGTCATCGTTGCTACGAGTGCCTGGTGACAAAGCAGACCACCCGTTGTCCGCATCGGCGTGTGTACGGAATCACGTACGGAGCACGCGACGGCCTGTCAGGCGGCTGGGCCGAAGCTCTCTGGATGCGACCGGGCGTACACATGTTGCATCTCCCGAACGGATTGGACGCCGAGACATTCATCGGCGGCGGATGCGGACTCGTCACCGCGATGCATGCGGTCGAACGCGCGGACCTGTCCATCGGCCAGAGCGTTGCCGTGCTTGGTGTCGGTCCGGTCGGTCAGTCGGCGGTTGCGCTTTCGGCGATTAGTGGCGCCGACCGCATCATTGCGATCGGCGATCCGGCCTCGCGGCTCGACTTCGCGCGACGAATGGGAGCGACGGACGTCATTGGGCTCGACGTTCCGGCGACCGAACGCGCGTCCATGATACGCGCGCTGACCGATGGGCGCGGCGTGGACGTCGTGATCGAGGCGGCGGGAGCGCCTGATGCGGTGTCACAGGCGATGGACCTGGTGCGCGACGGCGGCCGAGTGGTGGTGTGCGGTCAGTATACGGACGGTGGTGACGTTGCGATCAACCCGCACGCTCAGCTGAACCGGAAACACATCGAGGTTCACGGCTGCTGGGGATCGGACTTCTCTCACCTGTATCGCGCCGTCCGGGTCGCGGCGCGGAACGCCCACCGTGTGCCGTGGCGTGAGATGATCGGTGCTCGCTACGGACTCGACGATGCCGAGCGCGCCTTGGAGGCGGTCGCCCAACGACGCGTCACCAAGGCGGTGATCGTCCCCGACCTGGTGGCCGCGGCGCGCTAAGGAGACTCTGAACTAATGACTGATTTCACCACAGGGGTGGATATTCGAACGCCGTAAAAGACGCAATTGTGTGGTCTCGGTACGTCCTCGGCTTCCTCTCTCTAACGGTATCGCCAGTGGATCCGCAGCAGGTCGAACGCGGCGGCAGGAAAGTCAGTCCACGAGACCTTCGATCCTTTCACATCTTCCCATCGCATGAGCGGATGCTCGACCAGCATTGAAGCCAGAGGCGGAACAATCCCCTGACGATGTAATCGGTTCAGCCTGGCCAGGATCTCCACGTCGAAGACCCACCGCGATGTGAATGGCTGGTCCAGCACCGTCCGCAGCACGTCTCCCGCGCGGAAGAGCTTTGCCCCGCACTGCGTGTCGTAGACCGCGGCTTGAAGCGAAATCGAGACAAGGGTCGCGAACACTCGCCCGGCGTAGTGTCGTGCCTCGTTCCGCCTGATGTGTCGCCCCATCAACTTCACCCGCGCGCCGAACACCGTGAACAGGCGGGGATCGCCATCGAGGATCTGCGCGAACACCGCGACATCCTGGAGCGGCGTGGCAAGGTCGGCGTCCCAGAATCCGACGTAGCGGACATTCTGGTCGTTCGCGCGGCGCATGCCGACGCGCACCGCTTCAGCCTTTCCTGCGTTCCGCGGCATCTCCAGCACGTCGATGCGACCGCCCGAGGATTCGCTCAGCGAGGCCAGAAGCCCGCCGGTACCGTCCGTGCTCCCGTCGTTCACCAGCAGCAGACGCAGGCCGTCCGTTTCGGCCACGGCCCGTCGCAATTCATCCGGTCGTAGTCGATCGGCCTCGTTGTAGCACGGGATTACAACGACCGTTTCACCTGGCATTCACTGACTGGACTGGGGGGAACGGCGCGTCCGCCACATGTGTGTGGGTCGATTCGAAAGTTGGGCGAGTGCCGCGCGACGATACGTCGCGAGATGAGAGGGAGCCACCTCGACTTGAACGGGAGCCCGCAGATAATTCGCGAACACTTTTGTTGAAGTATTCAGCGAATTGGGCTATCGTTCTCCCCATGACGGCGACCGCGTTCCCATCTGGCTACAAGGGCATGAGAGGTGATATTCTCATCGCCTTGAAGAAGTCGCAAACGCTTACAGCCAAGGAACTTGCCACGCGCTTCGGCGTGACGGCAAATGCCTTGCGCCGCCACCTGAAAGAGCTCGAACTCGAGGGTTTGGTGCGGTATAGCCGCGAGGTGCGCGGCGTTGGCGGGCCCGTCTTTGCCTATTCCCTGGCAGAAGCGGGTGAGGCCCTCTTCCCTCGCGCCTACGACACGGCGCTCGCCGAGATCCTCGAGACAGTTCGCGAGCAGCGCGGCGATGAAGGAGTCGTCGAACTCTTCCGCCGGCGCTGGGACCAGATCGCTGAAGCCGCAAAACCGGAGCTGATGCAGCTCTCCATGCCGGCGCGCAGCGCGCGACTGGCCGAAATGTTGACGTCACTCGGGTACATGGCCGAATCAACTGGTGGCGCGCTCCCGGTCATCACCGAACACAATTGCGCCATCCGGCTCATCGCCGAACGCTTTCCCGAAGTCTGCGCCGCCGAGGAACGGTTCATCGCGGACCTCCTTGGTGCTCCCGTGACCCGCCAGGCGCACATCGCCAAAGGCGCCAATTGCTGTGAGTACTGCATTACTCGTGAAGCGTGATTCGTGACTCGTGACTCGGCGGGCGCACCCCTCTGAACTCCGACCTCTGACCTCGGACTGAAGTGCATGAGCTCTGAAATCGAACTTCTCGTCAACAAGGACTACCAGTACGGCTTCTCGACGGACATCGAGGCCGACGCGCTGCCGCCTGGTCTCAATGAGGGCATCGTGCGCGCGATCTCGGCTCGGAAGAACGAGCCGGAGTGGATGCTCGAGTGGCGCCTGAAGGCGTTCCGCCGCTGGCTGCAGATGAAGGAGCCGCACTGGTCGAACGTGAGGTATCCGGCCATCGACTACCAGGGCATCTCGTACTACTCGGCGCCCAGGACAGCCAAGCCGCTGGGAAGCCTGGACGAACTCGACCCCAAGATCCGCGAGACGTACGACAAGCTCGGCATCCCGCTCCAGGAGCAGAAGCTGCTCGCCGGCGTGGCCGTCGATGCGGTCTTCGATTCCGTGTCGGTCGGGACGACCTACAAGGCAGAGCTCCAGAAACACGGGGTCATCTTCTGCTCCTTCGGCGAGGCAGTGCAGGAACACCCGGAACTCGTCAAGCGCTACCTGGGCTCCGTCGTGCCGTACAGCGACAACTTCTTTGCCGCCCTCAACTCGGCCGTCTTCTCCGATGGCTCGTTCGTGTATGTGCCGCGCGGCGTGAGATGTCCCATGGAGCTGTCCACGTACTTCCGCATCAACGCCGCCGACACCGGCCAGTTCGAGCGCACGCTGATCGTGGCCGACGACGGTGCGTACGTCAGCTACCTCGAGGGATGCACTGCGCCAAAGCGGTCCACGAACCAGTTGCATGCGGCGGTCGTGGAACTCGTCGCACTCGATCGCGCGACGGTGAAGTACTCCACCGTGCAGAACTGGTACGCCGGCGACGAACACGGCGTCGGCGGCATCTACAACTTCGTCACCAAGCGCGGCAAGGCGTTTACCGGATCGAAGATCTCCTGGACGCAGGTTGAAACCGGCTCGGCCATCACCTGGAAGTATCCCAGCGTGATCCTGCAGGGCGACAACTCGACCGGCGAGTTCTACTCCGTGGCGGTGGTCAACAACCACCAGCAGGCCGACACCGGCACGAAGATGATCCACATCGGCCGCAACACGAAGTCGAACATCGTCTCCAAGGGCATTTCCGCCGGACATGGTAACAACAGCTATCGCGGACAGGTGAAGGTCCTGCCGAAGGCCGAGGGCGCGCGGAACTACACGCAGTGCGACTCGATGCTCATCGGGAATCGATGCGGCGCGCACACGTTCCCGTACATCGAGGTGCAGAACAACACCGCGATCGTGGAGCACGAGGCCAGCACGTCAAAGATCGGGGAAGACCAGATCTTCTACTGCAAGCAGCGCGGCCTGAGTGGCGAACAAGCGGTGTCGATGATCGTCTCCGGATTCTGTCGCGAGGTGTTCAAGGAACTGCCGATGGAGTTTGCTCTGGAGGCGCAGCAGTTGCTTGGAATTACGCTCGAGGGCTCTGTCGGTTAGCGGTAAGCGTCTTACTGCATTTGAAAACAGCCTTACGCAGAGAACGCAGAGGGTTTGACAACATCCATTTGAACACAGAGAACGCAAATGAGTTCACGTACAGGAAGAAAAGAAAGACAGGAAACAGGAAGTCGAGGCGCATTTCAGGTTCAGTCTGATACTTGACCTCCGCGATTCCTCTGCGTTCTCTGCGTGAAAGTGTTTTGACTTTTCCGTGTAAATCCAAACGAAACGAAATCGAAATGATCCAGATACACGACCTGCACGCATCGGTTGGCGGCAAGGAAATCCTCCGTGGAATCTCTCTCGAAATCGGCCCCGGTCAGGTTCACGCCCTCATGGGGCCTAACGGCTCGGGCAAGAGCACGCTGGCCCAGGTGCTTGCCGGACATCCCGGCTACGAAGTCACCAGCGGCACCGTGACGTATCGCGGGAAAGACCTCCTGGAGATGGAACCCGAGGAGCGCGCGCAGGCAGGCGTCTTTCTCGCGTTCCAGTATCCGGTCGAGATCCCCGGCGTCTCCAACGCCTACTTCCTTCGTTCCGCGTACAACGAGATCCGCAAAGCTCGCGGCGAATCCGAGGCCGACCCACTCGAGTTCCTCGACATCGTCGAGGGGCGCCTGAAGCTCGTCGACCTCGACGATTCGATGCTCAATCGTTCGGTGAACGCCGGCTTTTCCGGCGGCGAGAAGAAGCGCAACGAGATCCTGCAGCTCGCCGTGCTCGACCCGCTGCTGGCCATCCTCGACGAGACCGATTCGGGCCTCGACATCGACGCGCTGCGGACGGTGGCCGATGGAGTGAACAAGCTGCGCCGCAAGGACAACGCCTTTCTCGTCGTGACGCACTACCAGCGGCTGCTGAACTACATCGTGCCCGATCGCGTGCACGTGCTCGTCGACGGGCGAATCGCCCGTTCCGGCGGCAAGGAGCTGGCACTCGAGCTCGAAGAGCGTGGCTACGATTGGGTCACCGCCGAGCAAGGCGTGGGGGGGGCAGCGCTGACGTGAGCACCGCCTTTGCCGAACAGTTTGGCACCACGCGTCCCGAGGGACCGGCCTGGCTCGCGGCGGTCCGTGAGCGCGCCATGGCGAGCTTCCAGGCGGCCGGCTTCCCCACGACGAAGAACGAGGATTGGCACTTCACCAATCCGTCGCCGATCGCCGAAGCCACGTTCGAGCCCATGCGTCCGCCACGCGGCGGGCTGACGACGGATCACCTCACTCCGTGGCTCTTCGGTGAGACCGCGTGGCCGCGCCTGGTCTTCGTCAACGGTCGTTTCTCGCCCGCGCTCTCCAGAGTGGACGTGATCGACGGCATCACCGTGATGAGCCTGGCCGTCGCGCTCCGCGAGGAGCCATCGCTGCTCGAGCGGCACCTGACTCGTCAGGCGGACACGGAAGACCCGGCCCAGGTGTTCGCCGCCATCAATACGGCACTGATGCACGACGGCGCGGTCATCCACGTGCAGAAAGGCGTTTCGGCCAAGGCACCGATACACCTGCTCTTCCTGAGCGACGCCGACGCGGCGGGCGGGTCGAGCCAACCTCGCGTGCTGATTGTCGCCGAGCCAGGCTCACAAGCGACAGTGATCGAGCAGTACGCTGCGGTCGGCGGATCGCGTTACCTCACGAACGCGGTGACCGAGGCCTGGGTCGGCGACGGCGCCACGCTCAACCACTTCCGGTTGCAGCAGGAAGCACGCGACGCATTTCACGTGGGAACCACGGTGGTCCGCCAGGAGCGGGATTCGCACTTCGTGTCATTCTCGTTCGCGACGGGCGCGGATCTGTCGAGGATCAACGTTTACGCCGGCTTGCACGGCCCGGGCTGCGGCGCGACACTGAACGGACTCTACATGCTGGGTGGGTCGCAGCACTGCGATCACCAGACTCGCATCGTGCACTTCGAGCCGAATTGCTACAGCCGGGAGCTCTACAAGGGCGTGCTGGACGATGCGTCGCACGGCGTCTTCAACGGGAAAGTGTACGTTCACCCGGCGGCACAGAAAACGGACGGCAAGCAGACCAACAACACGCTGCTGCTGTCCGAGCGCGCGCGGATCGACACGAAGCCGCAGCTCGAGATCTTCGCCGACGACGTGAAGTGCACGCACGGCGCCACGGTCGGACGGATCGACGAGACCGCGCTGTTCTACATGAAGAGCCGCGGCATTCCAAACAACGAGGCGCGCAAGCTGCTCACGTACGCGTTCGCCGCCGAAGTACTCGAGACCATTCCAATAGACGCGTTGCGCGAGGGGCTGGAGCGCCTGACGCTCGAGCGTTTCACCGGAACGGTCAACAGTTAGGCAGGTTCACGAGAACGAACACTTCAACCGCAGAGAACGCAGAGCCCGCAGGTTCAATGACAACCATCACTGAGCGATCCGGCGCGATACCGGCCCGGGCAACAGCGCTCGACGTCGACAGGATTCGCGCCGACTTCCCGATCCTCGGCATCCGGCCGCGTGGGCATCCGCTGGTCTATCTCGACAGCGCCGCCACGAGCCAGAAGCCGCGACAGGTCATCGATGCGTTGCGGCGTTACTACGAGGAAGAGAACGGCAACATCCATCGGGGCGTTCACTACCTCAGCGAACTGGCGACCACTCGCTACGACGAGACGCGCGAAGCGGTTCGCCGCTTCATCAATGCCGCGTCAGTCAACGAGGTCGTGTTCACCCGCAACACCACCGAGGGGATCAACCTCGTGGCATCGTCGTACGGGCAGGCGTTCGTCCGCCCGGGCGACGAGATCGTGGTCTCGCTGATGGAGCATCACTCCAACATCGTGCCGTGGCAGTTGCTGGCCCAGCGCTCCGGTGCGGCGGTGCGCGCCGTGCCGGTAACGGACATCGGGGAGCTCGATCTGGACGCGTTCGAATCCATGCTGGGACCGAAGACGCGCATCGTGGCGCTGTCGTGGGTATCCAACTCGCTGGGCACGGTGAATCCGGTGAAGCGCATCGTGGAGATGGCGCACGCGCGAGGCATCCCGGTGCTGCTGGATGGCGCACAGGCGGCGCCGCATCTGCCTATCGACGTGCAGTCCGTCGGCTGCGACTTCCTTGCGTTCTCCGGCCACAAGATGCTGGGCCCCACCGGTGTGGGCGTGTTGTACGCGCGTGGCGACTGGTTCGATCGTCTGCCGCCGTATCAGGGCGGCGGCGACATGATCGAGACCGTGACGATCGAGAAGACGACGTATGCCAAGGCGCCGTCGAAGTTCGAGGCGGGGACTCCGGACATCGGTTCGGTGGCGGCGTTCCGCGCGGCGATTGATTACCTCGAGCGCACAGGGCTCGATGCCATCCATCGGCACGAGCTTGCGTTGCTGGAGGAAGCCACTGCGCGGGTGGCGTCGTTACCCGGCATTCGCCTGATCGGCACGGCGCCCGGCAAGGCCGGCGTTCTGAGCTTCACGATGGAGGGTGTGCATCCGCACGATATCGCGACGATCCTGGACCAGCAGGGCGTGGCGATACGAGCCGGACACCACTGCACGCAGCCGTTGATGGCCCGCTTCGGTTGCGGTGCCACCGCCCGCGCTTCGTTCTACCTCTACAACACGCTCGATGACGTTGCGGCCCTCGTAGCGGGGCTGGAGAAGGTGCGAGAGGTGTTCGCCTGATGGACCTGGGTGCGCTCTACGAGGAAGTGATCCTGGACCATAACCGCTCACCGAGGAACTGGGGCGAGATTCCCGGCGCAAAGCACGTCGACGGAACGAATCCGCTGTGCGGGGATCGCATTTCGCTGAGCGTGCAGGTCGATGGCGACGTCATCACGGATATCCGGTTTACGGGCGAAGGGTGCGCGATCTCCAAGGCGTCGGCTTCGATGATGACGCAGGCCATCAAGGGGAAGACCCGCCAGGAGGCGGAGGCACTCTTCGAGCGCTTTCACGACCTGGTGACCGGCCGCTCGAAAGAGACGCCTCCGGACAAGACGTTAGGGTCGCTGCGCGCATTCGCCGGAGTGGCGCGATTTCCGACCCGGGTGAAGTGCGCGACCATGGCGTGGCATGCCATGAGAGAGGCAACAGGCAACAGGCCCTGATGCCGCGATGCCTGATGCCTGATGCCTGATGCCTTCGCCGTAAGGGACATCCCCGACGGCGGCACCTTGGCAGTGATCCTCTCCTCGGGCGACCGCGTCTGCCTCATTCGCCAGGGGGGCCGTGTCTCCGCGCTTCGCGACGAGTGCACGCACCAGGGGATGCCGCTTTCGGCGGGTGAGGTTTTGCCCGACGGCACCATCGAGTGCGCCTGGCATGGGGCGCGATTCGACTGCGTGACCGGCGCGCTGCGACGCGGACCGGCCGAGGAAGACGTGAAGGCCTACGCGGTTCGCGTGGAGGGCGACACGGTGCTGGTGGAGAGCCGCGACGACAGCTAGTGCCGTTCCAGGTACAACCTCCAGGCGCAGGCGCGCGTAAACGGCTGGCGGGTGACCTGGAACGGCACTAGTCTGGCGTGCCTTACTAACCCGTCATTCCCGGTCTCCAGCCCCTCACTTGATGCTTCGCGTTTGCCAGCAATCGGTCGCCATCGCCGGCGCGTTGTTTCTCGTCGCGCCTTTCGTTCAGAACCTCGGCGCCCAGGGTGATATCGGCGCCCGAACGCCGGCCGGATTCCTGCGCCGGGAGGTGCCGGCGCTCCAGCTCTCCGAGCCAATCCGTGTCGACGGCGTTCTCGATGAAGATGCGTGGCGGCGGGCGACGGTCGCGAAGGACTTCACGCAGAGCGAACCGCGTGAAGGGCAGCCGGCCACCGAGCCGACCGAGGTGATGATCGCGTTCGACGCCCAGTACCTCTACATCGGGGCGCGCTTGGGGGACGCCGAGCCGACCCGCGAGATCGTCAACGACATCCGGAAGGATTTCCGCGAGGACGACCAGGATGACTTCGAGGTCATCATCGACACGTTTCGCGACCGCCGGAATGGCTACGTGTTCATCGTCAACCCTGAGGGCGGACGGGCCGATCGCCAGATCGCGAACGAAGGACGGGAGATCAACTCCAGCTGGGACGCGGTTTGGGACGTGAAGACGCAGCGTGGTCCGGAAGGGTGGACTGTTGAGTTCCGCATCCCGTTCCGGACGCTGCGATTCGATCCCGGGGAGGATCAATCGTGGGGGATCAACTTCTCGAGACGCATTCGACGGAAGAACGAGGTGACGTTCTGGGCGCCCGTGCCGCGCGCTTACAACCTCATGCGGCTGTCCCTGGCGGGCAACGTGACCGGGCTGCATCCGGGCCAGGCCGGTCGCGACATCCGCGTGAAGCCGTACGTGCTCACCACCACGCTCCGCGAGCTGGGCGGCAATGACTTCCAGGGCGACATCAATGGGGGCGTGGACGCGAAGGTCGCCGTGACCCGCGGCCTGGCGCTCGACCTCACGGTGCGCCCGGACTTCGCGCAGGTCGAAGCCGACGAGCAGCAGGTCAACCTGACCCAGTTCGCGCAGTTCTTTCCCGAGAAGCGCGAGGCATTCCTTGAGAACTCGGGCCTGTTCTACGTTGGCGACGCCGCCCGCTTGAATCGCGTCTTCACGCCGCCAACGCCTGACGACGACAACCTGCTCTTCTTCAGCCGGCGCATCGGCATCAGGGAAGATCGCAAACCACTCGATATCGATGCGGGAGCGCGCCTGACGGGGGTGGCCGGTGGCTTCGGGATCGGCCTGATCAACATGCAGGTTCGGGGCGATGACATTACTGATGCCAACAACTACACCGTGCTGCGCCTGCGCAAGAACATCGGCGGCGGCTCGGATATCGGCGCATTGTACATGCAGCGCCAGTCCACCGATGACAACGGCGACTACAACCGCGTGGCCGGCATCGACGCCAACGTGCGCTTCTTCAACCGGCTGGACTGGAACACGTATCTCGTCGGCACGCGCACGCCGGGCCTGACTGGCGACCAGTACGCGGCCCGCACGTCGGTCAACTACGAGGGCAACTTCTTCCACGGCAAGACCGGGCTGATGTCCCTGGGCGAGCACTTCAACAACGACCTCGGGTTCTATCGCCGCACCGGTGTCAAGAAGTGGTTCGCCGACATCGGGGTCCGCCCCCGCCCCGAGGCGTTGCGACGCAACGGCATCCGCGAACTGCACCCGCATCTGACGTGGGAGCTGTTTACCGACCAGGGCAACCACATGGTGCAGAAGCGGCTGCACACCGGGCAGTCCTTCTTCTTCGAGAACGGCGCCGTGGTCGAACTGTCATACAATCCCCAGTTCAATCTCCTCAGCGCGCCGTTGCAGCTGCATCCGGACGCCGATGCGCTTCCCGCAGGTCCTTATGGATGGAACGAGTTCGGCATCCTGGCCAACACCGACCAGAGCCGCGCACTGTACCTGACATCGCGATGGACGTTCGGCGAGTTGTATAATGGAACGCAGGCATCGGTGAACGGCACGTTGACCTGGCGGCCGAGCTATCGAATCAGGCTGAGCGCCGGCATGCAGCGCACCGATGCCGACCTCGATCTCCCCAATGGGTCGTTCGTGAGCTCGGTCTATACAGTCCGCGCCAACTACTCGTTCAGCCCGTCGATGTTCATCGACGCGCTGTCACAGTACGACCCCACCACCGAGCAGCTGAACGCGAACATCCGCTTCAACCTCATTCACCACCCGCTCAGCGACCTGTTCATCGTGTACAACGATCAGCGGTTCCTGACGGCGGACGCGCCGGTGGCGGGCCGGTCGGTGGCGGTGAAGTTCACGCAGATGCTTTCCTTCTAGCGATCAGCGATCAGCGACCAGTGATCAGCGACCAGTGAT
>Ga0209108_10000537_pt1 | contig 21085 bp, 14 predicted proteins | sample Rifsed10ft1_FD_184003 | JGI IMG/M metagenome (GOLD analysis project Ga0209108, IMG submission 184003) | Soil microbial communities from Rifle, Colorado, USA - sediment 10ft 1 (version 2) | ecosystem: Environmental > Terrestrial > Deep subsurface > Rock core/Sediment | place: Rifle, Colorado...
GGAGCGTGAGCCGAACGTGATGCGAGCCGATGGGCTGCCAGCCGTGCGCCACCGAGTTTCCAGACTCGCCGCGCTCCACGGCCAGCGGCTCGTGCCAGCCACGATATGGCCCGAGGAAAGCTTCGCGCTGGGTATCGTATCCGGCCAGCGGTTCCGAGCAGGCAAAGTAAGCGAAGTGATTACGCCGCTCGCGGTACTCGGTCTTATGATAGATCACGTCGTCCACGATCTCAACTTGCCCGGTGCTGTAGTTGCGCTGGTAGTTCGTCGCGTCGTCCCACGCATCCCACAGGCAGAATTCGATGCAGGAAAAGAGTGAGATCGAAGCAGTTTCGGCGCGGTGATTCGTGATCTGTGTCTGCCAGATTTCGAGGTTCTCGCCGAGCGGCACGAAATAGCGCGCCCCGACGGTGATCCCGTTGAAGGTGGATTGGATGACGGTGTAGCCCAACCCGTGCCGGCAAGTGTAATCTTCAAGTGCGCGCCGCGTCGGCATCCACGTGGGCGACCAGTAGAGACGTTCCGGCGGAGTGCCCAGCCCGTTGTCACGCACGAATAGGTAACGCCCACCGCAGTCGAGCGGCGCGTTGTTGTAACGGTAACGGGTGAGACGGCGAAGGCGGGCGTCACGATAAAACGAGTAGCCGCCGGCCGTGTTGGAGATCAGGCCGAAATAATCTTCACACCCCAGGTAGTTCATCCAGGGGAGAGGGGTGTCCGGTTGCGTAATGACGTACTCGCGTGATCGGTCGTCGAAGTAACCATATTGCATGGGCATTTATCTCTCAACGTCAAGGCCGTACCCGAATGGAAACAGCGGAGCGCCAACGCCCTCGGTCAGCATCGGTATCTGGCTCATCGAACGCGGCCAGGTGTACGGCAGTTTGCCGGTGAACGGGTAAGCGCCGAAGAGCGCGTCGGCCACGCCACCGCCTTCCGTGCCGGGAAGCCAGGCGGCGACGAGGCCGTCAATCTTCGACAGGTGTTCGGTCAGGATCAGCGGGCGGCCCGAAATGATGATGACGATTAGCGTCTTGCTTTGCGCCCCCATCCGGTCAATCAACGCCGCGTCCTCCTCTGCAAGCGTCAGGTCCTGTTGGTCCCCCACGCCCTCCGCATAAGGTTCCTCACCCACTACCGCAATGCCTACATCGCCGATGAGCGGCTGGCCCTGCGCATCGGTGAGCCTGTCGAAGTTCCCGAAGCGGTTGAACTCTACCCGCACATCCGCTGAAACAGCCTGCTTGATGCCGTCAAGGATCGTCGTCCCTGGCGTGATGTTGCCCGCCTTCCCCTGCCATTCGATGGTCCAACCGCCGCATTGAATCCCGACGTCATGAGCAGCCCGTCCGCCGACGAAGATGAGAGGCATGTTTTTGGCGATAGGCAGCGCCTGATTCTCGTTCTTCAGCAGGACGAGCGACTTCCGCACTGCGTCCCGCGCCAGCGAGCGATGATCGTCCGAACCCACGGCCGCCAGCGCCTCCGGATCGGCGAAGGGATGCTCAAACAATCCCAGCCTGAATTTGACCGTGAGGATGCGGCGCACGGCATCGTCAATTCGCCCCATGGGAATCTCGCCTGCCTCGACGGCGCGTGTGGCCTCCGTGATGAAAGTGTGGTAGTCGTAGGGCACCATAATCATGTCCAGCCCAGCGTTGATGGACGTGACGATGTCGTTGTGATAATCGTCAGGGATCTGGTCAATGGCCTGCCAGTCCGAAACCACGAAGCCCTTGAAACGCAACTCACCCTTGAGCACATCGGTGAGCAGGTACTTCTGGGAGTGCATCTTCGTGCCGTTCCAGCTGCTGAAGGACACCATGATGCTCAATGTGTCCGCGTCCACGGCGGCTTTGTATGGCGGGAGGAAGAGCGCCCGCAGCGTAGCCTCGTCCATTTGCGTGTCACCCTGGTCAAGCATAAACGGGCGAAAGATATTCTGCTTGGAAGTTCCCCACGTCGTGCCGCCGTCGCCGATGAAGTGTTTAGCGGTGGCGGCCACCTGCGGCGATGTGTTCTGCAGGCCGCGAATATACGCTGCGCCCAGCGTTGAAACCAGCTCAATGTTTTCGCTGTAGGCCTCGTAAGTGCGCCCCCAACGAATATCTTGCGGCACAGCCACCACTGGCGCGAAGTTCCAGAAGATGCCGGTGGCAATCATTTCTACGGCAGTAGCCCGGCCGATGCGCTCGACCAGATCGGGATCGCGCGTCGCGCCCAGCCCGATATTGTGCGGGAACACAGTCGCGCCGTAAACATTGGTGTGCCCGTGTACAGCATCCACGCCATAGATCAGGGGGATGCCCAGCCGGGTCTTGAGCGCGCGCTCCTGAAAGCCATTGACCATCTCCGCCCAGGCCTCGGCTTTGTTGGGCAGGGGGTAGCCGCCTGCCCCGCTCAGGAGGGAGCCGATGAACAATTCGGTGATGTCTTCAGACCGGATGCTGTTCTTCTCTACCTGCGTCATCTGCCCGATTTTTTCGGTGAGAGTCATCCGGGAAAGCAGCGCCCCGACACGGCTTTCCACAGGCAAGGATGGATTGCGATAGTCGGCGGAGACCGTCGTCGGCGGCGTTGCACGGGTACAGGCTGCGACCAACAGGATGGCGGCAAGAAGAATGCACTGTTTCATCAGAATATCCGTCATTGCGATGGCACAACCAGCTGCGCTCAACTGGCCTGGTAGAAGATAGCCGTCACCTTATCGGAAGCCCGGTAACCAAACGTTACGTGCGCGGTTCGGGTTCAAGGATGACGGTCCGCTTCTCCCGTATATCACGGCTTGACGCGCCGACCCAAACCTCAAACTCTCCCGGTTCCGTGTTCCAGGCGTTCTTGAGCGTATCGAAATACCAGAAGGCTTCACGGTCAAGCGTGAACATGACGGTCTTCGCCTGCTTTGGTTTGAGTTCCACCTTGACGAAGCCTTTCAGTTCCTTCTCGGGTCGCGCAAACGTGGATTTGACATCGCGCACATAGAGTTGCACGATCTCCTGACCCGCGATCTTGCCAGTGTTGGTCACGTCTACTTTAACTTTCAAGGTTTCGCTTGGCTTTATGGATTTTGCATTCAAACGCAGGTTGCTGTATTTGAATTTGGTGTAAGAAAGTCCGTGACCGAATGGGAAGAGCGGCGCGACACCTTTTTTATCGTAATAGCGATAGCCCACGAAGATGCCTTCGCCGTAACGCACTTTGCCGTTCTCGCCAGGATAATTGATATAGGTGGGGTTATCTTCCAAATGGACCGGGAAGGTGGTCGGCAACTTGCCCGAGGGATTGATATCACCGAACAAGACATCTGCGAGAGCATTACCCTGCTCCTGGCTGTCATACCACAGTTGCACGACCGCTGGCACTTTATCAATCCACGGCATCTCAACCGCCGAACCAACATTCACAACGACAATCGTGTGCTTGTTCGCTTTCGCCACGCGTTCGATCAATTCGTTCTGCAAGCCGGGGAGTTTCATATCCACGCGGTCGGCACCTTCGGTTTCCCATTCGCCGTTCAAACTTGCAACCAATACGACCACATCCGATTTCTTTGCCAGTTTAACCGCTTCCGTGATGGGATCAAGCGGCTGCGGCGGTTGGTGACCGAGCGCCACAGAGCGCGAGCGTGGATTGCCCTTCCAGTAATATTCAACTTTGATGTGATACGATTTGCCCCCTTCGAGTTCCACTTCGGCAGTGATCTGTTTGCCCATGTCTGAATCGTGAGAGTGATCGATGACGAATTGGTCATCGAGATATAGTTTGCACCAGCCCACGCCTGAAAGCGAAAGCATATGAACACCAGACTCTTTGGGCGTGAAGAGTCCCTCGAGGAGCATGGAGAAGGATTCTTGATTGGCGTTAGGAACGGAGTAATGAAACCAGTCATGCTGGACGTGCGTGGTGATTTCAGAGTAAACGGGGGCGCCTTTGAACTCGATCCCGTTGAACAGGCTGAGGCTGAGTCCGTTGCGCCCGTCTTCGGTGGATAACGTTTCGGGGGCAGGAGCTGGCAAATTTTTGTAGACAAAGCAGCCGAGCGCGGTCTCCACTTTAATTTTCTTGCCCGCGCGATTCTTGATTCCCTCAAAAGGAGTCACCACGTAATGCGGCGTGACACTGGAACTGCCGCCGCCGAGAATCTGCGGCGCATTGGCATACGGACCGATGACCGCGATGGATTTGACTTTCTTGAACGGAAGCGCGTCATCATTCTTGAGCAGCACAATCGCTTCACGCGCCGCCTCACGCATGATCTTGCGATGCTGAGGCTTATCCTCAGCCCGCTCCGGCTGTTGTTCGGGCTTCTCAAAGAGACCTGCCTTTTCGCTGACCAGGAGCAAACGACGGATTTTATCATCGAGCATCTCTTCGGTGAGCGCGCCACTGGCAAGCACTTTCTTCACGACCGTGTTTGCCATCCAGCGCGCGGGACCAGGCATTTCGAGGTCAAGTCCACCCGCGGGGGCACCTTCACCGTATGTACCGAACCAATCGGACATGACAATGCCCTCGTAGCCCCATTCGCCCTTGAGGATTTCAAGCAAGGTGTGATCGTATTCGCAGGCGTATGTTCCGTTGACGCGATTGTACGAAGACATCACCGCCCACGGATTTGAATTGCGGATGGCAATGCGGAACGGCTCAAGATAGATTTCGCGCAGGGTGCGTTCGTCCATTTCAGAGCTCATCGAGCAGCGTTCGTATTCCTGGTCGTTGGCGACGAAGTGTTTGATGCACGCGCCCCTGCCCTTATCCTGAATCCCTTTGATATAGGCGGATGCCATCATGCCGCTGTGATAGGGGTCTTCGGAATAACATTCGAAATTTCTGCCCGCAATAGGCGTGCGGTGGATGTTGACTGTGGGGGCGAGCAGAATATGTGCGCCCTTGGCTTCGAGTTCATCTGCCAAAACGTTGCCAACTTTTTCGACGAGTTCGGGATTCCACGTTGCGCCGAGGGCGATGCCGACCGGTGTAGCAACAGAGGGCGATGCCATACTGCCCCACGCACCCCGCGCGCCGTTGGGGCCGTCAGTTGTCTTGAATTGTGGGATGCCCAGCCGCGGCACCGCGACGCTGTGCCACAGGTCCGCGCCTGCAAGCATTGAAATTTTTTCGTCGAGGGTCATTTTGGAGAGAAGATCGTCAATACGGGACATAGGATTCTCCTGTAATGCCCATGCGGTTCTCGCCGTGCGAGACGACCGCAGTTGTCAATTCTTTATCGGGCAAGGCAGCGCGTAGTTCGCGGATCAGTGCAAGGAAATTTTGCGAAGATTGACCCGCCGTGGTCATGGATTACCTCATTGCGCTGTGTCTTGTCGCAGAAACTGTGCCTGCCATCGTCCTGCGCATGGACGGCGTAACTGTGAGTCCGCCCGCTTCCATCCCGATCATCACCGCGCCCAGCACGGGAGGCACGGTGAGCCGGACAAGCCGCGCGTTGGGCGCGAGCACGTGGATCGTCGCGCGCATCGGCTCGATCAACATCGTTCCGCCCTCGAACATGCTTCCGGTCATCACAACGTCAAAGGACAGATTCTCGAATGCCAACTGGCGGATCACGGCATTTGCCATTTCGCCGAGTTCGCGTCCCGCCCAGCGAATCAAGTCACGCGCGACCTCATCACCCTCCTCTGCCAAGCGAAAGACCAGCGGCGCGGCCTCCGCTCCAACCGGATACTTGTATGTGGTGTAGCCGCGAATCAGGTCATCCAAATCCTGCGCGCCAATGTATTCGATCAGCGCGTCAGCCAGTTTGGTTTTGGGGCCGCGTTTGCTCCACGAATGTCCAACCAGTTGCATGCAACGATGCATCAGTTCTGATCCGCCAGCCCCTTCACCCATGAGCACACCATAACCCGTCACGCGCCCTTCACGTTTATGTTCACGATCCCAGCCGCGGCAGTTGGAGCCAGTCCCTGAAACGACGACCACGCCCCACCCTTCGTCTGACCCGGCGACCAGTCCCGGAACGGTATCGTTGACGAATTTATAGGGCGCGCTCAAACCGAGACGTTCGATGGTTCTGGCTGTGTCTTCGTATTCGGACAGCCAATCGTATCCGGCCACGCCGAGGCCTGCTCCGACAATATCAGCTTTGATCAACCTGGAAGCATTCAGCGCCTGTTCCAGGGCCGCATGCATAGACGCATACATACCCTCATAGCCGACGATTCCATGATTGCCAGGTCCGCTTTCGCCGAAGCCTAGTGCGGCGCCATTTTCATTGGTGACGAGCACATGTGTTTTGGTCGCGCCCAGATCGGCGCCAAGGTAGTAACGCATAAGATAGAGTAAAAAAGGGCGACCTGTTGGGTCGCCCCGATGTGAGGTCAGTTCCAGATTTGAGCAGACTATTTTTCCACGCCTGTGATCACAATACCCTGCATAAACTGGCGCTGAGCCAGGAAGAACATCACCGCTGGCAGCAGCATGGCCAGGACGGCTGTGGCCGCCGAACGACCGGGGTAGGTGCTGAATGTGGTGACAAACTGACCGATGCCAACCGAGACCGGGTATAACTTTTCCTTGCCCAGCAGGTATACCAGTGGCTCAAAGTACTGGTTCCACACAAAGAAGAAGTGGAAGATGGTGACGGCGGTGATCGCGGGTGTGGCCTGGGGAATAATGACCGATGTCAATATGCGCAGCGGATTGGCCCCGTCCAGCATGGCAGCCTCGTCCAGTTCCCTGGGGATGCTCATGAAGTACTGGCGTATCAGGAAGACATCATAGGCATTGGCAAAAAAGGCTGGCACCAGCAGCGGCAGCCAGGTTTGGGTCCAGCCCAGCTTGCTGAAGAGGATATAAAGCGGGATGATCGTGGCCTGCGGCGGCAACACAATCGTCGAGATCAGGATGACAAACAGGAGGTTCTTGCCCGGTAGCTGAAAGCGGGTGAAGCCATAGGCCACCAGGATACAAGCGATCAGCGTGCCAATGGTGCTGATGCCCGCGAGCAACAGGCTATTGCGAAACAAACGCGGGAAATTGACCTGCTCCCAGGCATCCGTGAAATTCTTCAGCTTTGGGGAAAAACGATAGATCGCTTCCCAGGTACGCCAGCGCCCCTCGATGTTGAATACGCCCTGCTCCGGGTGCTCGGGGTCGACCACATCGCTGGTTTCGCGGTAAGGGTTGACGATTGCCAGGCGGCGGGTGCCGCCATCCTGGGTAGGCACGTTATAAAGCGGATACTCCTCACCTTCGTAGTTGTAGGTCGCTTGCTCGGCTGGCCACAGTGGTGCACCGATGGTGGTCATTTGCGAATCGAGTTTGAAGGCCGTGGAAAGCACGTAGCCAAGCGGCAGCAGAAAGACTCCCAGCACCAGCAGACCGAAGCCGGTTACTCCGAGCCTGGCCAGGGCTTCGCGCACGATCGGCAACAGGCGGCGCTGGAGGGGTCTGGTGGGCGAGGCAACCGAGACAGATGTTATCGTTGTCATATCGGCTTAGCTCCTGTCTACGAAGTCTCGCCGCTGGCGTAGTACACCAGCCGCTGGCCAAAGAAGAACAACAGCCCGGTGGCGGCCATCGTCACCACAAAAATGACCATTGCCAGAACGGAGGCATAGCCCATCTTGCTGTAGACGAACCCCTCGCGGTAAAAAACTGTGGGGAAGAACAACAGGGATCCCTGTGGGTTACCGTTGAAGGTGCCGATCAGCAGCGCAGGGACGAAGAATTGGAAGGCCAGGATGACACCGATGGTCAGATTGTAAAAGATGACCGGGGAGATCATCGGCACGGTGATGTAGAAGAATTTCGTGATCGGGCCGGCGCCATCCACCGTGGCGGCCTCGTAGAGCTCGGTGGGCACGCCCTGCAGGCCAGCCAGCAATATGATCATGGAATTGCCGAGCCCCCAGACCACCAGCAGGTTGAGTGCAAATCCTGCCCAGGTGGGATCAGTAAACCAGCGCGGCGGTTCGGCGATGCCAATCGCTTTGAGCAACAGATTTAACCAGCCAGACTGTGCATTCATGACACCATTGAAAATGATGGCTCCTGCCACGACCGGGATGACGCTTGGCAGGTAGAAGAGCGTTCGAAAGAGATTGGAGAAGAGCAACCGTCGGGAATTGACCAGCACTGCCAGCATCAATGGGACGACCAATCCGAGGGGGATGCCTATCAGCGCGAACTTGAGGGTTACACCCATGGACGGCAGCGCGTCCAATTCAACGAACAGGCTCTTGTAATTTTGCAGGCCGACAAAATTGAAGTTCCCCAGCTTGAATTCCGCGGCGCCTGTGTAGTCGGTGAAAGACAGGAAGAAAGTGAACAGGATCGGCAGCAGTTGGAAGGCAAAGAACCCGATAATCCAGGGCAGTAAGAACAGAAACCCCCAAGTCCACTGTCTGCGGGTGTGGGCAGAGATTCGGGGACGGGATGGTGCAGATGCGAGGTTGGTACGGGTGACAACGGACATCGCGTCTCCTCAAACGGTCCTGGGCGCCGTCCATCGGACGGCGTCCAGGAACATATTGGGTCTAAGCTTCGGGTAGAAGCTTAGGGCGCAGAATCATACGCCGCTTGAAGATCAGCTTCGAGCTTTGCGATCTCCGCATCCAGATCGAGATCAGGCGTCGAATCCATGGTGGTGCGGAACGCACCCAGGAGGCTGTTGGCCTCGGCCAGATTGGGCAGCCAGGCCTCGTGGTTGGGCAGGTCTGGGTAGTTGAGCATCTCTGCAGCCACCGTCCAGTCTATCACATTGGGCGCGGCAGCCTTGTCTTTTGCAGCGAAGAATGCGGGGCGATCGGCCTCAACGGCGGGCATGCCGCCGTAGATAACGGCCAGTTCCGGGTCAACCACCATATCAGCTAACACCTTGAAAGCCACATCCTGGTGCTTGCTGTCTTTCAAAATGGCGAAGGTGTCGCCATGGAGTTTGGCCGTGATTTGTCCGTTGATCTCCGGCATGACGGCAATGTCCCAGCTCATCTTGGAGTTGTCGAAGCAGCATGTGTACCAGGTGTGTACGCGAGCCATGGCCAGGTTGCCGGACGGGAACACGTTGCCCTTGTTGAACTGGTCGCTGTTGTAGTAATCAGCATTGGGCATGAAGTGTTTGGTCCAAACACCTTCATAGTACCATTTGAAGGCCTCTTTGTAGCTGTCGGAGATGACTGCCTTGCCGGTAGCCTCATCGTAGGGGATTCCGCCGCCGAACAGGGAAGCGACGCCGCGGGCATCCGTCCACTGATCATAGAAGCCAAACTGGGTGACCTTCGTCGGGTCGAAATCGGGACTGGTGGCATCGTTACCGTTCGCGTCCACGGTCAACTTCATCGCCAGTTCCGAGAGGGTCTCAAGGTTCCATGCCTTGCCATCATACTGCTCGCCGAGCTTGTGGGGCGGATAGGGCAGTTGCGCCTCGTCAAACAGCGCCTCGTTGTAGAAGATGAAGGAGGGGAACAGGGCGAACGGGAGTCCAACCAGCACGCCTTCATCCTTGGTGAAATCAAGCAGTTTAGGATCGTATTTGCTCAGGTCAAAACCTGCTGCCTCAGCCAACTCTGCAACGTCAGCATAAGCGCCCTGGAAGCTGGCGCGGCCATTCTTGCCCACTGGTCCAACGATATCCGGGGCATTGCCGCCAGCGATCAAAGCCCGCAGAGCGTTATAAGAGTTCCCGCCTCCGCCATCGTTATAGACGATGTTCAGCAGAACGCAGGCTTCCTTCTGTGACTTATTGTACTTTTCCGCCCAGGCTGTTTCCAGCGGTATGACATCCGCATTGGAGCCAGCGCCGAGGCCGATGTACCAGGTTATCTGAGTGGCGCCCGGGTCGCAGCCTTCGCCGCCGGTCTGAACTGGCGGGGGGATGGTGGGGCTGGGGACGGCCGTGGGCGCTTCGGTGGCCGCGGGGGCGGAAGTGGCGGCCGGGACGGAAGTGGCGGCCGGGGCGGAAGTGGCGGCCGGGGCGGAAGTGGCGGCCGGGGCGGAAGTGGCGGCCGGGGCGGAAGTGGCGGCCGGCCCGCAAGCAGCCAGTGCCAGGCTGATCAGAATCAGGACACTTAAGAACTTGAAGAGCACGGTACGCATTGAGAATCTCCTTTTTTTCCTCACTGAGCATTGACGGTGGTGTTGCGAGTAGTCAGGAATAGGCGAGTGGGGTGTGTGATGTGTCTAGCCTCACCTCCTTGTTGATCAAAATCAGCGCGGTGCATTCGTGCGCAAATTGGCGCCGCATGATTCGCGGAGGACGAGTTCGGTGGGCAGCACAATCCGCCGGGGACTCGGTTCGGGATCGTCAATCAGGTCAATGAGCGCCTCAGCGGCCATCGCCCCGGTTCGGTAGATCGGTTGACGAACCGTGGTGAGGGGCGGGCCCGTGCGCGCGGCAAACGGCATGTCGTCGTAACCGACGAGCGCCACGTCTTCGGGCACACGGCGGCCGGACTCGCGCAGGGCGCGTAAGGCGCCCAGGGCCATCGTGTCGCTGGCGACGAATACCGCGTCGAATTGATGCTGCAGCAATCTCTGCATCGCGGCGTGACCTCCGGCTTCCGAAAAATCGCCCTCGGCAATCAGATTCGGGTCGGCCGTCAGGCCGCGGTCTTTGAGGGCCGCCAGGTAGCCAGCCAGGCGGTCGGCCCCGGCAATCATGTTATGGGGGCCGGTCACCGTGGCGATCCGGCTATGGCCGAGGCGGAATAGGTGGGCGACCGCCTCCCGCGTGCTGTTAAAGTTGTCCACATCCACGTAACTCACGCGCGGGTTGGTGGGATGGCGGCCGACCAGAATGAAAGGAAGATCACCTTCCAGCAACGCGGTCAGCACCGGGTCGTCCATCAACATGGAAGCCACAATCGCGCCGTCAATCAAACCGCCGTGCATGATCTGGCGGATGGTGCGGCGCTCGTATTCCGGGTCGGCGAGCCAAAGCATGACCGAATGGTCATGGGTGTTGCACGCCGCGGAGACCCCCTGGATCAACAGCGGAAAGTAAGGGTCCGTGAACAAGGCCGAGACACCCATGGGAATGACAAGCCCCAGGATGCGGGTGCGGCCGGCCGCCAGGCCTCGGGCGGCGACGTTGGGGTGATAGTTAAGCAGGCGAATGATGCCCTGGACCCGCTCGCGCGTCGCCTCTTTGACGTTCGGGTCATTGTTGATGACCCGGGAGACTGTCGAGCGGGATACGCCACTGCGTTTGGCGACGTCTTCCAAATTGAGCTTCATGTCGGAAAAACCTGGGATCGCTCCCAATTATGTAGAGAAAGAAGCGCCAGAATGATCAAATGCTCCTGTTCTCTGCGAAAATAGAGAGTTTGAGTCTTGTTCAGGAGTTCAGAACACCCACATCTCGCGCAATTTTATGGGAGCGCTCCCATAAATCGTTGTACAACACATTTGTGCGCGAGTCAAGTGTCATATGTCACAAAAGAATCTGGTAATCCCACGTCACCTGCGCGACCCCCTTCACCGTCGCCGACACCGAGCAATATTTCTCTTCGGCCAGGTGGATGGCCTGCTCCACGCCCGCGGGCGTCAGCCCATCCCCGCGCACCCGGAAGGTGAGATGAATCCTGCGGTACGCCCACGGCGGCTCGGGGTCTTGTTCGCCCTGGATGTCAATCTCCAGCCCGGAGAGCGGCGTGCGCTTTTTGGCGAGGATTTCCACCACATCCACCGCCACGCACGAGGCCAGCGCCACGAGCAGCATTTCGGCGGGGCGGCAGCCCACCGCGTTGGCCTCGTCCTGGGTGCTCAGCACTACCGAATGCTTGCTGGAGTCAATTCCGACAAACTGCTTGTTCTGTAACCACTTTACGACGGCGGACGGCATAGCTGTTGCTCCTGTAGCAGAGTGTTCTGGAAGAGGGCACGCCCCCGCCAGCGATTCTATCAGGTGAACTCGCTGTTGTCAGCGACGAAGCCGGGCGGGCAGCTCAACTGCGCTGCCCGCCCGACGACAAATGGCAAACTTGGCCGACAAAGGTGGATACGCCGGGTCGGTTCGCCCGCGATGATTGTCACCCCCAACATGTGACACTCTCCACCTTACGAGCCGTCTCCCTTCTGTCCTAGAATCTGTTCAAAGTCTCGCATGAGGTGACGCGATGAAACCCAGATCAACGCAGCGGGCCGAGGTGGACGAGCAGGGGAGGCTGGTCCTCCCGCCGGAAATAGCCGCTCGCTACGGACTCACGCCCGGTGTGCAAGTTCATATGGACGAGGAGGTGGACGGCCTGCACTTGCGCCGGCCTGTCACCCACCTGGCGAAGCTGTACGTCGAGCCGACGAGCGAATGCAATCTGGCCTGCCGCACGTGTATCCGCAACGTGTGGGACGAGCCGGTGGGCCGGATGGCCGACGCGACCTTTGCCCGCCTCATCGCGGGCCTGCGGAGTTTCTCACCCCCACCCACCGTGTTTTTCGGCGGCTTTGGCGAACCGCTCGCCCATCCGCACATCGTCGAGATGGTGTCGCAGGCCAAAGCCCTCGGCGCACCCGTGGAATTGATCACCAATGGAACGCTGCTCACCGAAGACCTGTCGCGCCGGTTGATTGCGGCAAGGCTGGACGTGCTGTGGGTCTCCATTGACGGGGCCACACCGGAGAGTTACGCCGACGTGCGCCTCGGCGCGGCCCTGCCCGAAGTCATCGCCAACGTCGCACGCTTCCGCGACCTGCGCCGCACCTGGATTTTCCAGCGCCCCACGCCGGAGATCGGGATCGTCTTCGTGGCGATGAGGCGTAACGTCTCCGATTTGCCCGCCGTCCTCCGCCTCGGCAACCACCTGGGCGCGTCGCGCTGTCTGGTGACCAATGTTCTGCCGCACACGGCGGAGATGCGCGCGGAGGTGTTGTACTCCCGCGCGCTGAGCGACATCGCCTACCTGCCCTCGCTGTGGGTTCCGCACCTGAGTTTGCCCAAGATAGACGTGACCGAGGCCACGCGCGCGCCGCTCTATCAGGCCATGCGGGGCGGCTGGAATGTCAGCCTGGCCGAGAACAACCTGGGCCAGGCGAACGACCGCTGTCCGTCTATTGAAAACGGCGCGGCGGCCATCGGCTGGGATGGCAGCTTCAGCCCGTGCCTGCCGCTGCTGCACAGCCACGTCAGTTTTCTGGACGAGCGCGAGCGTTTCTCGCGGCGGTACGTGATCGGCAGCGTGGTTGAGCGCGACCTGGCCGACCTGTGGTATGCGCCGGAGCACGTCGCCTTCCGCGAGCGCGTGCAGGCCTTTGACTTTTCTCCGTGCGCCGCGTGCGGCGGCTGCGATCTCTCGCCGACGAACGAGGCGGATTGCTATGGCAACCCCTTCCCCACCTGCGGCGGCTGCCTGTGGGCGCAGGGCGTCATTCGATGCCCGTAAGGGTGCGAGGAAGACTGGAAGACCTCATAGGTCTGGGCGTCCAGAGCGGGTCACGCTTGGGGCATTCGGACGAAGCGTGCGGAGGGAGCGGCGACCGGAACCCGGTCGCCGCTCGCGCACAGGCTACATGTCCGGCATCATCGGGTCCATGATCATATAGTTGCGCATCATCGTCATGTCTTCGTGCTCCAGAATGTGGCAGTGATACATGTACATGCCCATATGGGGCCCAAACGTCATGGCGATCTTGACCCGTTCGCCCGGCCAGACCGAGACGGTATCTTTCCAGCCGCTGTCCACGAAGCCCTGGTTGACGGTAGCGTAGCTGCTTGTAGAGGGCGCCGTCCGCTGGACGACCTGGAACTGGATGTTGTGCATGTGCATCGGATGCGGGATGGGCGAGTTGTTGATCCATTCCCAGGCCAGGGTTTCATCGCAGTACACCATTTCGTCCTCCGCAACCGCCTCCATCTCGAAGACGCGCCCGTTGATCGTCCAGGTCATCATAGGACCCATTTCCAAGGTGAACGGACGTGGAGCGTCATAGTTGGGGACGTTGTTCGCGTCGTAACGCACCGAGAGGGCGGGGAGCGGTCCCAAGACAGGCTTTGTATTTGCTTTCCGTCCCACGTTCACCGTAAGGATATTGAACGCGGCGCCGTTGGCCAGAGACGATCCCATGCCACCGCCGCCCATGCCACCGCCACCCATACCTCCACCACTCATACCTCCACCTCCCATGCCTCCCATGCCCATTGGATCGAAGGAAAGGCTGCGCAGGATCACTTGCTTGCCCGCGAGCGAGCTAAAGTCCGCCCACACGTCAACGCGCTCACCCGGCATCAACATCACGTAGCTCCGGGAGGCCACCGCTGGCAACAGGCCGCCGTCGGTGCCGATGACCTTCAAGGGCATGTTGTTGCTCCAGGCCAGCTTGTAGGTGCGGGCGTTCGAGCCGTTGAGGACGCGAAGCCGGTAGGCCCGAGGCTCCAGCGCGAACGAGGCGTTTGGCTTCCCGTTCACGAGGATGCGGTTACCCAGATAACCCCACATCTGGTTCGGCTGATATAGGATCTGGTTGTTGCTGTCAAAGGCCCGGTCCTGGATGATCACCGGCACGTCATTGGCCCCGGTGCTGGCGCCGGGCACCACACTCTCCTCCTCCGGGTCCCATACGGACAGCAGTCCGGCCAGGCCCATCACCACCTGTTCGGCGGTGCGCATGTGCGGGTGAGGATGAAACCAGTACGGCCCGGCGCGGTCTATCAGCTGGAATTCGTAGACTTTGGTCTGGCCCGGCCCAATCGCCTGCATCGGATGCCCATCGCAGGCCTCGGGCACACGCGGGCCGTGGGGATGGATGACGCTGTCCTCCGCCAGATTGTTGTGGAACAAGATGCGCAGCTTCTGGCCGCTCTGCGCGCGGATGATCGGCCCGAGATAGCTGCCGGGAACGGCCTGCACGGTCACCCCGGAGCCTCCCAACAACTGGCCTTCGTAGCCCCAGACGCGCGTCTGCGCGCCTGGCAGGATCTGCACCCACTTCTCGGCCGCGGTGATCGAAATCTCCGCATCCGGCACAAACGGCTCCATTTGCGCCCGGAGCGTGGACGCGCTCATTGCCGCCGCAGGACTGAGCAGCGAGGCCCGTCGCCCCCCAAACGCGTCGAGGTTTCTGCCGAACAGGAGCGCCGCGCTGCTAAAGCCGGCGACCCGCAAGAAATCACGCCGGCTGATACTTTGCGAACCCATCTTACACCTCCCGGTATTATGGTTCGCGAGTGGTTGACGCCACTCGTGAAAAGGGGGAGGGATTGCTCCCTCCCCCGGAAAAACGGCATTTGCTCGTATTTCCTCCTTCCTAACCGCAGGCATCTTCCAGCACCAGCCAGAGGCGGATGCCTGTGTTTCGGGGGAGGGATTGCTCCCTCCCCCCAGTTACGGTAACTAAAGCCAGAGTTATGGCGTGATCACACTGGCGGTGTTCGACCAATCCGACTGGATCGTGTCGTTGAAGGCAAGGACCCGGTAGTAGAAGGTCTTGCCACGCGCCACGCTCTGCTTGAATGTGGTGATGTCGGGCCCGACGGTGGCGTTTACAACGTTGAGCGAGAACCCAGCGTTGTCGGCCCGCTGGATCAGGAAGCCCGTTTCATTCGCGGCGTTGTCCGTCCAGTTCAGGGTTACCGTGGCCGTCTTGTTGTTTCTCTTAACGGCGCCCGCCGTCAGGTCAGTCGGAGCCGCAACGGTGTTGGTGGCTCCGCCCCCGGAATCGAGAGTCAGGGTGGGGAAGCCGCCGCCCGGCGGGATCTGATTGAAAGCCGGGTTGGAGTAGTCCCAGACATCGCCGACAACATTGATGGCGTACACCTGGTACTCGTACAGCGTTTTCGTGTTCCCGATGAGGTCGCTGTACGTTCTCTGGCCAGTCCCCGGACCGACGCCGGTGTTGACGAACGGCACGACTCCGAGCACTGAGGACTGCACCGTCGCGACGACGGCCCATGGATTGGTTGAGCCAGCAACCCGACGCTCGATGACGAACGCCGTCTCGTTGGTGGAGTTGTCGTTCCAGGTCAACACGTTCGAGGTTTTGGTGCCGGTCCCGCTAGCGACCCAGGTGAGGCCGTCCGGGGCCTTGGGAGCGACGCCGACAACTTGCGAGCGCATCATGTCCATCTCTTCGTGGCTGAGGATGTGGCAGTGCACGACGTACTCCCAGCCGAAGTTGACGAAGTGGTTGATGATGTCGATCGGCTCGCCATCCGGGTTGAAGGCGAAGATCGGCAGGCCAAGCGCCTCCTGCTGCGTCGTGTTCGCGATGTACTCGCCCTCGTGCATTGACGGGTCGAGCAGGCGGATGCTGTTTGGAAGGTCGAAGGGGGCATGCGGGATGATCGGCCGCAAGGCCACGATGGTGTCTTCGAGCGGGCTGATGCGGACCGTGTCCTTCCAGCCGAGCTCGTTCGCGTCCGGTTTGCGGATGATGCCGTCCCAGCCGACCCGGTTGAGCAGCTGCACCTCGTACAGGTGGAAGTGGATCGGGTGCGTGTCCACCCCGTTGTGGGTGAACTTCCAGATCTGCGTCCCGTCGTCCGCCGAGGCGATCGGCTGTATGTCCAGACCACCTCCCGCCAATTCCGGAACCTCCACACCGTCAATAATCTCAGTCGGCGGGTCCACATACGGGTACAGGATCATGTTCTGCAGGCCTGCCTGTGCGTTCGGTGTCTCCACCCCCAGGAAGCCGCTCATGCGCCCGTACTCGTGTTCGAAGGCTTCGCCCATCTCGTCCTGGATCATCTTCGGGCGCAGCGGTATCGTCAGCGTGCTGCCCAAAAGGGTTTTGAAGGTCAGCGAGGTATCGTAGATCTGCACCAGGCCAGCATTATTGGTAAAGGGAGTGCCATATGCTGTATTGTAGGCGCCCTGCCCGACGATGATCGGGTTCTGACCTGACTCGAACACGCCAGATCCATCGCCGTGGTGGGCAAAGGCGGCCTCAAGATTGGCAATGTTGAAGCCGGACCCAGTACCAGGATTCACCTTGATCTGCATAACGGTGCGAGTGTTGGGGCCGTAGCCGGGCAGGGTGCTGGGCGCGCCGCCCGTGTCGCGCAGGTCCGGGTTGCCGGTGTAGTAGTCGTAGCGCGGGTCGCGCGCCGGGAAGGCCGCCGGGGCATCGTTGTACAAGATCAGCGTCTGTCCCGCGAACGCCGATAGGTCCACAACCACATCGGCCCGCTCCGCCGGGGCGATCAGCAGCGAGTGCTGGTCAACGTTGCCGGCGTTGAACACGGTCGGGTCAGTCACCCACGTTGTCGGGTGTGCCGGGATGACCACCGGCGAAGGCAGGAAGCCACCTTCGGTGCCAAACTGGATCCAGTCTGGGCCCTCTGTGCCCGCGAGCGGGGTCGGGAAGACGCCCGCCGGGTCAGTCAGGGCAGCCAGGACCTCGGCCGGATTCAGAGCGACCTCGGTGCACGCTACGCCGGTGGATTCTGGCGCCGGATTGGGGTTTGTATCATCGCACAAGGCTCCGTTGGCATCAACGGCCTTGTACAGCGACAGGTTGAAGAAGCGGTCATTGGCCGCATTCAGGATGCGGAACCGGTAGGGCTTGGGGTCAAGCGTGATCGTCGGGTACGCCATGCCGTTGACGACCGGCGTATCCTGGAACGACTCCATGCCCATTGAAAGGAAGGGCGTCCCGGGCATCAGTTGCGGCTCCCCGGCCACACAGTCCGTGCCTGGTATCTCGCCAGGGTCACAGTAGTACGGATTTGGCTCCGGCCCATTCTCGATGTTCTGCGTGGGCGGCCAGAACCAGGGGCCGTAAGCCCAGCGGCCAAACTGGTTGACGCCCGAGGCGTCACCCGGGTTCTGCGCTGGCGAGTAGACGTGCGGCATCCATAGACTGCCCTCTCCGCCCCACCTGGCAACATCCCAGGTCTCGTCCTGCACGGCGAGTTGCGCATCGTTCGGTACGAAGGTCTTGTCCTGGACGACCAGCGGGATCGTGTCCGCCGCTCCGGGGATGACTCCACTATTGACCAGCACCGTCTCTGTATCATCGGTGATGATGTAAGGCGCGGCTTCACCTGCGTAGACGTTCAGGCGGGTGATGCCCCAGGCGTGGTCGTGGTAGAACATCAGCCTCGCGCTCTGCTGGTTGGTGTAGAAGAAAGTCATCTCCCCATCATTCGGGTTGCCCGAGTCGACATTGCCCATGTCGGGGACGGGAACTACACTGACGCCTTGCGGGTACGGGGTGTTCTCGTTGACGGGCGTGATCCACTGGTGTGGCGTGCCGTCTGAGATCCACGGCGAGATGCCGCCGTGCAGGTGCAAGGTGGCGCGGTTCTCGGCGTAGCAGTTGCCGTTCGCCACCTCCATCGCCTTCATCGGGTCGCTGCACATCGGGTTCTGCGGGTCCGCCTCGGCCATCATGTGACCATCGGCAGTCTTACCCGAGCCCATCACCGTCGTGTCAACCGGGATGAACAAATTCCCGCCTTCATTGGTCGGCAGTGTGTTGCGGAACAGGATGCGCACGGGCGTGTCCTTCGTGGCAACGATCGCCGGCCCAAGATAACTGAACGGCGTGCCTCCCATATTGGCCTGCCGGTAACCGCGCAGCGTGGTTGGGGGCAAGTCCGAGTGCATCTGCTGGGTGTACTCTCCCAGCTCGATTACATAGTAGTGCGTGCCATCGGCGAGCACCTCCGGCACTGCGACCGGGATGTCCGGTCCGACCAGCGGGAGCGGATCGACGAACTTCTTCATACCGCCGGTGATCACGGTGTTCTGGCCCGACAGGTCGAGCACCTGCGCTCCGAAGGAGTAGGTGCGCGGCTGGGGGTAGATCGGGAACTCGGCGCTGCCAAGCGTGATCGTCGAATCCTGCAACGGCGGGGTTGGCGCCGGGTAGCTCAGGACGTCGGAGCCTGAGCCCGTGTCCACGGGGATGCCCTGGCCGTAGAAACCGAGCACGTCGCCCGTCTGGACGGCAAGATTCGCCACCGCGAACGTGGCAACCTCGCTCACACCCGGGGTCGTCAGCGCCGGCACCGTGAGCAGACCGCTGTCGAAGACGACCAGGTACTGGTTCGGGATACCGGTCGGCCGCAGCACGTAGGCGTGGAACAGGTTGCCCGCCGAGGGGAACGGACTCCCTGCTGGAGTCGCCTGGTTCCACGTCTGGAACGATTGCACCATCCCGACCGGTAGCGCGGTCGGCACGACCACGAAGACCGGCGCTAACTCGCCCACGCCCACGGGGAAATCCGAGGCGTAAGCGCGGTCCTGCAGCGGGTTGCCGACCGAAATGACCGCGCCTTCGACCGTCGGCAGTTGGCTGTTGGCGTAGTTCGGATGGCTGAAATAGTGCGGCGCCCCATTGATAAGGGCCGCCGCCTGAGCGTCCACCATCAGCGGGTTCAGGGCGCCCTGTTGTAAGGCGCGCGCTGCTGCAGCCTTCCTATCCTTATGTGTTATTTTATTCTTATCTTTATCCTTATCCTTATCCCCGCTGGCAATCTGTGCATTGCCGTTCGGTGAATTAGGACTTTGCGCGCTTGCCGGGCCACTTCCTCCAATAAGAAGGGAAGCGACCACCATCACCGACACCATTAGGTTCAGGAATTTGCGGCTAACCATGGTATCTCTCCTTATCGCCATACTGATTGGGGTTAGTTAAGGGTGATGCGGGAATTTGAGTGGTTTCAAGCCCATGGCCCTCCTTTAATCATTCATCGGCGCGCTGCCTGCCGGATCGCGGGCAGCAGATTGTCAGCCAGTCCACGCTTGGTAATACACGCAGCGGCGCCGGCCGCCTGCGCGCGCGCGCGCGTCGCGTCGTCGTCGTGGATCGTCAATAAGATCACGGCGATGCAGGGTGAGATCGCGCGTAATGCTTTCGCCGCCGCGATCCCATCCAGGCGAGGCATCTCGATGTCCATGAGCACGACATCGGGGCGCAACTTTCGCGTGAGGGCCAGCGCGGCCTTGTCGTCGGCGGCTTCGCCGACGATGGTCACGTCCGGCTCGGCGGCCAGGCGCATCCGCAGCCCCTTGCGCACAGAGGGTTCATCCTCGACGAGCAAAAGCTTGATCATCTCTGCTCTCCGCCCGCGCCGCGGGCATTCTGATGGTTAGCGTGCAAATGATGGAGGGGCGAGCCAGACTATTCGCGAGTATAGAGGCGCCTTTTCATACTTGCGTCCAGCCATAGCGTGATTCCTGCTCACTCTTTTAGGTGAGATACGACAGAAAGCACATCAAATAGGGTAGTTTCGTCACTAGGGGCGGGGGCAGAGGGTGCTACATTACTAACCAACAATTAACCTTCCGTGAGACAAGTCTAAATAAACATAAATGGTAGAAGTATGCCTATTCGGGTCTTAATTGCCGACGACCACAGCGTGGTGCGCCAGGGATTACGTATGTTTCTGGCGGCAGACGCCGAGATTGAAGTTGTGGGGGAGGCGCGCGACGGCGCCGAAGCGCTGCGACTGACCCGGCAGCTCCAGCCCGATGTCGTGCTCATGGACCTGTTGATGCCCGTGATGGACGGCATGACGGCTACCGCCACCATCCGGCGCGAACTACCGGACACCGAAGTCGTGGCGCTGACCAGCATGCTGGAAGACAAGTCAGTGGTCGAGGCCATACGGTCAGGCGCCGTCGGCTATCTCCTCAAAGACACGGAAGCGCACGAACTGCGCCGGGCCATCCGGGCGGCCGCAGCGGGGCAAGTGCAGTTGTCGCCGCAGGTCACGGCCCGGCTGGTGCGCGAGGTGGCAGCCCCCGAGCAGCCCCAGCCCCTCACCGAACGTGAGACGAGCGTCCTGGGTCTGGTGGCGCAGGGCCAGTCCAACAAAGACATCGCCCGCACGCTGAGCATCGGCGAGCAGACGGTGAAGACGCACGTCGCCCACATCCTCGGCAAGCTGGGCGTCTCGAGCCGCACGCAGGCCGCGCTATACGCGGTGCGCATCGGCCTCGCCTCTCCAGATTCACCTGACCCGTAGAGGGGTAGGGGTGGAGGAAAGCCTATGACCCGGTCTAGATCGAGCCTCGTCTCTGCGCTGCGCCTCCTGGTTATCATTATGCTGGCGGCCTTCGCCGCCGAAGCGCTCATCATGCTGATGCTGCGTGCAGTGATGCCGCCTCTGGGAATCTGGCTCGAGGCCCTCGTGGACTCGGCCCTGTTGGTCGCCATACTCCTGCCGACGCTGTACGTCTTC
>Ga0209108_10000539_pt1 | contig 21044 bp, 11 predicted proteins | sample Rifsed10ft1_FD_184003 | JGI IMG/M metagenome (GOLD analysis project Ga0209108, IMG submission 184003) | Soil microbial communities from Rifle, Colorado, USA - sediment 10ft 1 (version 2) | ecosystem: Environmental > Terrestrial > Deep subsurface > Rock core/Sediment | place: Rifle, Colorado...
TGTCGTGGCGTCGGAATCCGATGCACAATCGCGATGGTACAAGGGAAACACCCACGCCCATTCCCTGAATTCCGATGGCGACGTGCCGGTGGATGCGGTAGTACGGTGGTACCGCGAACATGGCTACCATTTCACGTTCATCACCGAGCACGAGTTCTTCACCGACGTCGCGCCATTGAACGCGCTCCTTGGCGCCGCAAACCGGTTCATCGTCATCGCCGGGCAGGAAGTGACGCAGCGTATCGCCGACTCGCTGCACACCGGCGGCGTGCGACAGGCCCACGTCAATGCGTTAGGCTCGTCGCGACTGGTCATGCCGATCGGTGAGAAGAACATCGCGAAGGGCATGACGATCGCCGCGACCTACGCGCGCAACGGAGCCGCCATCCGCGCCGCCGGCGGGGTCCTGCAGGTCAATCACCCCAACTTCATCTGGTCGGTCCCGCTGGCCGACATGATGGACCTCCCCGATTCCACGCTCTTCGAGCTGTGGAACGGGCACCCCATCGTCTACAACCTGGGCGGCACTGATAGCACCGGACAGGAGATGTTGTCGACCGAAGCACGCTGGGATTCCGTGCTGTCGCGCGGGAAGCTGCTCTTTGGCGTGGCGGACGACGATAGTCACAGCTACAAGCCCCAGGACGCAGAGAACCCGGACATGGCTCGGCCGGGGCGCGGGTGGATCTGGGTGCGCGCCGACACGCTCAGCGCCGACGCGATCATGCGCGCTCTTCATCGTGGCGACTTCTATGCGTCGACCGGAGTGAGGCTACGCGACCTGCGCGTCAGTGCGACGGAATACCGTCTGGAGATCGCTCCGGCGGGCGATCGGCGCTACCTCACCGAGTTCATTGGAAAGGGCGGCAAGGTGCTCGCGCGCAACACGACGCTGCGGCCGTCGTACGCGATCACTGGTAACGAGGGCTATGTTCGCGCTCGTGTTTCCGATTCCAGCGGACGAATGGCGTGGACACAACCGATCAGAACACAATAGCTGCTTACTGCTTACTGCTTACTGCTTACTGCTTACTGCTGCTGCTTGCTGACCGCTACCGCTGGTAATGGAGGTTCCGCTGGAGCTGGTAGTGTTCTCAACTCCCGCTGTCGCTCGCACTACCAGCATTGGCAAGTAGCAAGTAGCAAGTAGAAAGCAGTAAGCAGCACGGACGGAACCTCAACTCACGGCGCAATTCTCTGCGCCTTGTCCGATTAACCAGTCGATGGACGGTGACCGGAATCCCTCACGACCTTCAGCCGCAAGCGGACGTGATACTACGGGCCGCCCTTACCTCGCGTACGCTCGCGGTGAAGGCATGCTTCTTGGCTCCGGTAGCGACCGCCGGAGTCCGGGTGTAGCGTATCCGCGCACGGCATCGCAGCAACCTGCCACTCGCGCCGAGGAGTGCCAAGTCACTCCCGATCGCTCCGACGTCCATCCACAGGAACTCCGCAATCTCTTGGAGGCGGTCGATCCAGCCGCACGGGAGGCCGCGTGGGACGCGTTTGTCGCCCGGCACAGCAGGCTCCTGCTGCACGTCGCGCGGAGGGTGATGCCCGCTTCAGAGGGAGCGATGGACGCTTATGCCCATCTGCTCGAGAGGTTGCGTCGCGATGATTGGCGCGCCCTGACAGCGTTCACCCCCGACGGCCGCAGCCGGTTCACGACCTGGCTGGTCGTCGTCGTTCGTCGCATGTGCGTGGATTTCTACCGGCAGAAATACGGACGACAACGTGGAGCTCCGCCAACGCATCTGGCGCTTGTGGAACGCGAAGCGCGGTATCGCCTCGTCAACTTCGCCGGCGTCGACGGAGCGCTGGCGCAGATCGTGGACGATCGGAGTGCCGGGCCCGAGGGTGCACTGCGCAACGGACAATTGTCCGAGGCCCTCGCTCTCGCGGTCGCTTCATTGTCTCCAGACGATCAGCTGTTGCTCAAGCTCCGCTTTCACGATGAACTGCCGGCGCAGAAGATCGCGTCGATCCTGAGATTCCCATCGCAATTCCACGTATACCGCCGTCTCAAGGCGGTCTGTGCCGATCTGCGCGCTCGTCTTGTCGCGAGCGGTATCGAGGACAGCACACCATGAAGACGATCGCTTTCCGAAATCACCCCGTGCACGTCCGATTCACAGGTTCGTATGACTATTCTTCTCGCAGTGGTTGAGGGGCGGATGCGGGACGAAACTTCATCTGCCCACCTCACAAGCGATCGCGTCGCCGCGTTCCTGGACGACCGGCTCATTGGCGCCGAGCGCGACAGCGCCGTCAGGCATTTCGCGGAATGCGCCGAGTGCCGGCGGGAGCTGACAGAGTTGCGCGGCGTTCTCGATTCGGTGAAGCGACCCCGGTCGCGACGCTGGGTAGCGGTCGCTGCAGGCGTGGCGGCGATTCTCGCGTTCACGATGTTACCGCGCCTCGCCAGTAACGATGTCGACACGTCCGATCCGGGGCTGACACGCGCCGCGGACGGCCAGCGCACGATCGGCGGCAGTTCAGTGATCGGATTCCACTCGCCGAGCGACAGCGCAATCGTGCCGAGGTCGGGTCTCGAGCTCGTGTGGGAAACGGCCGGCGCAGGCGCCACCTACCTCGTCACGGTGCAGGACAGCTCGGGGAGCATCACCTGGAGCGGCACCGTGACCGATACCAGCGCTGCGGTGCCAGCCGCACGACTGTCACCCGGAAGCCGCTACTTCTGGTCAGTAGACGCGCGACTTGCCGACGGCCGCACCGCCAAGACAGGAGTCCACTACTTCACGGTGAAGTGATGCACGTCGCCGCGGCGCGACGCGTGTGTTGGCTGCTGCTCGCGGTTGGGTGCTCCGTCGCGGAGGATTCGACGAGCAAGCTGCCCTTGTCGGGGGCAGCGTTGCGCGTCGACTCGCTGGTTCGCCTTGGCGACTCGACCTACCGCCAGGACTACGACAGCGCGCGCCGCCTCTGGCAACGCGCTGTCGATGAGGCAACGCCGATCGACGACTCCGTCAGCATCGCCCGTGCGCTCACCGGCATCGGCATGTCGGCTCGCCAGAGCGGTGACCACGCGGACTCCCGCCGTTTCGGTGAGCAGGCCCTGGCGATCAAGCAGCGGCTCGGTATGGGGCCGCGCGATCTCTTTCGCTCGTACAACGCTTTGGGGTTGCTCGCGTGGACCACGGAACGTCTGGGTGACGCATCCGACCTGTTCGCTCGCGCCAGTGATGCTGCGCGCGCTGCCAATGACTCCATTGCCCTCGGCATGGTGACGGTGAATACCGGACTTGTCGCCAAGGACCTGGGCGCGTTTGACCGGTCACGTGCTGCGCTCGAACAGGGCCGTGACATCGCCAGATCGCAGGGGGATTCAGTGACGCTCGGTCGCGCGCTGAACAACCTGGCCATGCTCGACATCGCGCTCGGCGACCCGATTTCCGCCATCGCATCCATCGAGGAGGCCAGGCGGCTGGCGCGGAGTACCGGAGACTCCATCAATGAAGTGAACGCTCGTGGTCAATTGGCCACAGCGTATCGAGCGCTCGGCGAACCTCAACGCGCGTTTGCCCTGCTCGACAGCGCGCTGACCATGGCGCAACGCAGCGGCCAACGTCAGGAAGTCGCCGAGGATCTGACACTGATCGGGGACCTCTTTTTCGAGGCAGGCGACCATCAGCACGCGCTCGATTACTATCGACGCGCGCTCGTCGCGACCGACTCGCTCGAACAACCGGAAGAGCGGGGCAACATCCTGCGCAGTGAGGCGCGCGCCCACGCCGCGCTCGGCAACTTCGTGCTCGCGCTGCAGCGAGCTGGCGAATCACTGCGCATTCATCGAGAAGGCGGATTCACGTATCCGGAGCTGAGCGACCTGATCGTCCTCGCCGATCTTGCGCAGCAAAATGGCCAAGGTGCGGTGGCGGAGGCGCATCTCAGGTCGGCTCAGCGTATCGCGACTGACCTGGACGCACCGATTGCCGCAGCGCAGGTAGCAATTGCCACCGCAGGAGTCGCCGCGTTGGCGCGGCAGTGGGATCGCGTGCTGCAGGCAATCGAGCGAGGGCGCGGAATTCTCTACCTCGCAGGAAGCACCGCCGAGGCAGACGCGTGGACACTCCAGGCTCACGCTCTCGCGGAGCTTGGTCGAAACGAAGCGGCCCTCGCCGCCGGACGTCGTGCCATAGACGCCGTGGAACAGATACGCGGCAACTACGCAGCAGGTGAATTGCGCACGACGTACACCTCGGAGAAGGCAGACGTGTTTGCCCAGCAGGCGCTCTTGCTCCTCCGACTGGGGAGGACCAGCGAAGCGTTCGAGGTGGCCGATGCGGCGCGTGGCCGCGCGCTGCTGGAGCATCTCGCTCAGGCGCGCGCCGACATTCGCGATGCGAGCGGAGCTGGCCGGCTCCTCGAGCAGGAAGCGCTGCTCCGACGCATCGACGCCCTCCTCGGCCAGCTCAGGGAGCGAGAGCAGACGCCGCCACGAGAGCGATCGACAGACTTCGTCGCCGCGACGACGAACCTCCGGGACAGCGTGGACGCGTTGCGCGCGGAGTACACCGCGCTTGTCGCGCGGAACGCTACAACGAGCGCGGCTTCGCAGGCTGTCGCCGGGCTGGCGCGACCGGCAGTGGGGGATATCAGGCGCAGCCTGCAGAGGGGAGAAGTGCTCCTGGAGTACCTCGTGACACCTGAGCGGTTGCTCATCTTCGTGGTAACTCCTTCCAGTGTCACCGTGCACGTCAGTGAGGAACGAGCCGCTGAGCTGACGTCCCGCGTGCAGCTCGCTCGTGAGCTGTTGCGTCGACCTGGCACTGATGACGAGTCACGCGGGGTGTTGCGAGCTCTGTTCGAAATCGTGCTCGGCCCCGTTGCACGAGCTGGCACGCTGCAGCAGGCGAAGCGACTGATTGTCGTTCCCCACGGCGTGCTGACCTACCTGCCGTTCGCCGCGCTGGTAGAGCCCGAGTCGCAGAAGTACCTCGCCGAGCAGCATGTGCTGCTTCACTTGCCGACCAGTGCCGCCCTGCCGGCCCTGCGCGGCGGCGTGAGCGTGCGAAGCACGACCAGGTCGGGAGCGGAGATCTTCGCGCCTGTGGATGCGCAACTGCCCGCAACGCGTGGCGAGGCGGAGCGCGTGGCGACGGTTCTCCGAGGTGCGTCGCTGTATCTCGGCGCGCGGGCGACTGAGGGCCGGCTTCGGCAGGCACTCCAGCGCGGAGGCATCGTGCATGTTGCCACGCACGCCACGCTGAACAGTCGGAACCCGCTCTTCTCGTACATCGAGCTGGCTCGCGATCCCCGCGTGACGGCCGGTGACAATGGCCGGCTCGAGGTTCACGAACTCCTCGGCCTCAGGTTGGACTCACCGCTGGTCTTTCTGTCCGGATGCGAGACCGCGATCGGCGGGTCCTGGTCGACTCGCTTCGATACCGGTGAGGATTATGCGACTATTGGCCAGACGCTCCTCTATGCCGGCGCTCGTAACGTGGTAGCGACGCTGTGGCGGATAGACGATGTTGGGGCCGCGGAATTTGCCAGGCAGTTCTATGAAGCCCTGCGCGGGTCCGGATACGCCGAGGCGATGGCGGAAGCGCAGCGCAGGCTGATAGCCGATTCGCGGTACCGGAGTCCGTACTTCTGGGCGGCGTACCAGGTGAGCGGCAGCGGGTTGGCAGATACGGCAGGCGCAAACCGCGCGGACGAGTCCGATAAACGTTCAGGGTCGGGCGTGGGCGGACGCTGAAGCTAGGCAGACTTCCACTGGGAGCAGGAACACATGGCAGGCAAAGAGACCAACTCCGTTGCGCCCCCGAAGAGGCGCTCGATTGGCGCAGCCGTACTCGTGCTCGTCGCTGTTATGGCCTGCCAAGCGGACGCTCCGACCAGCACGCTGCCTCTTGATGACGTGAGCCTGGCGAAGGGTGGTGGTGGAGGCGGGGGTGGTTCGGGCGGTGTCGCCCCAACGGTCACGTCGACCGATCCGCCGTCAACGGTGCGAGACACGACGATCGACGTAGCGGTCTTCGGAACCGGCTTCACGACCGGCGCGAAGGCCACGTGGTCGCTGGCGGGTGATACGACGCAGGTGCATGTAAAGTCCACGAAGGTTGTGAGTTCGAGTCAGTTGATTGCGCGGATCGTGGTTCCGGCCACGGCGACGGTTGCCTCGTACGACGTCGAGGTCACGCTGTCGAGCGGGAAGAAGGGAGTCGGCGCGGAGATGTTCGAGGTGCTGATCGGCGATCCGACCGCGGAGTTCTGGTTCCCGTTGGACGACACGGCCCTTGGGGTCCGGAGCGATCACCTGTTCGTGAGCGGCGGGTCTTCGGTGTACGCGAATGGCGTCTGTGGCGTCGCGTCCAAGATCTTCGCCACCGAGCAGTACTCCAACAGCGGCGATGCCACCCTGACGTCAGCCAACCCCTCGAGTGGCGGTCGGAAATGCGTGAATTACCCGCGGCTGGTGACGGTGGACTATGGCGATGGTGACGTTCGGTCGTCGACCGTCTTCATGAACGTGCGCCAGATCGCGAACACCACGTACCAGATTCCGATCGGAACAACCGTCAAGCGCAGCATGGCCATCCAGGAGTCACGATGCGAGAAGCTCGTGTGGCAGACGGCAAATCTGCTCGACGGGACGCCGACCCAGGGCGCGGACAGCGTGAACGTCACTCGGATCGCCGCCGATAGCTGGCGCGTTGAGACGCAGGCACATCCGGCCAACAAGGCCTACTGTCTTGCGGACGGCCAGACGTACCACATCGCCGTGCGATTAACGGTCGTTTCGAGCAGGCCGTTGCCGTAACCACACACGTACGCCGTTCCGACATCGAGCGCAGTGACCCGCAGGCGACGGCAGACGATGGAACGTTCAAAGAGCGATGGTACCGCGATGGTGCCATCGCTCTTTGCCTGATCGTTAGGTGCTCCGCGAAAAGCCCGGCCTCCGATCCGATCAACACAGGCACGCTGTGGCGAGACCGCGGAATCACCACTCATCGATGCGTGAGTTGGCCAGTTCGATTCGCGACCCGCCGGCGCCCACTTCTGCCGGAGGTTCCCCTTATGGTGCCGCGTCACGCAGTAATGACAGGTCTCAGTTTCCTGGCCATCCTCAGCGCCTGCGCCGGTCCAGACGCGGCGCCCTTGCCGCTGGCGCCAAGCGCGCTCCTGGCGAAACCCGCGCCCGGGGCGGCCGACCCGGCCGCAGCATTCTGGTTCCCATTGGACGACGCCGCGCTCGGCGTCCGGAGCGATCACCTGTTCGTGAGCGGCGGCTCTTCGGTGTACGCGAACGGCGTCTGTGGTGTCACGTCCAAGATCTTCGCGACCGAGCAGTACTCCAACAGCGGCGATGCCACCCTGACGTCGGCCAGCCCCTCGAGTGGCGGCCGAAAGTGCGCCCAATACCCGCGGCTGGTGACGGTGGACTACGGCGATGGCGACGTCCGGTCGTCGACGGTGTTCATGAACGTGCGCCAGATCGCAAACACCACGTACCAGATTCCGATCGGGACGACCGTCAAGCGAAGCATGGCTATCCAGGAGTCACGATGCGAGAAGCTCGTGTGGCAGACGGCAAATCTGCTCGACGGGACGCCGACCCAGGGCGCCGATAGCGTGAACGTCACGCGCACGGCGGCCAACAGCTGGCTCGTGGAAACACAGCCGTGGCCCGACAACGAGGCCTACTGCGTTGCCGATGGCCAGACGTACCACATCGCGGCGCGGTTCACGGTCATCTCCTCGATGCCGTTGCCGTAATCGTGCGCACGGGCGGGAAAGCCCATCGAGCGCTACGCCAGAAGGCGATCCTGGCGCTCAAGCACCGTGCAGGCAGGTAACGCCGGCCGAAAGGAACGGGCTGGCGACGCGACCACCTCATTTCGGGAGCCATCATGCATCGCGTTCGAAGATTCTGTCTCACATCAGCCGTACTCGTTTCAGCGGTGGTCGGCACCGGTTGCGCCGAGCGGATAACGAGCCCCGCAGCGTTGGACCGACCCACCGGCGACTTCGTGCCGGCCGTGGGCTCCGTTGGGCAGATCTCCGCGGGCGGGTACCACAACTGCGCGATCAAGACGGACGGCACAGTTGTCTGTTGGGGTCGGAATTTCGGCGGCCAGTCCACGCCCCCGGCCGGGCTCGTCGCCGTCCAGCTGAGCTCTGGCCAAAACCACAGCTGTGCGGTGAAGGCGGACGGCACGGTGGTCTGCTGGGGTGACAACCTCGCAGGCCAGCGCGACATCCCGCCGGGGCTCCTCGCGAGTCAGGTTGACGCTGGCGGCAACCACACATGCGCGGTCCGGCTGGATGCGACCGTCGTCTGCTGGGGAGCCACGTATGCCCCGGACGACAAAGGCCAGACTGTCGTTCCTGTCGGGCTGACGGGCGTGTTAGAAGTAATCGCCGGTGGGGAGTACTCCTGTGCGCGGAAGACGGATGGGACGGTGGTCTGCTGGGGAACCAATCAAAACGGCCGGCTCGATGTGCCGGGGGGCCTGCTCGCCACGCAATTGAGCGCCGGCACCCTGCACACTTGCGCTCTCCGAAGCGACGGGGCGCCGGCCTGCTGGGGGTATTTTCGACTGGCGGCCCTCCCGCTAGGGATCGTCGCCAGCCAGATCAGTGCTGGTGGAGCGCATACCTGCGCGCTCAATACGGATTTGACGGTGAGGTGCTGGGGTTTTGATGGCAACCTCTTGCCGGAAGCACAGGCTGACTTCGGCCAGACGATTGTTCCGCTTGGCCTAGGTCCAGTCGCGCAGGTGAGCAGCGGTGGCTTCCACACCTGTGCGCTCAAATTCGACGGCACAGTGGTTTGCTGGGGGTTCAACGACACTAACCAGACTGACGTTCCTCCCGGCCTGAACCTCATCACCACGCAGCCGCAGGTGATCACCTTCACGTCGATGCCTCCCAGCGCCGCGTTCGTGGGTGGTACGTATGAAGTCGCGGCCACCGGGGGCGGTTCGGGAAATCCCGTCACGTTCGGCTCGCTGAGCTCAACGATCTGCGGTGTCACCGGCAGCATCGTGGAGTTTCTCGCGGCCGGCACTTGCACGATCGCGGCGGATCAGTCGGGAAGTGCGAACTACTATGCGGCTCCGCAACAGACGCAGAGCATGCTCGTCGTGGAGGTTAACGTTGCGCCGGTCGTCACCGCGGTCATACTGCCAGCCGGACCGGTTCCGGTGGGTGCCGCGATCGGCATAAGCGCACCCTTCACGGATGGCAACGCCCTCGACTCGCACAGCGCAACCGTATTCTGGGATGATGGCGCCACGACAGTTGCATCCATCGTCGAAGCCTCTGGTTCCGGAACGGTTTCGGCCAACCATACTTTTGTCGAGGCAGGAGTCTACACTGTGGGCGTCTCTGTCAGCGACGGCAGCCTGACCGGGACGCGCTCCAGCGTGCTCGACATGCCTGCCTATGCGGTGGTTTATGACCCCGATGCCGGCTTCGTAACTGGCGGTGGTTGGATCACGTCGCCCGAAGGCGCTTACGTCGCCAATCCGGGCCTAACGGGCAAGGCCAGCTTCGGCTTCGTCTCGAGGTACAAGAAGGGCGCCACGGTCCCGTCGGGGAATACCGAGTTCCAGTTCCACACCGCGAGCCTAAACTTCAGCAGTTCTGACTACCAGTGGCTGGTAGTCGCGGGAGCCAGAGCTCAGTTCAAGGGGACTGGTGTCGTCAATGGCGCCGGCATCTATGGATTCCTGCTCTCCGCTGTGGATGGACAAGTGCCCGGTGGCGGTGGAGTCGACCGGTTCCGGATCAAGATCTGGGACCTCGCCACCGGCGCTGTGGTCTACGACAACCAGATGGGCAGTGCGGACGACGCGGAAGCCGGCTCGTCGCTCGGTGGTGGGAGCATTGTCATTCATCAATAGCGTGTGAACTGCCTCGAGCCCCATTGCTTCCGGGGCTTGAATGTCACAGAAGGGCCTCCGAACCGGAGGTCCTTTCTGTTGGCACGGGGCGGGGCACGCCATCTCGGTCGCTCGGGTTCCGCGATCAACGTGCCGTGCTCCTCCCCGAGATCACGAACATCCTGCCCGAGCGAAATCCCTTCACGTTGCTCCAGGTGGATGTCAGCAGAAAGTCGATCACACCGTCGCCATCAACGTCGCCAACGCCGGTCGCGTCGAATCCAAAGGTCTCTCCCGGAATGCGGCCGGTGATGGCGCGCATGAGCGATCCGTCCTTCCCCGAGTACAGGTAGACCTTCCCTCCTGAGGGCGCCGAACCGGCGAACTGCCATGCGCCGACGAGTATATCGGCGTGGCCGTCGCGATCCACGTCGCCGACGTCGGCACTGCCGATCCCGAAACCATCACCGGGCCGCTCGCCAGTGAGGGCGTAGAGTCTCCGTCCATCGCTCCCCGAGTGGATGTACACGCGGCCCGTCGACGGACCGCTGGCGCTGTTCGCGAAGTCGCTGGCATAGACGTCCGGAACCTTGTCGCCGTTCACGTCGCCAACGATCGACGTGAACATCGCGCCTAACGCTGCACCCGAGGAATCAGAGTCGATGGTCCAGTGCGCGCTCGTCGACATCGCCGCAAACGTGTAAACACGACCCGTGTTCCTGACGCCTGCGCCCGGCGCGCCCACGAGAATTGGCGTGCGGCGTCCGCCCTTCTGCCCGGCCACGATGCTCCCGAACGCGTCGCCGGACTGCTCGCCGTCCAGGGTCAGCAGCAACGCGCCATCCCTGCCGGAGAAGACGTAGGCGCGGCCGGCACCCTGGCCGTTGGCGTTGGACGACGGAGCGCCGACGATGACATCCTCGCGACCATCGCTGTCCTGATCGCCCGCCCCCGATGCGCTTCGGCCGAATCCTTCATTCCGGTCCTTTCCGCTCAGCGTCAACAGCGTGTGGCCATCACGTCCCGAGTACACGTAGGCCTTGCCCGAGCCGGGCGCGCCGGCGATCACATCGCCGGTTCCGTCCCCGTCCACGTCACCCGCGCCTTCCAAGCCGATGCCGAGGCTCTCGTTAGGTGCGCCGACCTGCGCCCAGAGAAGCCGGCCGGAGCGGCCTGAATAGACGTAGACCTTCCCCGGGCCGACGGGCTGCCCATTCGCGCCAAATGTCGGGGCCGAGGTCACGATGTCCGTGACCCGATCGCCGTCCACGTCGCCGATACCGCGTGCGATCCAGCTGAACTGGTCGCCTTTGGTCTCCGCGGTCCACTCGTGGATGACTCGGACGGGCTCCACGAACGGCCGGGCGAAGTCGCCGGGCTGGAACATCACCGATTCGAATCGCGGATCCAGCCTCAGCTTCTCGAAGCCGTTGCTCGTTCGCGCGAGATCCATGTCGAACGCACCGCTCTGCTTGAGAATCCGCAACGAGTCCAGCGCCTCATCGTCTTGCCCGCGGCTCGCCTGGATGGCCGCGATCGAGAATACAGCCTGCCGTCGCGCCGGTCTCGGCTGCTTCACCGCCGCGTACGTCGCGATCGCCTTGTCCAGATCGCCCTTCTGCCGGTACGCGTTGCCTAACACGAGTCGACCCGTAACGGCCGTCGGATTCCGGCGAAAGAAATCCTCGAGTGTGACGACGGCACTGTCGACAAGTCCGGCGCTCAATGCTGCCTGGGCGCGTGTCACTTCGGCCGGGGCACCGCCCGGGGGCACCTGCGCAAGGGCCACCTCGTTGACTGAAAGCAGCATCAGGAGCACCAGCATGGCGCCAGGAGTATTGGATGCTCGCTGCAGCATGATGAACGCTCCGGATCGTGTGAGAGGGTGACACCCACATGATGAGCGGGTCCGCGCCGCCGAGCCACCGCACGGTTGGTCGGCTATCGCGGTCGAGCCCTCGATCCCATCGCTTTGTCACGCGCGACGCCGAGTCGGGGATTTCTCCCGGCCTCCTGCGCGGCAATCCCCGACGGCCCACCGCAAGGTCGTCGCTAACGTGCGACGAAGATTGTCACTCGCCGGGAGGGCGCTGCCGTGGGAACGATCCGCTCCGACTTCCGCATGGCTCGCCGCGCGCTCGCCTCGCAACGCGGTGTCACCGCGGTCGCCATCGCGACGCTCGCCCTCACCATCGGCCTGAACACGGCGGTGTTCAGCATCGTCAACGCCGTCGTCCTCCGTCCGCTCCCGTTTGCCCAGCCCGATCGCCTGGTCGCGTTCTGCGAGGCCGATCGGGGCGAACAAAGCGACTGGTGCGGGGCGTCTGTGCCTGACGTCTACGAGCTGGCCGAACGGGTCCCCGGCATCGCGGTCGCCGGCGCGGCGCGCTCATGGCCCTTCGTGATGAAAACGCCCGAGGGCGTCGATGGCATCCGCGGCGGCCTCGTTACGCCTGAGGCGTTCGCGGCCCTTCGCGTCGTGCCGATGATGGGCCGATTCATTGAACGCGAGGACATGGGTGACAACTGGCGTCGGGTCGTGGTCCTCTCCAACGATTTCTGGCGCGCACGCTATGGTTCGCGCACGGACGTTCTCGGCCAGCAAGTCGTGCTCGACGATGAGCCGCACACCATCGTCGGTGTCCTCCCGCCCGACGTTCGCGTGCCGCACCTCGAAGACGTGCAGATGTGGCGCCCGATCCACTTTGACCCGCACGCCGAAGACCGGCGTGATTGGCGCGGCTTTCTCGCCTTTGCGCGCCTGCGCGACGGGGTCAACCCGGACGCAGTTCGCCGCGACGTCGCCAACGTCGGCGCCGACATTCAGCGGGCACACTTCAGCGACCGTGAAGGCTGGTCGATCGGCATGCGGAGCTGGCAGGACGTCATCGTCGGCCCGGTCCGCACGACGATGTACCTGTTCGTGGGCGCGGTCGGCTTCGTCCTCCTCATCGGCTGCGCCAACGTGGCCAACCTGCTCCTGGCGCAGGCCGTCGTCAGGCGGCGAGAGCTGGCGGTGCGGGCTGCCCTGGGAGCGTCTCGATTCCACCTTGCCCGTGGACTGCTCGTCGAGAGCCTCCTGCTCGCTGTCGCCGGTGGAGCAGCCGGCCTGTTCCTCGGCTGGTGGGCGTCGCGACTCGTCGTCACGATGGCGCCGCAGGGAATCCCCCGCATCGATAAGGTGGGGCTCGACCCCGCGGTCTTTGCCTACATCGCGGGGATCTCGCTGCTGGCCACACTTCTCGTGGGCATGGCGCCGGCCATCCGAGCGACGCGCTTCGACCTGCAGCGCGCCCTCGCCGAAGGGGGGCGAACCGGGACCGCGCATCACACGGCCCGGCTCGCGCCCGCGCTCATCATCACCCAGATCGCACTGGCAGTGGTGCTGGTCACCGGCGCGGGCCTGCTCACCCGGAGCTTCGTGACCCTGATGCGCTGGCAGCCTGGATTCGAGCAGGAGCACCTGCTGACCACGTGGGCACTGGCCTCCAGCGGCCAATTCGAGAATCGGCGGCAGGTGGCCGACTACTTCGCGCGCGCCGAGGAGGAGCTGCGGTCGATTCCAGGAGTCGTCGCGGTGGGCGCCGGCTCGGCCGGCCCGCTTTTCGGAGGTGACGGCGAGGGGCACCTCACCATCGACGGGCGCGGTTCACCGGGCGATGGTGCTCGTCAGGCGGCGTACTGGTTCGACATCAGTCCGACCTACTTCGCCGCGTTAGGCGTACCGATAGTACGCGGCCGCGACATCGCCGCCACGGACGTGGTGGGCGCACCGACCGTCGCCGTTGTGAACGAAGCATTCGTCCGCCGCTACATCGGCGACGCGGACCCCGTCGGGCGCGTGGTGCGAATGGTCGAACACGAGACGGACTTCACTATCGTGGGTGTCGTCCGTGACGTTCCGCCCGTGAGTCCGGGCGAGCCAGCGCCACCGCAGATTTTCTGGTCCAACCGGCAGCTTCCTCGTCCGGCGACCTACTTCCTGGTCCGGACCAGCGGGGATCCGGTATCGACGGGCCGGGCGGTGCAGGAGCGACTGCGTTCCTTCGACCGGGACCTTCGCGTGACGGCCGTTCGCTCCATGCGCGATTGGCTCTCGACTCAGCTCGCGCGGCCACGCTTCAGTGCACTTCTGCTCGGCACGTTCGGTGTCCTGGCGCTACTGCTCTCGGCCATCGGGACCTACGGCCTGATTTCCTACACGGTGGCGCAACAGCGCAAGGAAATCGGTGTGCGGATGGCGCTCGGCGCGCAGGGACGAAGAATCGTGGCCGAAGTGCTCGTGCGTGGGCTGCGACTGGCCGGCATCGGAGTGGCGGTTGGCGTCGCGGGCTCCCTGGCGTTGACGCGCCTGCTCAGCAACCAACTTGCCGGAGTGACGGCGACCGACCCCCTGACCTTTGCGATGAGCGTCGGGCTGCTTCTCATTGCGGCGGCGCTGGCGTGCGTGGTTCCTGCGCGTCGGGCAAGTCGGGTGGATCCGATGGAGACGCTGCGTTCCGAGTAGGGCGCACTGAGTGCGACCACCGAGCACTAACAACTCAGCTTTGTTACGGTGGTGGAATGGGCGCTCCATGCACATCGCTGCTCACCTGGGCCGCCGTGATCTGTCCCTCCTTCCAAAACGCCCTCGGTGCCGGCGCCGGATGATTCCCGGTCTGCGCCATGGTCTCCGCGTCGAAAATCCGCCCGTTGATCATCACGTACCGGATCGACGTGCTGTTCCTGATATTCACCAGGGGATTCCGGTCGAGCACGAGCAGGTCGGCGAACTTGCCAGAGGCGATCGACCCAATATCGCCATCCAATCCGAGGTACTGCGCGCCGTTTACGGTGGCCGCCTTCAACGCTTCGTGATTGCTCATCCCGCCCTGCTGGAGCATCCACAGTTCCCAGTGCGCGCCCTGTCCGTGGAGCTGCCCGTGCGCGCCTGACTGCACCTTGCCACCCTTGTCTGCGTATGCCTTCACGGCCCTCGAGACGTCGAGATATTGATAGTCCTCGTCGGCCGCCATTGCGCGTCGACGCGCTCGTGAATCGAGCACCGCGTCGGGCGTGAAGCGACGCAGGCGCTCGTTTTTCCAGACCTCGTCGTGCTGGTACCACCAGAACTCGCCGTTGAGACCGCCGTAATTCACGATCAGCGTCGGCGTGTACCCACTCTTGCTCGACGCCATCAGCGTGAGCGCATCGTCATACAACGGCGCCACCGGAACGTTGTGTTCAATCCCGGTGTGTCCGTCCAGCACCATGGTCATGTTGTTGGCGTAGTTGCTGCCGCCTTCCGGCACCACCATCATCTGCAGTTCGCGCGCGGCCTCGATGATCTGCTGGCGGGCGTCACGACGCGGCTGGTTGTAGCTCTTCACGCTGAATGCGCCTACTGCTTTCATGCGGCGCAGGTGGCTCAACGCGTCCTCGTATGACGTAGTTATCGCTTTGGCCCCGCCTTCCGCGCCATACAGAATGGTTCCGGTCGAGAAGAGTCGTGGCCCGAGAATCTCGCCGTCCTTGATCATCTCCGACGTGCTGAAAACCATCTCTGTGTTGTTCGACGGGTCGTGCATGGTAGTGACGCCGAACGCCAGGTTGGCCAGGAACGCCCAATTCGTCTTCGGGGCGATGCCGTTCGACCCGGTGCCGATGTGCGCATGCGCGTCGACGAATCCGGGTATGATGAACTTCCCGCGCGCGTCGATGCGGCGCGCGTCGGCGGGAATGGTCACGCGGCCCGACGGTCCCACCGCAACGATGCGATTCCCATCCACAACCACCGTGGCATTCTGAATCACCTCGTTTCCATTCATCGTGATCACGGTGCCGCCGGTGAGCGCCAACTTGCCACTCGGCTTGGCGAAGCCGCGTTTCAGGCCGATTGGAGTGCCCGTTGCCTCGGGCTCACGACGGACAGTCGTCGTATCCGCGGTCTCGAACGCGAACGTGGCCGAGAGATCACGCTGGAAGAGGTCCGGGCCCAGCGCCCAGTACACTCGCTTCGAGTCCGGCGCCCAATGCAGATACAGCCCGGCGTCACGCGAGATCCGGCGGACGGGATAGTCGGAAGTCGACGGGCCGATGTCGACGCCGGCGCCCGTCAGTGGCAACGGCGCGACGTAGGCATTGAAGCGCTCCACCCACGCCACGTATTTCTCGTCAGGCGAAGGCACGAATTGCGTGGCATTCTCCGCCGTGAGGTGCACCCGGCGATCGCCACCGGTGAGGTTCACGGAGATCAGCGCGGCGCGCGCATTCTGTCCGGACGCGAGGAAGAGGCGCGTGCCGTCGCGATTGAATCGCGGATCTGCGCCTTCCTCCGTGACCAGTCGCGCATCACCGCCGGCGGCGGGCACCACGTACACACCCGTGTTCCGGTTGTAGAGATTTCCGCGCAAGCCGTCGCCGCCGATGCGGCGATACACGACCTGCCGGCCGTCAGTTGAAAACCGGGGTTCGATGTAATGGCCGGGGACGCGCGTCAGGACGCGCGAGCTGCTTCCGTCGGCGGCGACAATCCGGATGGCGCCCAGCGAATCATCGCTCCAGGTGGCGTAGACGATGGACGCACCATCCGGCGACCACGACGGGAACAACTCGGAGTGCGTCGCACTCGTCAGGCGTCTGGGGGTTCCCGATGAGAGCTCCTTCACCCAGAGATGCCCCACCGCGTTGTACAACACGCGACGCTGGTCGGGTGACACACTGGCCCAGCGCAACATCTTCACGTCGAACGAGTCGGGTGCTACCTGCTGCGGGAAGCGCACCGCGTCCGTGATCACCTGCGTCACGCGGGCGGTGAAGGGAATCGGCGTGGCGCGGCCGCCTTCGAGTTCGACGCTCCAGAACTTGCCCTGGGCCGAGATCACGATGCGCTGGCCGTCAGTCGTCCACGCGTAGCCGGGGTATGTGCCGTAGATCGCCCAGGCCTCCTGCTGATCGCGATCGAGCCCGTCCCACAGGATCCGCTCGCGGCCGCTCTCCATGTCGCTCAGCATCAGGACGCTCTTGCCGTCCACGCGCCTGATGAACGCGATGGTGCTGCCATCGGGCGAGACCTGCGGGCGCAACGAGCCGCCGGCGCCGCTCAGCCACGTGCGACGCTGACCCGTCTGTCGATCGAGCCGCTGGACGACATACACGACGCCGTACGGATCGCGATTGTACTGGAATCCGCCGCCGGGTGAGACGTCTTCGCTGAAGAAGACGTATCGGCCATCGGGGGAGACCGTCGGCTCGGTGGCGTTCTGCTCCCAGTTGCGGCGGTCCGTGAGCTTCAGTCCATTGCCGCCCGCGGTGTGATAGAGCCACATCTCGCCGGCGCCAACCGAGCGCGTGTTACGAAAGTGCTTCCGTCCAACGATGTACTGGCCATCGGGAGTCCACGCCGGATTCGAGACCTCGCGTTCGCGTTCGCGCGTGACCTGGCGCAGGTCGCTGCCGTGGAGGTCCATGGTCCAGAGGTTCATCAAGCCGTCCCGGTCGGATGCGATCGCAATTCGCCGTCCATCCGGCGAGAACCTCGGCTGCATCTCCCAAGCGGGGCCACCGATTACGAGCGTGGCGGAGCCACCCGTAATCGGCATTGTATAGATGTCGCCCAGGAGGTCGAAGACGATCGAGCGGCCGTCAGGCGAGACGTCGAGCGACATGAACGTGCCGGTGGAAGTCTCGAACGTGAGGTCTTTCGCCGTGGCGCGGCGAGCGGACACGTCCCACTTCGCGGGAACCGTGGGCGTAGCCGACGGCGCCTGTTGCGCACCGAGCGATGTTGCGGCGAAGGTCAGGAGGGCGAGCGCGATGCGTTGCATGAGGAGACAGGAGACAGGAGACGGGAGTCAGACGGTTGGTCAACGAGCAGACCTTCAGGGAGGAGCCGTCGTCGGGCCCCGGAAGCTGTGCCTGCCCGGTTTCGAGAACAAGTCGAACGGTGTCAGGGCGTGCGGGAACTGGGCCGGGGCGATAAGGTCAGCCACTTTGCGCTTTGAGCTTTGCGCTCAGCGCTGTGCCCTAACTCACCGGCGGCGTCTTGTCCTCAGGTGGCGCGAAGTTGGAAAGGAACAGGCGCTCCTGCGCCGTCAGCGCGGACATGCCATGCGCGCTGATCTTGTCCAGGATCCGGTTGACTTCTTCGCGGTTTACTTCGTGGACCTTGCCCAGGTCGACCTCGGGACGCTTGGTGAACTTCAACTCACGGACGGGCGGGGAAGTGGTGGCCCGCTTCCGGAACTCCAGTCGTTTGCGATCGAGCCATTTGAGGTAGACGAAGGCACCCGCATAACCGCCCAGATGCGCAAAATGCGCTACGTTGCCTCCCCCACCCCCCAGTCCGCTCCACAGTGAGAGCACGGTGGTGATGATCACCAGCATCCGCGCCGGAACGGGGATGATCCCCCAGATGTGGATTGGCGCGTCGGGCCAGAACCAGGCAAAGGCGAGCATGACACCGAAGACTGCCGCGGACGCGCCAAGCACCGCCGCCGAAGGCCCCATGATGAGCGACAGCAACGCGCCCGAGATGCCGCTGATGAGGTAGAGGGTGAGGAAGTTGCGCGAGCCGAGTCTCTCTTCGACCCGCGGCCCGAAGAAGAACAGCGCGAGCATGTTGAAGGCGAGGTGCATGACGCCCGCGTGCAGGAACATGTAGGTGACGATCGTCCACGGGCGCACCAGGATAAGGCGCGGCACGAAGATCATCGCCGCCGTCACCCACCCCACGGTGGTCTGGAGGAAGAAGACGCCGATGTTGGCGAAGAGCAGGATGCGGACGAAGGGAGTCAATGCAGGCAGAGGGCAGAGGGCAGTGGGCAGCGGGCAGCGGGCAGCGGGCAGAGGGCTGAGGGCTGAGGGCTGAGGGAAGATGGCAGGTTGGAGACGGGAGATGGGAGGGGAGTCTGGTCCGGTGAGCGGACTGGCCAAAGCACGCATCGAGGGGCATCCTCAACCCTCTCAGCGCAAAGCGCAAAGCGCCGCCAAGTCAGGACTTCAGCCTTCACGCCTCAATGCCGAGTCACGAGTCACGAGTCACCAGTCACCAGTCACGACCTATGCGTCTCTCCATCATCCGCCTCGCGGCAACACTAACGGTCATTGCGATCGGACAGGTTTCAGCGCAACAGCCAACAGGCGCCGCGCCCCCACCTGGCACGCAAACGCCCACTCAGGGTGCAGGTCGCGGGGGACCCGTTCGACCCCGACCGTACGCCCAGGTTGTCACGGAGCGGGCCGTCTCGGACGAAGGCGGGATCACGGTGCACAAAGTCGAGGACCGGTTCCTCTTCGAGGTTCCCGACTCGCTCGTTGGACGAGATTTCCTGCTGGTAAGCCGCATCGCCGGCGTTCCCGCCAACATCGGCGGCTTCATTTCCGCCGGCAGCTCTGTCGGTGAGCGGCTCGTGCGATGGGAACGGAGTGGGGATCGCGTTTCACTCCGCAGCATCAGCGTCGGCGCAGTGGCCGACGATTCCCTGCCGATCGCGCTCTCCGTGGCGAGCAACAATGTCGGCGCGATACTGACGACGTTTCCCGTCCAGGCATACGGTCGCGCCGGCGCGCTCGACAGCGCCACGTACGTCATCGATGTCACGGAATTCTTTGGCGGCGACACGCCCACGTTGAGTGGGCTGAGCGCAGCCCAGCGCCGGACGTATCAGGTGCGTCGCCTGGATCCCGCCCGAAGCTTCGTCACGGCGGTGCGTTCCTTCCCGCTCAACGTCGAGGTGCGGCACACGCAGACGTTCGATGCCGCCGAGCCGCCGGGTGATCAGCGGAGCGGCGCGCTGTCGCTGGAGATGCGGCAGTCACTGGTGCAATTGCCCAGGGTTCCAATGCGCCCGCGGCTCGCCGACGCGCGCGCCGGGTTCTCCACCGTCGCTCGCGTGAACTACGGGCTCGACGTGCTGAAGGCGCAGTCCGAGACCTTCATCCGGCGCTGGCGACTGGAGCCAAAGGACCCCGCGGCGTACGCACGCGGTGAGCTGGTTGAACCCGTGAAGCCGATCGTGTACTACCTCGATCCGGCCACGCCGGCCAGATGGCGGCCCTACATGCGGCAGGGCATCGAAGACTGGCAGCGCGCGTTCGAGAAGTCGGGCTTCAAGAACGCCATCATCGCGAAGGATGCCCCCACTCCAGAGGAGGACCCGGAGTGGGATCCGGAGGACATCCGCTACTCCGTCGTGCGCTGGGCGGCGAGCCTGGTTCGCAACGCGGTCGGCCCCAGCACGTCGGACCCGCGCAGCGGTGAGATCATCGAGAGCGACATCACCTGGTATCACAACCACATGCGGTCGTACCGCAACCGGCTTCTCATCGAGACCGGGGCGTCCAACCCGGCCGCGCGCACGCTCGACACGCCCGAGGAGTTGATGGGCGAGACGATGCGCAAGGTAGTCACTCATGAAGTGGGCCACGCGTTAGGCCTGCCGCACAACATGGTGGCATCGAACTCGTTTCCGACTGATTCGCTCCGCAAACCGTCGTTCACGCGTCGCTACGGCGTCTCGGCGACGATCATGGATTACGCGCGGCAGAACTATGTCGCGCAGCCCGGCGATGGCCTGGAACCGAGAGATTACATCCGGCGTCTTGGTCCGTTCGACGACTTCATCATCCAATGGGGTTACCGCGTTCTACCGAACGCGGTAACACCCGAAGCCGAGCGGGCGACGCTGAACAAGTGGCTCACCGAGCAATCGGGGCCAATGCCGTACCGGTACGTCACGCAGAACTACTCGGGTGTCGATCCGCGCGCGCAGACCGAGGATCTTGGCGACGATCCCATCAAGTCCAGCACGTACGCGGTCGCCAACCTGAAGCGCGTGGTGCCCAATCTCGTCACGTGGACCACGAAGAGCGGGGAGAACTTCGAGGAGTTGACGGAGCTGTACGGCGAGACCGTTGGCATGTGGGGACAATACATGGGCCACGTGACGACGCTGATCGGCGGGGTGTACGTCGACAACAAGACGGCCGAACAGTCCGGGGCGGTATATCGACCCGTGCCCAAGGCGCAGCAGAAGGCGGCGCTCGAGTTCCTCACGGAAAACGTGCTGAAGTCGCCGGACTGGCTGGCCCCGGCGTCGATCACCAGCCGGCTGGGGCCGGGCGTTGGTGGCACCTCACTCGCCAATCGTCAGGCAACCGTGGTCACGGCGCTGCTGAATGCGGGACGGCTCGGCCGGCTCGCCGACG
>Ga0209108_10000540_pt1 | contig 20997 bp, 21 predicted proteins | sample Rifsed10ft1_FD_184003 | JGI IMG/M metagenome (GOLD analysis project Ga0209108, IMG submission 184003) | Soil microbial communities from Rifle, Colorado, USA - sediment 10ft 1 (version 2) | ecosystem: Environmental > Terrestrial > Deep subsurface > Rock core/Sediment | place: Rifle, Colorado...
AGACCGCCAGCCGAGGAGGACAATAACGTATACCGAGCTGCGGAGTTAACGTACGGCCAGCCGAAACGGGTGTGGAGGGAACCGTGGTGTGACCGGATGGACGGTGCTGGAGAACGATTAGTGCTTGATGACGATATCGCGTGCGACTTTGCCGCTCGGGCCGAAGGGCTTTAGAGGTTTGCCATTGAGTTCGGCTTTGACCCCCCCAGCGTTGCCGAGCGTCAGAATAAACTGGTCCTGGCCTTTCCATGTGGCCTTTTCTCCAGGCCGGAGCAAGGCCTCTTGAGGACTGCCACCATCGATTTGAACGACGACCCAACTCAGCTCTGTTGCCTCAAGATCGAGCGCTAACTGTCCCTCCGTTGCTCCAGACCCTTCGAGTGAAATCCCTCCCAGTGGCCCGTCGCTCCCGAGCGACGAAGGTGCCGGAGCGGTCAGTTCCGGCACAACCGAAGCTGTGGATCCTGGGCCGGTCACTGGCCCAGCATTATTGTCTTCGCCCGCCTTGGCTGGCACGGCAGCAGGCTCGCTGGGTTTGGTCTTGGGGGCAGACGGAGCTGGCGGGACCGACTCAGCCTGCTGGCTTGGTGGCGTGTCCTGAGATTCCTGAGTCATTGGAGCGGCCCGCTTGGATCCGGAAGCTGGAATGTCTGAGCTCGAACGACGAACCAGGAGCGACGACTGTTCCCGGCTTAAGAGAAAGATGAGCGTGAGAATCGCGATGCCAATCGCGATCGCAACGGCCTTTCGATTAGCTTGACGCTTCCGCTCTTCTTCCGCCTGCCTGACTTTCAAACGTTCCCGCTCGACTTGCTTGTCGTAATAGGCACCGGCCGATTGAGTGAATCGGTGGATCGCATCGTCTTCATCGAGTCCGAGAGACCTGGCATAGGACCGGACAAAGCCTCGCGCAAACACTTGATCGGGCAACTTGGCAAAGTTCCCATCTTCCAACGCCTTCACAAAGTCAGATCGAATTCGCGTCTTGGATGCAACCTCGTCGATGGTGAGCCCCTTGGTCTCTCGCACCTGCCTGAAAAATTCGCCCATCGATTCCATAAGTGTCTCTCTACGGCTTGAGCCGTGTCAGCAGTTCTTTCGCGGCTGCGGCATACTCGCCGCCCTTGTCGAGCGTCGTGACCTTGGTCAACGTTTCCCGTGAACGTCGTTCGAACCCCATCTTGTAATACACCCGGCCCAGCTCCAAGTGTAATAGAGCCGGAGGAACATTGGGCGGATTGACCACTAAGGCATCCTCAAACGCTTCCATTGCACCCTGGTAATCACTCTCGTGAACCAGCGCCTGGCCAAGATGGAATCGGGCCAGGTCCGGCGTGGCATACAAGGGATTGGTCAGCGCCTGACGGAATGCGGCAATCGCCTCCGTCGACCGCCCCTGTTTCTCCAAAACCTGGCCCAGATAGGTGTACGCTTCCGAGTAATTCTCATCAATCTTCGTCGCGGCCATCAATTCTACCTCGGCTTGAAGAAATTTACCCTGCTGCGCCAGAATATGGCCGAGCCCGTAACGTGCTTCCTTGTTCTTGGGATTTTGCTGCACCGCCTTCTGGAACGACACAAAGGCCTTCTGCTGATCGTGATCCAGGCTCGCGACCCCTTCTTGGTAATACCCTTTTGACTTCTGCAATGACTCATCCGATGTTGCACAGCCAGGCAACCATCCGATCAGCAGGGTCACCCCAAGCAACGGGGGGACAAATTGTCGAGCAACCGAACCAGCAAAGAGAATCGACATCACGAAATGTCCTCAAAATGGGTCAATCGCTTAAAGGCTCGAAACCGCTCCTGAATCTCTTTGTAGTCCAGGATTTGCAAACGGTCAAGACTAAAGGCTTCTACAGTAAATGACGCCATGACGCTCCCGAAGATGATCGCCTGTTTGAAGGCCTCGACCGAACGATTGCCGGTGGCCGTGAGATAGCCCAGGAAGCCGCCTGCGAAGGTATCCCCTGCGCCGGTGGGATCGCGCACGTCTTCAAGCGGAAAGGCCGGAGCCCCGAACACCTGCTTCTCGTTGAACATCAAGACCCCATACTCCCCACGCTTGATGATGAGGTGCTTGGGCCCCCGCGCGAGTACCTTTTGTGCGACCTTCACCAGATTCGTATCTTCGCCGAGTGCCCGAGCCTCCCCATCGTTAATGATCAGAATATCGACCTGCTCCAAAACCCGCCACAACGCATCCCGCTTGCCGTTGATCCAAAAGTTCATCGTATCGCATGCGACCAACGGCGGACGCGGAAGCTTCTGCAGCACATCCAACTGGAGCTCCGGATCGATATTGCCAAGAAACAACAGATCGGGGGACCGGTAGGCCTCGGGAATCTTTGGCCGAAAGGTTTCGAATACATTGAGTTTCGTATCGAGAGTGTGCGCTTCGTTCAATTGATGCGTGTACTCCCCTTTCCATCGAAACGTTGCCCCGGGCCTCCGCTCCAACCCCGTCAGGTCGATGCCACGGCTCTTGAGGAAGGCCAGGTGTTGTGCAGGGAAATCTTCCCCCACTACTGCGATAAGATCGACGTTGGTAAAGTAGCTGGCCGCAGTCGAAAAATACGTGGCCGAACCTCCCAGAACCTCGCTAACCTCCCCGAAGGGTGTTTTCACCGTATCTAACGCGACCGATCCGACTACGAGCAGCTTCCCCATGGTTTACCGAATTCCTTTCTTCCCAGGAACAACCCGATCGATCAACAAGGCCAGCTTCCGTCGGAGCGAGGCGGGCATCCGATCCGGCGCCGTGATAATAGCATCCTGCAATGCGCGCTGACAGCTGCAGGCCTTGACGTTGGCCACCGCACGCATCGCCGTCCGCAATAGTCGTTTGGCCAGCGTAATATTCTGACGGAGCGTGGTCAAGATCGCCTCGACGGTGACAGCCTCTTCTGTCTCATGCCAACAGTCGTAATCGGTTGCCAAGGCCACCGAGGCGTAACAGAGTTCCGCCTCGCGTGCGAGCTTGGCCTCAGGGAGATTCGTCATCCCAATCACACTCGCACCCCACTGACGATACAAGCGGGACTCCCCTTTGGTTGAAAACTGAGGCCCCTCGATGCAGAGATAGACGCCGCCCTGATGTACAGTAGCGCCGACCGTATGGGCCGCGTCCAACAATACCGCACCGAGCGCGGCACAGACCGGCTCCCCAAATGCCACGTGCGCAACAATGCCTCCCTCGAAAAATGTCGAAACCCGCCGTTTAGTGAGGTCGATAAACTGATCCGGCAACACGACGTCGCCAGGCTTGATCGACTCTTTCATACTCCCGACCGCACTCACAGAAATCACCCGGCTCACCCCGAGCGACTTGAGCGCATAGATATTCGCGCGATAGTTGATTTCGGAAGGATTGATCCGATGTCCACGTCCATGCCGCGAGAGAAAGGCGACACGAATCCCGTCCAATTCGCCGAGCACTATCTTATCGGAGGCAGCCCCGAAGGGGGTTTTGACCGAGCGTTCCGTGACCTTTCGAAGCCCCTCGACATTGTACAACCCGCTGCCGCCGATGATCCCGATGTCTGCGCGCGCGACAGTCCCCAGTCGTGTCATCCCTGGTCTCCAAGTGTAGCGAGAAATCGATCCACCTGTCCGATCACCAGCGCTGCCGTGTGCTGGACCGACTCCGACTCCTCGATCGTCAACCACTGAATCCCCGGTTCCTTTCGAAACCAAGTCATTTGTCGTTTGGAAAAATGTCTCGTGTCCCGTTTGAACCGCCGAACCATTTCAACGACGTCATACTCGCCGACCAAATGCTCTGCCACCTGTCGATACCCCAAGCCCTTCATGGCTGCACTGTCGCGCTGGCACCCCTGGGCGAGGAGCTGCTTCGTCTCTTCTATCAAACCGTGAGCCAGCTGCCAATCAATCCGCTCCTCGATACGCCGATACAGCGCGTCGCGGTCTCGGTTCAAACCGATGATCAAGGTTACGAAAGGCCGCTCGGCAAACCCATGCTCTTGCTGAAACTCCGACATCCGACGACCGGATAACTGGTACACCTCCAGCGCGCGGATCACTTTCGATTCGTCGCGTGGGTGCAACCGCGCTGCAGCCACAGGATCGACATCCACGAGCCTCGCGTAGAGGCGGTCATATCCTTGGTCCATCGCCTCCTGCCGCAAGGCCGCCCGCATAATCGGATCGGACTGTGGGGCGTCGCACAAGCCCTTGAGGAGAGTCCGCACATAGAGCCCTGTTCCACCCACGACCAAGGGAAGGCGGCGGTCTCGGTAGAGGCGTTCGATCTCATCGAGCGCCTTGCGCCGGTACAACCCTGCATTAAAAGATTCATCAGGATCGACGAGATCGATCAGTCGATGGGGAACACCCTGGCGCTCCTCTGGGGCCGGCTTATCCGTCCCGACATCCATGCCACGATAGACTTGCCGGGAATCAGCCGTGAGTACCTCGGTCTCGAAGGCCTTGGCAACCGCGATCGCGACGCGGCTCTTCCCCACAGCAGTCGGTCCAACCATCACGATGACAGGCTTGAACTGGACCTGCGTCTCGGAGAGACGACGCATCGCTCTCGCTGGAATGGCCATCATGACCATCCAACCCGGCCGAACAACTTGGCTAGCTCATCTGTCGAAAGACGAAACGCCGTGCGGCGCCCATGCGGGCAGGTCATGATCAGCCCTTCCTCCACCCAATCGTGAATCAACTGCTGAATCTCAGGAAGCGCCAAGGCCCGTCCGGCGCGCACCGCTCCATGGCAGGCCAGCGACGCCAAGACGGGCTGTACCCGCATTTCCAGAGACGATGCGCTGTCCCACTCAGTCAAATCGTCGAGCAGATCCTGTACCAAGACCACCGCATCTACCTTGCCAAGTCCGACCGGCACCCCACGAATCGCCACGGCCGTTGCGCCAAACGGTTCAATCAGGAGGCCGAGTTTCTCCAGATCATCTAGCCGCTTAAGCAACAGAGTGCTCTGCGCCGCCGACAGCTCGATCGGCTCAGGTATCAAGAGCGGCTGCGACGGGATATCCCGGCTTTGCCACCCTCGCCAGAGCCGTTGGAAGAGGACACGCTCGTGCGCCGTATGTTGATCGATCACTTGCAGCTCTTCGCCCACCTGCGCCACGAGATAGGTCCGGAGGATTTGTCCGAACGGCACGATGTCGGGCTTCTCTGCCCGCTGATACGTCGCGGCTGCCTCGTGGGCCAAGGCCAACTGACTCCCCTCGACAATGCCGGACAGAGGCACCGCATCACTCGCATTGATCTGGGAGTCCTGCCTGCGAGCTGAGATCAATGCTTCCGGATGAGAATCCCGGAACGATGCGGTCTGCCGCGTGGCCGTGGGAGCGAACTCCGGTACCGTCTGCGACAGCCCCGCCTGCGTGAGACCCAGCACAACCTTCCGCTCGGAACCACCGAGTGCGTGACGGACTGACTGACGCACCAACTGATGAAGGGCTTCTGTTTCTGCAAAACGGACTTCTTTCTTCGTGGGATGCACGTTGACATCGAGTCGGTCCGGTTCAATATCCAGAAAGAGCACGAACGTGGGGTGATGCCCTTTGGGCAGAAACGACCCATACCCATCCATGACCGCATGAAACACGGTCGCATTGCGGATGGGACGCCGGTTCACAAACAGTTCCTGCGGCGTTCTCGAGGACCGCGCATGGATAGGATCGACCATCACGCCGCGGATCGACAATCCCGCTGTCCGGCCTCGCACCTCAATAGTCCGATCGAGGAAGGCCGAGCGATATACCTGAAGTATTCGATCACGATCTGCTGTCACGGCGGGATAGTTGAGAATCTCCTGGCCGTTATGGGTCAGGCGAAAGTGCACCGATGGCCAGGCGAGGCCTGCGAGTTGCACGACATGACTGATATGGGAGAACTCGGTTGTGGTCGATTTAAGAAACTTCTTTCTGGCCGGCTGATTAAAAAATAGATTAGAGACGTCGATCCTGGTGCCAGGCACGGGAGGCGCGTCCACGATAGAGCTGCTTCCTCCTGCTACAAGGGTAAGTTGCGATCCCACCGTATCCTGCCTGGTCGCGGTCATCACCAGCACATGGGAGACGGACGCAATGCTCGGTAACGCCTCGCCGCGAAAACCCATCGTCGTCACCGAGGCGAGATCCCGATCGGACCGGAGTTTACTGGTGGCATGCCGCTCGAAGGCACGGGGAAGATCGGCACGGGTGATCCCTTCTCCATCATCCGTGACTCGAATGAGAGCCAGTCCACCACCTTTCACATCGATCGTGATATGCAGGCCCCCGGCATCGAGACTGTTTTCCAGTAATTCTTTGACAACGGCAGCAGGACGTTCGACGACCTCGCCGGCCGCGATGCGGCTGACTACGTCGTCTGGGAGGACATGGATCTTGGCGGAGCAACTGGAGACAAGCATGAAGTTAGACTCCAGGGAATACCGGGAACAAGGGAGTCACCACGAACAGGATGCTGAAAAAGTCCGCTAGCGGCGTTCTCGCTTCGCTCAGAAGCTCAACGTACCGAAGCGTACGCCGTCGCCTCTTCGCTCGCTGCGGCCTTGCTGGACAGCCTTTTTGAGCATCCTGCGCAGTGTTTTCCTCTAGTCCTAAGCCTGCAGGCGATTGAATTTCCACCGTGCCACAATAGTTTTTTTTCGCAGACTCCGAGCCGTCTCGATGGCCGTCCGCTCATCGAATTTCAGCCAGCTTATTCTTGGCCAGCTTCGCCTCGTCCGACGCGGGAAACTCTTCGATGACCCGCTTGAGATTCTTCTTCGATGTGGCGAGATCTCCGGTTTCTCCCGCCGCGAGCCCTGATTTGAAGAGCGCCGCCGGCACCTTCTCGTTTCCCGGATACTCCGTCGAGAGGTACTCGAACGATTGCATCGCGCGCACGTAATCTTTCTGCTGATAGGAAGACTCTCCCAACCAGTAGTAGGCATTCGGCGTCAGAGACGTGCCAGGAAAGTCTTTCACAAATCGCTGAAAGCCCGCCACGGCAAGATCGTATTTCCCGTTGAGATAGTCGTTGTATGCCAGATTGAACGCAGATGTCGGGGTAATTGTGGGAACGCCGGGCATCATCGTCGGCACATCGGCAGAGGAGGCCGGCTTCTGTGGTTTGGAGGGACGCGCGAGTTCTCCAGGGGTTGGATCCACCTTGGGCACAGCCGGAATACCCAACATCTCGTCGGATTTGGCCAACCGGCTCTCTAACTTTTGGATCCGTGCAGTCAGTTCATCGAACTTCGGATCGAACTTCGGCCTGGCGGATTCGCTATCTTTCAACCGCTCCAGCGACTCCAAGCGTCGTTGCAGTGCATCCAGCCGCTTTTGATCTTGATCTTGAGACTTCGACACTGTCGACAAGTGGTCACGCAGCCCCACAAAATCCGCGTGGTTGGCACATCCGGTGAGCAACAGCACCGCCCCGGCCATGAGAACGACCAACCCCTTTGAACCTGTTTTCTTGCGCATCACGGTTATCGCAACTCCTTCAACTGGGATAGTTTGTCGGACGCTTTTCCTGCCTCTGGACTCCGTGGATACAACGTCACCACCTGTTTGAAGGCCGAAGAAGCGCGCTTCTTATCTTTCATCGCTAGGTACGCATACCCTTTCTTCAAGATCGCCGCTGGCACTTTCTCGCTGTGGGGGAAGTCCAGTTCAACGCGGTCATACGAATCGATCGCCTGTCTATAATCTTTCTTGCCATAGTGCGATTCACCGAGCCAATAGCGCGCGTTTGGAGACAGATCCGAGTTCTCATAGTCACGCAAAAATGCGGCGAACCCCTGTCGGGCTCCATCTAAGTCCCCCTCACGAAACAGTGCCAATAGACGTTCGTACTCGACTTTATCGGAGCGCTCTCCTCTCCGGCTGACTTGCGGGCGCGGCGACTCCTCGGACTCGACTGCCGACGTCACCGCTTCAATCGATTGTCCCGCTTCAGCTTCCACAGGGAGCGAAACCGAAGGTGTTTCCTGGTCAACCTTTGGGGATTCAGATGAAGGCACCAACGCCGAACGATGGGCCGGCTTCGTGGTTGACTGACGTACCCCTCCCTTGTTTCCCCCTCGCACGTGCGCATCCTGCGCGACTTGGTCAACGGCCTTGGAGAGGGTATCCAGACGACGGTCCTGCTCATCAAAACGGGCAGCAACCTTCTGCGCGACAGATGCGACACTCTTATTGACCTCGCCTAAGTGACCGGTCACCGCCTTGTTCATCTCATTGATATGGGTCGTCGACGCTCTGCCCGCCTGCTCTTCTTGGCTCACCCGTTCGCTCAATCCTGTCAGCGAATCCCTGAATGCCGTCAAGGACTGACTGAATTGTGCAAATTTTGCCGACAACTGTTCGGCCCGAGCCTGGTTATCCTCCAGCGCCTTATGCTGCTCCTCCAGACGTGCGTCGAGACTCTTGGTAAGTCCGCTGTTCGTCCTCTGCACGACCTCGATGATCTCTTTTCGCACTACCTCCATCTGTCGGCTCACGTCGTCGAGGCGAGTGTTCACGTCTATGCGGAGTTGATCGCGATCCTGTTTATTTTTGACATCTTGAGCATTGAGGCTCTCGCGCACCTGGTTATAACGAGCTGTGTTATCCGCCTCCAGCTTGCCGGCCAACTGTTCAAGCCGCTTGGTTTGTAGCTCAAGTTGCGCAGAGCGCTGCTTGAGGTCTTCCTGCTTGCCTTGGAGTTCCTGAGCTTGGTGCAACGCCCGCTCCAGTTCGCCGCGCAACTGTGGCAACTCCTGCTCTCGAAGCACTGAAATCTCCTGACTCTGTCGCGCACGGGTCTGTGCCGACTCATCGCTCGACTGCTTGATGCGCTGCTGAAGATTCTTCTCCGTCTGTTTGAGATCCGCTTGTTGGGCAATGCAGCCGGTCGACAACAAGGCACTGATCACACAGATCGTCGTCCAGATTCCCTTTGTATCCGAATGGTTCCACATTGTTCCACCCATAGATGATAAAGGAATCCCCTGTTCTCTCGTCGCGGACAACAACGTCACAACGTCGCGACAAAGAGTACGTCGCCTACTTCCCGGTCTTCACCACAAGATGTGCTCGCCGATTCTGCTGGTAGCACGACTCCGCATGTTCATTGCAGGACGGCCGCTCTTTCCCATACGACACCACGGACAAACGCTGGGCACCGACACCGAGTTCGACCAGATAGTTCCGCGCGGCTTTTGCCCGTTTTTCACCGAGCACGAGGTTGTAGGCGGAGGTCCCACGCTCGTCACAGTGCCCCTCGACCTTGACTAGCGTGCTCGGATTGGACTTTATCCACTCGGCATTACGATTCAACGATTGACGCTCCTCCTCGGAAATCGTCCAGCTATCGTAAGCAAAAAACACATCTAGTAAGCCCGCTTCGGCACGAAACTCATCTTGTCTTCCAGCACTGCTGGAAGGATCCACCTTGGCCAGCATCGTGCCACTGCCCACACGCTCTTCTGACGGGTTTTTGTCGAGGCCCCGAAGCCCGCCGCCACCAGACTGAACGCCGGTGTCCGGGAAGCTGCCGACACCGGACCTGGAACCGTCCGAGCTCCCCCCCTTCGCCATCCCTTGAGCGGACTGGGAGTCGCCGCCAGATTGTACGGATTTTTTGGAGCAGCCAGGCATACTAATCAATGCCACGCCCATCACCAGAACCAAACCGCAGGTATAGAGTGTCTTGTTCATGCATCGTTCTCCTTTTCCTAGGTTAGTCATCTCGATCACTTGCCTTCATTCATCCAGTTCGGTCGAAATGGCATCCTCACGATGCCGGAGACCAGGAGGGCGCACTATTGTGCGTTCCCTCGAAGGTGAGCCGTTCTATGTCCTTACCATCAGCATCGATCATATAGATATGGCTCTTTCCATCGGCCGTTGAACTGAACACCAGATGCCGGCCATCCGGCGACCAAGAGGGTGAATCATCGACACCCGGTCCTGTCGTCAATTGCATTCGCTTCTGTCCGTCCGGCGAGATGACACAGAGCTTATACTCTTTTTGCGTCCGGCACACATAGGCGATCCAGTTCCCACGCGGCGACCACACCGGCGCCGCATTGTAATCGCCGTCAAACGTCAGACGGCGCACGTTCGACCCGTCTGAACCCATCAGGAACAGCTGCGGCCCGCCACCCCGATCTGACACAAACACTAGCTCTCTCCCGTTCGGAGACCAGGAGGGAGACAAGTCGCCGGATGGGTTTACTGTCAACCGTTGGAGGGCTTTCGTTCTTGTATCCAACCGATAGAGTTCGGAATTGCCTTCGTGACTGGAGGCAAACGCCAGAAAGTTTCCATCAGGGGATAGTGCCGGAGTGATGTTCAATCCCCCCAGGGAAATCAGGGTCCATCGCTTGCCCGTCGCCAACTCGATCATGTCGATGTCCTGCGTATTGCGATTGCGATAGGCGGTGAAGACGAGGAACCGGCGATCCGGAGACCATTGCGGCATGAGGTTCAGGAATCCATCGGCGGTAAGTTGGCGCGCATCGTGGCCATCATAATCCATCACGAACAACTCGCGGGCTTTCCCCTGTTCAGCCACATACGCGATCTTCGTCCGCGCGATGCCCGGCTCGCCCGTATAACGAAACACCAGTTCGTCGGCAAAGCGGTGCGCCATCAGCCGCACAACCGAGGGCGATCCCGCGTAACGCTTTCCCCCCACGACTTCATCGCTGCCGCTGTCATAGACGAAGCCTTCCATGTTCACGTCGGCGTCTTTCTCCGCCTCTTTCAGGCCCGCTTTCCCCCAGACCAACACTGAGACACCCTTCTCAGCCGCCTGTTTAAATACAGCCTTGGAACCAGTCCCCTTCCCATTGCCGATATCGGATGTTTTAATCCCAAGACTGGGCAAATCCACCAGATCAAAGACCAAGGAGCGTTTCACATCTTTTTTGAGGACTTCTTCGATCCGCCCCCCCAACCAGTCGGGGCCTCCCCCGTTTTGTATTCCCGCAACACCCAGGGAAATCTTTTGAAAGTCGGGACGGGTAGCTTCGAGGAACACATCTGCCGCCCCAGATTCAAGAATGCCGACAAGTCCCGCTATCAGCAGCACTCCCCCGAGCCAGACACTGATCAATTTCCCCTGTGTCATCCGACCGACTCTCCGACTCGAAATACCATTTCTACATCCTTATAGCTGTCTGTCATATCGGCAGGAAACACGGGCAGGATTCGTGGCCGCAGCACGGCGCGCTGGCCCGCCATATCAAAATAGGCATTTCCGGACGACTGTTGCACCACCACGTCTTTGATCGTCCCATCCCGTTGAAGCCGAAACTTGACGATCATCGTATAGGTTTGTCCCGCCATATCGACCGGAGGCGGCTCCCACTGGCTACTAATAATAGACTGCACGCGAGCCCAGTAGGGATTCGACCCAGCCGAACCGGAAATCTTCAAAGTCGTCTCGGGGGTCTTGACCGACTGAGTTTTCACTTCTTGCTGGGGCACCGGCGTGACTGACGCCTCGCTCGGTTTCACCTCTTTCGGGATATCCAGCTTGGCTACAGGCTGAAACTGTTTGATCTTTTTCAGCTCTTCTTCTAACTCACGATTCAGATCATCGCTGACCGTAGACCGCTGCAGAATCTTCGCAACCGGGTCTTGCGCCACATCCCTGACCCGTGGGATATCGAGTACCTTCGCCGCCTGTTGGGGCTGAGCCACCGATTTTGTGGCGGGGCTCAAATCTCCAAATTTCGGCGCATCCGGTGGAAGCTGAAGATCCCGCAGCATGTCCCTTCTTCTCTCGCCTATTGGAGGCGCGGCTGAAGGGGCTACGCTAGGGGCCACCGCCTTCACTGCTGGCGCCGGTGCCGGCTTCGAGTCTGAAACTTTTGCTGATTCGACCGGCTTCGCCGACTCGGCTGGTCTCACGGGTGTCGGCAGACTGACCAGCGACACTTCCACGGACGTCAACGGGCGTTCACCCTGTTGCGGAAGTCGAAGCCCGACCGCCACGAGCAAAACCACAACATGAAGGGCGAGCGACAGCACCAGCGTTCGCTTGAGTCGAGATGACAGCCTGGATTGATCGTCCTGGTCGAACCACGAACCTGACAGGGCCGACACCTGGGACGCCATAACAACCAGCCCCCTCGCGCACGTTGCGTCAATTTTTTCGCGACGGGAGACGCGGAATTTGTGGCGCTCCCACACGCTCGGGCCCGACCGGCTCCGTCACCATCCCGATCTTCTCGATGCCGGCTTTCTTGACACCGTCCATGACTTGCACCACGACCCCGTAGGGCACGTCGCGATCAGCCCTGAGATACAGTGACACATCGGGATGGTCCTGTTTCAAGAGCTTCAATTTCTGTTCCAGCTGAGCCACCCCGACCGGGTCTTTGTCGAGATACAGTCGTTGATCTTTTTCAATCGTGAGCACCGTGCGCATTTCCGGTTTGATCGTATTCGTGGCAGAAGTCGGCAGCTTAATGTCCATCCCTCGATACAGCATCGGTGCGGTGACCATGAAAATCACCAAGAGGACGAGGACCACATCGACGAGAGGGATAACGTTGATCTCTGCCAGAAACCGACGGTGACGGGACTCTAGGGTCATCCTTGAACTCCGACCGGAACTGATTTCGTCTTCGATGCAGCGGTCGAGAGGGATGACAGAAGCTCGATGGTGACCGAATCCAACCGGAACGCCGTGCTGCGAATCCGAGTGAGGAAGTAGTTATAGGCAATGACCGCGGGGATGGCGGTGAACAGACCGGCTGCGGTCGCGACTAGGGCCTCCGCAACGCCGGGAGCGACAGCAGAAATACTGGCAGTCCCTTGCGTGCCGATCTCACGAAATGCATCGATAATTCCCATCACAGTCCCGAGCAGTCCGACAAACGGAGTAATGTTTCCCGTCGTGGCCAGGAACGGGAGATAGGTCTCAAGCTGTGAGAGCTGGCGTTGCCCGAGATGGGACGCCGTGCGCTCGATGACATGTTGATCAACTGGGCCCGAGCCGACACCATCCCTCCCCTCAACTCGCCCAGACCCTACACGCTCCATCACCCCTTCGAATACGACCGCGCTGGGACTCCCTTCGATTCGTCGAACTTGTCGATACAGCTCGTCGAGATCTCGTGTCTTCACTAGGAGCGCCAGGAACCGCTTGTCCTCGCGGTCTGCCACTCGAAACGCTCGCCATTTGAAGAAAATAACGGCCCACGAGATGACCGAGAAGACGAACAGGAGCAAGAGCACAATTTTGGAAACCGAGCCGAGCGAACCCACCAGTCCGATGAAACCTGTTTGAAACATACGGAAAGGACCTTTCCAGGCTCTAGGAAGTACTCACAGTCTTACCTACACAGTCTAGCAAACACAGGGGAAAATGGCGGGGCCGACGGGATTTGAACCCGCGACCTCCAGATTGACAATCTGGCGTCCTAACCAGCTGAACGACGGCCCCTCGAAACTCTACTTATAGCGGAAGTTGTGGATGACAAGACTATATCTAGCGGTTGGTCCCGTCTAAAATTTCATTATTTCTGTTCAATGATCTGTCCTGCCCCCCCGTAAACCAGCTTTCGCGCTGGTAGGCGGAACAGGGATCGAACCTGTGACCTCTGCCTTGTAAAAGCAGCGCTCTCCCAATTGAGCTATCCGCCTGATTTTCTTAGCAACCTTTGCGGATGCTACCAACTCCCCTTGCCCTTGTCAATCGAATCTCGCACTCTTCTTGCATTTTTGGCCGCTGCGCACTCCGCCCATATGAATCGTGTCTCCTCGGTTATATTTTTCGCCCCCGACGCCGTTCCACCCGAGGGAAATACCGATCATGCACCCGCTTGAGGCGTCCCCGTTCAATGTGCGTGTAGATCTGCGTCGTCGCAATATTCGCATGGCCGAGCATCACCTGTACAGACCGAAGATCCGCACCGCCTTCGAGCAGATGCGTCGCAAACGAATGCCGGAGCATGTGAGGCGAAATAATCTGTGTAATCCCCGCTCGCTGGGCACGGCGTCGCAGCAACTTCCAGAAGGCTTGCCGCGTCAACGGCCTGCCCCGCCTCGACACGAACACATACCGTGAAGCCCGTTCCTTGAGAAGCCGTGGTCGCGCCTCATCCACATACTGCTGCAGCAGCTGTCGAGCTCCCTCACCCATCGGCACGAGGCGCTGCTTCGCACCCTTGCCCGTGACCAGGAGATACCCGACATCAAGATTCACCTGCGCGACTTCAGCCATCACCAATTCTGATACGCGAAGCCCCGTCGCATAGAGCAACTCCACCATCGCGCGGTCACGCAGGTCTTCAGGGGTCGGAACTGCCGCCAGGTCCAACAATGCGATGACGGCTTGCTGCGACAGCGTTTTGGGCAGTCGAATGCCTCGGGATAATGAGGCCAGACCAATGATAGGATTCTCCTCAATCATCTGCTCCCGCATCAGAAACCGGAACCACCCTCGAATAGCCGCGAGGCAGCGTACAGAGGAGGCGCGAGACAACCGTGCCTCGTTCAAGGAACGGAGAAATCCCGTCAACGTCTCCGGCGTAAGAGGCCCGAGCGGCACGATACCGGCTCGATGCAAGTAGGAGTGGAATTTACTCAAGTCGCGGCGGTAGGCTTCGACCGTGTTGAGGGAGAGACCACCCTCCACCCGGAGATGGCTCAAATATCGTTCGGCCAGCGGGTCTAGCATCATCTGTGCGATGATAGCCAATTGTTCAGATGAACACAACGAACCCTATGGGGGTTTACCTTGACACCCCACAAGGTTTCCGATAGTAGTCACGTGCAAATGACATATCCGTCACACCGCCCAGGAGCTCATGGCCCGCCCGTTGATATCTCTGCCTTCATATCGCACGTACATCCTTTCTATATGCTGGTGCTATGCGCTGACATTGGCCTGGAGCATGCTTTGGCCAATCACTGGGTTCGAGTTCAATCCCCCCGTCTATGCAGAAACAGGAACCCCTAGCCCGGCAAACCATCCCACGCTGAACCAGGCGAAGCGCCTGATCGACGCAGATCAGGCCGAAGAAGCCATCACCATACTCCGTCGTTTTCTGGCAACCTCTCCGAAGCCCGACCTGCTCGACGACACCTATTTACTCCTCGGCGCAGCCCTGCACCGCACAAAGCAAGATGGGGACGCCTTAAAATACTTGCGGCAGCTGCAAACCGAGTTCCCCGACTCAGAAGTGGCGGACCGAGGCAAGCTGATGCAGGCCCGAGCCCATGCGGCGATGGACAATCTCGACCTTGCCCTGCCGATCTTGACGGGCCTGCGCAACCTTTCCAAAGATGACAGCACGAAACGCGAAGCCCTGCGGCTGATCGGCGACATCTACGCGCAAAAAAAGGACGCGACCCGTGCCATTCAGGCGTGGCTCGATGAAGTGGCCTTGGGAACCGAAGACCAAGCGGAAGACGTACGGACCCGCATTCGCGAGCTGGTCAGCGAGACGTCTGACAAGAAAGCCCTCGAGCACATCCGGGACACCTTCCCACGCAGCTTTCCCGGCGATCTCGCGTCCCTCCGACTCGTCAACCTCTACGTCGGCCGTGGAGAAGAACACCGGGCCATCCGGCAAATTCAGCAATTTCTCGTGAATTTCCCGATGCACCCGCAGGCAGCAAAAACCTCGGAACTCCTCGCCACACTCCAAGCCAAACTACAGTCCAACCAGTTTTTCATCGCCACGGTTCTGCCGCTTTCAGGAAAACTCTCTCCCTTTGCCAATGAAGTCCTCAGCGGAATTCAACTGGCCGTCGAAGCAAACAGAGACCGGGCAGGAAGCGCATCGGTTGGTCTCATCGTCAAAGATTCCGAATCCGACCTCGCCTCGTTTTTTGACGACTTCTCCGGACTGCTGAACACCGATCGCCCCCTCGCCGTAATCGGCCCGCTCCTCTCGAAAAATCTGCCGGTCATGGCTGAACTCGCCGAGCGAGCCCACATCCCTCTGATCACACCGACGGCGACCTTGCCCAATGTCAGACGACTCGGCAACTACGTGTTCAGCACGGCGCTCACTTTTCAACTGCAAGCCAAACGCATCACGGCCTATGCCATCAAGGAGCAAGGATTCCGCCGATTCTGCATCCTGCACCCCGACACCACGTATGGCCGCGAATTGGCCCGGCTCTTCGCCCAAGAAGTGCGCCAACACGAGGGGGAAGTGATCGCGATTGAATCCTACAAAGAGGGTGAAACCGACGTGAGTGCACAGCTCAAACGCATGAAAGCGGAGGACCTCAAGAGATATGGCTTGTCCGTGCCGGTCGATCAGACTAAACTGACCGGGAAACTGACCAAGCTGGATAAGAAAATTCTCTATACGCCGGGCTTTGACGCGATCTTCATTCCAGGCCGCGCAGCTGACGCCGGCCTCATTACAGCCCAGCTCAATTTCCACGACATGAAAGTTCCTTTCCTGGGCGCGAATGGATGGAATTCGCCGGACTTCGCCCGCACGGCCGATTCGTCGATCGACGGAGCCGTGTTCGTCGACGGCTTCTTTGTGGACAGCCCCACCCCTACCGTGCAGGATTTTGTCGGTCGGTACAAAAAACGGTTCCAAACCGACCCGACAGTCTTTGCGGCACAGGGCTACGATGCCGCGAAATTGGTGATCGATGCGGTTCAAAAAGGCGCCTCCTCGGGCGAAGCCGTCCACGACCAGCTGCTGACCCAGCCGGACCTCTCCTCCCTCGCGGGACCGGCGGCGTTTGGACCGGACGGGACATTGAATCGTCCTCTCTTCCTCATGCAAATCAAACGGGGCCGATTCCTTCAGGTGAACTAGCAGGATGCTGAAAAAGTCCACCAGCGGCGTTCTCGCATCCCTCAGAGGCTCAACGTACCGAAGCGTACGCCTCGCCTCTTCGCTCGCTGCGGCCTTGCTGGATGAACTTTTTGAGCATCCTGAAGACATTTTGAAAACGGCATCATTAAGGAAAGTTCCAATGGTGTATTGTGTGTAAACCGAGTTTTCCCTCAGCCTCCTAGGAAAGCCGATAGCATGAACTCCTTACCGCAGATCCTCCACACGATTTCCTACATGGGGCTCCCGCTCCTCTTGGCGATGGTGTTGCACGAATATGCCCATGGCTGGGTCGCCTACCGGTGCGGCGATTCAACCGCCAAACTCCAGGGTCGGCTCACCATGAACCCGCTGGCACACATCGATCCGTTCGGAACCGTCATCCTGCCGCTGCTCTGCCTGGCTATGCCTGGAGGGTTCTTTCTCGGCTGGGCCAAGCCGGTCCCGATCGACCCACGCTGCATGCGCCAACCACGTCGCGACATGGCACTCGTCGCGGCGGCGGGACCGGCCATGAATCTCGCGCTGGCCATCGGCAGTGCCCTCCTCTTCGCATTGCTATTGTCAATCGAGCCCACGATTGGGAGCTACTGGTCCAAATCAGAAGACACCAGCCTCCCAGACACATGGCATACCATGCTCCTCCTGCCGATCGCCGTAATGGCGGTCTACTCCGTCTTGATTAACGTACTCTTAATGCTGTTCAATCTGCTGCCGATCCCCCCATTGGATGGCGGGAGAATTCTCACAAGTCTTCTCCCAACCACCGCAGCGATGGCGCTCAGACGCGTGGAACCCTACGGCATGTTCATCCTGGTGGCGCTGATCATATTCGATCCGGAGATCCACCTGATCCATACCATCACGAGCACGTTGACTCACAGTCTATCCAATATGATTCTCTCCGCCGCTATCGGTCTCGGAACAGGAAGCCCACCATGACCACACCTAGAAAACGAGTCCTCAGCGGCATGCAGCCGAGCGGGCTGCTCCATCTCGGCAACTATCTCGGCGCCTTGGAGAATTGGAAAGGCCTTCAGAACGAGTTCGAATGCTATTTCTTCGTCGCGGACTGGCACGCACTCTCGACGAACTATGCCAACACCGGTCGCATCCGAGAATTCGTCCGCGAGTTGTTGATCGACTGGCTTGCCGCGGGCATCGATCCCGCGAAAGCCACCGTGTTCGTGCAATCGCGTATCCCGGAGCATGCCGTCTTGCACCTCTTACTCTCGATGATGACTCCTGTCTCATGGCTGGAACGGAATCCGACCTATAAGGAAAAACGGGAAGAGATGAAGGAGCGTGATCTGAGCACGTACGGATTTCTCGGCTATCCAGTCCTCCAAGCCGCGGATATCCTCATCTACAAGCCGGATTTCGTGCCGGTAGGAAAAGACCAGCTGCCGCACCTTGAGCTCACCAGGGAACTAGCCCGCCGGTTCAACAGCCTGTACAGGCCGGTGTTCCAGGAACCGGTAGAACTGCTCACCAAGTTTCCGAAAGTGCTCGGCACGGATGGCCGGAAGATGAGCAAGAGCTACGGCAACACGATCAACCTGTCCGACCCCGAACCAGTCGTGCGGCAGAAACTTAAGACGATGGTCACCGATCCTGCCCGAGTCCGACGCCACGACCCCGGGAACCCTGATCTCTGTCCGGTGTACGATTTTCATAAAATCTTTTCATTGCCGGTGATTCAGGAGCAGATTAATACCGAATGCCGGACAGCCACCATCGGTTGTATCGATTGCAAGAAACTCGTCGCTGATCGAATCGTGGAACGGATGACGCCGCTGTGGGACGCGCGGGTAGCCTTGAGCAAAGATCCCGCGCGCCTGGACGACATCGTGACAGAGGGCAGCCACCGGGCTGGCGAGGCAGCCAAAGCGACGCTGCATGACGTGAACGAGGCGATGAACATCTAGCAGGATGCTGAAAAAGTCTGCCAGCGCCATTCTCGCATCGCTCAGAGGCTCAACGTACCGAAGCGTACGCCTCGCCTCTTCGCTCGCTGTGGCCTTGCTGGACAGTCTTTTTGAGCATCCTGCGGCGATTGTGACATCGGTATCATTCTGTAAGATTCCAACGGTGTTTGATGTATAAACTGAGTTTTTCCGCAGCCTACTAGATGGAGTGGAAGATGAGGATATACAAGGTGTGGCAAGGTGGGGTCGTGCTGTGCGCCCTGGTCGGAGGACTCTCGGGCTGCGGAACCTGGATGCATTCCGACAAACAATCGGTCACCATTTTCACCAACCCACCGGAGACCGCGGTCGTCATAGACGACTACCTGCACCTCACAGCCCCAGGCACAGTCACTCTCAGTCGCAAAGGCAACCACCTCGCACAGGTAAACAAAGACGGCTATGAGCCGACCTCGTTCAAGATCGATCGCACCTGGTCCTGGTGGGTCGTCGGAGATATTTTCGGCTGCTTTATTATCTTCTCACCAATTTGCATCATGAACGACATCGACCAGGGCGGCTACTATACGTTCGACGACAAGATCTATCTGACCCTCGATCGCCGCACGGCATCGGAACCGACCTTATCGAAATAGCCTCACAGTCCGACTCAGCCCTCTCTCTGCGCAAGCAAGTTGAGCCACCGCCCCTTGCGCTCCCGGTTGCTCACCACCCTCAACTCAAGAATTTTCCATCCGGCTCGACGAACCGCGCGAGCGAGTTCGTCCTTTCTCCAGCGAGCGAAATAGCGCCCGGGAACCCATCCATCAGTCACGAGGCGGCTCTTCACGCCATAGGTCACCGTCGCGGCAAACAGGCCGCCTGGACGGACAAGCCTGCACAGATCGGTCAGAATACGACGGGCGTCCGGTTTCGGAAGATGCATCAGTGAGGCGGCAGCCCAGACGCCATCGAACGGCATCGCCTGAAAGGGGAGGTAACGAAGGTCGGCGCAGACCAGCGGCAATAAACGAAATCGACTTCGTCCCGCTGAGAGCAACGCTCTCGTTCGATCCAAGCCCACAACGCGATACCCGCGCTGACCGAGATCGCCCGCATCCTGGCCTCCTCCACAGCCGAGATCCAACAGCCTCGCATCGGCAGGGAGACACGATAGCCATTCGGCCAACAACGGCGGTCGGCGATGCCGCCGCTTGCTCCAGCGGGCGACGCACTCCTTGGCCGACCGTTCGTACGCGTCGATCGTCTGCAAGACAAGTTGAGTTGTGCTATCGTGCGTCAAGCTGGAAGGAGCCATTCATGACGCGGGCGGACATACATAGACGTACAATGACTGCACTGGCGTTGATATCCATCCTACTGGGAACGAGCTGGAGCACCGCATGGGCAGCCGATCCACCCTGCGACAAGTACCCCATTGCCAAACAGACCACATGTGCGGAGATTTGGAAGGCGCTGAACCAGGAAGACGGCCCCTCGATCGCGCAATTCGGGCTCGACCAGCTGAAGCGGCGCGAGGAGGGCAAGATCAATGCGGAGCAACACCTCGGAGAAAACATGGCCTTCATTAAGCAATCCACCGAGAAACGCCTCGCACGATTGAAAGAGCGGATGGCCAAAGAGTAAGGTCTTATAACGTGTCGGTTCTCGGCTTCTCCTGCAACCCTCCGGCTGAGTTCAGTAAATCCCGCCCAACGATGATCGGCGACTTAAAGTGAATGGCGAGCGCGATCGAGTCGGACGACCGACTATCGAACACCTTCACATTATCATTGAACGCCACGGTCAGCGCGCCATAATAGGTCCCGCTTTTCAGCGTAATGACCGTCTGCGTGACTGTACCGCCAAACGTTTCAAGGATCGTATGCATCAAATCGTGGGAGAGGGGGCGCGAGAGCTTCTCGCCGTTCAACGCTCCTTGAATCGACAGCGCGACTGTAAGATCGACGAAAATCGGGATGGCCTTGCCTTCGGCCAGCAAGAGCACCACAGCGCCGCGATCGGAGATGCGAACCTGTACGTCCGTGATCATGACCTGCTCCGAGGTTGTCGGTGAAGATTCGCGGGCTTGCGCAACCGGCAGCGCGAGCGCGCCGAGAAAACACATAGTGAGGACGAACCGCTTGCATGCCATCATGGTCACCTCCTCTGCCGGTCAGACACGGACAAACTGATTCGTCTCTTTCTCCCACCCGATTTCGGTCTCCGGTCCATGCCCCGTCACCACAATCGTGGCATCCTCCAAGGTGTACAACCGCTCTCGAATGGATTGCTCGATGG
>Ga0209108_10000541_pt1 | contig 20996 bp, 20 predicted proteins | sample Rifsed10ft1_FD_184003 | JGI IMG/M metagenome (GOLD analysis project Ga0209108, IMG submission 184003) | Soil microbial communities from Rifle, Colorado, USA - sediment 10ft 1 (version 2) | ecosystem: Environmental > Terrestrial > Deep subsurface > Rock core/Sediment | place: Rifle, Colorado...
CGTGCGCTCCTGCTTCTCGCCGCTCTTGTCCTTCCACACATCCGTCGTCGCCACGCTGATGTTGGTCACCGCGCCGCCATCGGGAAGATAGCGTGTTTCCGGATCGCGCCCCAGATTGCCTATGAGTATCACTTTGTTGATCGATGCCATGTCAGCCGTCCCGTGCGATTAACCTGCGTACATTCTCGTCGTCAAACCCGGCGCTGTCCACCCTCAACCGCGCGCTTCGTTCACCCGCGGCCACCGACGCTTCGTGCACCCCCGGCAACGCCCTCAACCTTGCGGCGAGACCGTCCGCCTGCTCTGCATCGAGAGGGGAGATCGCGTACTCCCTCGTACTCAGAGCGACGGGTACCGTCATCCCCAGCGTGAGCGCGAGCCAGACCGCGACCAAACCGGCGTTCATCGCCACGACCCCCATCGCGCCCCAACTGCCGTAGACCCAGCCACCCGCAGCCGCGCCGAGAAAGGTGCCGAAAAACTGGATGCTGGTGAAAACACCCAGCGCCACGCCCCTGGCGCCGGCAGGCGCCGTGCGGGACGCCAGCGCTGGCAGCGTCGCTTCGAGCACGTTGAACGCAGCAAAAAACACAAGGAGCGACCCCGCCAACGGCCACACGCTCCCCACGCTCCACGGCAGCGTCACCTGCACTCCCAGCAGGAGCGCCACCGAGGCGATGAAGGCCGTTTTCACCTGGCGGGCTGTTCGGGCCCTGATCAGCACCGGCACCATCAGCACGAAGGACCCGAGCAGGGTCGGCAGATAGACCTTCCAGTGCTCGCTTACGTCGAGCCCGCCACTGCGCAAGGAGAAGGGCACGGCGATGAACAGCGACATCAGCACCGCATGCAGGACGAGAACGCCGAAGTTCTGGCGCGCGAGTTCCCGATTCGTCAGCACCTCCCAGAACCCCGCGGGCTTTTCGTGCCCGTGCCCGCGGGTTGTCTCCGGGACATCGGGCACGATCTCGCGCACCACCACGATCGCTGCTAAGGCCAGCACCCCGGTTAACACGAATATGCCCGGCACCCCGATCAGGTGATCGAGCCACGGCCCGGCCACCAGCGACAACGCGAAGGTGGCGCCGATCGTCGATCCGATCATCGCCATCGCCTTGGCGCGGTGCTCCTCGCGCGTCAGATCGGCCACCATGGCGATGACCGCCGCGGAAATCGCGCCCGCGCCCTGCAGCACGCGCCCGAGTATGACGACGTAGATGTTGCCGGCGGCTGCCGCGATGAAGCTCCCCACGGCGAAGATCGCGAGGCCGGCGTAGATCACGGGCTTGCGCCCATGGCGATCGGACCACCAGCCGAACGGAATCTGCAGCAGCGCCTGGGTGAGCCCGTAAGCGCCAAGCGCGATGCCCACCAGCGTCAGATTTGCGCCCCCGGGAAGTGTTTCGGCGTAGATCGCGAATACCGGAAGAATCAGGAACATGCCCAGCATGCGCAGGCCGAAGATGCCGGCAAGGCTTACGCTGGCGCGCAACTCTTCGGCGCTCATGCGAACGGCGGGGGACATGACGGCGGGAAAACCTGGGAACTGCCTGCGAAGTGAGGTATCTTAGCAGGTTTACGCACGCCGGGACCCGCACAGTGGCAGCGCCACCTTCGACAGTACTGAAACTCCATTCCGCCGAGCCGGCATCGCCGGTGCACGACAGCTCAGTGATCCGCATACGCGGTGCGCGCACGCATAATCTGAAGAACATCAGTCTGGACCTGCCGCGCAACCGGCTGGTTGTGATCACGGGGCTCTCGGGGTCAGGCAAATCCTCGCTCGCCTTCGACACGCTCTATGCGGAAGGCCAGCGCCGCTACGTGGAGTCGTTGTCTACTTATGCGCGGCAGTTCCTGCAACTCATGGAAAAACCGGACGTCGACCTGATCGAAGGCCTCTCGCCGGCCATCTCCATCGAGCAGAAGGCGACGAGCCACAATCCGCGCTCGACCGTGGGCACCACCACCGAGATACACGATTACCTGCGGCTGCTCTTTGCCCGCGTCGGCGATCCGCATTGCCCCGAACACAGGGTGGCGCTCGCCGCGCAGTCGGTGTCGCAGATGGTGGACCACGTCCTGCAACTGCCGCTCGACACGCGCCTGATGATCCTCGCACCGCTGGTGGTCGGTCGCAAGGGCGAGCAGGCCAATCTGTTCGACGAGTTGCGCGCACAGGGTTTCACGCGCCTGCGCATAGACGGCGACGTGCACGAGATAGACGAGCTGCCGCGACTCAAGAAGAACATCAAGCATACGGTGGAAGTGGTCGTGGACCGGCTGAAGGTCAGGCCCGAGGTCAAGCAGCGCCTTGCCGAGTCGTTCGAGACCGCGCTGCGGCACGCCGACGGGCGGGTCATTGCGCTGCAGCTCCCAGCGGAACCATCCCTCACCCCTACCTCGTCTCCCGGGGCAAGTGATTCCCGCCGATCCCTCACCCCTAGCCCCTCTCCCAAGAGGGCGGATCCTTCCAGATCCCTCACCCCCGACCGCTCTCCCGGAGCGAGTGAATCCCGCCCAGCCCTCACCCCTAACCCCTCTCCCGGGGGGAGAGGGGAACAAACAGATCGCTTGCGCGATGAGAAAGGGATTGAGCACCTGTTTTCGGCGAAGTTCGCGTGCCCGGCATGCGGTTATTCGCTTCCCGAGCTGGAACCGCGGCTGTTCTCGTTTAATAACCCGATGGGCGCCTGCCCGCGCTGCGACGGCCTCGGAACGATCAGCTTCTTCGACCCGCGCCGCATCGTCGCCTTTCCGGAGCTCTCGCTCGCCTCCGGCGCGATCAAGGGCTGGGACCGCCGCAACCAGTTCTACTTCCAGCTGTTGCAGGGCCTCGCCGCGCATTACGGCTTCGATATCGAGGCGCCGTTCGCGGCGCTGCCCGAGGCGGTGCAGAAGGTCGTGCTGGAGGGTTCGGGACGCGACAGGATTCGTTTCGTCTATGTGGGCGATCGCGGCAACAAGTTCACGCGCGAACACGCGTTCGAGGGCGTCATCCCCAATCTCGAGCGCCGCTACCGCGAAACCGACTCGCTGGTGGTGCGCGAGGAACTCGCGAAGTTTCTCAACACGCAGTCCTGCCCCGAGTGCGGCGGCACGCGCCTGCGGCACGAAGCGCGCAACGTCACCGTTGCCGGGAAAGCCATCTACGAAGTGAGCGCACTGCCGCTCGCGCAGGCCACGCGCTTCTTCGAGAGCGTGAAGCTCACTGGGGCGAAGCAGGCGGTCGCCGAGAAGATCGTGCGCGAGATCCTGAACCGGCTGCAATTTCTCAATGATGTCGGGCTCGACTACCTGTCGCTCGACCGCGCCGCCGACACGCTTTCGGGAGGCGAAGCGCAACGCATCCGGCTCGCGAGTCAGATCGGGTCGGGGCTTACCGGCGTCATGTACGTGCTCGACGAACCCTCCATCGGCCTGCATCCGCGGGACAACGCGCGTCTGCTTGAAACGCTTGCGCGCCTGCGCGACATCGGCAATTCGGTGATCGTCGTCGAGCACGACCGTGAGGCGATCACGAGCGCCGACCACGTCGTGGACATGGGGCTCGGCGCCGGCGAACACGGCGGACGGGTGATCGCCGAGGGCACGCCCCGGGACATCGCCGCGCACGCCGGATCACTCACGGGGCAGTACCTGAGCGGACGCAGGCGCATCGAACTCCCGGCGCTGCGCCATCGCGCAAACCCGGCCCGTCAGGTGGTGATCGGCGGCGCCACCGGAAACAACCTCAAGCATCTCACGGTAAAGCTGCCGGTCGGTCTGCTGGTGTGCATCACCGGTGTTTCAGGGTCCGGGAAGTCCACGCTCGTCATCGACACCCTCTATCACGCTGTCGCGCGCCATATTTATGGCAGCGTAACCGAACCCGCGGCGTTCGAGTCGATCGATGGGTTGGACTGGTTCGACAAGGTGGTGAACGTCGATCAGAGCCCGATCGGCCGCACCCCCCGTTCCAACCCCGCGACCTATACCGGGCTGTTCGCGCCGATCCGGGACCTCTTCTCCGGCGTACCGGCAGCGCGCGAGCGCGGTTACGGTCCCGGAAGGTTTTCGTTCAACGTCAAGGGCGGGCGCTGCGAGTCGTGCCAGGGCGACGGCGTGCTGAAGGTGGAAATGCATTTCCTGCCGGACATCTACGTACCGTGCGACGAGTGTCGCGGGAAACGCTACAACCGCGAAACCCTGGATATCCGGTACAAGGGCAGGAACATCCATGAAGTGCTCCAGATGACGGTGGAGCAGGCGACCGAGTTCTTCGCCGCGGTGCCGGTCGTCGCGCGCAAGCTCCAGACAATGCTTGACGTAGGGCTGGGCTACATCACGCTCGGTCAGAGCGCGACCACGCTCTCGGGCGGCGAGGCGCAGCGCGTGAAGCTCGCGCTGGAACTCTCCAAGCGCGACACCGGCAGGACGCTTTACATCCTCGACGAACCGACGACCGGGCTGCATTTCCATGACATCGACCTGCTGCTGCGCGTGTTGCGCCGGTTGCGAGACCATGGCAACACGGTGGTCGTGATCGAACACAACCTCGACGTGATCAAGACCGCGGACTGGATCATCGACCTCGGTCCCGAAGGCGGCGACGGCGGCGGGCGCGTGATCGCGGAGGGCGCGCCGGAGGACGTGGCAAAGAATAAAGCGAGCCATACGGGCCGCTACCTCAAGGCTGCACTTGCGTGAGAGCGTGAAGTCGTGAGATCGTGAGAGGGGTACAACCCGAGCACGCAATCGCCGGCCACGCCACCTTCGCTCTCCCGCCCTTCCGCTCTCCCGAATTCTTGCCCTCCCGCTCTCCCAATCTCACGGATTCATGAACATGTCCCCGCGCGACCTTCTGCTCGGCAGTTTTCAGGCGGCTTTGTCCGCCGCCGATCCGCTGAAGATCGTGCCCGCGTATGTGCCCAAACCGCCGCAAGGGCGCACGCTGGTGGTGGGAGCCGGGAAAGCTGCAGCCGCGATGGCGCTCGCGGTGGAACAGACCTGGCCGGCCGACGCGCCGCTCGATGGATTGGTCATCACGCGCTATCAGCACGGCCTGTTGACCAACCGCATCACCGTGATCGAAGCGGGTCATCCGGTGCCGGATGAGGCGGGGGAGACGGCGGCAAGGGAGATTTTGCGCCGCGTGAAAGGGCTCACTCCCCACGATCTTCTCCTGGTGCTGCTCTCCGGCGGGGGATCGAGCCTCATGTCGCTGCCGCTTGAGGGCATCGACATGCCTGCGCTCAAGGCCACGACGCGGGAACTGCTGAGCTGCGGCGCGCCCATCCAGGACATGAACACGGTGCGCAAGCACCTGTCCGCGATCCAGGGCGGCAGGCTCGCCGCCGCGTGCCGCGCGCCGCTGCTCGCGCTGATCATTTCCGATGTCACCGGGGACGATCCCACGCACATCGCCTCGGGACCGTGCGCACCCGATCCGACCACCTATCAGGACGCACTCGACATCTTCGGGCGCTTCGAGGTGAGAGCCCCGGACACTGTTATCGCTCACCTGAACCGGGGTGCCAGAGGGGCACTCCCCGAGACGCCAAAGCCCGGGGACAGGATCTTCAGGCACGTTGAGAACCGTGTGATCGCCACGGCGCAACAGTCGCTCGCCGCTGCCGCCGCGTTCTTCGCGAGTCATGACGTGCAGCCGGCGATCCTGGGCGATTCCGTCACCGGAGAGGCACGAGAAGTCGCCAAGGCATACGGCGCGCTCGTACGGCAGGTGATGCTGCGTCGCTCCCCATGGGCGCCGCCCGTGGCGTTAATCTCGGGCGGCGAGTGCACCGTCACGGTGCGTGGCAAGGGCCGTGGCGGGCGCTGCGCCGAGTTTCTGCTCTCCCTCGCAATCAACCTCGGGGGCGCGGAGCGCGTGCACGCTCTTGCCTGCGACACCGACGGCACCGATGGCTCGGAAGACAATGCCGGCGCCATCCTCACCCCCGACGCGCTGCGCCGCGCGGAAAAGAGGAAACTCCGCGCTGATCGATTGCTCCACGACAACGACGCCTACGCCTTCTTCAGCGCGCTCGGCGATCTCGTCGTCACCGGCCCCACCCGCACCAACGTCAACGATTACCGTGCCATCCTGATTCTGTGACACCGCCGCTGCGACCCGCCGCGGCAATTCGCCAAAAGCACGACGACGCCGTCGAGTTTCCATCACCCACTCCGCCAATACACTCCGGCGAAACGTTAAATCTTTCCTCGCCCGCTGACCGAACCGTGACGCAGTTCACGGCAGCGCGACGCGGCGCGCGGCAATCCCGCCCTGGCACGGTGCTTGCGAGTCATCGTATGCCCGGCTAAAGGTGTCGGCACTGCGACATCCGGAACGGGTGATAAAGGAGAACATCATGTCGTACGAGATTGCCCGGAAAGCGTTCGAAGAGATCAAGGACTCGATCAAGCCGCCTGCGCGGGACCCCGTGCACTGGCAATGCGCCCATGGGATGGTGAACCTGGTGACCAGCATCGAAGCCGACATGCAGGACGTGCGCAAACAACTGCAGCATATCCAGTCGTTGGTGATCTCGAACCGCCGCTAGTCGAAAACGTCGACCAGCACCGCGAACGGGAGCGGGGCAACCGTCGCGTTCACCAGAGACGGCTCAGTTCCGGTCCCGCGAATGAGACGCGGAGTGGCACAGTGCATTACGCACTTCATTCCGCACGTTCCCGCCAAGGGAGTATGCTTCAATTTATGAGCTTCGCCATGGCACGCGGCTAAGACCCGGCACACATGAGCCGTTGGGCCGGGTTGCTTCTGGTGTCATTGCTGCTTGCCATTGTGCTCACCGCGGCATTTCGTTTTGTTCAGCACACCGACCACGAGTACGCGTTCTGGGTCGCGATCTTCGGCGCAACTGCGACTCAGCTCGAGGCCCGCTGCGCCGCGTCGAAGTCGCCCGACGTTTGCGCCAGGGCCAGGGAAAGAAGGTCCTTCGCCGACGAGTTTCGGATACACCGTGATGCAGTAATGGCTTGGTGGTGGCCCGCCCTGCTCGCAATGACGCTGGCGTGGTTAGCCGTGGTGTTATCCGCGGCTGCGGTTGCGATCGATGCGTGGCGCCGTCGCAGGCTCCTCCATGACCCGTCCCAGGGGCAGCCGAAGGGCTGACGCGGTCACATGGCGGCGCCCATGAACGCTACGCTTGACGTCCTTGTCATCGGCGGCGGCATCTCGGGGCTTGCCACGGCCTGGTGGCTACAAGGCCGAGGGCATGACGTGGCGCTCATCGAAGCGGCGCAGCGCCCGGGCGGTACCATCGGCAGCGTTCGCCGCGACGGCTGCCTGATCGAAACCGGTCCCAACAGCACCCTGGAAACGACGCCGCTCATCGGACAGTTGCTGGAGGAGGTCCGCATCGCCGGCGAGCGCATCTACGCCAATCCCCGCGCAACAAATCGCTTCGTTCTGCGCAGCGGGCGGATGATTCCGCTGCCGCTCTCGCCGCCGGCATTTCTTGCAACGCCTCTCTTCTCATGGCGCGCCAAGTTCGCGCTCGCGCGCGAGCCGTTCGTGGCGCCCGCCGCCGCGGACGCCGAAGAAACGGTTGCAGAGTTCGTGGTGAGACGGCTCGGAACCGAGTTTCTCGATTACGCCATCAACCCTTTCGTCGCGGGCGTGTATGCGGGCGACCCGGCGCACCTGAGCGTGCGCGCGGCGTTCCCGCGGCTGTTCGAGCTGGAGCAGCAGTACGGCGGCCTGATTCGAGGGCAGATTCTCGGCGCGCGGGAGCGCAGGCGCAAGCGCGAAAAGTCCAGGCAGGCGGCGCCGATGCTCTCGTTCCGCGACGGCATGCAGACACTCACCGACGCCATCGCGAGACGCCTGAAGCGCCTCGAACTGAATACGGCGGCGGGCGCCCTCGCGCGCCATGACGGCACCGGGTGGATTGTGACGGCTGACACCCCTGGCGGTGCCATTGAATACCACGCCCGCGCGGTGATCGTTGCCGCTCCTGCGGACTCGGCAGCGCGGCTCGTGCGCCCTCTCGCGCCGGCTGCCGCGGATGCGCTCGATTCCATACCTTATCCGCCGGTTGCCGCAGCAGTGGCCGCTTACGACCGCGCGGAGATCAGGCACGCCCTCGATGGTTTTGGCTTCCTCGTGCCGGCCAAGGAACATCGCCGCATCTTGGGGACAATCTTTTCAAGCACGCTGTTCGAAAACCGCGCGCCGGACGGGATCGCCCTGCTCTCCACTTTCGTCGGCGGCATGCGTCAGCCCGGCCTCGCGCTTGGCGACGAGGAAGCCATCACCGGCCTGGTGCAGGAAGAACTCGCGGACATCCTTGGCGCGCCGCGGCGCGCACGCTGGGTGCACGTGACACACTGGCGGCGCGCGATCCCGCAATACACGCTCGGCCACCTCGAGCGCATCGCGAAGGTGGAGGCCGCCGAGCGCGAACTGCCGGGTCTTTTTTTCTGCGCCAACTACCGCGGCGGAATCTCGGTAGCCGACTGCATCAGGTCAGGATTCGCGATGGCGGATCGGGTGGCTGCCGCGCTCGATGCGCGCCACCCTGCGGCCGCGGCACGGCCGACAGGATAAGACGTACGCTACCGCGCCCGCATTCTAGGCGACGTTCTTCCAGTAATCGTCCACCCGCGCCTGGATCTGCGCAATCAGACTCTCGTTGCGGTCGGGGGCAAACAGGTGCGCGAATCGCCCCTGCGTGGCGAGATACTCCTGGACCGGCGCGCGCGGATGGGGAATCCGCGTGTGCGTCACCTTGCCGTCGATGAATTCCTTGAGTGGCCACACGCCGCTGCGCACCGCCAGCCGCCCGATCTCGACCGAGTGCTGGGGATCGTAGTCCCACCCCGTGGGGCAGGGTGCGAGCGCCAGAATCAGCCGCGGCCCCTTGAGTTTGGCGGCACGCTCAATCTTGCGCGCGAGATCGAGCGGCTCCGCGCCAATCACGGTGGCGGCGTAGGCCGGCCGGTGAGCGACCCAGATCGCGAACAGGTCCTTCTTCTCCCCCTCGTAGCCATGCGCGCCCGGGCTGGTCGGCGTCAGCGCGCCGTGCGGTGTTGCGCCCGAGTACTGCTGTCCGGTATTGCCGTAACCCTCGTTGTCGTAGCAGATGTAGAGAAAGTCGAGATTACGCTCGATGGCAGCCGAGGTGGCGGACAGACCCATGCCGTAGGCGGCTCCGTCGCCGGTCAGCACGATCGTGGCGAGATCTTCCTCCGCCGTGATGCTGCCCTTCGCCCGCAGGATATCGAGCGCATCACGCACGCCCTGCGCGCCGGCGGGCGCCGATGCCATGGAAGTATAGAGCCACGATCCCCGGAACGGCGTGAACGGGTAGCTCGCGAGCAGCGTCATGCAGCCGGCCGCGTTGACGAAAACGGTCTTCCGGCCGAGCACATCGCAGATCTCATGCAGCGCCTCGAGCCCACCGCAGCCGGCGCACATCGCGGTGCCGGCACCAAGCAGGTGCGTGGAAGGCAGATCCTTCATCCTTCTGATCGATCACCGCGACCGCCCGCTTCCCGGCAAGCGCGTGCCGCAGTGCATCCGCGGGGTACGGCCGCAGCAGCCGCGGGCGCACCAGCCCCACCTTGAGACCCGAATCGCGCTGGCGGTCGATCGCATCCTTCGCCTTGGTCGCGAACGAACCGATCATGAAGTAGACAATCTCTGCATCCTCGCAGCGGTAGGTCTCCACGGCGGGATGGCGGCGGCCGAACAGCACTGCGAATTCGCGCGCGCTCTCCTCATACACGGGCAACGCCTGCATGACCGCCCGGTGCAACTCGTAGCGGAAATAGGAATACGGTGCCCCGCCCAGCACGGCGACCGCCTGGCTGATCGGCTTGCTCTGTTCGATGACGCGCACATGGCGCATAATGTCGTGACGATCCTGGCAGCCATTCGTGGCATCATTGCCTGCGGCTGCGATCACAAAAGCACACCTCAGGCTGAAGACTCGCGGCTGGCAATGTCCCCCCCGCACACCCCGAAGCAGAATCATCTTCTTGCCGCCCTGCCTGCTGCAGACTACGAGCGCCTGCTGCCTCATCTGGAACGGGTGTCGTTGCCGCTGGGCTGGGTCGTCTACGAAGCCGGCGGCGCGCAGGGCTACGTCTATTTTCCGACCACCAGCATCGTATCCCTGCTCTACGTACTGGAAGACGGGGCATCGGCCGAGATCGCCGTCACCGGCAACGACGGGCTGGTCGGCATCGCGTTGTTCATGGGCGGCGAAACCACGCCGAGCCGGGCAGTGGTGCAATGCGCCGGCTACGGTTACCGGCTCAGGGCGTCTGTTCTCAAGAGGGAATTTGAACGCGGTGGCCCGTTGCAACTGCTGCTGTTGCGATACACGCAGGCGTTGATAACGCAGATGTCGCAAACCGCGGTCTGCAACCGGCATCCTTCGGTGGAACAGCAGCTTTGCCGCTGGCTGTTGCTGAGCCTGGATCGTGTGCGGTCTAATGAACTCGCCATGACGCAGGAGTTGATCGCGAACATGCTGGGCGTGCGCCGCGAAGGCGTCACGGAGGCCGCGGGGAAGCTGCAGAAGGCGGGATTGATTCATTACAGCCGCGGGCAGATCACTGTCCTTGACCGCCCGCAGCTGGAAGCGCATGTCTGCGAATGCTACGCCGTGGTGAAGAGGGAATACGCCCGCCTTCTTGGCGGCGCCGACTCAAGGTAACCCGAATACGTCTCTCGCTCGCCTCGACGGGGTTATGTGCGCTGGCGCACAGACAGCGTGTCACGGAGGAGGATAATTTGAGAGGATTTTGAACGCGTTACGCAACGAAAGGAACTGACATGCAGTGGTGGGGTTATAGCAAGGAACACGGGTGGGTGGTACTGGACCGAAGCATTCCGCGAAACATGCCGGGAATCAAGGAGGATCTCCTGTTTCTTCGCTGCAGGGATGCGACGACTTTCATCGAGAAGCGGGAGAAGTGGAGCCGTCCTCACTACACGTTCGCCCCGGTTTACCTGAAGGGGCTGACACCTGCAGACGCGGTTGACGCGGCAGCCGAGCTTGAAACGTTCAAGGCTCTGTGGCCCGATTTCCACCGTGAGGTCCAGCGCGTGCACCAGGAGGCCGTAGACCGAATCGAGGCGCTACGCATCGAGGAAGAAAAGAAGGCGAAGCAGGCCGCGCGCGACAGGAAGAAACAGGCCACCGCGGCCGGGCTCTGATCGCTTGCAGCCTTCTGCCGCAAACCGCCTGCTGTCCGCCTTGCCGCGGCAAGACAATAAGCGTGTGCTCGCGGCCTGCGAGCGTGTCGAACTGACCTTCGCCGATGTGCTCAGTGAACCCGGGGACCGCATCCGGCATGTCTACTTCCCCAGCGAGGCCTTTGTGTCCCTGGCGGCCCCGGCCGACGACCGCGGACGTCTGGAAGTGGGGTTGATCGGCAACGAAGGCATGCTTGGGATTCCCTTGGTACTGGGTATCGACATTTCGCCGTTGCGCGCTTTGGTACGGGGTTCAGGCACAGCGTTGCGCATGGACGCCGCTTCGTTCGGCCGCGAGCTCGGCCGCAGCCCCACTCTGCAACGCGGGCTCAACCGTTACCTTTATGCGCTGATGGCGCAATTCGCGCAGACCGTCGCATGTACGCGCTTCCACACGCTGGATGCGCGCCTCGCGCGCTGGCTGCTCATGACCCACGACCGCGCGCATGCGGACGAGTTTCACCTCACACACGAATTTCTTGCCGAGATGCTCGGGGTACGCCGGGTCGGCGTCACCAAGGCTGCGGGGGCGCTGCAGCGAAAGAAACTCATCAGCTACAAACGCGGCTGCATCACGATCGTTGATCGCGGTGGCCTGGAAGCGCTGTCTTGCGGATGCTATCGGGCCATGCAGGCGACCTACGCCCGCATGCTGCCCTGAGCACATCGACCCGCCCGGACCGTCTGTTCGATAGCGTACAGACGGAAACGGTGCTCCAGCGCAAGATGTGCGGGCAAATTGCGGAAACACCATCCGCGTCGTCGAAAATCACTCTGAGGCGTAACACATGAACATTGTCATCTGGGTCCTGGCCGGCGCCGCGATCGGCTGGGTCGGCTATGCGGGCATGCACGTCAATTCGGAGCGCGGCCTTTTTATCTCCGTCGTCATCGGCATTACAGGGGGATTCTTCGGCGGGAACGTGCTCGCGCCGATGTTCGGCACGGCACCGGCGGATCCGAGCGCCTTCAGCCTGCTCGCGTTTCTTGCAGCCGTGGCGAGCGCCGTGGGATGCGTGACTCTCACCGATATGATCTACGAGCGCTACGGCGTGTAAGCCGGCGTGAACAAGGAAAGCCAGGCATCCGGTTCGGCGGCAACAGCGATCGAAATGCTGTCAGCCGCCGGCTTCCAGGACGAACTGCGGCGCGTCACACACTTTCGTCCGCAAAGCGTGAGCGCGGATCCGCTGGCCGAAGCAGTGAAGATCATCGAGCAGAACCCGGCCTTTGCGCAATCGCGGCTGCTCACCCGGACGCTGGCGGCACTGGCGCACCAACAGGGCGAGTTCCGGCGCGCCGAGATCGCTGCCTTCGACGCGAAAATGCACGCCATTGTGCTGGCCCTGATGGACGCCGGTGTCGCCGGAAAATACACGCGCGAGCAGTGGACGCAAGCCGTCGACGCGACAAAGGCCGCACAAGTCGGCGCCGAGGGTTAGCTCCACACCACAGCCGGGAACGACTCCATCCGTGCGCGGCAAGCCGGACGGATCGCCGCACCAGCCTATCCGGCGCGGCGCCGGCTGTTGAGGAGCGCCGCCTGCGGCGCCCATCTGCCCTCGCGTGACGCGCGCGGAGCCGTGGCCGCGCGGCGCGGCTGGTTTTCCCCGAAGGTCTTGCCGGACGAGGGATACAACTGTCCGGCGTTGGTGGCGGGCTGGTGTTCGCTGTCACGGCCGCGGTTGGGATTCGCGGATTCACGTTCTGGCTTCGACCCGCGGCCATGGTTCACGGGTTCGGTCGTCCGGCTCGACCTGCGGCCGCGGTTCGAATCGCGGCTGGCGTGCCGCGCGGGCTGAGTTTGCCGCGCGCGCTCCTGCGATGCCGGCGCCGGTCCTGATTCGAATCCCGTCAGGACATGCTGCTCGATGCGACGCCCGAGCAGCCTCTCGATGCCACTCAGCAGCGATCGCTCTTCGGGTGCGACGAGGGAGATCGCCTCTCCGGTGCTGCCGGCACGGCCGGTGCGGCCGATGCGGTGCACGTAATCTTCGGGAACGTGCGGGATGTCGAAGTTGACGACATGCGGAAGTTCCTCGATATCCAGTCCGCGCGCGGCGATATCGGTCGCAACCAGCACGCGCACCGCACCGGCCTTGAAATCCGCCAGCGCTTTGGTGCGCGCGGGTTGGCTCTTGTTGCCATGTATCGCGGTGGCCTGGATCCCGCCCCGGCAAAGCTGCTCTGACAGACGGTTGGCGCCGTGCTTGGTGCGCGTAAACACCAGCACCTGTCTCCAGTCACCTTCGGAAACCAGGTGCGCGAGCAGGTCGCGCTTGCGCGTCTGCCCGACGGGGTAGACGCGTTGCGCGACGAGTTCGGATTCCGCGTTGCGCCGGGGAGCGACCTGGATCAATGCCGGCGCGTGCAGCAGTCCATCCGCGAGCTTGCGGATGTCGTCGGTGAAGGTGGCCGAGAACAGCAGGTTCTGCCGTTTTGCCGGCAACAACGCGAGGATGCGGCGTATGTCGCGGATGAAGCCCATATCGAGCATCCGATCCGCTTCGTCGAGTACGAGGATCTCGACGCGGGATAAATCGACCGTTTTCTGCTGCACGTGGTCGAGCAGACGGCCCGGCGTCGCAACGAGAATATCCACGCCGCGCCGCAGCGCCTGGATCTGCGGATTGATGCCGACACCGCCGTAGATCAGCGTGGATTTGAGCGGGAGGTATTTGCCGTAAGTGCGCACACTCTCTTCCACCTGCGCCGCGAGTTCCCGCGTCGGAGTGAGGATCAGCGCCCGCACGGGATGCCGCGCCGGCGAGAATGACGTGTTGGCCTGCGCGGTAAGGCGCTGCAGCAGCGGCAGGGCAAAGCCGGCGGTCTTGCCGGTGCCGGTTTGCGCGCCGGCGAGCACGTCGCGGCCTTCGAGTATGGCGGGGATCGCCTGCACCTGCACCGGCGTGGGTTGCGTGTAGCCCTGATCGGCGACAGCGCGCGTAAGCTCGGCCGACAAGCCGAGTCCTGCAAACAACTGGGTCAAGAAAATCTCCTGAGATCGGCCTGCTGCGGCATTACGCCGTCAGAACCGGTTCAGGCAGATACGACTGGGTTAAAAAATTCGGGGAAGTTTGAGGACAACCGCGAGGGGATCGAGCCACAGACCGGATGATGCGATGCTCGAATCTTGACGCGCATTATACACGATCCCGCCCCCAACGCCGCGCCGGGTCATTCGAACCGGATGTTCAGCGCACGGACGATCTTGGCGCTGTTGAGCGTCCACGGATTGTACGCCTGAGGCGCTGGTAACCCCGAACGATGAGCTCCTGCGTTGAATGGCTGGTAGCGGCATGCCGTGGCTCAATGGGCACGCCTCGGACTGTATTCCCCGGGGCGGCGCGAACGACCCCGGGCTGACCGCGCAATGCGTTTGATCGGGAGAAAAACATGTTGAAGCAACCGTTCGCGGCAATACTCGCGCTGGGGGCCGTACTGGCATTAAATGCACTTCCGGCTGCGGGCGAGTCCACTGCCCCGCGCAAGACGCTCGCGGCCTTCGCGAGCGAGCAGGAGCTTGCGGATCTTTTCAAGAAGTGGCAGGACGAGCACCAGCGCAGGATGGAGGAAGAACGGCGCCGACGCGAAGAAGCGCGCGGGCACAGGCAGGGACAGCAACTGGGCGACATGCAGGCGTCCCCGGCGCCCGCCGCGAAAGGCGCCGCGCCTGCGCTGACCCAGTCACTCGCGGGGGCGGCGATGGAGTCCATCACCAACGTCCAGCACGCCGGTGTCGACGAAGGCGGCATCGTCAAGCTGCACGGCGACCACCTCGTCATCTTGCGGCGGGGGCGGCTCTTCACCGTCGGCATCCGCGACCGGGAGCTGAAGGCGGTGTCGGTAATCGACGCCTTCGGCGATGGCATCGAGCCGCGCGGCGCGTGGTACGACGAGATGCTGATATCGGGCGACACCATCGCCATCATCGGCTACAGCTACGCGCGCGGCGGCACCGAGGTGGGGCTGTTCGAGATTTCGTCCTCCGGGCAGCTGAGCTTCAAGGCGACCTACCATCTTCGCTCCAACGATTACTACTCCTCGCGCAATTACGCGAGCCGCCTCGTCGGCAGCAAGCTCATTTTTTACTCGCCGCTCTTCATCAACCTGTGGCGCGGCAATCCGATGGCTTCGCTCCCCGCGATGCGCCGGTGGCACCGGGACGCGAAGCCCAAGGACTTCAAGCGCATCGCGCCCGCCACCCGCATTTACCGCACCGACGAGGATCTCGATCCTTACCAGGGTGTCGCGCTGCACACCGTATCCGTTTGCGATCTCGCGCAGCCCGAACTCGAATGTGAGAGCACTGCGGTGCTCGGGCAGCCGGGGCGCGTCTTCCACGTGTCCGCCAACTCGGTGTTCGTCTGGACCACTGCCTGGCAGCGCACCGGGCCGGCATCCACGCCGGCTTCAGCGGTATTCCGCATTCCGCTCGACGGCTCGGCGCCGAGCGCGTTGAAGACCGCGGGCAGCCCCATCGACCAGTTCTCGTTTCTCGAGGGCGAGGACGGTTTTCTAAATGTCCTCCTGCGCTCGAACGGCAGGGGCGACGGCATGTGGGCCGCGGAGGTCAATTCCGGCGACATGGCGCTCCTGCGCGTGCACTTGAGCAGTTTTTCCGACGGGCGGGACCGTGCGCCGGGCGAAAGCTACCACGTGCTACCCAGAGCGAACGGCCATGCAGTGCAGAACCGCTACATCGGCTCGTATCTTCTCTACGGCACGGGCGCAGGCTGGCGGCGCCCACGGACCACCCTTCACTCCGAGGTTTACGCCATCCGCTATGCCGTTGACACCGAAGCGCACAAGGTTCCGCTCGCGCATGGCGTCGATCGCATCGAAGCGCTCGGCGTGGACGCGGTGGTCGTGGGCTCCGACGGCCGGGACCTCCATTTCACGAGCGTGCGGCTCGCGCAGCGGGCCGAAGCCGCCGACCGCTATACGAGCGTGAATGCCGCGCAGGGAGAAACGCGCAGCCACGGCTTCTACTACAAGCCGGAAAACGAACAGGAAGGGCTGGTGGGCCTGCCCATCATCGGCGGCGGGCGCCCCGCTGCGCAGCAACTGCGGCGCGAGTCGGCCGCGCTCCTTTACCTGCGTAACCAGTCGCTCAAGCTGAGCGAACTCGGCACCCTCGACTCGCGCCCTGGCGCCGCCGGCGCCAACGACGGCTGCCGCGCTTCCTGCGTGGACTGGTACGGCAATTCGCGGCCCCTTTTCCTGCACAACCGGGTCTTCGCCCTCATGGGCTACGAAATCGTCGAAGGCCGCCTCGCAAACGGCAGGATCACGGAACTCAAGCGCATCAGCTTCGCACCGCGGTCGGGCGACTATTCGCGTCCTTGATGAGCGACCCGTCATGCTCTAAGCTCGCCGGGGTCGGTTTGAACTGGGGGGCAGACGGTGGAAACGAGGCTGCTGGGGCCGGGATTTTTTGCCGAGGTGCGCGGGGTCGGGCTCGCCGACGTTGCCGGGCGGGACGACGCGTACGCGTTCGTGCGCGCGGCGTTCGAGGAACACTCGGTGCTGCTCTTTCGCGGCCAGCCGATCACCGATGAACTGCAGGTGGCATATTCGAAGCGCTTTGGCCCGCTGGAGGTCGCCAAGGTCGCGTCGCTCGGCGAGGGCACACCGTTCAGCATCCTCACCAACATCGATCGTGCGACCGGAAAGTTCGTGCCGCCGGATCACAAGGAGGCGCTGCGGGCGCGCGCCAATCAGTTGTGGCACACAGACAGCTCGTTTAAGGAAACGCCGGCGCTCGCATCCGTGCTCTCCGCCCGGACGATCCCGCCAACCGGCGGGGAAACCGAGTTTGCCTCGATGCGGCGCGCCTGGGAGCGTTTGCCGGAAGCAACGCGCGCGCGGCTTGCCAACGCCGTTGCCCACCATGACTACGCGCATTCGCGCGGCAAGATCGCGTCGCACCTCGCCTCGGAGCGCGAGCGCGATGCGCTGCCGCCGGTGTGCTGGCCGATGCGCTGGCGCAATCCGGAGAATGGTCACGATGCGCTCTACATTGCGTCGCACACCTGCGCCATCGAAGGCATGCCGCAGGGAGAAGCGCTGACGCTGCTCGATGAATTGATCGCTCTCGCAACCGCTCCGGGCTGCACCCATCTCCACGCCTGGGCGCCCGGGGATGTCATCATGTGGGACAACCGTGCGACGCTTCATCGCGGGCGTCCCTGGCCCGATGACAAGCCGCGCCACGTGGTGCGCACCACGATCTCCGCGACGGATGCCGATGGGCTGGCGGACATGCGGGCGCGGAAGAACCGTGCGCGCGCGACCGCTGCTTGATGTCAGTGGCGCCCAGCCGCGAGCGATTCCCGATACAGCATCGGCAGTATCCCGCCGTGGGTGTAGCACGTGACTTCCTCGGCGGTATCGAGCCGCATCAGGACATCGAACTGATCGGTCGCGCCTGAGGCCCGGTGCACGCGGAGCCTGCCGCGCGCGCGCAGCGAGAGCTTGCGCCCCAGCATCACCGCCTCTGCCTCGATTCCGCCCACGTCACAGCCCAGCACGCCGAGCCCGTTCACCATCGGCGTGTGGCTGTCGGTCCCGACCAGCGTATCAGGATAGGCAAGGCGATCGCCATCTCCACCGCTTGCCGTCACCACGCTCGCGAGATACTCGAGATTGACCTGGTGCATGATGCCGTTGCCGGGAGGAATCACGCGCAGATTGCCGAGCGCCTTCCGGCACCACGCGATGAACTCGAAGCGTTCGCGGTTGCGGCTGCATTCGAGCGCCATGTTTCGCGTCATCGCGTCGGGCGCCGCGGAGTAATGCGCGATCAACGAATGATCGACGACGAATGCTGTAATACCGATAGCGTTCGCCGTCGATCTCGAGCGTATTGCTGCTCACTTGCTCTAATGATAGGGTCACGATCGCACCGTCATTCGCCGCGGTCTCTCCACGGAAAACGTAGGTTGGGATAAGCGAAGCGCATCCCAACGATCAACCGCGCGTGTTGGGGTTCGCTTCGCTCACCCCAACCTACGAATTTGCGAGATTCATTCACGACGCGCTCGCGCCGTTCACGCCCGGCCCGAGAGTTTGCGGCCCCGCTCCAGCGCCGCAAATGACTGGGTGGGCGCCGGCATGAGCCAGCGGAATCCCTTGTTGAGCAGGGTCTCCACGTTGCCGCTGTCCACATGCGGATGGCCGCAGGCGACATTGTGTTCCTTGCAGATCGCGAGGATCTCATCGATCGCAGCCGCGACCGGTGGATGATCGTACTGCCGCGGAAACCCCATGTCCTGCGACAGGTCGCCCTCGCCGATCAGCACCACCCCGATTCCCGGCACTTCTTTCAACATGCGCGGGAGATTCTTTATTGCGCGCACTTCCTCGCACATGATCACCACCAGCACCTCGCCCCTGGGATTGAGCGGCCAGACATCGGCGCGCCCGTAATACTCCGGCTGGGTGATCCCCCAATAACGCGCAGCGGTGCGCGGTGCATCGCCGCGCTGCCCGGGCGGCTCAAAGTATGGCGCGGACGGCGGACGCGGATAGCGGCACGCGGCGACGGCATTGCGCGCTTCCTCTACCGTGCTGACGTGCGGCCAGACGATGCCGTAGACCCCGATGTCCAACACCTGTTTCGCCACCCACTGGCTCATCTCGCCGCCGTTGGGCGGGATCCGCACCATTGGCGCGACCGCGGGCGCGACCGTAGCCGATTGCACGATCTGCCTCCGGTCGAGCATGTATTGCATGCAGTCGCGCAGCAGGCGGATGTCGTAGGGGTTGTGCTCCATCTCGAACACCACGCCGTCGTAGGGCGCGGCGGCGATCGACTGTGCCGCGCCGATTTCCGGCGCCGAGAACGTGACGAACGCGGGATTGCTCTGCTCCAGCGCCTTGATCGCGCTGTTCAGGCGGGGAATTTCAGCCATGCCATTGCTCCTTTTCCGATTGCTTCAAGCGAACTGCATACTGCCAAGAGCTCCTGCCACAGAGAACACAGAGTCCACAGAGAAGAACGACGATGCAGCTCGCGATCACCTGCCCAGCGCCAGGACCTGCGGAAACGTTGCGACAACGTGGAAGATGCTTCGAGGCCGGAATCCTTTCTCTGTGATCTCTGTGGCCAATATCCTTCACAGAATATCATCCCCGCTCGCCGACGATCGTCACACCGCCATCGGCGACGATCATCTGACCCGTAACGAACGATGCAGCCTGCGAGGCAAGAAATACCGCGACACCGCCAATGTCGATCGGATCGCCGATGCGCCGCAGCGGGGTCAAGGCCTCGCGCGCCTTGCGCCGCTCGTCGTTCTCCCACAGCGCGCGCGCAAAATCGGTGCGGATCAAGCCCGGCGCGATGCAGTTCACGCGGATGTTCTTCGGCCCCCATTCGCAGGCGAGCGCGCGGCACATGCCGGCTTCGGCCGCTTTCGACGTGGCGTAGAGACCCAACTGGCTGCTCCCGCGCAGCGCGCCGATGCTGGAGATGATGATCATCGCTCCGTCCCTGCGCTCCGCCATCTGCGGCAGCACCATGTTCGCCAGCCACATTACGCTCTTCACGTTGGTCAGCATGATCTTGTCGAACACCTCGTCCGAGGCGTTCAGCATCGGTCCGAAGTAGGGATTCGTCGCCGCGTTGCACACCAGGACGTCGATACGGCCCCACTTGCCCATCACCGTTTCGACCAGGCGCGCGAGTTCCTCCTTCTGCCCGACGTTGCATGGCACCGCAATCGCTTCCTGGCGGCGCGTCGCGAAATCAGCGCGCACTTTTTCGCACGCGTCGGCCTTGCGGCTCGAGATCACCACCTTCGCGCCCGCGTTCGCCATCTGCTCGGCGATCGCCTTGCCGATGCCTTTCGTCGAACCCGTCACCAGCGCCACCTTCCCTGCAAGACTGAACATCGTCGCTCCTTCCGTCCGAAGATGCGAATGTTATGCGCAGGACCCTGCGTGCGGCAAATACCGCCTGCAATCGCGCGGGCCGCGTTTCAGCGCTGCGGGATGGTCCAAAAGTAGATCGACCGCGCCCGGCCCTCGCTCACCACGCGCACGGTCTCGAGCGGCTTCCAGTCGCCCATGTCGTGCCAGTGCGACACGACGCGGGTGCCCGGTTTGAGGCCGGAGAGCAGCCTCGGGCGCAACTTCAGGTTGAGATCGGGATAGAGGAACAGCATCACCACCGTCGCGGCGCCGATCTCCGTCGCGAAGAGATCTTCGTTCCGGAACTCGATGCGGTCGGCCACGCCGGCTGCACGCGCGTTCTCGCGGCTCTCCGCAATGCGCCGGGGATCGATATCGACGCACACACCGCGCGCGCCGCGCTCCTTCACTGCTGCGATGACAATGCGACCGTCGCCACAGCCGAGGTCGTACACCACGTCGCGCGCGTTCACCCGGGCGAGGCGCAGCATCGCCTGCACTACCTCCGGCGCGCTGGGGTCGTAGCGCACGTCGGGCGCGCGCAACGCACGCGGCGCAGCGGGCGTTTGCTGTGCATGCGCGATGCAAGCGCCCAGCACCGTGAGCGCGGCCGCGATCATGCAGGCGACGGATTTCATGGGGGGCAACCGGGGGGTAGCGCTTTTCTTGCACGACTTCATGCGCAGCCGAATCCATTCCCACGCCGCGCAGCCGCGCGAGGCGTGTTGCACGGGATACCGCGGTCTCACAGGCTTTTCCCTACTCGGGCGCAATCCCCGCGTCCTTCACGACCTTCGCCCAGCGCGCAACTTCGTTCTTGAAGAACGCGTCGAAGTCGCTTCCGCCCACCGGGCGCGGCTCGACGCCC
>Ga0209108_10000544_pt1 | contig 20940 bp, 23 predicted proteins | sample Rifsed10ft1_FD_184003 | JGI IMG/M metagenome (GOLD analysis project Ga0209108, IMG submission 184003) | Soil microbial communities from Rifle, Colorado, USA - sediment 10ft 1 (version 2) | ecosystem: Environmental > Terrestrial > Deep subsurface > Rock core/Sediment | place: Rifle, Colorado...
CTGAAACCGCCGGCGATCGCTGCCTGGGTCATCAGCCGCGCCACGCGCTCCGTGTCGCCAGAACCCTCGACAAAGGCAGCGACCGTAGACCCGCCGCCGGAGAGGTAAGACGCGGCCGCGCCGCCTGCCTTCGCCGCGGTCATGATCGGCACCAGGCCCTTGAAGATCTCCGAGCGCACCGGCTGGTGGATGCGGTCCTGCGTCGCTTCGTCCAGCAGGTCGTAGCGTCCGGCGCCCAGCGCAGCCACCAGCAGCGCAACGCGGCTGACGTTGAACACGGTGTCCTCGCGAGAGAGCTGCTTCGGTAGCTTGCGCCGCGACTCCTGCGTCGGCATCTCGAAGTCAGGCACGAACACGACGACCTGGAGATCGCCGGGCAGCGGTGCACTGAGGTGCAGGACCCGGCCCTCGCCGTCGCGGGCGTTGACCTGGAAGCCCCCGAGCAGACAGGGCGACATGTTGTCCGGGTGCCCTTCGAGTCGCGTGCCCAGCGCGAGCAGGGATTCGGCGTCGTGCAGGTTGTCGAGTAACGCGTTGCCGGCCAGCAGACCGGCCGCCCTCAGCGCCGCGCTGGCGCCCAGCCCGCGCGCGATCGGGATGCCGCCATCGGCCTCTATGCGGACCTCCGGCGGAGCACCCACGCTCTCGAACGCCGCCTGCACGCCCTGCCAGACCAACCGCTGCAGGCCGTGTTCCGGGCCGGTGTTCGCCTTGCCGGTCTCCACGGTAACGATCGTCCAGATGTCGACGGCGAGACCTAGACAATCGAAGCCGGGGCCGAGATTCGCTGAAGTAGCAGGTGCGCGAACGGTAACTTTCACGCCGCAAGTTTAGCGCGGGTGCCGATTAAGAACCCCGCCTTTATACTGTCGCAACCGTGGTCTTCAGCCACAACACGTACGACACCATCCGCACCCGCGCGATCCTCGTCTCGGAAGGGCACATCCTGCTTGAGCCGCCGCCCAACGACGAGCAGGGCTGGCTTTGCCCCGGTGGCGGCCTGGAGCCGGACGAATCGCTAGCCGAGTGTGCGCAGCGAGAGGTCCGGGAGGAGACAGGCCTTGACGTGAGCATCGAGGGCGTAGCCTTCCTGCGAGAGTGGGTTGTGCCGAAGTACGCCTCGCCTGCCATCGCCGACAGCGTTGCCATCGTCCACGGCGAGCATTCCGGCAAAGACTACGGTTTTGCGCTCGAAGTCTTCTTCTACGCGGCCATGGCTGACTCTCTGCCCCGCCCGAGGCCGGAGGGCGGCCGGGAGAACTTCCGCTGGGTGCCCTTACTCCAGGTTCCCTCGATGCCGGTCTGGCCTGCTGAGCTCAAATGGCTCTGCCGGCGCCTCGCCCGGGACGAGAAGCCCCAGAGCATCCGCTCATTCGTCACGGACAGGCAGTCGCCCTGGCTCGACCTACCCGTAGACCCGTTCGCTGGCCTAGAATCGTAAGGCGTCCCCCGCGTTGTCCTATCAGGAGTTCGAACCGTGAGTGAGCTGAAGCCCGGCGACCCTGCACCCGACTTCGAAACCGTGAACGAGAGCGGCGGCAAAGTCAGCCTCAAGGACCTGCGCGGCAAGCGCGTAGTCATTTACTTCTACCCCAAGGACAACACACCGGGCTGCACCGCGCAGGCCTGTTCCTTCCGCGATGCCTACCCGCAGATCGAGGCGGCCAACGCCGTGGTGCTCGGCGTCAGCCCGGACGGCGCGAAGTCCCACCAGAGCTTCAAATCGAAGTACGATCTGCCGTTCCCTCTGCTGATCGACAAGGAACACGCCATCGCCGAGGCCTTTGGCGTCTGGCAGGAGAAATCGATGTACGGCCGTAAGTACATGGGCATCCTCCGCAGCCACTTCGTGATCGACGAGCAGGGCAAGCTGGTGGACGTGCAGTACGGCGTCAAATCCACGCAAAGCGCCGCCAAGGCGGTGGCGAGCCTTACTTAGGAGCTTGCCGGGAATGGAACACCCCGGCGCATAGAAAGAGGAAACGATGGCCCAGATAACGGTGGGAGACCAGGCACCCGACTTCGAGACGGTGGACGACCAGAACAACCGGGTGAAGCTGAGCGACCTGCGTGGCAAGCGCGTGGTGCTCTACTTCTACCCCAAGGACGACACGCCCGGCTGCACGCGCCAGGCCTGCGGCTTCCGCGACAACTACAGCAACGTGGAGGGCAAGAACTCCGTCGTCCTGGGTGTCAGCCCTGACGACGTCGAGTCGCACCAGGCGTTCAAGTCGAAGTTCAGCCTGCCGTTTCCGCTGCTCGTCGACCAGGACCACGCGATCGCCGAGGCGTACAGCGTCTGGGGGGAGCGCGAGAGGGACGGCAACAAGTTCATGGGCATCTTCCGCAGCTCGTTCGTGATCGACGAGGCGGGCAAGGTCGTCGACGCGCACTACAACGTGAGTCCGGAGGAGAGCGTGGAGTCGGCCCTGGCGGCGCTGGCCTGATGAATTCGAACCGCTAGCCAACCGAGTAAGGACCGAAACGTAGCTGCATGCCTTTAGGCTTGCGTGTTCGACACGCCAAAGACGCTAGGGCACCATTGCGAGCCTGCCCGGGGGCGGCGAAGCAATCTCGTCCACACGTCGTGCAACCACGCCACCTCAGGTCCGAGATTGCCGCGGGCTATCGCCCTCGCAATGGATTAGGGACATTTGTGAACGTGCGCACTTGCACAATATGCCTCGCAAGCGTAAGCTCTGGCCATTGACGTAAGCGCGGCACGTCGCTGCAGGTTGCGAGCCTGGGCACGGCGCAGACCCGACCTCCTGTAGCTACGCGAAAGCGCGGCTGGGGAGGTCGTAATGATCCTGGTAACCGGCGGCACCGGATTCGTGGGTTCGGCCATCGTTGGCGAGCTGCTGAAGCGGGGTGAACGCGTCGCGGTGCTGGGCCGAGACGCTTCCAGGATTGAGCGCCTTTTCGGGGGCAAGGTCGAGGCGCGAGCCGGGGACGTACGCCGGCCGGACTCCCTCGCCGCCGCGATGACCGGCGCTGACGTTGTGATCAACTCCGTCCAGTTCCCTACCTCTCCCATCGAAGTCCCGCGTCGCGGTTGGACCTTCGAAGAGATCGACTACCAGGGCACCGTCAACCAGGTCAACGCCGCGAAAGCTGCCGGCGTGAAGCGTTTCGTCACGGTGAGCGGCGTCGGCGCCGCCGCGGACGCCAGACAGCACTGGTTCCGGTTCAAATGGCAGGCGGAGCAACACCTGGTCAACAGCGGGCTCGAGTGGACGGTGGTACGCCCCAGCTGGGTCTACGGTCCCGGTGACAAGGCGCTCAACCGCCTGCTGGGTTTCACCAACTTCCTGCCGTTCATGCCGATGTTCGGCGACGGCAAGCAGGCAATGCAGCCCGTGTTCATCGACGATGTGGGACGTGTTATTGCGGACGCCGCGCTGTCACCGGCCGCCGCCAACCAGCTGTTCGAGCTGGGCGGCCCGGAGGTGATGTCGATGAACGACGTGCTCAAGACCGGCCTCGAAGTCATGGGACGCAAGCGCTTCCTGCTACACCAGCCGCTCTTCGTCGGCAAGGCGATCGGCAAGCTGGCTTCGCTGCAGCCCTTCATCACGCCGCCGCTCAGCGCCGGCGCGGTCGATTTCATCGCCAACCCCGCCACGGCGGACAACAGCAACCTCGAGCGCGTGCTGCAGCCGCAGCTAACGCCGCTGCGCAAGGCGCTGGAGACCTACCTCAAGAAGTAGGCGCCTCCTGGCGGAAGACGCTCTCGTAGTGCTGGACCGTCGGAAACGGGTCGTAGAAGTGGTGGAGCAGGCGCCGCCATTCCTCGTAACGCGGCGAGCCCCGAAAGCCCTGAGTGTGGGCTTCAAGCGTCTGCCACTGCACGAGCAGGATGTAACGGTTCGCGTCCTCCAGGCAGCGCTGCAGTTCATGCGAGACATAGCCCGGCGTGGCGGCGATGTACTGCGAGGCTTCCCGGAAGGCGTTCTCGAAGTCCCCCACCAGCTCGGGCTTGACGTCCAGAATCGCGACTTCGAGGATCACTTGCTGGCTCCTCCGTCTCAGTTCAGCGCGTTTCCGGCGATCGCTTCTTGAATCGCATCTTCCATGAGCTTCGTGCTCAGCTCCGTCGCGTAGACGCCGGTAATCACGCCGTTGGCGTCGATGAAGTAGCTGGTGGGGAAGCCCAGGATGGAGTAGCGCCGGACCACCGAAGCGGCCGGGTCGTAGGCGTAGGCCGTGAGCTTGACGTCGAGCTTCTGAAGAAAGCGCTCGGCCGTCTGGATGCTCTCACCGTTGTTCACGGCGATGATCGCCAGCCCGTCTCCCGCGTGATCGCGCAACGCGACCTCCATTCTCGGCAGCTCGGCGCGACAGGGGCCGCACCACGTCGCCCAGAAGTTCAAGAACACGGGCCGTCCGCGGAAGTCGGAAAGACGCATCCGATCGCCATCGAAGCTCGAGAACCCGAAGTCGGGCGCGACGTCGCCTTTCTCCAGCCCTACGGTCCGGCCGGGAGGCGTTGGCGTCGTCACGGAAACGTCGGAGGGTTGCAGCTCGACTGTGCGGCCGCTCGCGTCCGTGATCGACGCTTCGTCCGAATTGAAGACGACTCCAGCCTGCCACAGCGCGATCACGCCGATCGCCAGCACCACCGCGGCCGCGGCGAGGCGAGTCAGGCTACCGTAGCGCTCCAGGGATTTCACACATCCAGATTAGCAAGCCGGCAGCACAACCGGCGACTTTCAAGCTGCGCTGCGTGTACTGCGGACGGCAACCGGTGACGGCACAGAGCGGGCGCACTGCAGACAGCGCCACTCGTCCTCGTTTGGGTCTTCCAGGTATGCGGAGCCGCCACAGCGAGGGCAGGCGTGGATCAGCAACTTCAGGCCGTTTCGCTTGTTGAGCATCGTAACCTCCCGGCGTGGCCGTTGCCTGTGGCTCTCCAACCACGCGTCCCACCAAGGCTACGCATTCGAGCTTTGGATTCGATTACATGACTGCTACGTGAGCATTAAAGTTCCGTGAAATCGCCTCCCTGTCGCCTGCAAGATGAGGCTGCTAGACTCGAAGCAGCATGGCGTCACCTCGTGTAGTCTTGTTCGACATTGGTAGCACGCTCTGGAGTTCGCCCGCCGAGGACCCGGACGCGCTGCGCCGCTGCTACGGTCGCGCCCGCGCTGCCTTGCTTGCGGCGATGCCGGACGTCCCGCCGATAGCAGACCTGATCGACGCCGTGGAGCACTACTTCGCGGAGTGGGAGGACATCTGGCGCACGGACGCTGACAGGGTGCAGCAGCCCCCGACCACCGAGTACGTCGCGACGGCGCTACGCCAGCTCAATCTCGAACCGCCGGCCGCAGCCCTGGCCAGCTTCACGGACGAGCTGCTGGAGACCAGCGTCTACACGGCGAAAGTCCTACCGCCAGAGCCTGGCATGAGTGAGGCGCTCGCGTCGCTAAGGGCCCTGGGAGTCAGGCTGGCCTGCGTCTCCAACGCCTTCATGGGCGCCGCGACGCTGAATCGGATCATGGACGAACGCGGCCTCGGCCGGCACCTGGAGCTAACCGTCTCCTCCTGCGAGTTTGGCTGGCGTAAGCCGCACGCTTCGATCTATCAGGAGGCCGCCCGGCTGATGGGCGCCACGACAACCGAAGTCGTCTTCGTGGGCGACCGGCTTGATGCAGACGTGGCCGGGCCGGCCTCGCTGGGCATGCTGACCGTGCTAACCCATCAATATCGCCAGGAAGATCCGTCCGCGGCGCCGGTGCGGCCGAACGCCGTGATCAACCACCTCACGGAGCTTCCTGATGTAGTCGAGACCCTGATTAAACGCGCCGATCGCGCGGACTAGAGCCACCCGGCAGCCACCAGCGCGAGCACGAACCCTCCCAGGATCACTCGATAGGCTACGAACCCCATGAGCGAGTTTGTGCGCAGATACTTCATCAGAAACGCCACCGCCACGTAGCCCACGATGGCGGCTGCGATCAGCCCGGTGAGGTAGACATCGAGGCCGCCCGCCGCGCTATTGCCATCGCGCACGGCGTCGAAGACCTGCTTGCCGCCGGCACCGGCGATCACCGGCGCCGAGAGCAGGAAGGCAAACGAGGCCGCCTCTTCGCGGCGCAGGCCGGCGAGCATGCCTGTCGAAATCGTGATGCCGGACCGCGAGACGCCGGGGATCAGTGCGACGCTCTGGGCAACACCGATCAGCAGTGCGTCTCTTGGCGTCACGCCGGCAATTTCGCGCCGGCCGCGGCCCAAGCGCTCGGCCAGGATCATCGGGATGCAGAACAGGATCATCATCACGGCCACCAGCGCTGGGTCGCGCAGCTCATCCTCAGCCGTGCTCTCAATGAACACGCCGGCAATCACGGCCGGGATGGTGCCGAGGATCAGCAGCCAGGCGAGCTGCGACTGCGGCGTGTGACGCCAGTTCAACCCCGCAAGGCTCGCGAACCACGCGGCGACAATCCGAGTGATCGTTTGGCGGAAGTAGACCAGCACGGCGGCCAGCGTGCCGAGGTGAATCGCCGCGTCGAAGGGCAGGCCGAACTTGCCTTCCGGAATGCCAAGAAACTCTTCCGCGAGGATCAGATGGCCTGTAGAGGAGATGGGTAAGAACTCCGTGAGGCCCTGGACAATGCCAAGGACCAGCGCCTCCAGCAATTCAGTCACGCTCTAACCGTAGCCCGGCGACGGTGCTACAACAAGCGTGGGCCTGCCATCCTTGCGCAGCCTAATGAAGTGTGACACGCTCTTTGCGCCCCGCGAACTGCAAGCTTAAGGAGTGTTCCATGCCTGCTGCCGTAGGCCAGCCCGCGCCCGATTTCAAGCTCAAAGACCAGAACAACAACGACGTTTCGCTCGCGGACCTCAAGGGAAGCAAGGCGGTCATCGCCTTCATTCCCTTCCCCTACACCGGCACCTGCGACGCCGAGGCCTGCGCCTTGCGCGATGACTACACGTCGCTAAGCGCGGACGGCTCGAAAGTCATCCTCATCTCCTGCCACGCCCGGCCGTTACTGGCGCACTGGGCTCAGGAGAACAACCTTCCCTTCCCTGTTCTCGCCGACTTCTGGCCCCACGGTGCCGTTGCCCAGGCCTACGGCTGCTTCCATGAGCAGCTGGGCGTCGCCCTACGCGCCAGCTACGTTCTCGACAAAGAAGGGGTCGTACGGCAGATCATCCAGACCTCCGGTCTGGGCGAGCAGCGCGAAAACGCGGCTCACGGACGTGCGCTGGCCGCGATCTAGAAAGCCCGCACGCAGACCAGCGAGGCCGGCAACCGTCCGGGCCTCTGCGTTTGCTTTCAGGCAAGGTACTTGCGGAACCACCCGAGCGTCATGGTCCAGGCGTCCTTGGCCGCGGCTTCGTTGTAGGAACCACCGGTGTCATTGAAGAACGCGTGTCCGGCCTGTTCGTAGACCTTGATCTCGTAGGTTCCGCCGGCCGCCTTGAGCGCCGCTTCAACCTGCGCACGCTCACCGGTAATGCGCGCATCCGTCCCGCCGTACATGACCAGCACGGCAGCTTTGGTTCGGTTGAGTCCATTGCTGATAGCGCGAGCGGCGGTGCCGTAATAAGGCACACCTGCCTTGATGTCGGCGCTGCCGGCGATCACGTCAAAGGTGAAACCGCCTCCATAGCAGAATCCGGTAACCCCAAGCGCGCCGGTCTTTACGAAGCTCTGCGCTTTCAGGAAATCGACACCTGACTGAAGATCCTTGACGTGATCCTCGGCCATGACCTGGTTCAACAGGCCCAGGTTCCTTTGCGTGTCCTCAGTGCTGCCGCCGCCGCGCGAGGCCATATCGACGGCGAGTGCTACAAAACCTTCTTTGGCATACCGTCTCGCGACATCGCGCGTGTGTTCGACGAGACCGCGGTTCTCGTGGATTACCAGTACGCCGGCGCTGGGTCCGCCTGCACGGGGTCGCGCAAGGTAACCCTTCAGTTCGCCCGCAGCGCCGCGATACGTCACGGCTTCGGCGGTGATCGCGGCGTCGGTCTCCGGGACCCTGGCCCCCGACGCTGCAGTCGTGGGAGCAGGCGTTGCGGTCGGCGGCGCAGTTGTCGCGGTTGGGGCAGTTTCGGAATCAGAATCACCGCAGCCGAGGGCGAATAGCGATGTAGCCGCCAGCGGTATGCTGCCCGTGACCAGGAGGGCGCGACGCATCAGGTCGCGCCGGCTCATCCGATGTTCGAGATAGTCTTCGGCAAACTCGCCCAGCAGATACAGTTTGTGCTCATCGAGTCTCATCAGGTCCCTCCTGTAACGAAAGATTGGCAAGGGAGTTGTCAGAGATACGCTGTCGCAGGGGATACGGTTCGCCTCAGTGCGCACACGACTCGTATGGGACGAAGTGATTATTGAAACGAATTTGTTCGCTTGACAGTCCCTTTAGTCATTGCTAGTCTCGCGCCGACGAGTCGGGGGCCAATCTATGTGCCCCTAGGCTTCGTATCGTTAATGCAGAGATGAGGTTCCGGCATTCCTGGCCGGGACGCTTCTGCTGGGGAGCAGATCTTCTGGAGGTGTCTCGGGAGTGCAGAAGTACATATTACAAAGACTCTTACTCACGATACCAACGATTACCCTGGTCACGGTTTTCATCTTCCTCTTGCTCCGGGTGTTCCTGCCCGCCGATGTAATCGACCTGATCATTGGTGAATACGGACGCAACGATCCTGAACTCCGCGCGGCCTTGGAGAGGGAGTTGGGCCTGTCCGGCCACCTTTACACTCAGTATTTTGAGTGGGTCGGCGTTTCCTGGTTCTGGGGCGGCGAGAGAGGCCTCCTCCAGGGCGACCTCGGAGCTTCCCTGCACAGCGGCCGTCCGGTGCTGGGAGAGTTGCAGCGACGCATCCCTGTGAGCTTCGAGCTCGGCCTCTGGGCCCAGTTCTGCTCGATCATTGCTTCTGTGCCGCTGGGCGTGTTCGCGGCGCTCCGCCAGGACAGGTTCGCGGACTACGGCCTGCGCAGCGTCGCCATCCTGCTGGCCGCCGTTCCCAGCTTCTGGATCGCCGTACTGGTGATCACATTCGGATCGATCTGGTTCAACTGGGCCCCACCGATTAACTTCAGGTATCTCACTGAAGACCCCGTGGCCCACTTCAAGATCATGTTGCTCCCCGCCTTGATCATTGGCCTCACGCCTAGCGGGGGACTGATCCGCTTAACACGGACGCAAATGCTCGAGGTTCTGCGCCAGGATTACATCCGGACGGCGCACGCCAAGGGCCTTAGCCAGACCACGGTCCTCTACAAGCACGCGCTGCGCAATGCGCTGATCCCGGTCGTGACCGTGATTGGCGTAGGACTACCGCAGATCGTCGCCGGCACGGTCATTTTCGAGCAGATCTTCATCATCCCGGGCATGGGCCGCTATCTGGTTGACGCCGTCAATAACCTCGACTATCCGGTCATCCAGGGGTTGACCTTCGTCTTTGCGGTTCTACTGATGGTCTCCGTGCTTCTCGTGGACATCAGTTATGCGTTCCTCGATCCTCGGATCAGGTTCAACTAAGGTCAGGAGGCGGAGGAAGCAATGGCAGTTTCAGAACTTGGCAGCATTGCGGAGATCGAGGGTTGGGAAGCGCCGGTTCATAAGCCTCTGCCCATCCGGCTGGCCCTTGGCCTGAAGAACTTTGCCCGGAAGAAGCCGCTCGGCTTCGTCTGTGGCGTAGTGGTTATCTTCTTCTTCGTCATCGGCGACGTGGTCCCAGAGACCACCAACAAGGTCAGCCGCACGATAGGCCTATCCGACCACCCGGTACCCTACCTGGCCGACCAGTTGGAGCAGATGGTCCCCTGGCTGTATCCCTACGCGAAGCAGGACCTGCGGGCGAGGCTGGAAGGCGCCAGTAACGCCCATCTCCTCGGCACCGACGCGATTGGGCGCGACATCCTTAGCCGTCTGATGTACGGCGCTCGCACCGCGGTCATGGTCTCGTTTGGCGCCGTGCTCATATCGATGTCGATGGGTGCCTTCATCGGCATCATGAGCGGCTTCTACGGGGGTTGGGTCGACAAGGTGTTATACCGCATTGTCGATGTATTCCAGGCCTTGCCACCGCTGGTCATCCTGATCGTCATCCTCGGCATCTTCGATTCCGGGTTATGGCAGCTGGTCATCGTGCTCGGCGTAATCGGCGGGCCGATTCAGTCTCGCACCCTGCGCGGCCAGACGATCTACGTCATGGCCAGCCCCTTCATCGAAGCTGCCCGAGTCATTGGTTGCAGCGACAGGCGCATCATGATGCGCTACATCCTGCCCAACGTCTTCGCACTCATTGTGTTGAACGCAACCTTCTCGCTGGGCTTCCTGGTCCTGCTCGAAGCGACGCTAAGCTTCCTCGGCTATGGACTGCCGCCGCCATTCCCGTCCTGGGGCCAGATGCTCAGCCTGGAGGGGCGCCAGTACATGCGCACCCAGCCTGGCCTGGCGATCTACCCCGGACTTGCTATCGGAATGCTGGTGTTCTCCTTCAACCTGTTCGGAGACGCCCTGCGCGACGTGCTGGACCCGCGACTTCGGGGCAGCCGCTAAGCATCCGGTTAACGGCAACGACAGGCCGTCCTTCTTCGGAGGGACGGCCTGTTTCTTTCCCAGGCAACCCCGCGTGCTAGAATCAGCGGCGCACCCGCGCGGGAGCAGCTGGAATGACCGGTCGCATTACACTCGTTGGCGCAGGCGAACTCATGGCGGCCATGAGTTCGATCCATCGCTCCGCGCTCAAGCGCATTGCCAAGGCTCCGCGCGCGGTCTTCCTGGACACCACGGCAGGCTACGAGACCAACGTAGACGCCATCTGTGAAAAGGCCGTCGAGTACTACGCCCACCACCTGCAGACGGAACTCCGTGTCGCCAGCTATCGGCATCGCGACGCGTGCGCGCCGTCCCAGATTGCCGCTGCCGTGGCCTCCATCCGGGACGCCAACCTGATCTTCGCCGGCCCCGGCAGTCCCACATACGCCATTCGCCAGTGGCGCGACTCCCCGATCTGGCAGGCAGTTGTGGAGAGCTTCGAAGCCGGCGCCGACATGCTGTTTGCCAGCGCCGCGTCCATTTCCCTCGGGCGCTTTGCTGTACCGGTCTACGAAGTCTACAAGGCGGGTGAGGACCCCTTCTGGGCCGAAGGGCTGGACTTGATGTCGGAGCTGGGCATGAGCCTCGCGATCGTTCCGCACTTCGACGACAACTCCGGCGGCGACAATTACGATTCACGCTTCTGCTACATGGGCGCCAAGCGCTTCGACGTGCTCCAGGAGCGCCTCCCGCCGGACGTCACCATCCTGGGCATCGACGCATACACCGGCATCTGCTTCGACCCCAATACGGGCACCGCCAGCGTCTCCGGCCAGGGCGGCGTGACGCTCATCGGCGAGGCGGGAGTGAACCGCTACGAGGCGGGCGCCGAGCTTCCCTTCGAGGCGTTCCGTTCCGGCGCACGCGAAGTGGTGCCGACCTTCAACGCATCAAACGCCGTCTCCGGTTACGAGTTCACCGACGAGTCAGGCGACGGCGATCCGATGCAAGAGCTGGCTCGTTACGTGGAGGGCCTGGGATCCTTGACCGGCAACGAGAAAATCGACCTTCTCGCTCGCTTGCAGTCGCTGCGTGACGGCGCGGCGACCACCTCTCCGGAGATCGAGGACCGCCTGGTCGACCTCGTGATCGAACTGCGTGAGGCTTTGCGCGCCGCCAAGCGTTACGACATGGCCGACAAGGCCCGCGACCTGCTGGACCAGCTGGGCTTCGAGCTGGGTGATACGCCTCAGGGGGCGCGTTGGAATCGCCGTTGACGCCGCTCGTCCGCCGTGTACCCGCCGGCGAGGTCTCGCTGTCGATACGAGAGTGGCCCGGCGCAGGCCGTCCCTTCCTGCTGGTACACGGCCTCGCGTCCAACGCCAGGACCTGGGACGGCGTGGGCGGAGCCCTCAGCGCCTCCGGCCATCGCGCCGTCGCGGTGGACCAACGCGGTCATGGCCTCAGCGACAAGCCGGAGACCGGTTACGGCTTCGACGAGACCTCCTCGGACCTGAGATCGCTGATCGAGGTGCTGGGGCTGGAACGGCCCATCCTCGCTGGCCAATCGTGGGGCGGCAACGTCGTGTTGGACTTTGCGGCGCGCTACCCGGAAGCTGCTTCCGGCATCGTGCTCGTCGACGGCGGCTTCATCGACCTCTCGGGCCGGCCGGGCTCAACCTGGGAAACAATCGCACAGCAATTACGGCCGCCCAACCTCCTGGGAACGCCGCGAGCGCAACTCGTGGAGCGCTTCCGTTCCTTTCACCCAACGTGGCGTGAGGACCAGATCGAGATGCAGATGGGCAACTACGAGACGTTGGAGGACGCGACCATCCGTCCCCGGCTGACCCTTGACCACCACATGGCCATCCTGCGAGCGCTGTGGGACCAAAAGCCGTCTGAGCTAAGCGAGCAGGTGACGCTCCCTGTCCTGATCGCGGTGGCGGACTCGCCTGACGAAGAGCGGCGCAAACGCCGTGATGAAGAGCTGGAGAGACTCATACCGAAGCTGAAGTACGCTGAAGCCAGGCATTTCGTCGGGGCGCCGCACGACATCCATGTCGACCGGCCTGACGAGCTCGCGAGCTGGATACTCGACGCCGTGCAACGCGGTTTTTTCGGCTAAGCCGGTCCCGTCCTCTACACTAGACCTGTGAGCAAGGCCACTGCCCCAGAGCTGCCCCACGGCGATCCCACCGTCGTCGCGGCGATGTTCGGCCGCATCGCACCGCGCTATGACCTGATGAACCGGCTGATGTCCATGGGTATGGACGGAGGCTGGCGCAAGGTCGCGGCGCGGGAAGCGAAACTCGGCCCCGGCGATCGCGCGCTCGACGTAGCCAGCGGCACCGGCGATCTCGCTTTCGAGATGGCCAAGCGCGTCGGCGAAACCGGATTCGTCGTCGGCATCGATATCGCGCGGGAGATGCTCGTTCTGGGCCATGAGAAGAGCGTCCAGCGCAGCGAACGCCGTGTCGACCATCACGAAGGCGACGCTATGCGCCTGCCCTACGCCGCCGGCGTCTTTCGCGCCGCCACGATGGCATTCGGAGGCCGCAACGTCCCAGACCTCACCGGCGCCTTCGGCGAGATGACGCGCGTGCTGGCGCCCGGCGGCCGCGTCGTGTTCCTGGAGCTGAACCGGCCGCGCCTGTGGGGCTTTCGCCACCTGTTCGACTTTTACTTTCACACCTTTTCGCCGTTGGTTGGCGGCCTGATCTCCGGCGACAAGTCCGCTTACGAGTACCTGCCTCGGTCGGTCGATAACTTCGAGAGCGTCGAAGAGATCAGCCAGTGCATGCGGGACGCCGGCCTCTCCGAGATCAGGGTCCATCGATTCATGTTCGGTGCCTGCAACGCACACATCGGAGTCAAGCCGGCACCGCCATGACCAACACTGGCAACGGCGAAAACGCCCGCGTCCTGCTCAGCACGGAGGACGCGCGGGCGCTGCTGCTGCGCTCACTCCCTCCCGACGTTGCGGATGCGCGCGTCCTGGAGGCCATGAGCAGGGTGCCGAGAGAGCGGTTCATCGACCCCGAATTCGCGCCGTACGCCTACGCCGATCGACCCCTACCCATCGGTCACGGCCAGACGATTTCGCAGCCGCGGATCGTCGGCATGATGCTGCAGGAACTCGCGCTGAAGGGACACGAGCGAGTCCTCGATCTCGGGTCCGGCTCCGGCTACCAGGCCGCGATTCTCGCCGAGCTTGCGCAGGAAGTCATCGCCGTTGAGCTGGTTCCGGAGCTGGTCGAGCGCTCGCGGCGCGTGCTGGCCGAGCTCGGATACCAGAACGTGACCGTCCATCAGGCGACATCTGAGCTGGGCTGGCCCGCGGAAGCGCCATACGACGCGATCATCGTCGCCGCCGCTTCGCCGCGTATACCGATGTCACTCGTCGAGCAGCTGGCCGAGGGTGGGCGCATGATCATTCCGGTAGGCGAACGCTCTCGTCAGGAGCTGATGCTGGTCGAGCGCGGGAAAGAAGGGTTCACGGTCTCGCGCAAGGGTGCCTGTGGATTCGTGCCGCTGATCGGCAAAGAGGCGTTTACAGCCGGAGAAAGCTCGGAACGCCAGACTCCATAACTTAATAATTTGGTCTAGTAGTTGCCTAGACACACGGAAAAACCGTGGTTACAATCCAGAAGCTTTCCCCGGCGACCTGGCGACCATGGCAGGGAGGTTCGCCTCGTGGATACCTGCGTGACCGAATTCCTGGAATTCTTGTCTGTCGAAAAGGGTGCGTCCGGCAACACCATTGCCGCTTACCGCAACGACCTTGGGCAGCTTGAGGATTTCATCGCGGGCAAAAAGAACGGCCATCTGATTCAGTGGCCGCTGGTAAACCAGAACCAGGTGATGGAGTACATCCTTCACCTCAAGTCTCAGTCGTACGCTGAGGCAACGGTGGCTCGCAAGGTCGCGGCCGTGAAGTCGTTCTTCTCGTTCCTGCAGGCGGAGGGAAAGCTCAAAGCCAACCCGACGGAGCAACTCGCTTCGCCGAAGGTCGGCAAGATGCTGCCGAAGCCTCTCAGCGTCCAGGAGATCGATGAGTTGCTGGAGCAGCCCGCTCGGCGCAGCACGCCGGAGGCCAAGCGAGACCTGGCGATGCTGGAGCTGATGTACGCCACCGGCCTGAGAGTCACCGAGCTGGTGTCTACCGACGTCAGCGACGTTCAGCTCGAAGGAGACAAGCCCTACGTACGCCTGGTGGGCAAGGGCAACAGGGAGCGCCAAATACCACTGCTTGACCAACCCGTGCAGGAGCTAAGTGATTACATTCGCTTTGCCCGCCCTCGCCTTGTTGGCGAACGGGACGAGACCGCGTTGTTCGTGAACCGGCGTGGCGAACGCCTCACGCGGCAGGGCTTCTGGCTGATCCTCAAGGGCTACGCGACCGCAGCAGGCATTCGTGGTCGCGTGACGCCGCACACCTTACGGCACAGCTTCGCGACACACATGCTGCGAGGTGGCATGGACATCCACAAGGTCCAGGAGCTTCTCGGTCACGCCAACATCTCCACCACCCAGGTGTACACCCAGGTCAGCCGGGAACACATCCGCGAAGCCTACGAAAAGGCCCATCCGCGCGCCCGCTAGGTATCGCTTGCCGATCTTCCAGCCCACCCGGCGAATTCGAACCGAAACCCAGGGTACTGGCTCAATAGCGCCGTGGACGCGTAACCTTCTAGTACATCGTGGCTGAGATACGTAGTTTCGTAGTCGGCGTGGTGGTCGCCGGTGTCCTGCTGGGCATCGTCGCGATCGCTCTCGGCGCGTTCAGCAGCGAGGGCAAAGACTCGCCTACCGCGCGCCTGATTGGCACGCCGCCGGCAAGTCCCACCGCGCGCGCGACCCAGCGCCCGGCGACAACTGCGCTCCCCACCACCGCGCCCACACGCCAGCCTTCGCCCACGGTTTCCGCCACCGCTCCGGCAACGTCGCCAACCTCACAGGCAACCGCGGCCGCCACCGCGACGACGGCGCCCCAACCCACGGCGAACCCCGCGACGGCTTATGCGAACTCCGTATCCATCGCGGTACCGGATCTCGGGGCACAGATCGACTTCATCGCCTCAGCCGGGTCGAGCAATCCCAGCGGTTCAACACAGGCCGCCAACACGGTGAAACAGCTGGCGGCTCGCATTCTCGGTCTTTCAGCGCCCGCCTGCCTGTCAACGGCGCACGGGACCCTGACCCAGGGCGCCAACGCCGCCAACGCCGCCGCGGACCAGCTAATCACCGCGCTCAACGCATCGAACCAGGCAGCCGTCTCCACGGCAATCAGCAACCTCAACAGCGCCAAGACGACTCTCGCCCAGGGCGCAGCCGCTGTCTCCGCCGCCAGCTGTTAGAAGCTGCCGCTGCCGGTTCCCATCTGCGATACAATGAGTCTGTGTCCACAGTAGGTGTCCTCGCTCTGCAGGGCGATTTCTCTGAGCATGCAGCAATTCTGACCAGGCTCGACGCGGCGGTCCGCGAGGTACGGCTGCCAGCCGACCTCGAAGGCCTCGACTGCTTGATCATTCCCGGGGGCGAAAGCACGACGATCACGCGACTTATGGCGATGTACGGACTGCTGGAGCCGCTGCGGGCGTTCGCGGCGCATCGGCCGGTCTGGGGTACCTGCGCGGGGATGATTGTCATGGCCAAGCACGCCACGGATCTGGACCGCGAGACGCTGGGCCTCATGGACATCTCAGTCGTGCGCAACGCCTTCGGCCGGCAGGTGGATAGCTTCGAGACGGACCTGCAGATCGAGGAAGTGCCGGGCGGACCGTTTCACGCTGTGTTCATCCGTGCGCCTCTGATCAAGGACGCCGGCCCCAACGTGAAGATCCTGGCACAGATTGAAGGACACGGCATCGTCGCGGCGAGGCAGGGGCACCTGTTGGCCACGTCCTTCCATCCGGAACTGACCGACGACACGCGGCTGCATCGCTACTTCCTGAGCTTTGCAGCGGGCATGAGCGGGGCAAAGTAATGAACTCGGTACGCAGCTTCCTGCCCACTGACCTGCCCGCCCTCGTGGCGTACTCCGGACTGAGCTCCGAGAACGAAGCCTGGCCGCGCGAGCGCCTGGGCGCAGGCGAGGCGCAGGCCGCCCTGAGCGTCGTGCGCGACCGGCTGATGAGCTTTGCACGCCGCCGCGGCGCCTGGGTCAGCGTGCGGCGACAGCGCCTGCAGGGCCTCGTCGGGGCGCGCCAGCGCGGCGGTGCCGAGGCCTGGGAGATCGACTATCTGCTGGACACGACGAAAGATCGCAGCGTGACAGTCGAGCTGCTGGAGTGCGCCACGATGGAGGCTGGCAAGGAGGGCGCTCACAAGCTCTTCCTGCGCCTCGCTGCCCGCAGCGACCTGTTACAGGCGGTGCGCGAAGCAGGCTTCGCGGCCTACCAGCAAGAGACGCTGTATGCGCGCGTAGGCGCCGGCGACGCAAGTCCCGCGGGCATGCGGCCGGCCGTTGCCTCTGACAGCTACCCGCTTTTCCGGCTCTACTGCGAGTCAATTCCGGAAGCAACGCGCCGGCTGGAGGCCGCGACCTTCGGCGAGTGGCACTCCGCCCAGGAGCGTCGCTGGATGAAGAACGGCCTGCAGCTCATCGAGGAGCGCAACGGGCAGGTCTGTGGCCAGGTGCGCGCAGCGCGTCTTTCCCAGGGCCTGCTCCTGGAGATTACAGCTGACCCGGAAACAACCGCGGGCGTTGCCGGCATCGTGAGCGCGGCCTGCAACGCGACGGCGTCCGCGGGCGAGGCGGTCTTCGTGCTGGTACCCAACGCCGCGGAGGGGCTGTCGCGCCGCCTGGAAGACGCCGGTTTTACACCTCAAAGCGAATTCATCTCCTTGATGAGACGCACCGCCAAGCCGTTGGCCTTGCCCAAGCAGGTAGCTGTCGTTGCAAAGAACGCCGTTGGAGTCTGACCTGAGTTTGAGCCGCACCATCACTGATGACCTTGATCTCCTCCTGGATACCCTGGCGCCCCACATCGGCGACCCGATCCGCAACCGCCCTGACAAGCACGACCTCCTCGAGGTTGTCATGGACCTGGGGCGCTTGCCCGAAGCTCGCTTCCTGGGGCGCGAGATCACCCTGAGCGACCGTGAAGTCACCGAGAGCGACATCGACTACGTGGTCTCGCGCATCAGCGAGTTCGGCGAAGACAACCGCGCCGGCATCGAGCGCACGTTGCACCGTATCTCCGCGATCCGGAATCGCGGCGGACGCATCGTCGGGCTGACCTGCCGCGTCGGCCGGGCCGTCTTCGGCACGATCAAGACGATCGAAGACATCATCCACAACGAGCAGAGCATGCTCCTCCTCGGGCGTCCCGGCGTGGGCAAAACGACCATGTTGCGCGAGGTCGCCCGCGTCCTGGCAGACGACTTCAACAAGCGCGTGATCATCGTCGATACCTCAAACGAGATCGCCGGCGATGGCGACATCCCTCACCCCGCGATCGGCTCGGCGCGGCGCATGCAGGTCGCGAGTCCGCAGATGCAGCACGCCGTGATGATCGAGGCGGTCGAGAACCACATGCCCGAGGTCATCGTCATCGACGAGATCGGCACCGAGCTCGAAGCGCAGGCGGCGCGGACTATCGCTGAACGCGGCGTGCAGCTGGTGGGTACCGCCCACGGCAACACGCTCGAGAACCTGATGGCCAACCCCACGCTGTCCGACCTGGTCGGCGGCATCCAGTCCGTAACGCTGGGTGACGAAGAGGCGCGGCGCCGCGGCACCCAGAAGTCGATCCTGGAACGCAAGGCGCCGCCGACGTTCCCCGTGGTCGTGGAGCTTCAAAGCTGGGACCGCGTGCACGTGCACAAGGACGTCGCGGAGACGGTGGACTCGATTCTGCGCGGCTACGCCCTTCAGCCCGAGATCCGCGAGCTCACGCCCGATGGCGAGGTCCGCAGCCTCAGCTCCGCCGAGGTGCGTGTCGAGACCGCGCAGCTCGACATCCAGGAGCGCCGCCCACCGATACGCCGCGGCTTTGCGCTGGAGACCCCGGAAGCGACGCTGCCGCCACGCCCGGCTCCGGGCGCCGGACAGCGCATCTACCCGTTCGGCATCTCGCGCAAGCGCCTGGCCCAGGCGATACGCGACACTGCCTCCGGCGCCTCGATCTCAGAGCGGCTGGACGAGTCCGACGTGGTGATCACGGACCGCAGCTACTACCGTCGCAAGCCCCAGGCGCTGCGTGACGCGGAGGCACGCGGCGTGCCGATCTACGTGCTCAAGAGCAACACCCTGCTCCAGATGCAGCAGGCGCTGATCGCGCTGCAGGGCCCGGCGGGACGTGTCGACCCGGTAATGGACGCCATGTCCGAGGCGGAGGACGCCATCCACGCCGTCCTATCGCAAGACCGGCCGGTGGAGCTAACGCCGCAGCGCGCCTATATCCGCCGTCTGCAGCACGAGCTGGCGCAGCGCTTCAACCTCACGTCGCAAAGCCGGGGCAAGGAGCCGCAGCGCCGCGTGCGCATCATGCCCGGCCGCAGCGACGGCGGCTACTTCCCGGAGGAGTAACCGACACCGCAGGTTGAAACCTGCGGTGTCCACCTGAGACACTTCGCCCTGCCTTTCCACTCCCCGGAGCGGTAAAGTTCACCTGTGGCAACTCAAAGAGGTCTCTTCATCACCTTCGAGGGCGGCGAGGGCGCGGGCAAGAGCACCCAGGTGCAGCTCCTGCGCCAGCGTCTCGAAGCCTCGGGACGCCGCGTCCTGCAATTACGCGAGCCCGGTGGCACACCCCTGGGCGAGGAGCTGCGCCAGCTGATCCTGAACAGCGCTAACCTCGCGCCGAACACGGAGTTGCTGCTCTTCCTAGCCGCGCGATCCGAGCTCGTTCAGAAGGTCATCAAACCCGCCGTCGCGCGCGGCATCGACGTGATCTGCGACCGCTTCATCGACTCAACCGCTGCCTACCAGGGCTACGGCCTGGGGCTAAGCAGAGACCTGATCACCACGCTAAACGCCGCTGTGATCGACGGCTGCACGCCAGACGTGACGGTGCTGCTGGACATCGACCCCGAGGCCGGGTTGGCACGCGCCTCCGAGGGCGCCTCCGGTGACGAGATCGAAGGGCACTGGCAGCAAGGGCTGGCGCTGGAAACGACGGATGACACCGCCGCGAGGAAGGGCGGCAAGCGCGTGGGCGGGCGTGACCGGGCCTTCCATCGCCGGGTCCACAAGGGCTACCAGGCGCTCGCCAGGGCCGAACCGCAACGCTGGCTCGTGCTGGACGCCACGCTTTCTCCCGACGAGCTTTCGCGCTCAATCTGGACACGGACTGAGGATCTGATTGCGGCCCGCCAGACGAGTTGACACCTTTGTCGACGCGGCGTAGCTTCGACTGACCAACCCACGCATCATCGACGCTGCGGACCTGGACGGCCCCAATAAGCGAGGTAAGAGATGACGACGACAACCGCGAAGCCCAGCTACGACCCCAACGCCCACTACGAGGTGAAGGTCTTCGATGTCGAATACCGCCGGGATGGCGACATGTCCTGGCTGGCGCGCATCTTCCAGCCCCAGGGCGCCGGTCCCTTCCCCACCCTGCTGGACATCCACGGCGGCGCCTGGGCCAACGGCGATCGGCTGATGAACGAAGGCACGGACATCGTCCTGGCTGAGAGCGGCATCGTCATCGCGGCCATCGACTTCCGTACTTCTCTCAACGCTCCGCACCCGGCCGCGCAGGAGGACATCGCCTACGCCACGCGCTGGCTCAAGGCGCACGCCGGCGACTTCAACGGCACGGCAGAATCGCTGGGCGGCGTTGGTTGGTCCAGCGGCGGTCACCAGGTTATGCTCGGCGCCATGCGCCCCGCGATGTACTCCGGCCTGCCGTTTACCGAGGCGCCCGAGCTGGACGCCACGCTGGCTTACGTGATCATGGGCTGGCCGGTGATCGACCCGCTGTCGCGCTACCGCCTGGCGGAAGGCCGCGGCAACCAGGACCTGATGCAGAACCACCTGCGCTACTTCGGCAGCGAGGACGGCATGATCGAGGCAAGCCCGCCGCACATCCTCGCGCGAGGCGAGGCCGTCGAGCTGCCACCGGCGCTGCTGGTGCAGGGTGCGCAGGACGAAGGTCTGACGCGCATGATGGCGGAGGAGTTCGTCGAAGCCTACAGCCTGGCCGGCGGCGTGATCGAGCTGGGCAAGTATCCCGGCGAACCGCACGGCTTCTTGCGTCAGGGCGGGCCCCAGGTCGGGCGCGCAATCGCGCACATCAAGTCGTTCATCGCGCGCCAGTTGTAGGCCTGGATCAGGTAGGCGGCCAGAGGAGCGCCGAGAGCGGGGCCATACTTGGTACCCGACATGTAGACCCCGATGGCCAAGCCGCGCTCCTTTTCGGCGAAGTTCATGCGGATGTAGCGCATGGAGGCGGGGGTGACGATGGATTCACCGATGCCGAGCAGG
>Ga0209108_10000545_pt1 | contig 20936 bp, 10 predicted proteins | sample Rifsed10ft1_FD_184003 | JGI IMG/M metagenome (GOLD analysis project Ga0209108, IMG submission 184003) | Soil microbial communities from Rifle, Colorado, USA - sediment 10ft 1 (version 2) | ecosystem: Environmental > Terrestrial > Deep subsurface > Rock core/Sediment | place: Rifle, Colorado...
TTTCAAGATAGCATCCGGTTTTTACAAACGTAGTAATTTACTAAACAAGTGTCCTGTACTCATGCGAACTTATAAAAATATTATAGTAACCATGTTTGAATGTAATCTCATTCACACCTTGAATAACTTCTGCAGGGAACTCATCTGTGATATCTGGAAGAATTAGCTCCAATAGGTTTGATTTTCTTTTAACAAAATTTCTGGCAAGAATATTCGTCTCATAATGAAGTTCTTTAGAAACCGCTAAAAATCTTTTTCGTGTTTCATTTGTAACATTAGTTCCAATGTTAAGCGCACGCGAAAATCGTTGCAATGGAAATATTTACTTTCTGAGCAATCTCTTTAATTGTAGAGGACATTACAATATCCTGTTGGAGTTATGCTCATTTAAAATCCAATCTCTACTGAAATCCGGTGAACAGATTGCAGCCTGCCAAAATCGGCATAAGCATAATCTGCTTTCATTGGTACATAATCTGTCAGAAAATATATTAAACCAATTCCGGCAGTTAATCCTTCAACACTTTCTTCCATAAATAGTGATTTGTAACCTGCACGCAAAAAAACTCTTTCCCTAAAACCGTACTCGCAGCCGATATTTACGCCCTCATCATAATCATTAGGGTGAATAGCATCTGCACTAATTGTTAAACCGTGAATTTCAGTATCAAACGCTTTGAATGATATTCCAACTCTGTAAATCAGAGGTAAATCCCACTCATCCATCTTTAATTCAGCATATATCTTATCGCTGTTACCATGTTCATCCGGATTATAAGTGTAATAAATAAAATTATCTTCGCCTGAAAATTTCATCTTACCACCAACGTTCGAAACACTCATACCCAATTGCAGGTTTTTAATAGGGGTGTAATAAAGTAACCCAAAATCAAAAGCGATAGTTGAAGCAGACATATGCCAGATATTTTCTCCAACGTACTTGCCTGTTAAACCAATGCTAAAATCTTCAGTTAGATTTAATCCATAACTTACACCAAGAGAATAATCACTAGCGGTAAATAATTCACCGGTGCCCTCGGGATAAATTTCTGTTCTAACTTTCATGTCGCCCATAGTTAAAGAAGTATAGCTAAAACCGATTGTGTGCTGATCACCAATTTTTAAAACGATACCTGCAAAATCGTGATTAATATCTGCAAACCAGTATGTGTGTGTAAACATTGCTCCGCTATTTTGTAATCTGGAAAGACTCCCGGGATTCCAATATAAAGCCGATACATCATTAGCTAGAGAAACAAATGCACCGCCCATAGCAATGGCTTTAGCTCCAACTTCAATTTTTAAAAACTGCCCGGCAGTTGTACCAGAAAAAACTTGTGAAAAACTTTTATTCCCCAAAAGCAGTGTAAAAGCAATTATCAATAAATATTTATTCATAGCTTGTACCTGCTTATTTGATAATGGCAAATTTGTCGATCTTATTTGGAAGTCCGGGCGATTCGACGTGATAAATATAAACACCTGGTGCTATGTCCAGCCCTTCTTTATTAGTAAGGTTCCAGGGTTCCTGTCCGTCATAATTAGCTGAATTATGGTTGATCGTGTTTACGTGATTGCCGCTTATTGTGTAAATTCTTATCGTAGCTTCGCGGGGAAGATGTATAAAATAAATTCGACGCTCTCCCCTTCCAGAAGAAGTTAATCTCTGGGGTTCCCACCTTGCAGCGCCTACATAGGGATTTGGTACTACCGCAACCAGATTCATATCCTCTTCAGCTTTTGATTGATTGATTGATATGCTTTTTGCTGTGAATGTATATTCATCGCCCGTTCTGAATGGAGTTTTAATAATTATTTCTCCCATGGCTCCTTCTTCAGGCAGTATTAATTCCTGGTTAGGCGGCGCAACAAAAGAGAATTTCCAAATTTCTCTCCAGATTCCCTCAACCTGTTTCCAGATAGTTATATAATCACCCGCCGAAATTTTTTCGTCCTGCTGCCCAGTCGGTTCCCAGAAATAGAACAATGATTTTTCGTTTTCATAAACATCCCAAACCTGGAAGTTGGTTGCCGACCTGTATCCAAAACGCCAGGATGAATCAGGCTCACCAACTCTAATTTCATAGCTTGAGGGATAACCATGCACTCTACCCGGTAATTGACGTAATAGCGATCCTTGAATGATGAGATTAGATGCATTATCTTTCCAGCCGGAATTGTCCGGATCAAAAGCAATAGTATCATTCATAACAAGAACCCTGATTCCGTTAAACATCGGGTTAAAATCTTCTCCATTGATATAAGGGGAATTAGATAAAATATCTGTTGTGTCAAATCCATTAACCTTGTAGAGAGAGTATTGAATGGTATCAGGGTGAGTAGTATCGTTAAACTTTAAAACAAAATTTTCATCTGCCACGCTCATCGGATTAAGAACCTCAACCCAGGTGGTACCTGTTGCAAAACCAGATGAGTGTTCAATTCCGTCAACAAGCCCCGGTTCATCATAACCAGCAACACGTGTACCCGGAGTAACATAGGCTGTGTTTTTATCTATCCTGATATTCCCTGCAAGATCACGAATAATCACTTTTGCACATTCGGATGGATAAACTCCGATAGGTACATTTCCTCTGTCGTACGAAACAAGCGCATAGTAATAAGTTTGTCCATTTATCACATCATAATCCACCCAGGAGTGTTTCAAACCTTTATTATCACCCATATAAATTTTAACACCCTGGTAATCGAGCGGGAAGAAACCACGAACTTCATTGACAATATCAAACTGTGCTGAGGGCTTGAAAAGAGCATTCTCTCCATACCCGCTTGTAATAGTGTATGAATCAATAAAGCCAGGGTCTGTACTTTTATAAATTTTATAGCCTTCAAAATCATACTCATTTAAAAAATCATCATAAGAATTTTCGGCAGCATCGTCCCAATATAAAGTAACTTTTCCATCGCCCGGTATTGCAGTTAAAGTTGGTTTATCAGGTGGACGTGCAAAGTTATAATTGTTATCATAGATATCCTGAACAACCTGTTTATTCCTTTGAATATCCTGAAGATCTGTACCAAACACGAGAGCTAAAGAAAATCTTTCGGTTGTTCCCGAAGGCAAAATAAAAGGACCTGAACCGAAGAGGAATGCGATATTACCATTCTGCAGCCTGGTATCGAAGTGGCTGTAAGAAATCCTGTTCCATATCTGGTTATCTTCCCTAAAAACAACTCCTGATCCTATATAGAAAACATCAAAAGCAGTAAGCCCTATTTGGTCGGATTCATTTTTATCGGTCTTATCAATGTGGGGTTCACCCGGTTGTTTTGTATCAATCAATCCAAATTTATTAACAGGAAAAGTTGGTGCGCCAGGCACAACACCCGGAAGCTGCCAGCCCGAAGTTGGAAGCCCATCGCCTTCACCAAAATCACCGGTTCCTGCTAAACCATCTAATCCAACATCATCTGTGCTTGAGTTCCAGTTACCATCATTATCAATTCCATCGTCGCGTGTTTCATCAATCATCTCATCAGTTTTTCCATCGCCGTTATTATCTATACCGTCAGCATATTTCATCCCAACATTTATAGAGTCTTCATCAACAAGCCTGTTGTTATTATCATCAATACCATTTCCCTTGAGTTCACCAATAAGCATTTGATTAGTAATTATAGGGCTGCCAACTTCACCATCATTATCGTCATCAATTGCATTGTAGCCATTACCAGGGCTTTCTAGAAAGGCATAACCAGCATAACCGGTCGGCTGCCATCCTCCCTGCCCTACACCATCATGATCCCAGCTATAAGTTATATCGTTGCCAATATCGAATGAAGCATAATCATCATTAGAATCATACTGACCTCCGACACCACAATCGACATACATTCCAAAAATTATTTTAGAATAGTTTTTTGTTCCTTCATTAGTAATTTCATAATGCCAAAAAATGATATCTTCGGCAAGCAGGTTAGACCACTGGAATCCGCGGACACCAACACTTGTTCCTAAACCTCTTCTAGTATGATCAGTGGAATCGGGATAAAAATTAGGACCGTCGTCGCTATTATCATCCATAACAAAAAAACTTTCCTGGTCGGCATTTGTACGTTTACCAAAATAACCATTCCAGAATCCATTCCACGAAGCATCTTTATCGGGCCAGGACTCAGGCCAGGTAATTGGCTTATCGCTCATCGCAATATTATCCTGATTAGGATTAACATAGCCCGGTCTTGGCTGCCACCCGCGTTCAACACCAGTTGGAGAGATATCCATATTTTCGCGGTATCCTGCTTCAACAATTCGTATAGTGTTTCCATTTTCATCCACAACTTCAGCAGCTACTATGGGAGTAATACCATCCATATAAGTATGACCCGATCCTTTAGGCCAAACCCCCGATGGTTCCCTTCCCCACCAGGCAACTTCGCCAAAGTTGTAGAATAGAGTTTCTACAAGATTACTATTGTGGATACCTTCTTTGCGATATTTTCTATCTCCCCGCATATTTAATGGTACATGAATCTGAGAGAATATCTCAATAGGTAAGAAGGTAAAGAATAAAATTATTAAGATTAACTTTCTCTTGTTCATCAGTTAAACCTATTGCAGATTAAAATTATATGACACACCCAGAAGAATTCTTCTCGGTTCAGAATAATAATCGGGTCTATTTAAAAATTCGTCTAATGTATTTGGTCCCTGGTATTGCGGAGTGTACCGGCTTAAAAGCGTGTAGCCAGCTCTTCCCGTATCACGGTAAACATTTATTTCGTTTCTTGTATCGAAAAGATTAAATACTCTTACAAAGAATGAAAGAGTAGTTTCTCCAATTATAAACTCTTTATTGAATTGTAAATCAACGTTTGTCTTTGATGGAATTCTTGAACTGTTTTCATAACTTGTTTGTATTGACTGCAATTCAGGTGTATAAGGGAAACCGCTTTCATACTTAGCGATTACTCCAAGATTGAAATCGCCGGGGACTATATAAAAGAGTGAAAGGTTTATAGTATGTCTCTGATCCCAATTAAGAGGAACAACCTGAATGTTTGGCTGTTTAGGAGGTGTGCCCTGTGCGCGATTAAAAGCATCGTTTGGATCTGAAGCGTTACCTTCTGCAATTTGCAAAGTGTAATCAAGCGATACTGAAACATGATCTTCAGTTGGTCGTTTCATTAGTGAAACAGTAAATCCACGTGCCTTGCCATAATCTCTGTTTACATATAAAGCATATCTATCGCTCTTTATGTATGTATCCTGTATTTCGGTACCAAGCAGATTTGTAATATCCTTGTAGTACCCTATGACCTCAAGTCCAATCATATCAAAAAACTGGTAATGCAGACCAAGTTCGTAAGCAACAATAGATTGTGCTTTTAGATTTGCATTTCCCATAAGGGTGTATAATCCTCCGGGTCCAACTCTGTAATTAGGATTTGAATACAGATAGCTGTAAGGAGGCAGTTGGAAGAAATGTCCATAGCTAAAATGTATTGTTCCATCCGCTGAGATAGGAAAAGCAATGCCCAGCCTTGGGCTTACCTGGTGCTGCTCTTTTGCATTAATTTTTAGAGAGTTTTCTGGATCGCGAAGATCTGTTGGTACTTTACCGCTTGAATTAAAATAATCGTATCGAACGCCAGCATTAATAATTACGCTTTTATATTCAACTTTATCCTGAAGATAGTAAGCAAAAGAAACGGGATTATATTCAAACTTGCCCTGGTTAATAAAGTAATTGAAATCAAAAATTTTTAGCGTATCCTGATACTTAACAATTTCATTGTTAGGTTGAATCTTTCCAAGATTTAATTCAATCCCGGTTTTTATTCCATTATAATTATCAACCTGGCTGAATAATTCAGCTTTGATAATGTTAGTATTGGTGATTCTGCTGGAATGCCCCATATTAGTTCCACCCGTTAGAAAAGCGTAACTGGTAAGCTGGTTCAGAAGTTCAGGATTTGCGTATCGGGCATCTCTAATATCTTCAAATACATATGACTTTTCTTCGCTTCTGCCGTATGAATATTTCAAATCAAGGAAAGTACTCGGAGAAAAGACATAGGTAAACGTAACTATATTATTTAGTGAGTTAGTAAAATTTTCAGGAAGTCCATCGGGATTAAGTTTATAAATATGTGCGTCCAACGGGATTAAATCTATAATATGGTTGTAATATTTAGCATCGGTTTTATCCCATAAAAAAAGATTAGAGATTTTTAATCTCTGAAAAAGATTGAAAGCAAATTTGCCCTGGAAGTTATAATTTAAAAAAGGATTCATCGAAATAGTTTTGTTATCGCCTGTTGAGACGATATGAAAAACATCTCCTTCCTGAAAAGAACTGTCCTTTGGATTGAATCTTCTTTGACCATAAAGATAGCCATCATTTGAAAATCTTCTGAAAGCTAAATTGTAACTAATATTCTTACCTAAAACATTTAGTGGACCGCTAATGTTTGCTTTGATTTCTGAAGTGCCGATTGGATTCACATCATCGATATTAAAGAAAATGTCTTTATGATTACTTAGGTAATCGCCGGAAGAAACCGAAATATTTCCTTGAAACTTATTAGATCCCTGTTTTGTAATAACATCAACCACACCGGAAAGAGCTTGCCCGTATTCAGCATTAAAAACACCGCTGATTACTTTTACCTCTTCTATAAATTGGACATCTACATTTGTACCGCTGCTGCCTGAGTAGTTATCATTAATAGGAATACCATCAATAAGATAGCTTACTTCGGAGGTTCTGCCGCCCCTGATATGTATTCCTCCACTTGCATCAGTAACAACCCCTGCTTTAAGTTGAAGTATATCAGCAAGACTTTCAACAGGAAGACTTTTAATCTCACTTGAAGTAACAGATAGTTCGCTTGATGTAAGATCTTTACGGATTATGAGTCTTTCAGCAGTTACAACCACTTCTTCATTTAGTTCAAGTCTTTGGACATCTAGTCCAAAATTAATATTGGTGGTTTTATCTGCTGTTACAATTACTTTAGTTACTTTCATAGATTGATAACCAATCATTGAAGCAACAACTGTGTACTCGCCAGGTGAGACATTAATAATAAAGTAATCACCATTAATATCCGAAGCTGCACCTATTGAGGTTTGCTCAATAAAAATATTCACGCCAATTAATGGTTCTCCTGTGCTTTTATCTTTTACGGTACCTGCAATTTTACCTGTCTGACCGGGAAAGATGATGACTGCACTAAGAACAACTAATAAAAATATGCACAGACTTGATTGATAGAAATTTTTCATCTGTTTCGAAATATTTTGCTGTGAATAATGATTAATGTATTAGAGCATATGAAAAATCAATTCCTAAAAATAAAAGGAAAGGGAGTAAATCGTTCCGGATTTACTCCCTCTAAATGACTTAGCGTAACAGTATCATTTTATTTGTCTTAACAAAATCATCTGTTCTTAATTCATAAAAATAAACACCACTACTTACATTTGAAGGCTGCCATTTCGTATTGTATTCACCTGCATTTTTGAATTCATTGACGAGTGTTGCAACTTCATTTCCAAGAACGTCAAAAACTTTCAAGGTTACCTGAGTTCCCTTAGGTACCGAGTAACGGATATTAGTTTCAGGGTTAAGAGGATTCGGGTAATTTTGTAATAGCTGGTATGCATCAGGAACTGAAGTTGGATTTTCATCAACATCAGTAAGGCTTGAAAGAACTACTTGTCTAAACAAATTATATTTTTCAAAGCCTCTATCAACCCACTGCGTACCCCACCAATGTGGTGCGTAATCAGATGAATCCTGATTGTAAGCATCGAAGGAAGAATAATCAAGATCCCATATAACACAGCTTAGTCGAACAGTATCTCCAATACTATACCCAAACAAATCGGTATGAACAACTACTTCGAGAGAGTAGCCAGCATCTGGTCCGCCAACTTCGGTATGAGTAACTGTTCCTGCCGGTGTATAAGAAGAACCTTCAGCACCTCCTGTTGGAACAGTAGCACTTAACTGGAACTGAGCAGAATCACCAACACCATTTCCAAAGAACATATTTTTAATTTCCATCCTCTGACCTGGTTCCGGCAAATAATCATCCTTCATAGTCATCCATAGGAAAAGCCCATCAGCTTCCCAGCCAGGTGCCCATTCGCAAACTGATTTGTCATCAGACTCTACACCGATATAAAGATCAGTTCCTTTATGCATAAATTTTATTGTAGCCATACTTTGGTCAGTGTAGCTGTTAAGCGGGTTATTCCATTGCATGTAGAAACCTCCTGTTGAAGTGTTAGAACCCACACCTACAACAACACTTTCAGTACCAGTCCAAAATGACTCATCAAGTTTCCCATCAAGAGTAATTGTATTAGTTGTAGTATATGCAATCTTTACTTGTGGATCTGCAAGGCGTAAAGTTCTGAATTCACTGCCCCATTCACTTCCCCACCAGCTCTTCCAATAAGCACCAGCAGCTCCGTATGGATCCATGTTATCTAAATAACCATCAGGATCGAAGATATTAATCATAACTTCAACATTACTATTAGGATCTGTATATCCAAGCTGATCGAGATGAATTACCATCTCGGCAGTATAACCTGAATCAATCTGAGTGGTATCGTTAACCACAGTGCCATTATTTTTATGGGCAGCACCGGAACCTGAATTCGGGAAGGCACTTGGTCCTTCATAAGAAATATCCGGGTTAACACCACCCTGATTAAAGAACAATTTAAATTCAACTGGAATACCTCCAGCAGTTTTTATTTTCATGAAGAGACCATCCCCTTCCCAACTAGTACCAAATTTACCAACCGACTTATCATTTGATTCAAATGATATATAAAGGTCTAATCCTTTATGGAGAAACTTCATAAATGTAGTTGTAGTATCGGTATAAACTGGTTTAACCGTAAGCGTATCGGTTACCGTGTATATTACATCACCCGGGAGTGAGCCAGCTTTAAAAACCAGATAATCATACCGTTTTAACCAATCGGTTTCATTCAGATTACCATCAATTGTTATTGAGCCGTTTGCCTCGTACACTGGAAGTGATGCCGGGTCTTTGATCGCTTGACCAAAGACATTTCCGAAAAGAACCAGAAACAGAAAGGAACCCACAAATATTGTTGTGAAGGTTTTCATAGGACGCCTCCTTTTGTTTGTTATTATGTTATTTAATTACTTACTCGGGTTATTGGAATAATCATTGTCACCCGACGGATAAGTTTTTTATTTAATTGTTGATGACTAATTGTTTTTAAGAAAGTCAAATTCTGAAAAAAAATATAAAATGTAAACGTTTACATTTTAATCTAATTTTTTTAGTTTTATTTGTCAAGTAAATAATCTATAAAAGTGAAAAAAAAATACCGATGAGACTTGTATCACTTTAAATGAACGCTAAAAAATCAAAAAAATATTTTGGAAAGGGAATTCAAATGAAAAAGACGATTTACCTTATATTTTTCTTTCTTATCTCCATTAATTCTCAAATAAATCCGCAGCAATTATTCATAGACAAATTTGATAATCTAGCCAACTGGAAAGAAATTGTTTCCGATGGTGCAAGCTTAAAGCTCAGCATTCAAAAAGGATTGAACGGCGATTGCTTAAGAATTGATTATGAGTTTACCGGTGCCGGATATTGTGGTATAGAAAAGGAATTTCCCTTTACCCTTCCAATGAATTATAAATTTACATTTCATCTTAAAGGAAATTTCCCTAAAAATAACTTGGAGTTTAAGTTAGTTGACAAATCAGGAGACAATGTCTGGTGGAAAAATCAAAGAAATTTTGACTTTCCAACTGATTGGGAAAAAATCACAATTAAGAAACGAGATATTGAATTTGCCTGGGGACCAATAGGTAGCGGTGAAGTCAAAAATTTCGAGAAGATTCAGATAATAATTGCAGCTGCTGAAGGAGGAAAAGGAACAATTTATTTAGACGATCTGGGTTTTGAAGAAATCACTTTGCCAAAAGATCCAAACGTGAAACCAATTATTTATTCATCAAGTCCAACGGAGAAAAATTTCAGCGCTATCCTTGATAATAAAATATCAACACTATGGCGAAGTAAAACAAAATCAAATAGGCAATATTTATTGATTGATTTTCAGTTTACAAAAGAAATTGGAGGATTTGTTATTCACTGGGATGAGCTTGATTTTGCAAGTGATTTTTATATTTCAATTTCCAATGATAGGGTAAAATGGGAAAAAGTTTTTGGTTTAACTAATAATAATTTGACCCGTAATTTTATCTACCTCAAAAATGCCGATGCAAGATATGTCAAGTTTAATTTTACGAACAGCAGACGAAAGAAAGGATATGCAATTAAAGAGATTGAAATTAAGGATATTCAATTTTCTCAAAGCTTAAATAATTTTTTCACAAATATTGCCGGATATTATAAGGAAGGTTCGTTTCCAAAGTACTTTTATGATAAACAATCCTATTGGACAATTATTGGAGTTAGTGAGGATCTTAAAGAAGGATTAATAAATGAACAAGGAGCTATTGAAGTTGATAAATCATCTTTCTCAATTGAACCTTTCATTCAACTCAATGATCGGTTACTAACATGGAGTGATATTCAGCTTAAACAATCTCTTGAAAATAATTATTTACCTATTCCATCAGTCACGTGGATTCACCCCTCTTTGAATTTGGAGATTAAAGCTTTTGCAACGGGTGAACCAACCAGCTCTGCATTAATGATTAGATATAGATTGATTAACACTTCAGAGAAAATTTTGTCCGGAAAATTATCCATTGCTTTAAGACCATATCAAGTAAATCCCAAATGGCAATTTTTAAATAACGAAGGAGGTGTTTCTTCAATAAAAGAGATATCATATGATGGCAAGTCTGTAAACATCAATAATGAAAAAGGGGTTATCCCTTTAATTCAGCCAAACGAATTCGGAGCCACGAAATTTTATGATGGAGAGATAATAGATTACCTGCTCAAAAACTCACTGCCAATAAATCAATCAGTGAAAGACGATTTCGGATTTGCATCAGGATGTATGAGCTATGATTTTAATCTTCAGTTTGGTGAATACAAGGATTTTATTTTTAGAATCCCTTTTTATAAAACTTCAGAAGAATTTTTAAGTGAGTCAAAAAATAATCCCACAAATTATTTTAATGATCAACTCTTAGGTGAAATTAAAATTTGGGAGGAGAAACTTGATAAAATTAAGATACAACTTCCGCCTTCTGGAGAAAAAATCATTAATGCCTTAAGAACTAATCTAGCTTACATTCTTATTAATAAAGATGGACCAGCATTTCAACCCGGCTCAAGGAGCTATGAACGATCATGGATAAGAGACGGGGCTTTGACTTCCAGCGCTCTCTTACGATTGGGATTGAAAGAAGAAGTAAAAAATTATTTAGATTGGTTTTCAAAATATCAATTTCCATCCGGGAAAATTCCTTGCGTTGTTGATAAAAGAGGAGCTGATCCAACTCCGGAAAATGATAGTCATGGAGAATATATCTACGCACTTCTTCAATACTTCAAGTTCACACACGATACATTATTCCTAAACGACAAACTTCAAAACGTTATTAGTGCAGTTAACTACATTGAGTTTTTAACTAATCAACGCGAAACAGATCAGTATAAGAAAAAGGATTCAACTGTGTTCTGGGGACTTATGCCTGAGTCAATAAGTCACGAGGGATATTCTGCCAAACCCATGCATTCTTACTGGGATAATTTTTTTACGATTAGAGGACTGAGAGATGCGGTTGAGATCGCTCAAATATTAAATGAAAAAGAATTGAGAGCAAGATTTATAAAATTAAAAGATGACTTTGAAATCAATTTACAAAGCTCAATTAAACTTACAATCAACAGCCACAATATTGATTATATTCCCGGCTGTGCAGAACTTGGGGATTTTGATGCTACCTCTACAACCATCGCAATCTTCCCGGGAAATGAACAAAAAAACTTACCTGAAAAAGAATTACTAAATACCTTCGATAAATACTACGATTTCTTTCTCAACAGAATGTCATCTACAACAGATTGGATAAATTATACTCCCTACGAACTTAGAATTGTCGGCTCATTCATTTATTTAAATCAGAGGGAAAAAGCTCATAAGATGCTTTATTTTTTCTTTAATGATCAACGACCCAATGATTGGAATCATTGGGCTGAAGTAGTCTGGAAAAATATTGATGAACCACGATTCATAGGAGATATGCCGCACACCTGGGTTGGATCAGACTACATCAATGCGGTGAGAGCCATGTTCGTTTATGAAAATGATTCTGATACATCACTAATTTTAGGAGCAGGTTTGAAGGAAGAATGGATTGATTCACCCGAGGGGATTAGTGTCAGCCAAATGCCATCTTATTATGGTGATGTAAGTTATACAATTAGAAAATTTCAAAATGGATATGAGATTGATCTTTTAGGAGAGCTTCAAATTCCTAATAACAAAATAATATTTAAGAATTTTAAAAAAGATGTACCTGCGGCTGTTCAAATAAATGGAAAAAATTCTTTTAATTTTAACAAGGAAGGGATAGTAGTTTATAAATTACCGGCTAAAATAATTATTTCATATTAAATTCGTTTTCTCCCTCAATCAAAAAAATCCAACTGCGGAGATTTAATTATTGAATCAAATGATTCGCCTAAAAGCCCAAGCACAGAATCTGCAATTGGTTTTAACTGCTTTTCAATGTAGTGCTGATAATCCAGATCACCATGAGTAAGTTCGATTGGAACAGGTCCTCGTTTTGTAATCACATATTCAACAGTTCCGCTTCGTTTGTTTATCATTCTTGCGGCACGAACATGAGGTGGACTGCTTTTCTGATATTCATCAATTTCTTTCCTTAATCTTTTCCGGTAAACAAGCTTATCGTCAAAAGCTCCTCTGTTCACTTTATGAACAATTGATCTTAACCAATCCGCAATTTCTTCTCCATTAAAAATTTTTAAGTAAAGCTGAACTTGAAATTCTTTCGCAAGCTTCGTCCAATCGGAACGAACGAACTCCATTCCCACGAATTCAATTTCTTCTTCACCATTTATTTTAAGAAGTCCGGTATAACGCTTCTTTGCCCCTTGTTCACCTCCCCGCAGCGGGGTCAGAATAAAGCGGCTGTAATATTTTTCGAATTCTAACTCTAAAAAAGAAGTAACTTTATAATCTGCTTTTAATCTTTTCCTCCAATAACCATTTAGCTCGGAGGCAATACGTTCGCCATTGGATTGTGCATTTACACCTTCGTCTTCTTTTAATTTTATGAATAATGAATCCGTATCGCCATAAATTACTTCGTAACCTTGTTTATGAAGATATTCTTTACTCTGAAGCAGAAGCCATTTCCCGGTTCCGGTTATAGCGGAAGGAAGATGCGGATGATAAAACCTGCAGCCGCTTGAACCCATCACTCCGTAAAAGCTGTTCATTAATATTTTTATTGCCTGTGAAAGATGTAGATCGCCGACTTTCGATGCTTCGATGCGCTTGTTCATTAGCTCATTAATATAATCGGGAAGAAAATGTTTGCTTGCAGAAAATTTGTATCCGTTAGGAGTAGTAATTGTATCTACATGTGAGAACAGCCGTGAAACAGGATCAATTTTAAAAGATTGAATGATTGACGGGTATAGACTCTTAAAATCAAGGACAATTACATCTTTATAAATTCCGGGCACAGGGTCAATCACATAACCGCCGGCAGCATGCTGAGTCAATTGCACATCACTAATGTTTGATGCAACTAATTCTGCTCTATGAATTTTAGGCAAATAAAAATGATCAAATGCGGCGGACATCATTCCTAATTGATCGAGCAATAATCCTGAAATTTGCGCCCTTTTTACGAGAAGATCTATCAAACCGGTTTTGCAGAATATTTCCGTAACTAAAATTGCATCATTTAAATTGTACTCACAAAGCCTCGCTTTATCTTCTTGGAATAATCTATCAATTTCCGTTACTTTATCTTCCGAAGTAATCAGCTTGCCTTTTCCCAAAAGCTCTTGAGCAACAGTTTCCAATCTGTAATCTTCAAAAGTATAAAAAGATGTTCTGAGGGTCGTTGGACCATCAATTACAATTCTTCCTGGAACATATGCAAAGTAGCTGCCTGCTTTCCGGCTGCGTAAAACGATAGTAGAATCATCTCTGCCTAAAGTGAAATTAATACCATATTCATTTGCCTTTGCTTCTAGAAACATAAGATCGAATCCTATAACATGCCATCCGATTATTAAGTCCGGGTCTATTTCCTTAAACCAGATTACAAAACCGGAAAGCAAATCTTTTTCGTTTGAGTAAGTATCAACGAACTCAGGAAGATTATTGTTATTACCGGAAACCAGAAAAACCTTCTTCAATTCTTGTGTATCAGAAGTAAGATGAACGGCAATTGAATAAAGCTGGCTCGGCTTGGAGCCTGTTTCAATATCGAGAGACAAAACTTTAAAACGAGGATTAACCTGACAAGGTTCAACTTTAGGATTGTGAAATAATGTCAAATTGTTTTTTTCAATCGCTTCACCAGATACTCTAATCTGAGCATTAATTCCTCTTTCCATCAAATATCTTTTAACCGGATCAATATCCGACTCATAAGTTGTTACGTCATTTTTGTGAAGTAATTCTGCAGCTTGTTTTAAATCATAATTTGTAAAGAAGTATAACGCATCAACATCATTCCCATCAAATGATTTAAGCTGAACTTCCTTTCTTTCATATTGAATATTCATATCCGGTAGTTGCACATTCCGGTTTACAAAAAAAACTGTTTTTACTCGATCAATAATGATTTCAACCGGTCCAATTTCATTCGACACACCAAACAGCAGAATAACATTTCTGCCTTTTTGATCGCGCCACTCGCTGGTTAATATAAATATTTCGTAGGAGTTCAATCTATTGCCATTTTTAATTTATAATAAAAGCAAAATTTGAATTCAGAAACAGGTCAATTTTTCAAAAATACTATGAAAAATTTACTCAATTTTAATTTACTTTCCTTCAAAGACCGACTGAATATATCAAATAAGTAAGAAAATTGTATTTAAATTAAAATGTTTTTCAAGTCAATCTGGCATCTAAGTTGTTCATTTTCATTTTGTAATGGTACTTTTTAGAGAGAGATTAAATGAAAAAAATACATAAACTTTTACTCATTGCCATAATTTTAATAGTAAGTAATAATTCATTCGCTCAATTGGCTGAAAATAGTTGGGCTGTAGGATTTGGCGCAACCTATCCAAGATTCATGAGCATTTGGTCAAACTCTTACTCGGGCACAGAAAACTATGGTGCATATCTTTCTCTGCAGAGAAATTTTTCAGAACATGTGGCACTCAGATTTCTTGGCAATTATATTTATATGGAATCCTTCTATAAAACCAACTCTGGTTATCTGAGAGAATCAGTCAGCTTAAGTTCAGCTTCTCTTGATCTGCTTTACTATCTCGTTCCCTGCGATCCAATTTCTCTTTACTTTGGAGCCGGGTTTGCTGGAATTTATTTCAAACCAAAAAATGCTTTTGAACCCGAACTCAATGATAACTTTCTAGAATACCAACTGAATTTAAGAGTCGGCGCTGAGTGGAGAATTAATGAGAATTGGAGAGTTGTTTCAGAAGCAGGTTATTTCACTCCGTCTTCAAATAAGCTTGATGGTGAGAACGACACACATGAACATAAAGGATTGTTCGGTACAAATTGTGACACCTACATGACTTTCAATCTTGGCTTTTTGTATTATTTCTCCAAAGGTAATCCCTCACAAAAATGCGATTTATATTCTGGAATGAATGTTGGCGCTCAATCATTAAATCCGCTTACAATTCAAGATGTCGAAAAAATTGTTAAAGATAATCTTCCCAAAGAAGTTGTAAAGGAAGTTGTTGTAGAAAAGCCAATCACTCCGATAGAAAAGAGATGGGTTTTAGCCGGGGTTAATTTTGAATTTAATAGCGCTAACCTTACGAAAGAATCATTTCCAATTTTGCTAAATGCATTGCAGGTTCTAACACAATATCCTGATATGCGGATTGAGATTAGAGGACACACTGATAATACTGGAGGCGAAGAGTTCAATCAAATACTTTCTGAAAGAAGGTCTAAAGTCGTTAAAGATTATTTAGTTGCAAATGGTATAGGTTCAGAGCGATTAGTTGTAAAAGGCGTTGGGGAATCCGAACCAATTGCCGATAACCGTACGGTAGAAGGCAAAACTCTTAACCGAAGAATTGAATTTAAAGTGATTAAATAGATCTAAAATTTTCTCATAGAAAATTAAATCCTATCTTATTTAATTTAAAATTTATATCCGCGATTTACTACACGCTTAAAGTTATCAGCTTGCGATAAAAAAAAATTTGAGATGCGACTACACCTTCGAATAAGCACTCCAACCATTACACCAGCTTAAGCAAATAAAATATGCGCCTCCCGGAAAAGAACATAGTATTTTTCGGTCTTAATTCAATTGATTTGATTATATTTTGATAAAACATATTCTTTCAAATTTTTTGAAGTGGAATAAGAATACTTTTATTAAAAAATCTATGAACAGAAGAATAACATTTAACATAATTTATCTCACATCAACTTTAATTGTGCTATTAATTTTTGCTGCCCTTGTTTACCGATGGTACAATGTAATATTGGAAGATGCAAAGCTATCGCATCAAAAGCAGCAATTAGAAATGTCTAAAATTTCTGCAATGGGCATACAGATTTTTTTTAACCATTTAATTGCCGAGATGAGTGTTGGGCAAGATGGTGGATCAATTTCACCCAATGAAATAAATAATATGCCGATCGTTTTTTTTCAGCATTTCCTTAATGAAGGTATAGACGGTATTTATTTTATCAGCAATGGCAGAATTGAGGTTTTTTCCGGTTCAACTCCTTCTGACCAAGAAATTAAAGACGTGATAAAATTCAGAAATAGAGATATTTATTTTACTAACATATTTAGGAAAGATTCTTTAAGTAATGAAAAATATTTTTTCCTTTGTAAGAAGTTGAATCCGGAGTTTAGAGAAAGCAAAATTTTCTTTCTGAAAATAAATTTTGATTATATAATAGAAAAATATCTATTACCTCTTCAGCTAACTAAAAGTGATTTTGCATGGATATTGAATGATGAAGGAACATTAATTTATCATCCTGAGCATGAAGATATGATCTTACGGAATATTTTTGAAAGTACCGATGAATGCAGTGATTGTCATAAGTCCTTCGAAATGCAAAAAAACATGCTGGTAAATAAAAGTGGTTACGGTGAGTATATAATCGCAGATGAACCTTCGAAAATCATGGCTTATTCACCAATAAAAATTGCTGACAGATATTGGTATTTAGCGATCTCAACTTATCTTCCGAATGTTATTTCATCACTTAAATCAAAACTTAATTTACTAATTCTTACATCGGCACTGATTTTTATTATCATTATGGGGTTTACAATTTTTAATTATCGCAGTAATCTTGGCAGAATAAAAGCTGATGAAGAAAGGAAAAGAACTTTGCAGGAAATGAAATTTCAGGAAGATTTAAATCATGTTTCAAGACTTGCTTCATTGGGTGAACTTGTGGATACTGTTGCTCATGAGATTAATACGCCAACAGGAATTATCTCGATTCAAGCCGATGCATTAAAAATTAAGTCTTCGGGAAATCATCTTGCAGAAGAAATAGAAATTATCCAAAAACAAGTAAACAGAATCTCAAATTATACACGAAGTCTTCTTAATTATTCAAAACGATTACCATTCAACCCGCAGCTTACTAACATCATTTCTGCAATTGATGATTCGGTTTTTCTATTAGCACATAGATTTCGGGAAAAGAAAATTAAACTTATAAAAGATTATGGCACATCTCTTCCTGAATTGATGATAGACAGAGTTCAGATCGAGCAGGTTTTTATTAACATTTTAAACAATGCATTTAATTCTATGACTGAAGAAGATTCAATCAATATAACGGTCAAGGAGAATTTATCTGAATCTGAAAGTTCTCATGCTCCAGGCGGAATAATAATTCAAATAAAAAATAGCGGAGAAAAAATTCCAGAAAATATCATCAACCAAATATTCGAACCGTTTTTTACAACTAAACACGGAAGTGACGGCACAGGATTGGGATTATCAATTTCGAAAAAAATAATTTTAAGACACGGTGGTTCGATTACAGCTGAAAACACAGAAACTGGACCTATGTTTACAATAAAACTTCCTTACAAATTTACACAGGTGTATTGATATGATTAAGGTTTTAGTAATTGATGATGAAAAAGAAATGCTTGACGGAGTAAGAAAATTGCTGACGCTTGTCGGCTTCGACTGCATGACGGCTCAAAACGGTGAACAAGCAATTAAGCTTTTAACTGATTTTCAATTTGATGTGGTTCTTTCAGATTTATTCATGCCTGATATTGACGGGAATCAGATAATCGAGAAATCAAAGCAGATACAGCCCGGTGTTCCCATAATAATATTTACTGCCTTCGGAACAGTCGAGAGAGCGGTTGAAGCAATGAAGAATGGCGCATATGATTTTATCGAAAAACCTTTTAACAGCGATCATCTGATAATGAAAATAAAAAGGGCTGTTGAATTCAAAAACTTGAAATCTGAGAAAGAGAATCTTATTGCGCAGCTTAAAGAGAAATACAGCTTCCAAAACATAATTGGTAAAAGCCAGTCCATGAAAAATGTATTTAGCATGATTGAGCAAGTAGCTCCTGTTGATGCCAATGTTTTGATTACCGGGGAAAGCGGAACTGGTAAAGAACTAATTGCTCGTGCAATTCATGCTTTAAGTAAAAGAAATTCAAAACCATTTGTATCCGTAAACTGCGGTGCTTTACCAGAGCATTTATTCGAGGCCGAACTTTTTGGCTATGAGAAAGGGGCTTTTACCGGAGCTTACAACAGAAAGATTGGTTATTTAGAATTTGCAGATACCGGAACTTTTTTTATGGATGAAGTCATGGAAATGCCTCCGCGTACTCAGATAAAGCTGCTAAGAGTGTTGCAGGAGAGAAAGTTAACCCGAATTGGTGGAAATAAACTTATTGATTTTAACATTAGAATAATTTCCGCAACGAATAAAAACGTTAATAAGGCAATTGAAAGCGGAGAGATAAGAGAAGATTTTTATTTCCGATTAAATGTAGTTCAAATAAATATTCCCCCCCTTAGAGAAAGAAAAATCGATATTCCCCTTCTCGCCTATCACTTCCTTGAAGCTGCTAATAAATCAAATGTTAAAAATATAATAGATATTGATGATGAGGTTCTTCAACTGTTTGAAAAATATCCATGGCCCGGGAATGCAAGAGAACTAGAAAATGTAATACAAAGTTCTATTTTGTTTTGCCGTCTTGATAAAATTAGCATTGTAGATTTACCGAAATATCTCATTAACTATTCATCACAGAATAATATTGAAAAATATTCTCTTACCGATGCCAAACAGATGGCTGTTGAAAAGGTTGAACGAGATTATCTTTTCCATCTTTTGAAAAAACATTCGGGTAACATAACTAAAGTGGCAGAAGAATCAGGTATGACACGGAGAAACATCCATCGTATAATAAATAAACACAGTTTAAATCCTGATGATTGGCGTATATAATTTGGAATCAATGTTTGAACCATTTTTAGCTTCTCGGGACGAATTACAATCCACCTTCTTTTCGCAGAAACAAAACGAGAAGTTGGACTAACTGGCTCACTCCACATAAATCTCATTATCTATTCGTTGAAACATCAAAAACTATTCTTCTTCTTAACAACAATGCTTAAATACGATTGGACTCAATAACAATATCTTGCTTAAAATTTGAGCAGACCTGTGACATCGATTTCACACCCAATTCTATCTAATGAGAATTCTTAAATAGATTAATAATAAAATCGTCGGAAAAAGCACAAAATTACTTTTCTCTATCTGAACATAATTGGCACTGTTAGTGCATCGTAAATGGGAATAAAAAAATTATGAATTCAATTTTACTTATATCAAATAACAGTAATCATCAAAAACAGATACAAGAAATCTGCGATAAGATCTCATTTGATTTAACAACAAAACACACCATTACAGATTATATCCTTGAGTTAGAAGATAAAGTGTACCAAACAGTGATAATAGATTACAATAATGAAGACGATTTTGTAAAGACAGTTCAGATTACAAAAAAGATTCGACCACGCCTGCCTATAATATTTATTTCGGGAAGTGATGACAAGGAGCTTTTGCAGAAAATTTATAATGAGGGTGTATTTTATGTTTACGTTTCACCCCTTAATGAGGATATTTTAACCGAAGTTTTAAAATCCTCAATAATATATAAAATGAAAGAAGATCACTTAATTAACAAATTCACTAACTAAATTATTTCGGAGGTTCTATGAAAAAATTGTTCTTTCTTTTTGCAGTGTTGTTCGCATTTCAAATGTTAAATGCTCAAACAACAATTACTGTTGGTGCCGGCACTCCAACATTGGATGGTGTATTGTCACCGGGTGAATGGAATGCCACATCTATCACAACAAGTACTGGTGTTACTCTAAATGCAATGGCAGATGGTCAATATCTTTACATGGCTGCTCATTGGACTGATACAACAGAAAGCATTTATAAAAATAAATTGAGTTTTGATGGAAGTACATGGACCAAAACTGGTGATGAAGATCGCATAGCTTTTTTCTTTGATATGGGCTTAACTGGAACTGACGGTGCCAATTGTGCAACTTTTTGTCATATTCCAGTAATGAGTACCACTAGTGGCAAAGCAGATTTATGGCACTGGAAAGCTGTCAGAAGTAATCCTATGGGATATGTTGATGATAACTATGTAGATAGTCTAAATAGACAAGGTGACACCGGAACAAGTGCCGCAGCAGATAATTTGCTTGTTAATGGCAGACCAAGTTAC
>Ga0209108_10000546_pt1 | contig 20921 bp, 23 predicted proteins | sample Rifsed10ft1_FD_184003 | JGI IMG/M metagenome (GOLD analysis project Ga0209108, IMG submission 184003) | Soil microbial communities from Rifle, Colorado, USA - sediment 10ft 1 (version 2) | ecosystem: Environmental > Terrestrial > Deep subsurface > Rock core/Sediment | place: Rifle, Colorado...
CCGCGGGACAGGCCTCGAGGAGGGCCGGCGGCGCCTCGCGGCCGGGCTTCGCCGCGTCCTCGATGAGGCGCCCGGGGGGGTCGGTGCGCCGCTGCTGGTGCTGGAGAACTCGGCCGGTGGCGGGGACGGCATGGGTGCGACGGTCGACGAGCTGGAGGCGATCCTGGAGGCCGTCGCGGTCGCCGGCGCCGACGCGGAGCGCGTCGCCTTCTGCCTCGACACCGCGCACCTCTGGGGGGCCGGCCACGAGATCAGCCGCCCGGAGGTCCTCGACGCCCTCCTCGAGGAGTTCGACCGACGCCTCACCGCACGACGCCTGGCCATGATCCACCTCAACGACTCCAAGGCCGCCTGCGGCTCGCATCTCGACCGCCACCAGCACATCGGCGGGGGCAACATCGGCCCCCACGGACTCCGCCACCTGCTGGGCCACCCGCGCCTGGCCGGCGTCCCGTTCTTCCTCGAGACGCCAGGCATGGAAGACGGCTACGACGCGCTGAACATGGAGCGCGTCCGATCCCTCCTCGCAGGCGAGCCGCTGCCCGACCTGGCACCCACGGCGCTGAACCTCAAGGGCAGTCGCGCCCGCGCCGCGCCCGCCGGGGGCGGCTGAGCCAAGGCCCCGGTGGCGCGCGGCACCGTGGCAGGCCGCTGCGGTGCGGTCCTGTGAGGACCGCTGAGGCCCGAAGTCCGGGGCCCACGGTACGAAGGGCCTATATCGAGCCGGAGCCGCCCCTCGGATGATTCCCGCATCGGGAACCCTTCACGCTGAGGTCAGGCAGGCCAGCAGATGAGTGTCCAGAACGGCCGCGCCTTCAACGAGTGGCTGCGCTCGCAGCTCAAGGCCAAGAAGATGTCCCAGCGCCAGCTGGCGCAGCAGTCGGGCGTCGATCACTCGACCATCTCACGACTGATCCGCGGCGACCGCACCCCCTCGCTGGGCACAGCCACGAAGCTCGCCCGCGGCCTGCGCGAGATCCACGATGAGGCGGACACGCCGCAGTACTTCGGCCTCGTCGCCTCCACCGCCACGAACCCCACCGCGCGCGTCGAGTACTCACTGCGCGCCGACGAGTACCTGAGCGAGGCGCAGGTTCGCCAGGTCATGGAGTACTACCTCGCCGTGCGCATGCGCCGCCTGGCGGCGCGGCCCATGTCCGGCGCCGCCGCCCGGCCGGGCGCCACACCCCTGGTGCGCTTCCCGAAGCGCAACTAGAGCTCATCCGACCCGCGTCACCGCCGGGTCTCGGGGAAACGGTCGAACGCCGGTCACTGGGGACCGGCGTTCGGCTTTTCTCTGGCCCGGCGCCGATCGGCGTCGGCGGCCGGCGGGGCTTCCCTCAGGCGCCCGCGCCCTCGGAACGCGGCTCGGTCCCCCGCAGCCCCTTGGTCTTCGGCGAGAGCACGTAGGCGATGCCGCCCAGGACGATGATCGACAGGACGCTGATGGCGCGGTCCACGAGGGCGATCGCGGTCGCCTCGGTCAGCGGCACGCCGTAGATCCCGGTCAGGATGCCCACGATGCCCGCCTCCACGATGCCCAGGCCGCCCGGCGTGAGGGGTACCGCGGTCAGGAGTGAGGCCGCCAGGGCGACGAACATCGTGCCGCTCAGGCCGAGATGGAGGTCGCTGAAGCCGAGCGCCTGGATGACGAAGAAGAGGCGGAAGGCCTCGGTCGTCCAGACCAGCACGGTCACCATGCCGAGGAAGGGCACCTCCCTGGCGGGCAGCGCGAAGACGCCCTCCTCGAAGCGCTCGTAGAAGTCGCTCACGCGACCGGGCAGCGGCAGGCGGGCGATCAGCCGGCGCCCGAAATTGCGCAGCGTGAAGAGCCCCACCGCGAGCGCGATGACCACGACGACACCGAGGCCGAGGATGAACTGGACCGCCGGCGCCAGGCCGGAGCGAAAGCTCCAGAAGCCGGCGGCAAGGCCGAGGATGGCGATGGCGAAGAGGTCGAAGACGCGCTCGATGAAGACGGTCCCGAAGGTCCGGCTCAGCGAGGCCGCATAGTTGAGGCGCAGCAGCCAGGCGCGATAGACGTCGCCCAGCTTGGCCGGCACGAGGCAGTTGACCAGCCAGCTGATGAAGATGATCTCGGTCGAGTCGCGCACCCGGATGGACATGCCGGTGCGGCGCAGGAGGAACGCCCAGCGATAGCCCCGCAGCGGGAACCCGAGGTAGTAGATGGCGAACCCGGCCAGCAACAACAGCGGGTTCGCGGCCAGGATCAGGCGCACGAGATCGTCGAGATGGAAGCCGGGCAGGCTGCGCAGGACCAGCGCGATGATGACGATGGGCAGCGCGATGGAGATGATCGTGCGCGGGTCCCGCAGCCGGCGGGCCAGCGAGATCTGTTCGCGCCGCACCTCCTCGCCGGCCCCTGCCTCGAGCAGGACCTCGAGCGGCGGCCCCTGGGAGGAGGGCGGCAACGGGTCGCTCACCGGGCGCTCGTGATGGGGCGGATGCGCCCGTTGCCGCGCGTGCGCTGCACGAGCTTCGCCAGTGGGGTCAGCGCCCGCGCCAGGTACGAGGCGCGGCCGGGGACGAGCGTCGCATCCGGCAGGGCCGCGCGCAGCTCGGCGGGGCCGTCGATCGGCCCGGCCAGGCGCGTGCAGGCGACGCCCACCTCCATCAGCGAGTGCGCGTCCGACACGGCCACGCCGGGTAGCCCGTGGTCGCGCGCGAAGGCTGCCGCTCGCTCGTTGACCGAGGCGGCGGGCACGCGCGCATTCCAGGTCTCGACGTAGTCCACGACCGCCACCACGTCCGCCAGCCGCTGCCCGGAGAGCCGGGCCATGCCCGAGACCCGGAAGCGGTCGAAGGGGTGCGGGATGCCGGCCAGGCCGCCCTGCTCATGGATGGCGGCGATCGTCTCCAGTGCCGAGAGGCCCGGCGGCACGGTGCGCTCGAGGTACAGGCCGATGACGTCGCCGTCGGTGCTGCGCACCTCCTCGCCCACGATGACGGTCAGGCCCTGGGGCGCCAGCTCCCGGGCGGCGAGAGCGCCCTCGATGCGCTCGTGGTCGGTGATCGCGAGATGGGTCAGGCCGCGTTGCCGCGCCAGGCGCACCAGGTCCTTCGGCCGGCTCAGCGAATCGAAGGAGGCCGAGCTGTGGCAGTGGAGATCCGCGAAGACCCCCCTGACGTCATCGCCAGGCATCGCCGGCGCGCGGTCAGATCCGCGGCACGAGCGACTTCTTAAAGAAGTCGAAGTGCTCGAGGGCGCGCCCCGTGCCCAGTGCGACGCAGTTCAGCGGGTCCTCGGCAACGTGGCAGGGCACGCCCGTCACCTGGGTGAGCAGCTTGTCGATGTTGCGCAGCAGGGCGCCGCCGCCGGACATGACCATGCCCTTGTCGATGATGTCGCTCGACAGCTCCGGCGGCGTCTGCTCGAGCACCTGGCGCACCGCGGCCACGATCTGCTGGAGCGGCTGCTCGAGCGCCTCGGTGACCTCCGAGCTGGTGAGCGAGATGGTGCGCGGCAGGCCGGCGATGAGGTCCCGCCCGCGCACCTCCATCTGGAGCTCGCGCTCCAGGGGCAGCGCGGCGCCGATCTGGATCTTGACGTCCTCGGCGGTGCGCTCGCCGACCATGAGGTTGTACTTCTTGCGGATGTAGTTGGCGATCGCGTCGTCGAAGCGGTTGCCGCCCACGCGTAGCGAGGCGCTGACGACGATGCCGCCGAGGGCGATGACGGCGATCTCGCTCGTTCCGCCGCCGATGTCGATGATCATGTTTCCGGACGGCCCCGAGATGGGCACGTTGGCCCCGATGGCCGCCGCCAGCGGCTCCTCGATGAGGTACGCCTCTCGCGCGCCGGCCTTGAGGGCCGCGTCGCGCACGGCGCGCTTCTCCACCGATGTCACGCCTGAGGGGACGCTGATCATCACGTCCGGCTTCGTCATCCAGCGGCCGGCCTTCCTGATGAAGTAGCGCAGCATCGCCTCGGTGATGACGTAGTCGGCGATGACGCCGTCCTTCATGGGTCGGATGGCCGTGATGTTGCCCGGCGTGCGCCCGATCATCTCGCGCGCCTCTTCGCCCACGGCGATGATGTGGTTGTCGTCGCTGACCGCGACCACCGACGGTTCCTGGATGACCACGCCGCGGCCCTTGACGTAAACGAGGACGTTGGCCGTGCCGAGGTCGATGCCGATCTTCATGAGGTGGGGGGTGCCATCCCTTCCGCGGTGCCGGGCTCGGGCAGGCGGGTCACGAGCGCGCCGAGCTCCTGAAACTTGCGCTCGATGTTCTCATACCCCCGCCGGACGTGGTGCGCGCCGTGGATCGTGGTCGTCCCCTCGGCGGCCAGCGCAGCGAGGATGAGCGAGGCCCCGGCGCGCAGGTCGCCGATCTCGACGTCCGCGCCGTGGAGCCGGGCCGGACCGTGGATGGCGGCATGATGGGGGTCCGCCATCTCGACCGCAGCGCCCATGCGGGCCAGCTCGGCGAGCCATTCGAGGCGGTCCTCGAAGATCGTCTCGTGGACGCGGCTGGTGCCGCTGGCCTGGCTGAGCAGGACGCAGGTGGGCGGCTGGAGGTCGGTGGCCAGGCCGGGGTACGCGTCGGTGGCGATGTCCACTGCGCGGTAGGCGCCACTGCCGGGGGGCGCGCCGCGCACCTCGATCGTGTCGCGGCCACAGGCCACCGCCACGCCCACCTCCGCGAGCACGCCGAGGAAGGCGCCGAGGTGTTCGCACGGGGCGCCCTCCAGGGTCACCTCTCCCCCGGTGATGGCGGCCGCGACCACGAACGTGCCGGCCTCGATGCGGTCGGGCAGGACGCGGTGCTCGGCACCGCGCAGGCGGCGCTGGCCGCGCACGACGATCGTGTCCGGGGCGGCACGTTCGATGTCGGCGCCCATCTTGCGCAGGAAGGCGATCAGGTCGTCCACTTCCGGCTCCTGCGCCGCGGGCCGGATGTGGGTGGTGCCCTCGGCCAGCGTGGCCGCGAGGATGGCGTTCTCGGTGCCCATCACGGTCACCGTGGGGAAGACGACTTCACCGCCGCGCAGTCGCCCGGGCGCCCGGGCGAAGTAGTAGCCGTTGCGGTAGTCGATCTGGGCGCCCAGCGCACGCATCGCCTCCACGTGGAGGTTGACCGGCCGCCGCCCGATGCGATCGCCGCCGGGGTTGCTGATGATGACCCGCCCGAAGCGCGCCAGGAGCGGCCCCAGGAGGATGAAGCTGGCGCGCATCCTCGCTGCCGCCTCGAGCGGCACGAAGAGCCAGTCCACGTCGCCCGAGGCGATCTCGTAGACGTTTGCCTCGGGGTGGTCGACGACGACCCCGAGGTCGCGCAGCGTCTCGGCCATCACGCGCACGTCCTCGATCTCGGGCACGTTGGTGAGCCGGCAGCGCTCCCCGGTCAGCGTGGCCGCCGCGAGCAGCTTGAGGGCGGCGTTCTTGGAGCCGCTGACGGCCACCCGGCCGTGCAGCGGGCGGCCACCCTCGACGCGGAAGATCTCGCGCGGGACCGGCGGTGGCGTGAATTCCCAGTGGAACGGGCGAGCGTCGGCCACCAGATCAGCCGCGCTGCCGCGGACCCTCCCGGTGACGGCGCTCAGCGACGCGGATCCGCAGCAGGGCCCGCTGGAGCTGGGCGCGCGCCATCGACAGGTCGGCGGGTTCCACGAAGCCGGCCTCGAGGGCCCGCTCCGCCTCGGCCCGCGCCGCGATGGCCTTCTGGAGGTCGATCTCGGAGGCCATGTCGGCCGTCTCGGCCATCACCACGACCTTGTCCGGACGCACCTGGAGGAAGCCGCCGGCGATGGCGAAGTACTCCTCGCGCCCGTCCTTGCGGATGCGCAGCTCCCCGTAGCCGAGCGTGGTCAGGAGCGGCGCGTGGTGAGGCAGGATGCCCAGCTCGCCCTCCACGCCGGGGCAGACGACGCTATCCACGTCGTCCGAGTAGGCGAGCTTCTCCGGCGTCACGATCTCCAGGCGCAGCGTCATGCGGCGCCCCTCCACCTGCGAGCGGTCATCGGACCAGCGCTCATGCGCCCAGCTTGGCCGCGTTCTCGCGGACGTCCGCGATCGTGCCGGCGAGGAAGAAGGCCTGCTCGGGCAGGTCGTCCGCCCGGCCGTCGAGGATCTCCTTGAACGAGGCCACCGTGTCCCTGATCGAGACGTACTGGCCGGGGCGGCCGGTGAAGACCTCGGCCACGAAGAACGGCTGGCTCATGAAGCGCTGCAGGCGCCGCGCCCGACCGACCGTCAGCTTGTCGTCCTCGGACAGCTCGTCGATGCCCAGGATGGCGATGATGTCCTGCAGGTCGCGGTAGCGCTGCAGCACGCGCTGGGTCTCGCGGGCCACGTCGTAGTGCTCCTGGCCCACGATGAGCGGGTCGAGCACGCGCGAGGTCGAGGTGAGCGGGTCGACGGCCGGGTAGATGCCCAGCTCGGCGATGCCGCGCTCCAGGCGGATGGTCGAATCGAGGTGCGCGAAGGTCGTCGCGGGGGCCGGGTCGGTGTAGTCGTCGGCCGGCACGAAGACGGCCTGCAGCGACGTGATGGAGCCCTTCTTGGTGGACGTGATGCGCTCCTGGAGCGCGGCCATCTCCGTGGCCAGGTTGGGCTGGTAGCCGACCGCGGAGGGCATGCGCCCGAGGAGCGCGGAAACCTCGGAGCCCGCCTGCGTGAAGCGGAAGATGTTGTCGATGAAGAGGAGGATGTCGCGGCCCTCTTCGTCGCGGAAGTACTCCGCCATGGTGAGCGCCGTGAGGCCGACGCGCAGGCGCGCCCCGGGCGGCTCGTTCATCTGCCCGAAGACGAAGGCGGTCTTGGCGATGACGCCCGACTCGGTCATCTCGTGGAGGAGATCGTTGCCCTCGCGCGAGCGCTCGCCCACGCCGGCGAAGACGGAGTAGCCCGAGTGCTCCTGGGCGACGTTGCGGATGAGCTCCTGGATGATGACCGTCTTGCCCGTGCCGGCGCCACCGAAGATGGCGCACTTGCCGCCCTTCTTGAAGGGGCAGATGAGGTCGATGACCTTGAGGCCGGTCTCGAAGACCTCGTCGGCCGTGGTCTGCTGGTCGAAGGCCGGGGCGGAGCGATGGATGGGCAGCATGACCGAAGCGGCCACCGACCCCTTGCCGTCGATCGGCAGCCCGAGCACGTCGAAGACGCGTCCCAGCGTGACCTCGCCCACGGGCACCGTGATCGGCGCGCCCGTGTCGAGCACCGCGGCGCCGCGCGGCAGGCCGTCGGTCGTGGTCATGGCCACCGAGCGCACCCAGTTGTTGCCGAGGTGCTGCTGCACCTCGCACACGAGCGTCGAGCCGTCGGGCCGGCTGACCTCGATGGCGTTGTAGATGGCCGGCAGCATGCCGGCGGGGAACTCGACGTCCACCACCGGGCCGGTGATCTGGATCACCCTGCCGGTCGCGGTCGGGGTTGCGGTCGCCATCGTCGTTCTCGTTGCCTCCTGGGGGCCTAGCGCGCGCGCGCGCCGGTCGCGATCTCGATCATCTCGCGGGTGATGTTGGTCTGACGGACCTTGTTGTACGAGAGCGTCAGGTCGTCGATGAGGTCTTCGGCGTTCTCGGTCGCACTCTTCATGGCGACCATGCGGCTGGACTCCTCGCTGGCCTTGCTCTCCAGCACCGCCTGGAAGAGGCGGGTGGCGACGTAGCGCGGCAGCAGCTGGCGCAGCACCTCGCCGGGGTTGGGCTCGAAGATGAACTGGCGGCCCGGGATGCCGGCCGTGTCCGCAGCCGGCTCGACGGGCAGCAGCCGGTCCAGCTGCGGCCGCTGGGCCAGCGTGGAGATGAAGACGCTGTGGATGATGTCCACGCGCCCCACGCGACCGGCGAGGTACTCGTCCACGATCAGGCGGGCCAGCGGCGTGACGTCGCTGAAGGCGGGCCGATCGCCGAAGCCGCTGAAGTGGGCGAGGATCGGGACACGGGAGCGGCGCATGGTGTCGCGGCCCTTGCGTCCGACCGTGACGAGCGCCATGTCGCCGGGATGCTCGGTGATCTCCTTGGCCGCGAAGCGGATGGTGTTGGAGTTGAGCGGGCCGGCCAATCCGCGATCCGTGGTGACGAGCACGATGAGCCGCTTACCGCCCTCGCGGCGCGCCAGCAGGGGGTGGTCCTCCGCGCCGAGCACGCTGGCCAGGTCGGCGAGCACCTCGTCGATCTTCTCGCTGTAGGGGCGGGCGGAGAGCGTCGCGTCCTGGGCGCGCTTGAGCTTGGAGGCGGCCACGAACTGCATGGCGCGCGTGATCTGCTTGATGTTGCGGACCGCGCCGATGCGGCGCCGGATCTCACGCTGGCTGGGCACGTCCGCCTCGCTCGCCTGGTCCCGACCGACCGCTAGGCCAGGAAGCCGGGCCGGAAGGCGGCCACGGCCTCGTCGAGCCCGGCCGCGATCTCGTCGCTGAGGGCGCCGGAGGCAGCGAGCTGGGCCAGGATCGTCGCTCGCTCGCTCTCGAGGAAGCGGTAGAAGCCGCTCTCGAACTCCTTCACGCGCGGCGTGGGGATGTCGTCCAACTGACCTCGCGAGGCGACGTACAGGATGGCCACCATCTTCTCCACCGGCAGCGGCTGGTATTGCGGCTGCTTGATGACCTCCGAGAGCTTTTCGCCGCGCGTCAGCTGGTCTCGGGTGGCCTTGTCCAGGTCGCTGGCGAACTGGGCGAAGGCGGCCAGGGCGCGGTACTGCGCCAGGTCGAGCTTGAGCGGGCCGGCGACTTTCTTCATGCCCTTCGTCTGCGCCGCCGAGCCGACGCGCGAGACGGAGGTGCCGATGTTCAGCGCGGGCCGCTGGCCCGCGTTGAAGAGGTCGGTCTCGAGGAAGATCTGGCCATCGGTGATGGAGATGACGTTGGTCGAGATGTAGCCGGAGATGTCGCCGGCCTGCGTCTCGATGATGGGCAGCGCCGTCAGGGAACCGCCGCCGTTCTCCTCGTTGAGGCGCGCGGCGCGTTCGAGGAGGCGGCTGTGGAGGTAGAAGACGTCTCCGGGGTAGGCCTCGCGGCCGGGCGGGCGACGCAGCAGGAGCGCCATCTCGCGGTAGGCCCAGGCATGCTTGGAGAGGTCGTCGTAGACGCACAGGGCGTCCTTGATCAGCGTGCCGTCGAGCTGGACGCCCTCCTCCATGACCTCCTCGCCCATGGCGACGCCGGCGTACGGGGCGAGGTACTGGAGCGGCGCCGGGTCCTCGGCGCCCGCGACGACGACGATGGTGTGCGCCAAGGCGCCGTGCGATTCGAGCACAGCCACCGTCTTGGCCACGGTGGAGAGCTTCTGGCCGATGGCCACGTAGATGCAGACGAGGCCCTTGCCCTTCTGGTTGATGATCGTGTCCACGGCGAGGGCCGTCTTGCCCGTCTGCCGGTCGCCGATGATCAACTCGCGCTGGCCGCGGCCGATGGGGATGAGTGCGTCGATGGCCTTGATGCCGGTCTGCACCGGCGTGTCCACGGACTTGCGCACGATGACGCCCGGGGCGATGCGCTCCACCGGGCGCGTCTTCGGGGCGGCGATGGGACCCTTGTCGTCGAGCGGCCGGCCCAGCGGGTCCACCACGCGGCCCAGCAACGCCTGGCCGACCGGTACCTCGACGACGCGACCGGTGGTCTTGACCGTGTCGCCTTCCTTGACGCCCTTCGCGTCGCCGAGGATGACCGCGCCGACGGTCTCCTCCTCGAGGTTCAGGGCCAGGCCGAAGATGCCGCCGGGGAACTCGAGCATCTCCGAGGCGACCGCGTCGCCGAGGCCGTAGATCTGGGCGATGCCGTCGCCCACCTCGAGCACGGTGCCCACCGAACGCGTCTCCGCGCCGACGTCAAAGGCGTCGATGGCCGACTTGATGATGCTGGTGATGTCGTGGGAACGAAGGGCCATGGGTGGGATTCTCCTAGAGGGCGCCCGAGGCGAGCCGGCTCCGCAACCGCTCCAGGCGGCCTCGGACGCTCCCGTCGATCAGGCGGTCGCCGAGCCGCACGACGACGCCGCCGAGCAGGCTCGGATCGACGTTCGTGGTCAGCTCGACGCGGCCGCCGGTGAGTCGCTGGAGGCGGGCCGTCAGAGCGCGGACCTCGTCCGGGTCGAGAGGCGCCGCGCTGGTGGCGGTGGCGTTGACGACGCCGTTGCGCAGATCGTCGAGGCGGGCGAACTCGCGCGCCACGCGCGGCAGCAGGTCGATCCGGCCGCGACGGAGGAGGAGCAGGACCAGGTTGAGCACGGGACGGCTGATGGAGGCGCCCACGGCGACCCCGACCAGCTCGGCCCGCGAGGCGAGCGGGACGGCCGGGTTGGCCAGGACGCGCGCCAGCCGCTCCTCGCCCAGCGTCGCTGCCGTTGCGGCCGACTCGCGGCGCCAGGGCTCGATGGTGCCGTCGCGCAGGGCGATCGCGAAGGCGGCGTCGGCGTAGCGCCGGGCGGAGCTGGACGAGCGGGCCATCCCGGTCAGGCCCCCTGTCCCGGGCTGACTTCGGCGAGGAACTCCTCGACGAGGCGGCGCTCGCGCGGCGCGGAGAGCGTCTCCCCGACGACCTTGCCGGCGGCCCGCAGGGCCAGATCGGCGATCTCGCCGCGGACCTCGGCCAGGGCACGGTCCTTCTCGGAGGCGATCTCGGCCGTGGCCTGTATGCGCACGCGCTCCAGCTCGGTGCGCGTGACGTCCAGCTCGCGCTGGCGGGTCTCATCGGCCACCTTCTGGGCGCGATCGAGGATCTCCTTCGCCTCGCGCCGGGCATCGGTCAGGGTGGCGAGGCGCTCGTCGGCCGCCGCCTCCCGCTCGCGCCGCGCCGCGTCCGCATCCTTCAGGCCCTGCTCGATCTTCGCGCGGCGCTCCTCGAGGGTGCGTGTGATGGGCTTGAACGCGAAGGTCCAGATGAGCGCGAGGAAGACGAGGAAGTTCAGCGAGCTGATGATCACCCAGAAGAAGTTGATGGTCAGGCCGGCGCCCTCGCTCCCGGCCTCGGCCGCGGCGAACCGGGCGACCTCTCGAACGAGGCCGTCAGCGACGGCCAGGATCTCCACGACGTGCTCTCCGCGAACCGGCGGGCTACTTGATGAAGATCGTCAGCAGGCCGACGACGATGGCCAGCACGCCGAGCCCTTCGGCGAAGGCCGCGAGGATGATGGCCAGGCCGCGGATCTGGCCGGCCGCGTCGGGATTGCGCCCGATTGCCGTGGCCGCCAGGCCGGCCAGGATGCCGATCCCGATGCCGGGGCCGAAGACGCCGAGGGCCGCCAGGCCCGCGCCGATGTTTTCCATGTCAGGGCTTCCTCCTACACCCCGGGCGGCTGGCCCGGGTTCATTTGGACCGCTGGTCAGTGGGCCGCCGCGAGCGGCTCAGGATGGGGGGCACGAGCCTCGTCGCGACCGTGGCCGGTTTCGACGGCCGGCTCCGCGTGCTCGTCGTGGTGGGTCTCGATGGCCGCCAGGATGAACATCAGCGTGAGCACGCTGAAGATAAGCGCCTGGATGAAGTTCAGCATGAACTCCAGCCCGAGCAGCGCCACGGGGACCATGAAGGCCAGGGTGAGCGAGGTCATCACGCCCAGGGCGACCTCGCCGCCGTAGATGTTGCCGAAGAGTCGCATCGAGAGCGTGAGGGGCTTGACGAACTCGAGCATCAGCTCCACGAGGCCGACGAACATGGCGATGAGCCCCGCGGAGATGCCGTTGCGGAACTCGCGGAGGGGGAAGAACTTGCCCAGGTAGGCCCGGATGCCCATGGCCCGCACGCCCTCGATGTGGAAGAGGGCGAAGGAGACCAGGGCCAGGCCGATGGTGATGTTCACATCGCTCGTCGGAGCGCGCAGGAACTCGACCTTGCCCACGATGGGGATGAGGCCGCTCCAGTTGAAGAACAGGATGTAGATGAAGAGTGCGGCGAAGATCGGCACGTAGCGGCGCGCCTGCGGGCCGCCCAGCGACGTGGCGAAGCCGGCGAGCGCCTCGAGGATGAACTCGGCGACATTCTGCACGCGGCCGGGGACGAGCTGCCTGCGGCGGCCGACCAGGAAGGCGGCGACGAGCAGCAGCGCCGAGATGAGCCACATCGTGACGATGGTCGAGGTGAGGCTGGGATGGAAGGTGACGAGCGCGCTGGCATCGCCGCCCGGCGCGAGGTCAAGGACGACGTGCGGCGCCGGGAACTCAAGGTTGCCGTCGATGTAGCAGACGGGGAAGGCGCACGCCTCGCCGGGCTGGCCGCCCCGCGGGAAGGGTGGGAAGAGGATCAGCGCGACGACGTTGAGGACGAGCACCGCCCCGACGACGAGGAGCAGGTTGCGCCGGGCCTTCGAGGCGCCGGCCGGCACATCAACGCTGCTGGTGTCGGCCACTTCGACGGCCACGGGCTGGTCGCTCGACAAGATCGCTCCACACACATGGAGCGCGGCTCACGGCCGCGCTCGCATCAGTCTTCGAACTTCGCCAGGAAGCGCGTGACGAGCCGGTGGACCGCGATGGCCCCGAGCCCGAAACCGCCCAGCAACCCGATCAGGACGAGGAGGGGATTCGTCCCCAGCTGGCCGTCCAGCCAGTGGCCGGCGAGTGCGCCGGCCAACGTGGTCACCAGGAACACGAGAGCGATCTCGGAGAAGAGTGCGAAATAGGCGCTCAGGCGACCGATACCGTTCACGGGCAGCCTGTCAAGGCCGGCGCAGTATAGCAGCTGCGACTCGACGCTCCGGCCCGACGGACCGTCCCGGGGTCACGGCGCCGGCGTGTCCGTGGGCGTCGGCGTCGGCGTCGGCGAGTCGGTCGGTGCAGGCGTCGGCGCGTCCGTGGGCGTCGGCGTCGGCGTCGGCGTCGGCGTCGGCGATACGGTCGGCTTCGGCGTCGGGGTCCGCGGTGCGGTGGGCCTAGGCGTGGGCCTCGCAACCGGCCTCGCAGGTGGCTTCGCCGTCGGCCCGGTCAAGGGCAGCGAGGCGGTCGGGATGATGATCGGCGCGCGGGTCGGCAGGGGCGTGGCGCCCGCCGCGAGATCCGTGCCGGACGGCGTGCCCTGGGCGACGTCCGGCGGGCCGCCAGCCTGTCCCGCGGGGGACGTCGGGACGGTCGTGGCGGCCGTGCCGCCCCGGAGCGGGAAAGCCACGACCGCCACCAGCCCGAGGAGGGCGACGACGACGAGCGCGCCGGAGGCATCGCGCCAGATCCGGCGCCGCGGGTCGGCGCCCGGAGACGCCCACAGCACGCCGAGCGACGCGGCGACCGGGGTGCGCTGCGCCATCGGCTCTCGGACGGGCGGCGGGGGTGGCAACAGCACCGGCGTCGGGCGCGCCTGCTCCGTGGCGACCGGCCGCGGCCGCAGCGCCGCCAGGCGTTCGGCGACGCGCGGCTCGGCCTCGCGGAGCGCGCGCGCCTCTCGGGACCGGGCGATCCGACGACCGACCAGGCGCGCGACGAGGACGACGGCCACGAACGCGACGAGGAGTGCCAGCAGGACCAGGAGCAGCGGCCGCGCGGTCTCCATGCACCTCTCTCGAGCGACCCGGCCCGGTGCGGCCGTGCACCGATGCTAGCACCGTGGATAGGCTCAACCCGGCGGCGGATCCTCGTCCTCGTAGCTCGAAGCGTCCAGGGCGTCCTGTGTGCGCCGGGTGACGAGGTAGAGGAACGCGCCGCCGGTGACGACGATGCCCAGGAAAGCATAGAGCTGGCCGCTTCCCGTGAGCAGGAGGCTGAGCAAGGCCAGCACGCCGCAGATGGCGTAGATCGTGAGCACGACGCCCCGGTGCGTCAGGCCCAGGTCGAGCAGGCGGTGGTGCAGGTGGCCGCGGTCGGGCGTGAACGGCGACTGGCCGGCCAGGAGCCGGCGGACGATGATCCAGAACGTGTCGATGATGGGCACCCCGAGCACGAGCAACGCCACCGCGACCTTGGCCGTGCCGAGGATCGAAAGGATGGCCAGGGCATAGCCGATGAGGTAGACCCCGGTGGTGCCGATGAAGATCCGCGCCGGGTGGAAGTTCCAGGGCAGGAAGCCCGCCAGCGAGCCGGCCAGCACGGCGCATAGGAGGGCGATCTCGGGCTGGTCGATGCCGGCCGTCAGGGAGATGACGCCGAGCGTGAGCGCGGCGATGAGCGAGACGCCGGTCGAGAGGCCGTCGAGCCCGTCGATGAAGTTGATGCTGTTGATCATGCCCACGACCCAGAGCACGGTGAAGCCGACGGCGAACGGCTCGGCGAAGCGGATGACGCCGCCTCCGAAGGGGTTGTTGACCGCGTCGATGGTCACCCCGGCGACGATGGCCACGCCGGCCAGCCCGAGCTGGAGGACGAGCTGCCAGCGGGCGCGCAGCTGGACCACGTCGTCGAGGAAGCCGATCAGCGCCGCCAGTGCGCCACCGCCGAAGAGGGCGCCGAGCTGCGCGGGCCCGACCGTGCGGAGCTCGGGCACGACCGCCAGGCGCCCGTTGAGCGCGATCGCGGCGATCCCCACGCCGACGAAGGCGAACGCGACGGCCAGCCCGCCCGCCCGCGGGATCGGCGCGGCATGTACGCGGCGCGCGGCCCCGGGCTGGTCGATGGCCCCGAAGCGGCCCGCGATGCGCCCCGCGAGGGGCGTGACGGCGAAGGCGACGACCAGCGCCGCAGCGAGCGCCCCGACGATGAGAAGGATCGTCGAGGAGCTCTCCGGGGTCACGCGGCCGGGAGCCCGGGCACCGGGAAGCGGGCGCAGATGGCGTCCACCTCGGCCCCGATCCCGGCCAGCACCGCCGGCTCGTCCCGGCTCTCGATGGTGCGCACGATGAGCGCCGCCACCTGGCGCATCTCGTCGGGCCCGAATCCGCGCGTCGTCGTGGCCGGCGTGCCCACGCGGATGCCCGAGGCCGTATTCGGCGGCAGCGGATCGAAGGGGATGGCGTTCTTGTTGACGGTGATGCCGACCTCGTCGAGCAGCCGCTCGGCCTCCTTGCCGGTCACCCCGAGCGGAGTCACGTCCACCAGTGCGAGGTGCGTGTCCGTGCCGCCCGAGATGACGCGGGCGCCGCGCTCCACGAGCGTCTCAGCCAGGATCCGCGCGTTCTCCACGGTGCGCCGCATGTCCTCGCGGAACTCCTCCCGCTGCGCGAGCTTGAAGCCGACCGCCTTGGCGGCGACGACGTGCATCAGCGGCCCGCCCTGCGTGCCCGGGAAGACGTTCCGGTCGATGGACGCGGCGAGCGTCCCCTTGACGGCCGGGAAGCGGGCCCGATCGACCGCGTCGGGCAGGTGGACGCGGCTGAAGATCGTGCCCCCGCGTGCGCCGCGCAGGGTCTTGTGCGTGGTGGTGGTGACGATGTCGGCGTGCGGGAAGGGGCTGGGATGGACGCCGGCCGCCACCAGTCCGGCGATGTGTGCCATGTCCACCATGAGCAGGGCCCCGACCTCGTGGGCGACGGCCGCCATGCGCTCGAAGTCGATGATGCGCGGGTAGGCCGAGGCTCCGGCCACGATGAGCTTCGGGCGCACCTCCCGAGCCGTCGCCTCGAGGGCGTCGTAGTCGATGCGGCCGTCGTCTTCGCGCACGCCGTACGGGTGGACCTCGTAGAGCCGGCCGCTGAAGTTGAGGTGCATCCCGTGCGTCAGGTGGCCACCGTGGGCGAGGTTCATGCCCATGAACCGGTCACCCGGCTCGAGCACGGCCATGTAGGCGGCCATGTTCGCCTGGGCGCCGCTGTGCGGCTGGACGTTGACGTGCTCGGCGCCCGGGAAGAGGGCCAGGGCGCGCTCCTGGGCCAGCCGCTCGGCGACGTCCACGTACTCGCAACCGCCGTAGTAGCGCCGGCCGGGCAGACCCTCGGCGTATTTGTTCGTGAGCCAGGAGCCCTGCGCTTCCATGACCGCGGCAAAGACGTAGTTCTCGCTGGCGATCAGCTCGATCTTGCGGTGCTGGCGGACGCGCTCGGCGACCATCGCCGCCCACAGATCCGGATCGACCTCGGCGATGGAGGCCCACCCGAGCCCGAGTCCGCCCTCCGCCGTCACGCTCATCGCCCTCTGCCTCTCCTCAGCGACCCGGGCCCTCGCCGCGCGCGGCGCGCGGCCGCGCTGAGTGTACCCGCGACGGCCCGCGGTGGCCGACTGCGTGTCTCGAAGGCCGACTGCGTGCCTGTCCACGAAGCGGCAGACGCCTGATGCCGCCGCGACCCAGCCCGGCATCATCATTCGCACACCACGTGAGCACTAGAAGCCTGGAGCCGCCGCATGTCGCACACGACCCGCCCAACGGAGGCGTCGGTTAGCCGCTGACGGCTACTTCCAGGCTCTCGACCGACCGCCCCGACCTCAGTGAGCCCCGGCAAGGCTTCCAACGCTCCGGCGACGTTCGTGTGAGAGGACCCGCGACGCCCGGCGCCGAGAGCCAGACCCGTCGGCCGCCTCAGCCGCGCAGCACGAACTCCTCGATGGCCTGCGCGGCGCCATCCTCCTCGAGCGGGGCCGTGACGTGGCGCGCGGCGGCGCGCACCTCGGGCGGGGCGCCGCCCATGGCCACGCCGACCCCCGCCGCGGCGATCATCTCGAGGTCGTTGTGCTGATCGCCCACGGCCATCGTCGCTCCCATCGGGATACCCAGCCGCAGGGCCAGCCAGCGCAACGCGGCCCCCTTGTGCACGCCGGGCGCCGTGAACTCCAGGTACTCGGGGTGCGAGACGGTCACCTCCGCACGGCCGGCGAAGGCGGCACGCCCCGCATCCAGCAGCCGGGCCGGCAGGCCGGCCGGGCCCACCGCCAGGACCTTCGTCGCCGGGTGGTCGATGGCGGCCACGAGGTCCGGCACGAACTCGGCGCCGATGCCCGCCAGGCGCTCGTAGTCGGGCGCCTCCTCGTCGCCCACCTCCATGAGCAGCTGGTCGTCGGCGTTGACATGCGGGTCGAGACCGTTCTCGCGCGCCCAGCGGACGGCCGCCCGCGCCGGTTCCGCGTCCATCGTGATGTGGCGGAGGATCGCGCCGGGCGCGCCGCCGGGACCCGGCTGCTCGCGGACGTAGGCGCCCTGGTAGCAGATGAGCGGCCCGGATAGCCCCAGCGACTCGGAGTAGGGCAGGGCGCTGCGGTACATCCGCCCGGTGGCCAGCACGACCGTCACGCCCCGGGCGATGGCCTCGCGGATCGCGACCCGCGTCCGCGCGCTGATGCGCAGGTCGTCGCCGAGGATCGTCCCGTCCAGGTCCAGGGCGAGCAGGCGGACGCGCGTCACCGCCCCGGCCGCTCGACCGACAGGACCCGGGGCTGCCCCGCCAGGTCCGGATGGATCGTGGCCGGCCAGCCGGGCAGGCGCTCGGCCGCGGCAGCAACGGCCGTTTCCCCCTGGTCAGCGCCGATCTCCAGCAGCGCGCCGCCGCCCGCGACCAGGACGCGCGGCAGGTCCACGAGCAGGCGTCGCACGAGGTCCAGGCCGTCCGGGCCGCCGTCGAGCGCCTCGCGCGGCTCGAAGCTGGCCGCGACCGGCAACTCGAGCAGGACCGCGCTCGGGATGTACGGCAGGTTGGCGACCACGAGGTCGATTGGGCCGTCCACCTCGATGGCCGGGTCGAGCAGGTCGGCGACGCGGAAGTCGATCAGGTCCGCCACGCCGTGGCTCACCGCGTTCTCGACGGCCAGCGCCAGGGCGTCCTGGGAGCGATCGCTGGCCGTGAAGCGGACCGCCTCGCCGTAGCCGGCGCGGCCCAGTGTTCGCGCCAGGGCCACGACCACGGCCCCGCTGCCCGTGCCCACGTCGAGCACCCGGAAGGGCCGCGTGCCGGCCGGCCGGGGAGCGGCCGACAGCGCGCCACGGACGCGCGCCAGCGCCAGCTCGACGAGCGACTCGGTCTCCGGACGGGGGATGAGCGCCCGCGGGTCGACGGCCAGCGCGAGGCCGTAGAACTCCTTCACGCCGCGGATGTAGGCGACCGGCTCCCCGGCCGCGCGCCGCTCGACGAGGGCCCTGAAGCGCTCCAGCTGCCCATCGCTCAGGGGCGCCTCGGGGTGCGCGAGGATGGACGTGCGCTCCAACCCGACGACGTGCCCCAGGAGCAGCTCGGCGTCGAGCCGTGGTGACTCCGAGCCCGCCCCGCGCAGGCGCGCCCCGCCCACCTCCAGCGTCTCGCGGATGCCGGCCACGCTCGTCCGCTCTCCTCAGCCGACCTCGGCGAAGACGGAGAGGCGCTGGGCCTGGTCGGTGGTGATCAGCGCGTCGATGAGTCGGTCGAGGTCGCCGTCGAGGACGCCGGGCAGGTTGTGCAGGTCCATGCCGATGCGGTGGTCGGTGACGCGATCCTGCGGGAAGTTGTAGGTGCGGATCTTCTCCGAGCGCTCGCCCGAGCCGACCATGCTGCGCCGCTCGGCGGCCTCCGCCTCGTGCGCCCTGCGCTGCTCCATCTCGAGCAGGCGGGCGCGCAAGACCGAGAGCGCCTTGGCCTTGTTCTTGATCTGGCTCTTCTCATCCTGGATGGCCACCACGAGCCCCGTGGGCAGGTGCGTGATTCGCACGGCCGAGTCGGTCGTGTTGACGCTCTGGCCGCCGGGCCCGGTGGCGCGGTAGACGTCGACGCGCAGGTCCTTCTCGTCGATGTGCACCTCCACCTCGTCGGCCTCGGCGAGAACGGCAACGGTGGCGGTCGAAGTGTGGATGCGCCCGCCCGACTCCGTCTCCGGCACGCGCTGTACGCGGTGCACCCCGCCCTCGAACTTCAGGCGGCTGTACGCGCCGTGGCCCTCGATCTCGAAGATCGCCTCGCGCATGCCCCCGATGCCGGTCTCGCTGACGCTCAGCGCCTCGACCGACCAGCGGTGGCGCTCGGCGTAGCGCACGTACATCCGGTACAGCTCAGCGGCGAAGAGCGCCGCCTCTTCGCCGCCGGTGCCGGCACGGATCTCGATGATGACGTCGCGCTCGTCGTTCGGGTCCCGGGGCAGGAGCAGCAGCCGGATGCGATCGACCAGCTCCGCCTCGGCGGCCTCGAGGCGCTCGACCTCGTCGCGGGCCATCTCGCGCATCTCCGCCTCTGCCGCGTGGTCGTCGCGCATCTCGCGGGCGCCGGCCAGCTCGTGGCGCACGGCGCGCAGCTCGCCGTAGACGGTGACCACCGGCTCGATGCGGGCCATCTCCCGGCCCAGGCGCTTCAGCGACTCCGGGTCGGAGGCTACCTGGGGACGCTCCAGCTGCGCCTGGATCTCCTGCCACTGCGCCTCGATCTCGTCGAGGCGCGCGTCGAGGCTCACGGCTCCAGGCCTGCGGCCGGCTCCCTCTCCGGCCCCGGTTCGGCTGCGGCGGTCGACGCGGTCAGCGGCCGGCGCTCCGGGTCGAGGCTGCCCTCGGGCGCCTCGTCACCGCTGATGGCGAGGGCCTCGCGCATGGAGGCCACGGCGACCTCGATCATGTCGTCGTCGGGCTGCTTGGTGGTGATGAGCTGGAGCCAGATGCCGGGCTGGAAGATCGCCCGGACCAGCGCACTGTCGCGATGGCGAGCGCCGAAGCGCAGCAGCTCGTAGCTCAGCGCGGCGATGACCGGGATGAGCAGGATCCGCCCCACGACGCTGACCAGCAGGTTCTGCCCGGCCAGGAGGCTGAAGACGAGGATGCTGACGATGACGAAGACGACGAGGAACTCGGTGCCGCAGCGCGGGTGGGCCGTTGGGTGGCGGCGGATGTTGTCGATGGTCAGGGCCTGGTCGTGCTCGAGCGCGTGGATCGTCATGTGCTCGGCGCCGTGGTAGCGGAAGACCCGCTTGATGTCCCCCGCCTGGCTGACGAGGAGCAGGTAGGCGACGAAGATGGCCACGCGGATGAGCCCCTCGACCAGGTGCTCGACGAAGGCCTCTGCCTGCCCGATCGCCGGCGTCGCGGCTTGGGCCAGGAAGAGCGGCAGCAGCACGAAGAGCCCGATGGCGAAGCCGAAGGTGAGCACGAGCGTCCCGGCGATGGCACCCCGACCGAGCTCGACCCCCTCCGCCGACGCCGCGACCGACCCGGAGCGCATGAGCCAGCGGGTGCCGATGACCAGCGTCTCATAGAGCAGGACGACGCCCCGGAAGAACGGCGCTCGCGCGAAGCGGCTGCGATGGAGGACGGAGTCCAGCGGCTCGGTGGCCGTGACGATGCCGCCGTCGGGATGCCGGATGGCGACGGCGATGGCGTCGCGGCCACGCATCAGGACGCCCTCCATGAGGGCCTGACCACCGTAGGCGAAGCGCGGCATGGCGGAAGTCTACCGGCGCCCGGGAATCAGGACGGCGGACCCGGTGGGATCCGCCGCGGCAGGTGCGAGGGGGACGATCAGGATCGCGCGGCGCGCTCGAGGCGCTTCTGGAAGCGCTCGACCTGGCCGGCCGTGTCCACGATCGTCTGCTTGCCCGTGTAGAACGGGTGGCAGTTGGAGCAGACGTCGACGTGCAGCGTCTGGCGGGTGGAGCCGACCTGGAACTTCCGGCCGCATGTGCCGCAGCTCACCTCGGCCTGGACGTACTTGGGATGGAGGCCCGGCTTCATGCCTGCATCTCCGCGCGCTCGGCGACCACGCGGACGCGCTTCTTCAGGCGGGTCTGGTGCTCGAAACGGACACGGCCGTCCACCACGGCGAAGACCGTGTAGTCCCTGCCCAGGCCGGTGCCCTCACCGGAGACGAAGGTCATGCCGCGCTGGCGGACGATGATCGAGCCGGCGGTGACGAGCTGGCCGTCGCCGGCCTTCACGCCGAGCCGCTGGCCGACGCTGTCGCGGCCGTTGCGCGAGCTGGAACCGGCTTTCTTGTGCGCCATCGCGGCTACTCGTCCTTCTTCGTCGGCTTCGTCGCGCGCGGGGCCTTGGGCCTCGCGGCCGGCGGCGGCGCCTGGGTGCGGCTGGCGGCGGTCTTGGGGGCCTTCGGCGCGGCCTTGGCGCCCGCTCCGGCCTTGGGCTCGGCCTTCGCCTTGGTCGCGGCCTTGGGCTCGTCCTTCGCCTTGGTCGCGGGCTTGGCGGGCTTCTCCTCGGCGGCGGCTGCGGCCTCG
>Ga0209108_10000551_pt1 | contig 20871 bp, 15 predicted proteins | sample Rifsed10ft1_FD_184003 | JGI IMG/M metagenome (GOLD analysis project Ga0209108, IMG submission 184003) | Soil microbial communities from Rifle, Colorado, USA - sediment 10ft 1 (version 2) | ecosystem: Environmental > Terrestrial > Deep subsurface > Rock core/Sediment | place: Rifle, Colorado...
CCCGCCGGACCCTGCCCATCGCCATCGCCCTCTTCCAGTCCGAGCATCTCACCGAGTGGGGACAGGTCTTTGCCGCCTCCATCGTCGCCCTCATCCCGGTGGTCATTGTCTTCGTCGTCTTCCAGCGCTATTTCATCCGCGGCATCGCCACGACCGGCCTCAAAGGCTGAACCATGCGCCTCCTAGATTTCTACCCTGTCCGAGGCATGTTCACGCCGGGTGAACCGGTGCGGCTCGTGGCCGAAGTTGAGGCGGATGCCCCGGCAGTAGCCTCCCTTCGCCTCTCGATCACTCATCTCGCCTCGACGGTGGCGACGCTGACTCAGCCGGTTTCGCTCGCGCCCGGCAACCGGAAAGTCACGCTCGCCTGGCCCGCCCCGCCCAGCGCCCCGCGCGGCTACGGCGCGCAGGCCGAACTGCTGGACGACACGGGCCAGGCGCTGGCCTCCGTTTCCACCGCCTTCGACGTGCTCCCCGATTGGACGGCGTTTCCGCGCTACGGTTTCCTCACCGACTTCCCGCCCGACCGCACCGATGCCGCCTCCACCGTGGAGGCGCTGGCTCGCTTTCACCTCAACGGCTTGCAGTTCTACGACTGGCAATATCGGCATGACCGCTTGCTGCCGCCGAACACGGATTACGTTGACCCCCTCGGTCGGCGGCTTTCTCTGCGCATCGTTGAAGAATTCATCGAAGCCGCTCACGCGCACGGCATGGCGGCCATGCCGTATCTGGCCGTGTACGCGGCTTCGGCTGAGTTTTGGCGTGCTCATCCCGAGTGGGCTTTGTATGATGCCGGGCGCCGCCCCATCCCTTTCGGCGAAAACTTTTTGGGGTTGATGAACCCGATTGCCGATGGGCCGTGGATGCGGCATCTGCTCGCGGAGTGCGGGCGCGTTCTCGCCACTCTCCCGTTTGACGGCCTTCACGTTGACCAATATGGCAATCCGAAAGTGGCGTTCGATGCGGCAGGGCAGCCCGTAGACTTGCCGGCCGCTTTTGCCGGTTTTGTCGCCGCACTCAAAGGGGTGCACCCGCGCGCCACCGTTCTCTTCAACGCCGTCGGCAACTGGCCGATTGAGACGCTCGTGGTTTCGCCCCAGGCATTTGCTTACATCGAGGTTTGGCCGCCCGCGATCTCTTATCGTGACCTGCGACAGATCGTCACCGGAGCGCGGGCGATGTCCAAGGGCAAGCCGGTGGTGATTGCGCTTTACCTCGCGGCTGACCGGCCGGCCAATATTCGTCTGGCCGACGCTTTGATCTTTTCCTGCGGCGGATCGCGGATTGAGCTCGGTGAGCGTGAACGGCTCCTCGCCGACCCCTACTTCCCCAAACATCAGGCGCTCACCTCTGAACTCAAAGTGGCGCTGCGCCGCTACTACGATTTTGCCGTACGCTACGGCGATCTGATCGGCCCGGGGGCCGCCGACTCAATTGAGTATCCAGCGCACGTGCCGCAGGGGGTGTGGGCTGTGTCACGGATGGCGCGCGGCTGGCTGACAGTCTGTCTGATCAACATGACAGGTCTCGATGGTGGACGCTGGGACGAAGCGCATCCCGCCCCGGCCCCGGTCGCAGATGTTCCGGTACGAGTCGTTGCGCCCCGGCCAGTGCATCAGGTCTGGTGGGCCAGCCCCGACCGTGATCCCCTGGAACTAACCCCGGCGGCCTGGGATAGCGAGGCACAGGACGTTCGCGCGACACTGCCCTTTCTCGACTACTGGGCGATCCTCGCTTTTCAACTCGACGCAACAGAGTAACCTCTCATGACCGACCTCTTCCAACGCAGCATCGAGATCATCTTGCAAAACCAGGCTCCCAGCGGCGCTTACGTCGCCAGCCCCAACTTCGGAACCTATCGTTACTGCTGGTTCCGCGATGGATCGTTCAGCGCTTATGCGATGAACCTCGTTGGCGAACATGACAGCGCCAGGCATTTTCATCAATGGGCGGCTACCGTTATCAATGCGCGCGCCGACGTCGTCGAGCGAGCCGTTACAAAAGCCAAGAGCGGCGAACCCTTGACCAGAGCGGATTACCTCCACACGCGCTATTCGCCGGACGGCAGTGAAGCGACTGGCGAAGAGTGGCCCAATTTTCAATTGGATGGATTCGGCACGTGGTTGTGGGCACTGGGGGAGCATCGGCGGTTGAGCGGGGATGCCCACCCACTGCCCGACGTGTGGCGACGTGCTGCTCAACTGGTGGCCGATTACGTCACCACGCTTTGGTCCCGCTCGTGTTACGACTGCTGGGAAGAATTCTCCGACCGGGTTCACCCCCATACCCTCGCGGCGATCTACGGCGGTTTGGAGGCGCACGCCTGCCTCACGGGCGCGCCCCACGCGGCAACGTTGACCACCATTCAGCAATTCATACGCACGCACGCCGTTGCCGATGGTCACTTCGTCAAATTTGTCGGCTCAACGGAAGTTGACGCTAGCCTGTTAGGCCTCGCGATACCTTATGCGGTTGCGAAACCGGATGATCCTGTCATGCAGGCGACGATCGCCAAGATCGAGGCAGACCTGCGCCGGGGAGGCGGCCTGCACCGGTATGCCGCGGATACCTACTACGGCGGCGGCGAATGGGTGCTGCTGACGGCCTGGCTGGGCTGGTATTACGCGCAGGCGGGCGAAGAGGACAAGGCCGAAGCGGCGCGCCGATGGATCGAGGCGCAAGCCGACGCGCAGGGGCAACTTCCCGAGCAAGTCCCCCTTACGCTAAACGATCCATCTTACTATGCGCCGTGGCGTGAGCGTTGGGGAGAGATTGCGCGCCCGTTGCTGTGGTCACATGCCAAGCACATTGTTTTACACAGGGCCTTGCGTGGCTGAGATCAGACACGCAACGTCTTCAACCCCCAGACACGAGGTGGTTTCCACGCTGACACGAAGTGTTTCCAAAAACACTTCGTCAGCGGCCAGCATTGATAGAGACGCTCCGGCGGAACGTCGCTACGCTTTCATTAACCCGGGCGGCTCGTGGTCGTCTTTCTTCTCCCGCCAAATCTGCGAGGCCCGGTCAATGAACAGCACGCCGTCGAGGTGGTCAATCTCGTGCTGGAAGATGCGCGCCAGCCAGCCGCGCGTTTTGATCTTGATGGGTTTGCCCTTGCGGTTGAGGGCTTTCACCGTGACGGCCTCGTGCCGCACCACCTCGCCCCAGATGCCGGGGAGCGAGAGACAGCCCTCGGCGCCGTTCACCATCTCGTCGGAGCGCGAGACGATTTCGGGGTTGACGATGACGTAGAGTTTGGGCGGCGGCGGCGGCGCTTCTTTTACTGCGTCGGGGGGAGCCTCCGGGGCCGGTTCGGCGTATTCGATCACCGCAACGCGCTGGCCGACGGCGACCTGCGGAGCCGCCAACCCCACCCCCGGCGCGACGCGCATCGTCTCGATCATATCGTCAATCAAGCGCTGAATCTCCGGTGTGTTCGGGTCACCGACCGCTCTCGCTTTCTTGCGCAGGACGTGATTGTCGGGGCCAATGATGTCTCGAATGGTCATGTCGGGTTCAAGGGCGGCTTCTGTTTTTTCGCGTCTTCGCTGCTCTCGTTGAGGACCGCCTGGTAGGCGCCGATCAGGTCGGCCATCTCCTCGCGCCGCTTGGCCGTTTCGGCCTGCGCTCTCTTCGCGTTCATAGCCTCCATGCGGCGGTAGATGTCGTTCTGCACACTGACCGGATCGAACACCCCCTCAAAACGAAACTCCTGCCCGGCCACCGTGGCGATGACGGTGCCGAAATTGAGCATCATCCCCAGCAGGCCGGGGCGCTCGTATCTCAGGCTCAGCACGTTCCCCAGCGGCGCGGACTTGCGCGTCTCCTGGCCGAACGGCTTCTTGGAAACGTCCACGATCTGGTCCGGCGTGACCAGATAGATGTCGTTCTTCCAGTCCTCGAACTCGTACCACCACCAGGCCGCAAACGGGATGAACAGCACGAGTGCGACCAGAACAACCACGGCGAGCGTGACCGGTTCCGGGATGAGGCCGGCCAGTTTCAACCCGATCAGCCCCAGCGCAGCCAGGATAAACAGCGACGGCTGCCAGATGATCTGCAGGAGGACATACCAGTGCTTACGGTAAATCACGCTCTCGCCGCGCTCGAAGCGCACGCGGAATGAAAAGAACTCGGACACTTGAGCGCGGAGGGGTGGGCGCTTCGGGGGGGTGGGTTTTGCGGCGGGCGGCGCCGGGGCTTTGGGCGGCTCGGGGCGGACGCGGCGGCGCACGGCAGTCTTCAGCGCTTCCTGCTCGGCTTCCTTCTCGCGCGTCCGGGTGCGTGCCCAGTGCTCCTCGATGAGCGCGGCCAGCCCCTGCGGGTTGGGCACGGACTTCATCGTGATCGGCCCGGAGAAGGTGCGGACGACCACATCCCCGATGCCGAAGGAGCGTGCGAGGGAACCGGCGGTCTGGATGCTCACCGACAGCACCGAGTGCAGCGGCGCTTCCTGCCGGCTGTCGTAGATGCCCACGATTTTTTCCAGATAGACCACGCGCTTGTTGGTGACGATGTAATAGTCGTTGCTCCAGTCCACCACGTTCCACGTGATCCACGCGGCCGGCGGCGCGCCGCCCAGCGCCAGCAGGATCAGCGCCATCTGCCACGTCATGAACCACCAGGCGGCGGCTACCACGATGAGCACCAGCACGCTCAACCCCAGCGGGATCGCGATGGACTGATAGAGCAGAATCTTGTGCCGCCGCGCGATGAGATAGACCACTTCGTCCGGGCCGAGCCAGCTGATGTTGAGGCTGCGGTACAGGTTGCGGCTCTCGGTCGTGACGAGCATGTTGGGCTTGATCTGCGGGTACTGCTTGAGCAGTCTGTCGAAGTCCTCTTTGCTCAGCCGCAGCAATTCCACGTCCGTCTCGGCCACCACCGTCGCCGAGCGCCGACGCCCGTAGAGCAGCGCCGCCTCGCCGAAGTAGTCGCCGGGAACCAGCATGGCGACCAGCCGGTCCTCGCCGCGCACCTTGCGCACCACTTTGACACGCCCCCGGTTGATGATGTAAAAGGACTGGCCCTCCTCGTCCTGCGCGAAGACGGTCTCTCCGGCGGCGCGCCTTTCCGGCTCGAACTCGCGAGCGATCCCCAGGATCTCGTCGTCCTTAAGACCCTTGAAGATATGGATGGGCTTCAGCCGCCCGAGATAGGCTTCCGGGTTCTCCATCGCCGGGGATTGTAGCACAACGTATTGCGCAATGCGTATTGCGTATCTGGCGTGGAATCCCCGTACGCAATACGCAACACGCAATACGTTGTAGAATTGGCACGGCTCAGTTTCAGCTCACATGAACGCCCTCAACAACCTCAACCTGACCCTCATCGCCTGCGAGCGCTGCCTGCGCCTCGTGGCGTACCGCCAACGCGTCGCGCGCGCGAAGCGGCGGGCATTTCGCGACGAAGAATACTGGGGCAAACCGGTGCCTTCCGCCGGCGACCCGAGGGCGAGGGTGCTGATGGTGGGGCTGGCCCCCGGCGCGCACGGCGCGAACCGCACGGGCCGCATGTTCACAGGCGACGGCTCCGGCGATTTTCTCACCCCGGCCCTCTACCGCGCCGGGTTCGCCAACCAGCCCACTTCGACTCATGTCGGCGACGGCTTGACGTTGAAAGACCTGTACATCGTCGCCGTCTGCCACTGCGCGCCGCCGGACAACAAACCCACCCCCCAGGAGATCGCCAACGGCCGCCCATATCTGGTGCAGCATCTCCAGCAGTTGAGGAATGTGCGCGCGATCCTCGCGCTCGGCAAAATCGCGTTCGACGGCGTGCTCGCCGCGCTGGCTGAAACCGGGATTGAAATCCCCACGCCGCGCCCGGCCTTCGCGCACGGCGCGGAATATCGCGTGGGCGCGTACACGCTGATCGCCAGCTATCACCCCAGCCGCCAGAACACGCAGACGGGGAGGTTGACAGAGGCAATGTTTGAGGCGATTTTCAAACGGGTAGACTCACTTCTGAATGGGCGTTAGCGTCCGGACCTGACAGGTCTCCAAAGACCTGTCAGATCTGGATGCACCTGAGCCCTGGTCAAATGGGGGTTGGGGTGATGATGGCCTCGACCCCGAGTTCCGCAAACAGCCTCTGCACGGGCGCAACCACGTCGTCCAACAACATCTGTAACCCGGCAGGCTGGAGCAACGGCATCGCGCGCAGCATCGCCGCTGCCGATTGGTAGCGAGTGAGCAACTGATGAACCCCGTAGCTCACCGCACCGCATCGGAGGAGGAGGGTCTGCGCCTCGGCCAGCGCGTCGGGGTCGGGGATGGCGCGGCGCAATTCCAGAAACCGCGCCCGATCAGGATGATCCACCACCTGCGCGAACAAAATCGGCAGCGGCGAGCGCCCCATTGCCCAGTCCGGGTTCGCGGGGACGGCCATCGCGTCGCTCAAGTCGTCGTGGATTTGAATCATCTCGCCGTAGAGCAGCCCGATCTGCCGAAGCTGCTCGGCGACCCCGGGCGGTGCGCCCCCGAACAGCGCGCCCACGTGCAGCGCTGCGCCGAAGAACGGCGAGCTTTTCGTCCGCACCAGCCGCCAGTAACTTTCCTCGTCGGCGGGATTGAGCGTATCCCAATACTGGCCGAGCGCGGTCGTCAGCGCCATCGCATTCAGACTCTGGAGCGCGGACAGTTTTGTGGTTGAGGCAATGTCACTCTGCTCAATAGCCTCCAGCCCAGCGGCCTGAAATGCGGCGGCGAGGTTGGCGGCGGCGGGTGCGCCCAGGCGTTGATACTCCCCGCGCGGATCGGCGTCGAGCAGGTCGTCAATCAGGATGATGCTGAGCTGCAAACAGGCAACGGCGGCAACTGCCGGAAGGGCTTGCTGCGGCGTCCCGCCCACGGCCTCGCACCCGACGACGGGCAGCCGCCAATCGCGCGGTCGCCGGTCGGCCATACGCTGCAACTCCTCCCGCATGTCGGGCCAGATCGGAAGTGTGGGTTGATTCAACAGGTAGGCGAGCGCGAGTGAATGGGTGTCCATGGCCATTCCGCTTGGGCTGGCCAAGGCCTCCCTCGGCCAGCTTGCCTATTGAAGCAGATGCCCCCCGATGTCCCGGCTAAGTTTACCAAGCGTTCCATTCGACGTTGAGGGCTGCGATCTGCGCCCGGCTGGCCTGAGTCAACCGGGCCACAGCGGCCAGATAGGCATCGAGGCTGCGCTCCGAAAACAGACGGGTGTGAAAGGCTTGCATGGTGAGCAACATAGTAGTAATCTCCTTTGCGTGAACTGACTGAATGGAAATCAACGGTTCAGAGCCTCGGGCTTTGCCCGATTTTGCTTTGTCCGACCATCTGCCTCCTTTCCTTACGCTCGAAACCTGCTGGGCGGGCCATACGCACTCTAGAAAAATCGCCTGCCATAGTCCATCGGTCATCGCTTGGATTTCCTCAAGCGCCGCTTGAGTCTGGCGACAAGGTCGTGAATCGCTTTGGAGAACTGCTGCGCTACTACCGCAGCCAGTGCTGGGACGCCGAGCGGGGGCGGGTGCTCACACAGGAGCGATTGGGCGAACTCCTGGGCCGGGCTTTGGGCGATGCGGGCTATACGGGCCAGGCGGTCAGCGAGTGGGAACGGGGCAAGAGCCGCATCAGCCACGATCAGCGGCGCGTGCTTGTCCAACTCATCAAAGTGCTGCATGAGTGCGGCGGCTTGAAAACGCTCATGGAAGCCAATACCCTCCTGCTGGCAGGCGATTATCGCTCGTTGGACGCAGAAGAACAGCGCCAGGTCGCTCCTGAATGGTCGGCGGAAGGTGCGGCGGAACACACACCTCAGGGCGCAGGCGGCCAGGGGCAGATGATTGCTATGCTGTTGACCGAACTGTTCTTCCGCCCGGTCGAAGCGTTGCGCGAGGCGCGGCCTCGGGTTGGAGACGGTCAGCGCCCGGACTGGACGGAAACGCTTCTAGCGATGATGGGACGCCCTACACGCCGCTGGTCGAGCGCGCAGACCCTGCGGGCGATGGCGTGGGCTGGAGTGTGGTTTCTCGCGTGGGGATCAACTTTCCCGCTGCTGCATTGGCCGTATGCGAGCCAAGAGAGCGCCTGGCTGGCCGTGCTGGCCTATGCTGGCGGCGCGCTGCTGGTCCCGGCGTTGATCGCGGGATTGACGCGCACGCGGGGCGATGTGTTCTGGGAAGGGCAGCATCTGGCGCGAACATTCACTCTCCGCCTGCTCACGCATCAGGGTGCACAAACCGGTTTTCACGTAGGCTATATGATGGTCTTCGCCATCGCGCTGGCAGGCCATTATCTTGGCCTCGGCGCAGCCCCACGCTGGCTGGAGGGTTTGGCCGCCGTCTGGCCCGTCGCCCTCGGCTACGCAGCCGCGCGGCAGGTTCCGTTCAATCTCTGGCGCGCGTTTGGCGGCTTGCGCTTTACCCGTTCGGATTTAGCGCCTTCGCTCGCTTTTGTGCTGTTCGGGCCGTTGTGGGCGGGCTTTTTCTTCGTCTACTATCCGTGGCTGCTCTTTCCGCCGCTTGGCCTGCCGCTGATCTTGTGTGCGCTCATCCTGGCAGCCGCACTGGCAACACGACAAGCCAGAGGGGACAAGGGGAAGAATGCACCCACAACACGCTGATGCCGGAGTGGTATATGGCGAAACATCCTTCACGCCCCTATCCTCTGATCGAGCAGATCATGGCTTTGCTTGTGCTCGCGGTCATACTGCTCTACACCTATGGTCTTTTCGTGCGCCTCCCCTACCTCGGCTTTGAATGGGACTCTGCCACAGGGCGTGTCCGCCGGCCCTTTGTCACGGCAGAGCTTCAGGCCGCCGATCAAATACTCCAAATTGGCCCGGTAGCAGTCGCCGATTTTCAGGCCGACCTGCGCCGGACTGTGCTGGAGAATGTTCAGCCCGGCGAGATTATTCCGCTCGTAGTCCAGCGTGACGGCCAGACCTTTACCCTTCAGTGGGTGATACCCGGCTTCAATCGCGCCGAGTTTGATGACCGCCTCTTCACCCAGTGGTGGTTAGCTTTGCTGTTTTGGGCTTCCGGGCAAACCACATTGCTGTTGCTCCGCCCCCGCGACACGCGCTGGCATCTGCTCATAGCGTTCAACTTTGTGACGGCGCTCTGGCTGGGGGCCAGCAACCTCTCACGCTGGCATCTTTGGGACAGCGCTCTCGTGTTGCGAGCTGTCATGTGGCTTTGGGTTCCAATCTACTGGCATCTGCACTGGGTTTTCCCAAAGCCCCTCGGGCGTATGCCGATCCTCGCCTGGCGGCTCATTTATCTGGCCGCGCTCGCGCTCGCCGGAGCGGAATGGCTTCAGTTCACCCCCAAGAGCTTCTACGCCCTGGGATTTCTCCTTGCGTTGTTCGGCACGCTCGGCTTGCTTCTCGCTCGCTATGTCCGTCAGCCAGATCAGCGCCGGAACACGGGCCTGCTCTTCACCGCCGGGGCACTCGCCCTGGTGCCGCCTGCGCTCTTGAGCCTGATCTACGTTTTGCTCAATATCAGCTACAGGGTTGCCGCGTTTGCGTTCCTCTTCTTCCCCATCCTGCCCCTCGGATATTTCTACGCCGCCTATCGCCGTCAACTCGGCGGGCTGGAGTTGCGCGCCAACCGGCTGATCTCCGTTTATCTTTTCCTTCTTCTGCTCAGCCTGTTATTTGGAATTCTGGTGCCCGCGGTGGATGCAGCACTTGCATTTCCCGGCGAGGAGCCCATCATCGCCTTTGGGGTGGCGACCCTGGCCGTCATCCTCGCTCTGTTTGGCTTCGCGCCTTTCCAAAACTCTATCGAACACCGTCTCCTGCACATCTCCCTTCCCCCGGCGCGGTTGATCGAAACGTACACCGCGCGCATCACCACCAGCCTCGACCTTCCCGGCCTCATCCGCTTGCTCACACACGAAGTCCTCCCCAGCCTGCTCGTCCGGCAATCCGCTTTGTTGCATTTTGAAACACCGGGCCGCGCCGCCGCGCTCTACCAGAGCGGCGTTGACGACAAAGACCTTCCCACCGAGAGAGATTCTTCCGCTCTGCTCGCCGAAGCGGGCCGCTACCGCCTGCCTCCGGCAACGACCGGTGAGCCGCAGCCCTGCCCGTGGGTGCGCCTCGCGCTCCCCCTGCGCCTCGGCGAGCAGACCATTGGCCTGTGGCTGCTGGGCCGCCGCGACCCGGACGACTTCTACAGCCAGGAGGAAATCCCCCTTTTCCAGACGCTCGCCAACCAGACCGCCATCGCGCTGAGCTACATCCTGCAGGCCGAGCGCCTGCGCGTACTCTACCGGGCAAACATTGACCAGGCGGAGGTCGAGCGTACCCACCTGGCCCGCGAATTGCACGACGACGTGCTCAACCGGCTCGCCGCGCTGAAGACCGGCCCAGAGAGTAATGCCTTCTCACCGAAGTTGTTCGGGGAACTAGATGCGGTCATCGCGCGCATCCGGCAGACCATCGGCGGCCTGCGCCCGGCCTCGCTCGACTACGGACTGCGGCCCGCGTTCGAGCAGCTCGCCGACACGGTGGCCGACCGCGCCGGCCACAGCCTGAAAGTGCGGGTGGACCTCCCGCCGAGCGACGTCCGTTACGACCCGCGCGCCGAGCAGCACCTCTTCCGCATTGCGCAGGAGGCGTGCGAGAACGTCCGCCTGCACGCGCGCGCCCGGACGCTGTGTATGCAGGGCTGGCTGGATGAAAAGGACGTTGCCCTCACCGTCGAAGACGACGGCGTGGGGTTTGCGACAGGTAACCCCTCCGGCCTCACCGGCTTGCTGGCGCATCTGATCAACCAGAAGCACTTCGGCCTCGCCGGGATGGTGGAGCGCGCGGCCCTCATCGGGGCGGAGTTGAGCATTGACTCGGCCCCCGGGCGCGGTACCCGCGTGCGCGTCCACTGGAGTCCGAATAGCCAATCGAATCAGTGAGACACTGATTGGCGCTGAAAGCGCTCTCCGCAGAAACCCGTTTTCTCCGAGAAACCGGGTTTCTCTGCGCTCCTCAGTGTTTTCATCTTTTTCAGCGCTTCAGTGATCCCATCTTGCGCTATAATCCCCGCAGGCCATATGTTCAACCCGCTCAAATCCCTCTTCGGAAAACCCGAGCCAAAAGGCAAGGGCAAAGGCAAGCCGGGCAAGGGCGGCAAAGGAATGCCGGGCGGCAAAGGAGCGCCTCCCGGCAAAGGCGGAACGTCCCCGAAAGGAGGCAAGCCCGGAGGGAAGGGCGCGCCCCCCCCCGCCAAAGGCGGCACACCCAAAGGCGCTCCGCCGCCCGAGGTCGCGCCCCCTCAGCCCCCGCCCGGCATGTCGCTTGACCGCAAGCTTGACATCGCCGGGATCGTGCTCGTCTTTGTCGGCATCGTCTCGCTCATCAGCCTGTTCACCGCCAACCAGAGTCCGGTGCTGGCCGCGTGGCTCAGTTTGCTCAAACAGGCCGCGGGCTGGGGCGTGTTCGGTCTGCCCATCGGGTTCCTCGGCGTCGGTCTGTGGCTCGTCCTGCGCAAGTTCGGGGACAAACTCCCCAAGGTCGAGCCGGAGCGCATCGCGGGCATCCTCCTGCTTTACCTTGCCCTGCTCACCACACTGCACATCATCGCCGCGCCCACCGACGCCGAAATCTTTTCGCGGGAACTCCTCGACGCCGGGCGCGGCGGCGGCATGATCGGCGCGACGATCTTGTGGGCGCTGTTCCGCGCCATCGGCGCGTGGGGCAGCGCGGTGCTGCTCGTCGCGTGGTGGATCATCGCCATCGTCTTCACCGCCGGGCTGTCCGTACCCGAAATCATCCTGCTCGTCGCAAAGCTCATCCGCCGCGCGCGTGGCCTGCCTCTGCCCGGCGAAGAGCAGCAACTGCCGCTGCCCGATAAGCGCCATTTGAGCGTGACCGGGACCGCGCCCGGTAGGGGCGGGGTTCATCCCCGCCCAGATGCGCCCGGCGCGCTACCCACCTCCGCATCGCCTGCCTCAGCCCAACCGGCCTCGCCTGCCGACAAATCGAAGCCCAAAGTTCCCCCTGTTCCTTCAGCTCCCGGCGCTTCACCCGCCATCCCGCCTCCGGCCGTCACGCCTGCCCCGGCCTACGATCAGCCCCTCGTCATCGGCGGCGACCAGCCGTGGGTGTTGCCCGAGATGGGCGACATCCTCGACCCCGGCACCGAGAGCGGCGCGGACGACGAGTTCGACCGCAAGCGCGTGCAGATCATCGAGAACACGCTGGCTTCCTTCGGCGCGCCTGTGAAGGTGGTGGAGATCAATCGCGGCCCGACCATCACGCAGTTCGGCGTCGAGCCGGATTTCGTCGAACAGCGCGGCGGCAAGAAGACCAAAGTCAAAGTCGGCAAGATCGCCGCGCTCGCCGACGATCTGGCGCTCGCGCTCTCCGCGCATTCCATCCGCATCGAAGCGCCCGTCCCCGGCAAAGGCTACGTGGGCATCGAAGTCCCCAACGTCGAGACCTCGCTCGTCGCGCTGCGCGACGTGATGGAGTCCGAGGCCTTCACCAAACTCAAGGGCACGCTGCGCCTCGGGCTGGGACAAGACGTCTCGGGCACCTCCATCTGCGCCGACCTCACCCAGATGCCGCACCTGCTCATCGCGGGCACTACCGGCTCCGGCAAGAGTGTGTGCGTCAACGCGATCATCACCTGTCTCCTGCTGCAGAATACGCCGGACGATTTAAAGGTGATGATGGTGGACCCCAAGCGCGTGGAACTGACCGGCTACAACGGCATCCCGCACCTGCTCGGCCCGGTGGTGGTGGATCTCGAGCGCGTGGTGGCCTCGCTCCAGTGGATCGCGCGCGAGATGGACGAGCGCTACCGCCGGTTCGCCAAAGCCGGGGCGCGCAACATCGCCGACCACAACCAGCGCGTGGCGACGAGCGGCGAAAAGAAAATGCCGTACATCCTCGTCATCATTGACGAGCTGGCCGACCTGATGATGCTCGCGCCCGACGAAACCGAGCGCACCATCACGCGGCTCGCGCAGCTCGCGCGCGCGACGGGCATCCACCTCATCATCGCCACCCAGCGCCCCTCGGTGGACGTGGTCACCGGCCTGATCAAAGCGAACTTCCCCGCGCGCATCGCCTTCGCCGTGGCCTCCAGCGTGGACTCGCGCGTGATCCTCGACCAGCCCGGCGCGGAGCGATTGCTGGGCCGCGGCGACATGCTCTTCCAATCGCCGGATGCCGCGACTCCCTTACGCATGCAGGGCGTCTACGTCTCCGAGCACGAGTTGCAGCGCGCCGTGCGCTACTGGAAGGGCGCGCGCGGCTTCGAGCAGCCTTCGGCGGCGACCACGGCACCGGCAGCGACTCCCGTCCCCGGAGCGAGCGCCGCGCCCTTGCCGCCGCAGCAACGCCCGTTGTGGGACCCGGCCCAATTCGGCGAACCCGAGGCCCGCCCTGACGGCGAGGACGAGTTGCTCGAAGAAGCCATCAAAGCCGTGCGCGAGATGAAGAAGGCTTCCATCTCGCTCCTCCAGCGCCGCCTGCGCATCGGCTACACCCGCGCCGCGCGGCTGATTGACGTGCTGGAAGAGAAGGGCATCATCGGCCCGGCAGAGTCCGGCGCGAAGCCGCGCGAAGTCATTAACTTCGGCGACGACGCGGACGCGGTTGACCCCGCTCAGGATGGCGCGACGGAGAAGCGGACGTGGAGCGCGGAGTAGCACGCAAAGCACGAAATCCCAACTCCAAAATCCAAATCTCATACTCTAAAGCCGCAGCCCCATTTCGATGTTCAAAATCGCAAGACCCCCACAGTCACCCTATCGCCTTTCTGACTTCATCCTTCATCCTTCATTCTTCTTCCTTCTATCCCTCTTCCTCGCTTCCTGCACCACTCCCACTCTCACACCGCCCCCAGTCACGGCGGCGTTCACCCCCGCCCCCACGCTCGCGCCCGGTGAAACCGCGCTGCCCGTCGCCCCCACGCCGACCACTGTCGAAGATCCCCGAAGCGGAGCGAAGGGGACGCCCATCCCCGCCTCAATCAGAATTCATTACGTCGGCCTGTCGGTCGCGCCGGAGACCATCCAGCGCGCCGCGCAGGAGTTTGGATGGGGATTTGAACAGACGCCCGAGGCCTCTCCGGACGACATTCGCGCCGCCGCTCAATCCGGCGCGCAGATCGTTATCGTGGGGGGCCAGGAGCTGCAAGAACCTGCGCGGGCTATCGCGCGCGAGTTCCCGCAGGTGTATTTCATCGGTTTCGGATTGAGTGGAGACGACCTGCCCCCGAACATGCTCAATCTCGGCGGGCCAGGGTCGCGGGAAGATCAGGCCGGATTCGCCGCGGGCATGGCGGCCGGGTTCGCCACCGAAAACAAATACGTGACGGCGATCAGCGATCCCAGCTCCGTCGAGGGCCGGAAATATCGCAACGGCTTCCTGCACGGCGTGCGCTACGCCTGCCCCAGGTGCCGCGTGGAGTTCATTGACGTGGCGGACACCGCGGACGCCGAAACGACCAGCACGGAAGCGGGGCAGTACGTTTTGTTCGGATCAGATGTGTTCTTTGCGGCGGCGGGGCAAGCCGGGGAGGCCGCGCTCGTCACGGCGGCAAACAAGGGCGCGTGGGTCATCGGCTCAGGCTACTACGATGCCTACAGCACCACCTTCGGCAACGGCTCCATACCCGGATCGGACAGGGTGCTGACCAGCGTGTATGTGGATGTGGGCGCGGCCGTGTATGTAGCGCTCAAAGAATACAAAAACGGAAAGCCCTTGTATGGCGCGCAGCCTTTCTCAGTTGCCAGCGGCGCCATCGTCCTCGCACCGATCCGTAGTCCGGCGGACCGCCTCTCCATACCCGATCAGGCCGACATCGCCACCGCGCTCGCGCGGCTGGCGGACGGCTCGCTGGAGACGGGGATTGATCCAGAAACGGGGGAAGAGAAGTAGGTCACGCTTGCAGCGTGACTGCCTTTGCCGCTCACATCGTCACGCTCAGAGCGTGACCTACGATCAGAATCGAAAAGGCGCATAAATTGTGAACGATGACCATTGACATCGCCTATAAAGAAGCGGCCATGCATCAGGCATGACCGCTTCTTACTCTCGCGTGCGTGCCGTCCGTCCTACGCCGACATGCCGGGCATCGGCGGCGTGCCGCCCGCCATATTCTTCCCCGTCAGCTGATACCACAGCAGGCCGCCCAGCGCGCCGAGGCCGGCCATGAGCGCCACATCCAGCAGGCCGAAGCAGCACGAAGCGCCGATCGCGCCCGCCCAGAAACCAGCGGGGTCGCTGCTGGCCGGAAGCCCGAGCTGGCGCGCCAGATCCGCCGCCTGCTCCGGCCCGGTGATCGCAGCGCCGACCAACCCGCCCCCCAAATGACCGAACAGCGCCCCAACCCCGCCGATGGCCCCGGCCCCCGCGCCGACTTTCGCCGAAGCGCCCGTGCCTCCCGCGGGCTTATCGAACATTCCCGCCACGTACCCCGCGCCCGCCCCCATGAACAGCGCCAGGCACGGCGCGCACAACTGAAAATTGATCGCCCCGGTGATACCGGCCAACACCAGGGCCACCGCGCCAAAGATCAGGCCAGATTTGAGCATAGGTGTCTCCTCCGAGTGACAAAAGAATGGCTATTGTTTTTCGTACGGCTGCCCGTCCGCCGCAGGCGGGATGGCGCGGCCAATCAATCCGGCCAGCGCAATCATCGTAGCAACGTAGGGGGCCATGAGCAGGAACTGAGAGGGGATGGGCACTTTGAGGATGGACAACTTGCCCTGCAGCGATTCGGCAAACCCGAAGATCAGGCTCGCACCAAACGCGCCGAACGGGGTCCACTTGCCAAAGATCATGGCAGCCAGGCTGATGAAGCCGCGTCCGGCCGTCATCAACTCGTCGAACCGCCCAACGGAGCCGAGCGTGAAGTACGCACCGGCAAACCCGGCCATCAGCCCGCCCAGCACCACGTTGACGTAGCGGGTGCGGAACACGTTGATGCCCAGCGTGTCGGCGGCCCTGGGGTGCTCGCCCACCGCCCGCACACGCAGGCCCCAGCGGGTGTAAAACAGCCCGACGTGAACCACGATCAGCAGGACGTACGCGCCATAGGTGAAGATGTTGTTGTCGAACAAGATGTCGCCGAGGAACGGGATTTTGGAAAGCACGGGGATGGGATAGGCCTTAAACGTGCCAGGAGTGTTCAATTCCTGATAGACCTGCAAGAACTTGCTCGAAATGAAACTGGTGATGCCGGTTGAGAAGATATTGATTACTGTGCCGCTGATAATCTGATCCACCTTGTAGCGGATGGACAACACGCCGTGGACCAAGGCCAGCGCCGCACTCGTCAGCATGGCCGCCAGTAATCCGATCCACAGATTATGCGAGACGCTTGCCACGAGCGCGGCCATCATTGCTCCGCTGAGCATCATGCCCTCGATGGCGATGTTGACCACTCCGGCGCGCTCGCACAGGATGCCCGACATGGCTCCGAGCGTGAGCGGCACGGCCCGCTGCACCATCGTTTTGAGCATCCCGGCCAGGTTGATGGACTGATCGCGCGTGGCCCAGGTGAGGAAGGAGAACACGAAGAACAAGACGATGAGGCCGAGCATCACGCTCGTGGCCCGGCCAAAGCCCCGCGCCAGCTGGTACGCGCCAATAGCGGCGGACGCGACCGCCAGCATCATCACCACGCCGTAAGAGGGGATCACCCAGTCCGGCAGGCGCTCCGAAGCCGGGACGACGCCTTGATTCAGGCCGAACGTCGAGACCATGTCCGGCTCAACGCCCCACGCAAAGAGCCAGTAAATCGCCAGCGCAATCACGATGAAGGCGGCGCCGAACGCGCGATTGCGCGCCAGGTGCGCCCGCTCGGTCAACATCTTCGATGTAAGTGTCGTCGTTGTCATGCCTGACTCCATTTGGGGTTTGGAGTTTGGGATTTGATGTTTTACTTGCCCCAGCCGCGCGTGAACACCGCGCCTTCGCCCTCGCCCGCCGCCTTCAGCCGGTAGAGCGCCCGGATGATAGCGGGGGCCGCGATGAAGGCGATGATTAACGCCTGAATGACGGAGATGATGTCAATCGGAATTTTGGCCACGTTCTGCATCCGGGTCGCGCCGCTCCGCAGGGTCCCGAACAACAGCGCGGCCAGCACCACCCCCAGCGGGTGACTCTTGCCCAGCAGAGCCAGCGCAATGCTGTCGAAGCCATAGCCGGACGAGAAGGCAAAGGCCAGGTTGTGATTCACGCCCAACACCTCGTTGGCCCCGGCCAGCCCGGCCAGCGCGCCCGAGAGGCACATGGCGATGATGAGATTGCGCGTGATGCTCATGCCCGCGTACTTGGCCGCGTTCGGGTTGGCGCCCACCGTGCGGATTTCAAAGCCGAGCGTGGTTTTGAACAGGAACCAATAGACGAACAACGCCACGCCGAGCGCGATGAAAAAGCCCAGGTGGAAGCGGATCGGGTCGGGGAAGAAGCGCGGCAATTCGGCGGACTGTTCGATGAGGGGGCTGACCGGGTTGGCCGAGTCCGGGCGCTTGAGCGGCCCCTTGTCACCCAGCAGCCAGTCGCTGAGCCGGAAGGCAATGTAGTTCATCATGATCGTGTTGATGACTTCGTGCGCCCCGGTCTTGGCCTTGAGGATGGCCGGGACAAACGCCCACAGGGCGCCGCCCGCCGCGCCTGCCAGCAGCGCCAGCGGGATGTGGACGAGCGCCGGCAAGCCCTTGATGGCGAAGCCGACCCACACCGAGCAAATCGCGCCGATGAACAACTGGCCTTCCACGCCGATGTTGAACAGCCCGCAGCGGAACCCCACCGCCACCGCCAGCCCGGCGAAGATGTAAGGCGTGGCCGTCACCAGACTGTCCGTCACCGGGTAAAAGGCTTGGGTCAGGGCTTTGCTGTCGCCGCTGCGCAGGGCGGCGATCATCTGCGCGGGCGAGCCGAGCGAGCCTTCGAAGAGCGAGCCGTACGCCGTGGCGATGGCCTTCCAGACGGCGCTGAAGGCCGCGCCGGGGGCGGCGAAGAAATTTCTGAGCGCGGCCAACACCTCCAGGTCGGTCAGCACGATCACGAGCGAGCCGACGATGAGGGCCGTCAGAATCGCCAGCGTGGGGACGACGAGCGGCTGCAGGATGCGCTGCCAGCGGACCGGAGCGGCGGCAGGGGGAGGAGCAGATACGGCTTGGGTCAAGGTCTCACCTCCACTGTCGTAGAGACGTTCCCGCGGAACGTCTCTACCTTTAGAACACGGCCGTCACCTCTTCGCCCTTTTCGGGCGGCTTGATCTGGTCGGGGCTGACCCCGGCCATGAGCAGGCCGAGATACTCTTTCGTCGCCTGCGCGGCGTCCACAATCGCCACTATCCGGCCACGGTACATCACCGCAATGCGGTCGGAGAGCGCGAGGATTTCGTCCAACTCGGTGGAGAACACCAGGACCGCGCAGCCGTCAGCGCGTTTTTCGACGATGCGGTTGTGAATGTATTCGATGGAACCGACGTCGAGGCCGCGCGTGGGCTGGGCGGCGATGAGGAGTTTGATCGGGCGCGAAAGCTCGCGGGCGACGATCACCTTCTGCTGATTGCCGCCGGAGAGTGATCCGGCGGTGGTGCGGATGCCGGGGGTGCGCACGTCGAATTGCTCGACGCGCTCGGCGGCGGCCTTCTCCACCTCGGCTTGTTGAATCACGACGCCGCGCGCGAAGGGCGGGACGTAGTAGGTGTTCAACACCATGTTGTCGGCCACCGGGTACGAGAGCACCAATCCGTCGCGTTGGCGGTCTTCCGGAATGTGCGCCACACCCAGTTCCACGATCGTGCGCGGGTTGGCGTGCGTCACCGCGTGGCCGTCAATGGACATGTGGCCGGAGAGCGTGGAGCGCAGGCCGGTGAGCGCTTCGACGAGTTCCGTCTGCCCGTTGCCCTGCACGCCGGCCACGCCCAGAATCTCCCCGGCGCGCACTTCAAACGACACGCCGTCCACCGCCAGGTTCTCGCGGTCGTCCAGCACGTGCAGGTCGTTCGCGCGCAGCACGGCCTCGCCGGGCTTGGCCGCGAGCTTGTGGACGATGAGATCGACGGCGCGGCCCACCATCATCGAAGCCAGTTGCGGCTCCGTCGCCGTCTCGGGGTCGGCCTCGCCGACGACCCTGCCCAGCCGCAGCACGTTGATGCGGTCGGCCACCGCCAGCACCTCGCGCAGCTTGTGGGTGATGAAGATGATGGATTTGCCCTGCGCCACGAGCGAGCGCATCACCTTGAACAGCTCGTCGGCCTCCTGCGGGGTGAGCACGGCGGTCGGCTCGTCGAGGATGAGGATGTCGGCGTGGCGGTACAGAAGTTTGATGATCTCGACGCGCTGTTGAATGCCGACCGGGAGGTCTTTGATGTACGCTTCGGGGTCAACTTCCAGCCCGTACTGCTTGGAAATATCACGGATGCGAGCCGCCGCCGACTTCCGATCAAGGAAGACGCCGCCGACCAGCGACTCGACGCCCAGCATCACGTTCTCGGTGACGGTGAGCACGGGGACGAGCATGAAGTGCTGGTGCACCATGCCCACCCCGGCGGCGATGGCGTCGTTGGGGCTGTGGACGGTGATCTTCTTCTCTTTGACGATGATCTCGCCCTCATCCGGTTGATACAGGCCATACAGCACGTTCATCAACGTAGACTTGCCCGCGCCGTTCTCGCCAAGCAGCGCCAGAATCTCTCCCTGATTCAAGGTCAGGTCAATGTGGTCGTTTGCCAGAACACCGGGGAAGCGTTTAGTGATGCCGTGAAGTTCGAGGATAGGAGGCATAGGTAGGCGCAAGTTTAGCACAGGCGCAAGTAAAATCAAACTGGCGGCCCGGATTTTCCGGGCCGCCAGTTTGTGGTTCACGCTCTTCCAGACCTGACAGGTCTTCGCGAAGCAGATCGGTCAAGTCTCACAGCTGACCTTACGGCAGCGTGGAGAAGCTGTTCACCTTGATCTTGCCGTCAATGATGTCCTGCGTGACCTGCTTCAGTTCATCCTTGAGCGATTGCGGGACCGCCGCGTCGAAGTCGTGGAACGGCGCGATGCCGATCTCGCCGTTCGCCAGCGTCGCCACCTGCAGGCCGCCCTTGAACGAGCCGTCCGCCACGGCCTTGGCCGCCGACTGCACCGAGAGCTCCAGGTGCTTGAGCACGCTCGTCAGCACGATGTCCTGGTACTCCGGCGCGCTCACGAACCAGTCCGTGTCCACGCCGATCAGCATCACGCCGGGGTTCTCCTTCACGGCGGCGGCGGTGCCCAGCCCCACCGGCCCGGCCACCGGCATGACGATGTCCGCGCCTTCGTCAATCAGGTTCTGGCCGAAAGTCTTGCCCTTGTCCTGATCGCTGAAGTCGCCCGTGAACAGCCCGTCCTTGTTGGCGTTGTCCCAGCCGAGCAGCTCGACGCTCGTGCCGTGCTGGGCGTTGTAGTACTCGATGCCTTCCTGGAAGCCGACCATGAAGTCGGCCACGGGCGGGATGTTGATGCCGCCGAACGTGCCGACCTTGCCGGTCTTGGTCTGGCTGGCCGCCACGTACCCGGCCAGGAATGCGCCTTCCTGCGTGGCGTACACCTGCTGCCACACGTTGTCGTGCGGGTCGGCGTAGGCGAAGTCCAGAATCTGGAACTTCTGATCCGGATTGGCCTTCGCAGCGGCGGAGGTGGCATCGCCGAGGAGGAAGCCCACGGTCACGATCAGATCACAATCCGAGCCGAGGAACTCGTTGATGTTCTTCTCGTAGTCGGTCTGCTGCTTGGATTCCAGATAGGCGGCTTCCCAGTTGAGGGTCTTGCCCGCTCCCTGTGCGCCGGCCCAGGCGGTGGCGTTGAACGACTTGTCGTCCACCCCGCCCGTGTCCGTCACTTCGCAGACCTTGCCGGTAAACGCGGGTGCGGTGGTCGGCGCGGCGGTCGGCGGGGG
>Ga0209108_10000555_pt1 | contig 20749 bp, 19 predicted proteins | sample Rifsed10ft1_FD_184003 | JGI IMG/M metagenome (GOLD analysis project Ga0209108, IMG submission 184003) | Soil microbial communities from Rifle, Colorado, USA - sediment 10ft 1 (version 2) | ecosystem: Environmental > Terrestrial > Deep subsurface > Rock core/Sediment | place: Rifle, Colorado...
CGCGGGGCAGCGTCACGCTAAACGGCCAGCGGCTCGAGCAGGGCGACGCCGCCGCAGTGACGGACGAAGCGGCGTTGAGGTTGGCTGGTGTAAAGGATGCGGAAGTGTTGGTGTTTGACTTAGGATGAGGGGAAGCCACAGAGGAGGTCATGGGAAATCGGATGAGGCGAGGACAAGCGAACCGATAGATGTAGAATTCCCCCCATGCCAAGGAAAAGTGTGAATCGCGGAATCCTAATCGCAATCGACAGCGTAGGTATCGATCCGTTGGGACACGACCGGCCCGAGTCTGTATACAGCGAGAGCCGTTTTCTTTTTCCGAAGGGTGCGGGCGGAGGGGTCTTGTCACTGCCTGAAGCACCGGTTGAGGGCGCCCTCGTAGAAACGGACGTCACCGGCGGACTCGAACGCGGCGGAATCGAGTGTTCGCTGACGTACACGGCGATCTTTAGCGGTACGAGCGCCGTTGCGAAACATGGTCTGGTTAGCGGTTTGGCTCTGAAGGACTCCGTGTTGGAGGAAATGATCGGGCAGAGCAATCTACTTCGCCTTTTCCCAGATGCGTGCGTGGCAAACGCGATCTTTCCCGCCCATCTGCGCTGCTTCGGGCAATCGTACGTCGAGGATCTTCTGCCGTGTGTGTCCCGCGAGCGGCTGGAAGAAGGGCTGCATTTTCAGGGCGAGTTAGTTCGGCTGACGGGCAAGAAGAAGCACGGGTTCCCCGAACTTTTCACGCTGGCGGAGATCAACCAAAACATCTTTATTCACGCGGCGAGGCAGGCGGGGCTTCGTCTGAGGAGCTACGACGATGTGCGTGCTGGTGAAGCGCTGACGTCCACAATGACTCACGAACTCGAAGCACGATTTGACCTTCGCTTCTTTGGCGAAGCACCCCTGCCAGTTTACACGCCCGAGCAGGCGGCGGCAATTATTGGGAAACTGGCGGAAAGACACTCCTTCGTCTTCTACAAGTATCAAATGCCGGACCTGATTAGTCACACCGGCCGCGTGGATCTGGCGCGTGAGACGGTCGCGGTCATCGAGCGATTTATTGGGGCGCTCTTGCAAACGATAGATGCTGAGCAGACCTTTGTGGTCGTAACCAGTGATCATGGCCATCTGGAACAAGTCGGATTCTCGAAAGGGCATCCGAAAACCAAGGTCCCGACTTGGTATTTTGGACCGCACGCATTGCAACATGCCGATTCCTTGCGCACACCAGAAGCAATCTTCCACCAATTTGCCGCATTACGCGCGCACTAACCACACGCCACAAGTCTCCAATGGGCAATGAGCACAGGTAGGAGTGCCCTCCGAAGGCGGGCAGGCCTGTGCCACTAGCGCTTGGGGTGGGAGGAGAAGAAGGACCACATCAAATTGGTGGCGGAGATGGAGGAGGAGGGCGGGTCGGCGGTCGGAAGGTAGCGGACGCCGCCGGACAGAACATGGCGGCGTGAAGGCGTCGCGGCCCTACGCGGGGTGGCCTTCGATGATGCTGAAGGGAGATTGCGTGGGGACGACGCGCGCCAGGCGCAGGCCGGCGGCTTCGAACAGCGCGCGGAACTGCGCTTCGGTGCGCTCGAAGCCGCCCTGGGTCATGACCAGCATTTCGATGTCGAGGAGCTTGTCCAGCGACGGTGCGTTGCCCATCTCGATGACGGCGTCAATGGCGATGACGTGGCCCCCCGGCCGCATGGCGCGGCGGCAGTTCTTCAGGATCGTGACGCAGCGCTCGTCGTCCCAGTTGTGGAGGATATTTTTCAGCAGGTAGGCGTCGCCGCCTTCAGGGACGGAGGCGAAGAAATCGCCGCCGACAAACGAGCTGCGGCCGTCTACGCCCTGCTCGGCGAGATATTTTTGCGCGCCGGGCATCAACGAAGGCATGTCAAAGAGGATGCCGCGCATCTGCGGATAAGTTTGCAGGATGGCAACGAGTACGCTGCCATGACTGCCGGCCACGTCCACCAGCGTCGTGATTTCCGAGAAATCGTATGCAGCGAGGACGGCGGGGATGGTGAGAGCGCTGAAGCCGGTCATGGCCTCTTCAAAGACGCGGCCGACCTCGGGATTCTTCGCGAAATATTCAAAGGCGGGCATGCCGTAAACGCGCGGGAAGGCCGGTTCGCCGGTTTCCACCGAGCGAAGCAGGTCCGACCAGACGCGCAGGCTGAAGTCCTCGCCGAACAAGATGGCCGCTCCACGCACGGAGCCAGGGACGCCGCTGCGGAGCGGCTCAGCCAGAGGCGTGAGGGCGAAGCGGCCCTGTGCATCTTCGGCGAAGATGCCCACGCTGGCGAGCGCGCGCAGCAGGCGGTAGAGCGAAGGCGCGTGCGTGCGGGTGCGCGCGGCGAGATCGGCGGGCGTGAGCGGGCCGGCAGCGAGGTGGTCGGCTAGGTTGAGCTTTGCAGCGGCGTGGATCATGTGCGTGATCCAGCGGCCGGTGAGCATTTGGATGAGCACCGCCTGCGGCGGGAGCTGCGGCGCTTCTTTGCTGAGTTCGGGCTGCGGCGACATGAGTTCTCCTGGTCGGGATGACCGAGATTCCACAAGCTGAGATGCGCGATCGGCTGAGCGCGACGGCCGATTATAGCGGAACCGGGCCGGCTCCGGCGCTGCGGGAGGCAAGCCGGCCCACGCATTGAGAGCGCGCGGTGGCTTGACATTTGGCGGCAGCGGGCTATCGTCTAACCGCTCAAACTTCGACGAGGAGATTTCCAAAATGCGCAGAGTTATGGCTGCGATGGTGTTGTTCGCGCTGGTGGCAGTGCCGGCAGCGGCGCAGACCAGCAAGCCCGCGGCGAAGCCGATCGTGGTGAAGGCGGCGCGGATGTTTGACGGCAAGGCGGACCGCGTGGTGACGCCGGGGCTGGTCGTCGTGGCGGAAGGAAAGATTGTCGCGGTTGGCGCGAGCGCGTCCATTCCGGCGGACGCGGAAGTGATCGAGCTGGGCGATGCCACGCTGCTTCCCGGCTTCATTGACGCGCACACGCACCTCTCGAGCGAAGCGAGCGACGACTGGAAGCAGTCGCGGCTCGACCGGCTGCAGAAGACGGCGGCGGAGAAGGCGCTGGACGCTTCAGTGCCCGCGCGCAAGACGCTGCTGGCCGGGTTCACGACGATTCGCGACGTGGGGTCAGCGGATTTTGTGGACGTGGGCCTGCGCAACGCCATCCGCAATGGAAAAGTTGTCGGGCCGCGGATGCTGGTGGCGGTAAACAGCATCGGCTCCACCGGCGGGCACTGCGACGATTCGGCCGGTTACCGGCAGGGGCTGCTGCCAGAGCCGGGGCCGTCGGAGAGCGTGGTGAACGGAGCCGACCAGGCGCGGCAAGCGGTGCGCATCAACCACAAGTACGGCGCCACGGTGATCAAGACTTGCGCGACCGGCGGCGTGCTTTCGTTGACCGACGCGGTGGACACGCCGCAACTCACTCAGGAGGAATTGAACGCGCTGGTGGACGAGGCGCACACGCTGCGGTTGAAGGCAGCGGCGCACGCGCACGGAGCCGAAGGCGCCAAGCGCGCCATCCGCGCGGGGATTGACTCGATCGAGCACGGGTCGTTCCTCGACGACGAAGCGCTGGAGATGATGAAGGCGCGCGGGACGTATCTGGTGTCGACGATGATGGCGCTGGTGGGAATACAAGAGCGACTGGCGCGCGGCGTGTACATGCCGCCGGCAATTGTGGAGAAGGCGCAGGCGGCAATGGCGTCGCTCAACGCGACGTTCGCACGCGCCGTGACGAAGGGCGTGAAGATTGGCTTCGGCACCGACGCGGGCGTCTATCCGCACGGGCGCAACGCAGAGGAGTTTACGCTGATGGTCAACGGCGGGATGACTCCGGCAGCGGCGCTGCGCGCGGCCACTTCGGCCAATGCCGACCTGCTCGGACTGACCAGCGAGATCGGCACGCTCGAAGCCGGGAAGCTGGCCGACGTTGTGGCCGTGCCCGGCGACCCGACGCAGAATATCCGCCAGACAGAAAAAGTGTTCCTCGTGATGAAAGAAGGAGTGGTCTATCGCAATGACCGCGCTGCGGGTGCGCGATAAAGCGAGTACCTCCGACGCAATTTTATGATCTGGCAGGCTCGGAGTAGAAAATTTGGAGTGACGCGCCGGAACTCAGGTAAAATGAGCAAAGAGCCGCAGACAACGTGCAGGCATTGAGGGTGCTGTGAAGATCAAAGTTGTAGTGCATGAAGCTGAAGAAGGCGGGTACTGGGCCGAGGTTCCTGCCATTCCGGGCTGTGCGACCCAGGGTGAGACCTTCGAGGAACTGCTGGCCAACCTCTACGAGGCTGTAGAAGGCTGCTTGTCCGTTGACGTCGAGCAGCCGAAGTCCACAGGCACCGATCGGGTTGTGGAAATCGTTGTATGAAGTCCATTTCCGGCAGGGCGTTCGCGAAAGCGATCGAACGCCACGGCTGGAGATTGCTGCGCATTCAAGGCAGTCACCACATTTATGGAAAGCTGGGCAACATTGTGCGGATTTCTGTTCCCATTCACGGTAACAAGCCACTAAAACTCGGCCTGTTCAAACACATCCTTAAGCAAGCTGGCCTCACCGAAGCTGATCTCGAGTAGACCTCGCGGCTGTACAGTTCAGATCTTGATGAAAACGCGGCGGCGGTAGAGGAGCCAGTTGAAGGCGAGGAAGAGCAGGACGAAGCAGACGGCGAAGAGCAGCGAGGCGTTTTCCGGGGCGGCCAGCGGGGCGAAGAAGCGGTTGTAGATGTAGGAGTGAAGCGAGATTTGCCGAAGGACGGCAGGTGCGCCGCAGTCGGGTGGACAGGCTCCCTCGACTACGCTCGGGACAAGTTCCGCCTGTCCCACGGTGATTTTGATGAGGCCCATAGATTTAGCCACGAGGCCGGAGAGAGCGAAGACAAACAGCGCGTTGGTGCCGAAGATGATGAAGGGTTTGGCCCAGCGGCGCCAGCCGCGGAGTTCCACCAGCCAGTAAAGTCCCGCCAGCAACACCATCGCAAACCCGCCCGTGAGGATCACGTAGCTCGAGGTCCACAAGTTTTTGTTGATGGGGAAGATGGGGTCGAGCAGTTTCCCTAAAACGAGGCAAGCCCCGCCGGCGAAGAACAGGCCGTAGGCCTTGAGCTGCTGCGCGCGCGCCGAGCGGATCCAATCCCCAACCAGCACGCCGATGAGAACGGTGGCAATCGCCGGCAGAGTGCTGAGCAGGCCTTCAGGGTCCCACGTGCGGGTCTGACTCCAGAGGTGGCCGGAGAGCAGCGCGCGATCAATATACGCGGCGAGGTTGCCCTGCGGAGTGAGGTTGCCGGCGCCGTAGCCGGGCACGGGGACGAACGTCATCAGCGCCCAGTAGCCGACCAGCAAAACGAAAATCACTGCAGCGATGGGCGCGGCGTCGCGCGCGGTGGCGGGACGGGCAAGCGAGCGGCGTCGCGCGGCGAGCACAATCAGCGCGGCGCAGAGGTAGCAGACAGCAATGCGCTGCAGCACGCCCGGGATGCGGATGGTGGCCAGCCGGAAATAAGGGAAGCCGTGGAGGAATAGTCCGACGGCGAAAATCACGGCGCTGCGCCAGAGAACGTGGCGGGCAAGCTGCGCCGCGGTGGCACCCCGCCTAAGGCGGGCCGCAAAAGAAAAAACCATCGCTACGCCGACAATAAAGAGGAAGAAAGGGAAAACGAGGTCGGTGGGCGTCCAGCCGTTCCAGGGGGCGTGCTGCAGCGGCCAGTAGATGTGCGACCAACTGCCGGGGTTATTGACCAAGATCATCGCGGCGATGGTGAGCCCGCGAAAGACGTCGAGCGAGACAATACGGCCGGAGGACGTGGCATCGGCCAAAGGGGCGGCAGGCGGCGCAACTGGCTCAGTGCGCGCACCGCCCGCAGGCGCTGCGATTGGTGACTTAATGGGATCCGTGGGAGCGATGGTCGGCCTCCGCGCGGGGATGGTACTCCGGCGGAGGCACACCGGCAACAATTGGGCAGTGAGGATGAATCGAGGCTAAGGCCGAATCTCGCGGGCGATGGTGTCGGCGCGCTGCTTCGCTTGCGTTGCTGCTTCCTCTTGGCCGGTCTCGCGCAACAGAGCAATGAGGTGCCGAAGCACCGATTGGATGGATTTGGAGTATTCGTTTTTGAGGGATTCGGACCCTATTTGTTCCCGCGCCTTCCGGAGCGTCGCTTCCGCTCGTTCGTAATTGGACTGAGCCTTCTCAATCTCTCCTGTTGCGTGGAAGCCCATGGCAACGTCATAGTACGCGTAGCCAAGCTCTGCCTCCGTGGGCTTCAGGCTCGCGGTGCCAATGGCTAATTCACGCTGATAAAAGATTAGCGCTTCAGCGTATTTCCTTTGATAGAAGAGTACATGGCCACTCAGTTGGTTTGCAGTCATTCGCTCGAGTTGCCGTTCCAGGGGCAGCCTCTCGCTTAGTTCCACCAGAGACCTACACGGCGCTTCAGCCTCTCCGTACCGGCGCTGCTTGAGCAGGTTTCTGCATTCGTCCTCACGTTTGAAGTAGATTTGATTGTTTTTCTGCTCAGCCTTGTATTCCGCGTCCGGGACACCGAGCGAGAAAGGTACCTCGACCACAGTTTTGGTAGTCACTGGTTGATCATCCACTAAGAACGGTTTGAATTGCCATTGCTTCACAGCATCAATAGCGGATTGGACGAACAGCGGATGGCCGCTCAAAACTTTATAGGATTCAACTGACCCTGTCTTGGAGATGACAACTTCTATTTTTACAACTCCCTGCAGACGGGCCATCCTGGCCAGCGGGGGAAAGACAGGGGCGACTTTTTTGATGAGGTTCTGTTCGGCCGTTTCCGATTGAACAGAAACAAGTCCCTTCTCAGCCTTGCCAGCGGCGCTCGGAGGAGTTCTGGACTGACCCCAGGAGAGGACCGAGGTCAAAAAAGCGATTGCGAGAATCCATGATCGCACGGCGATGTGCGGCTCCCGAGTCAAGCCAACAGCCAATGTTAAACCCATGTTGCTCAGGAAGGCTCTAAATTTCTAATATACTGACTATCCTCAAGAGTATACACCCGGCAAGAAAAGTGAGGGGCAGGCCCCCTTCGCTTGCGCTCCGGGTCGGTTGTAGCCTGCCCCGCGGGGACGGAACTGGTTCCGGCGAGCTACTTCAGTTCGACGACGATGATGTGAAGCGTCGTCTTGCCGGTGTTCACCCCGGAGTGCGTGGCCGGCGTCCCATATTCGGCGGTGTCTTTGACTTGGTTTATGGTCTGTTTGGTGCCGTCCTGATTGGTGATCTCGACGGTGGCGTCAGCGAGCGCGACGAGCACATGGTTGCCGTGGGTGTGCGCGGGCACAGAGCCGCCGGGCGGGACCACAAGTTCGAACTGGACGGCGTGAGCGTTTTCCACGACCTGTTTGTACGGCGCGGGCAGCGAGGGATGGCGCGCCTGGTTCGCCGCAGGAGCCGGCTGTTTGAACTCAATCAGGATGGAGTGCATAGTGGCCTGGCTCACGTTCTGTGAGCTGTGCGATTCGGCCGGGCGATAGGCTCCGGTGCCGCGTTTGGCATCGGCGCCGAAGGTTTCGGTTTTGCCGCTGGTGCTGGTGAAGCGGGTGCTGCCCGGCGTGAGGGTGACGATCATCATGGCGGGGTGCGAGTGGACGGCCATGGTGGAGCCGGGCTGAGTGACGACGTCGAGGACGCGGACCTGATCGTTTTCAAAGATCACCTTGACGCCGGTGGGAGCGACTTTGGTGATGTCCTGCGCGAGCGCGGGCACTGCGGCCAGCAACAATACACACACAACCGAGAAAATGCTCCTAGTGAAATGTCGGGGCAATGCAGCCATAGGCTTCTCCTTTTCGAACGAGCGATGGGAATGGACCAACTGTCGGGAGAGTTTAGGACAATTGCCCGCTGGGCGCAAGAGGGAAGCGAAGCCGGCCAACGTCCCGCGCTTCCAAGAAGCCCTGCGGCGCATGGGCCTGGCCAGCTAATCCAGCGCCGCTTCGACGACGAAAAGTGAAACGAGCGGACTAACGCGCGGTGATGAGAAGCGACCGCACCCGTGCGACCAGGTCGGAGCCAGCCTGGCCGGCTTCCGCAGTGGAGAAGCCGGAGTCCAAGTGCAGGAGTTGTACTTTCGGATCCACGCGCGTGAACACCGCGGCGAGCGGCTCATGGGATGGCGATTGAACTTTCGGGCCGAGGATCACCAGGCCCGGGCGCACGGCTATGGTGAGCGTGCCGGCGTCAAGAAGATTGTCAGTGGTGTGGACTTCGTAGCCTTCGCGCTGCAGCAGGACGCGCAGGCACGCCAGGACATCGTTGGAGTCGTCCACGCAGAGGATTTTCATTTTTGGTTCGGCTGGATTTTCTTCGGCCGGGCGCGCGTGCGCGGAAAAGGATTGCAGCGCCTCCTCCTCTGTCTCGCAGATCTGCACCACGCCGAGCAGGTTTGTGATCTGAAACACCTGGCGAAGCTGAGGTGACAGCTTGCAGAGCTTCAGGTCACCGTGCGCAGCCCGCAGTGCACCCCGCAGGCGGACGATCACTCCCAGGCCGCTGCTGTCCATGCCGCCGACTTCTTCCATGTGCAGCACGATCTGCCGGGTCTCCTTCATCAGCCGTTCGACTTCGGCGCGCAGCGCACGAACGTCGTCGCCGGAGACCAGGCGTCCCCGACATCGCACCACGGCGACCTCACCGGCCCAGTTCGCTTGCAGCTCGAGTGGCACCGCCCCCTCCGACTTTGAGGTGCTTTGTATCACACTGTTGGCGCCGATGCAGCGCGACAATGTTCCGGCTTGCGAGTTTCGGGCGACATTGGGCAGACGCCCATGCGGAACAGCAGGGGGACCAGTCGGGCCTTATAGCGAAGTGGAAGGATCGGCAGGCCCGCACTGTAAATGGAAGGTTGGCTCCCCGGGCTAGATTCGAACTAGCAACCCTTCGGTTAACAGCCGAATGCTCTACCATTGAGCTACCGGGGAGCAGAGGAACACAGCGGAAAAAGTATTCGGTGGCTCAGCGAACTCAGTTTAGCGAAGGCGTTCGGGAGTGTCAATTCACTGGAGGTCAGAGGTTGGAAGTGGGAAGTCGGAAGCGAGATGCCTTGACTCAGGACTGGCAACTGACAACTGAGTGCTGCAATCTGAAAGCTGATGGCTGATTGCTGAGGGCTGACAGCTACTGCAGGCGCTGGGTCTGCGCGTCGAAGCCGATGAGGGTATCGAAGATGGCCAGCACGTGGCGGCGGTATTCGACGATGCGCTCGAAGATATCGCGGAAGCCGGGCTCGCGCTGGGCTTCGCGGTGCCATTTGGCCAGCACGGCGGGCGGGACTTCGATATCGCGGCGGAGCTGGTCGGGAGAGTGGCCACGCAGGAAGAGTCCGTAGAAAAAGGCGGCTTCGCGCTGGGGGAATTCCAGTTCGCGCGGGCTTTCGTTCGTGGCTGGTTCTTGGTGCAACATACCAAAGTGAACAAGGTAGTTTACCCAAAGATTTTTCGGCGTCAAGTGGTACAGAGGTACCCGCGGTACCAGGCCGGTACTATCCGGCCGGCTGGCGGGCCGAGCGGACAAAATCGCGCAGCGTGGAGACGTTGGGGCCGTAGGCGCCCACGCGGCTGGCGTCCACGGGCAGGCCCAGGCGTTCGGCAAGATCGAGGTTGATGCCGGCGTCGTCCAGCTCGGCCAGGCTGAAGCCCACGGCCGGCAGAACGCGGTTCGAGCCAGTAGGATAGATCGGGCGGGGAGGCCGCATCCGGCGCCACGGCCGGCGAGTCAGCTCGAAGAAGTGTTGCCAGTCTCGCTTATCCCACATGGTGTCCCGCTCCTTCCGGTTCGGGCACGCACGAAAGATTCGATGCGCGCGAGCGGCTCCAGGTCGCCTGGTCTTTAACCTGCGGGCCGCGCCGCAGGGACGTGAGTTCGGATATACGCCCCTGAAGAGGCGGCGTCTAGTATCCGTTAGGCGATGTTTCCTACCGGTTACGGGAGTGTAACTTTCGCGCCACATGTCCCTCATGTGTGATTACGCAAAAAGGAAAACATCGGTTCCAGGTGCGGACGTGCGCGGCGGAGAAAGCGCAGAAATACGGGGCTGAATCGCCCGGTGTTATACTTGGAACCCAAAGCTGTCCGCCTGGAGAAACTGACTGCATGGCGAAGCCGGTCATCGTCGTCCACTACCATGAGCTCTGGCTGAAGGGCCGGAACCGCAACTTTTTTCTGGCCAAGCTCAGGCAGGCGCTGGTGCGCTCGCTCGAAGACATGGGCGTCGAGCGCATCGGGCGGCCGGGCGACCGGATGATCATCGAGCTGGGCGAAGGGGCGCGCGTCGAGGAGGCCATCGAGCGGCTAAAGTGCGTGCTGGGCGTGGCCTACTTCGCCGTGGCGCGGCGCGTCGAGCGCGACATGGACGCCATCTGCCGCGCCGCGTGGGACGAAATCGAGCCGGAGAAGTTTTCGAGCTTTGCCGTGCGCGCCAAGCGCAGCGACAAGTCGTTCCCCGTGCCGGTGATGGAGATCGAGCAGATTGTCGGCCGCTACCTCTTGGACAAACTGCGCGCCGCCGGCCGCGACGTGCGCGTCAACCTGGACGCCCCCGAGCTCACCTGCTGGATCGAGATCCCGCCCGGGCCAGTGCTGGTTTATGCGCGGAAGATCGCCGGACCGGGCGGCCTGCCAGCCAACTCCGGCGGGCGGATGATGTGCCTGCTCTCGGGCGGGTTCGATTCGGCCGTGGCCGCGTACAAGATGATGAAGCGCGGCGCGCACATCACGTTTGTGCACTTCTGGGGAGGCGGGGCGCGGCCGGGGGAATCGTCGGTGCACGTGGCGCGCGAGCTGGCGCGGAAACTGGTGCCGTACCAGCTCACCGCGAAACTCTACCTCGTCCCGTTTGAGCCGCTGCAGCGCGAAATCGTGCAGTGGGCGCCGGAGACTTATCGCGTGCTGCTCTATCGGCGGCTGATGCTGCGCATCGCCGAACAGCTCGCCTACCGCGACCACGCGCAGGCGCTCGTCACCGGCGACAGCCTGGCGCAAGTGGCGTCGCAGACGCTGCAAAACATGGTCGCCGTCGGCGCGGCGTCGCGCCTGCCCGTCTTCCGGCCGCTGGCCGGCGACGACAAACTCGAAATCCTCGCGCTGGCGCGCAAGATCGGCACGCACGACATCTCCGCCGAGCCCTTCCACGACTGCTGCCCGGTGTTCATGCCGCGCACGCCGGCGCTGTACGCGTCGGTCGAAGACCTCGACCGCGCCGAGGCCGAGATGGCCGCCGCGTCAAACGGCGGAAGCTCGGTCGAAGCGCTGACGCGCCGCGGCGTCGAAGCCGCCCAACTCGAGCGCTTCCGCTACTCCGCCGGCCGCGTCGAGCAGGTTGACTCCTTCCGCCCCGCCGCATCCGCTGCCGCACCCACCGCGCGCTCCGTCCGCAAAGCTTCCGCGTAGTGCAATTGCCATTCCCTCATCTGACGGATGCGTCTTCACGGCCCTCCCGGCGGAAACCTCTTAAACCCTTCCGTCGCCGCATACAGCCCCAGAAAGAAAAAACTGTTGTAACTCAAATGCACCAGAAAACTCGCCAGCACCGTGCCCGTTTTCGCCCGCACCCACGTCAGCACAATCCCGACCCCAACCAGCAGCGCGATCTGCCCCGTCCCGCCCCGCAGTTGCGGCGCGTGCATCAACCCAAACAGCATCCCCGTCACCACCACTCCGCCCGCCACGCCCAGGCTTCGCGCCAGCACCGGGTAGAGGTACCCGCGAAAAATCGTCTCTTCCACCAGCGGCGCCAGCAGCACCGCCATACCCATCAACAGCAGCGCGCTCTGCCGGTCTTGAAAAAATTCCTCAATCGGCAGCTTCGTCTTGGTCTTCACGAAAAAGTTCAGCACCCAGACCACCACGGCCAGTCCCACCCCGCCCAGCACCGCCAGCAGCGCCCCGGCCGCCGGCGGCACCGTACTCGACCGCAGCGCCCGCCAACCAATTGTCTTCCAGAACGGCGACTCATATCGTACCCGGATAAAGAAAAATAAAAACAGCATCAGCAACCCGAACCACAGCGTCTGGATCACCGTCAGCAGCACCGCCTTCAGCGGATACGTGTTCAGGTCCGCCACCTTCACCGACCACCCCGCCGCCGAAAGCACTCCCAGTGCGATCCCGAGCACTACACTGATCACCAGGAACCCGCCCGCGGCCACCGCCACAAAAATCCCCACGCCTCCCCAACCCCACGGCGCCCGCAAATCCTCCGGCAGCCCCGCCCACTTCTCCGCCGCCGCTGGCAAAGCTGCCCCTTCGCTTCCGCCTTGCCCCATCAGCAAAGTTGGGCCTGCTTCACCACTCGGTTGCCCCAGCTCAGCAGCCTTTGCGGCCCGCTCACCCGGCTGCTCCGCCGGTTCATCCGGCCGCTGCATCCCGTTTTTTTCGTCTTCGCTCATCGCATTTACCAGATCGCCTTCTCGCTCTTCTTCTTCTCTCTTTTTTTCTCTTTTCTATCTTGTCTTTTCTCTTCCCCTAACCCTTACTCCCTGTTCTTAACGCCGCCGCCAGCAGCGGCAGCAGAATCTCATGGTGTCCGGTAATCGCATACCCGCGCGACTTCCCTCTGCCCTTCCCGCTCCCCGCCGTCGGACGCCGCACCACATTCATCAGCGGCCGGTAGCCTTGTATAAAGTCAAAGTTCGCCGTGGTAATCGGAGCCAGCCGCGTCCCCAGGTTTCGCACCACCGACACCGCCTTCAGGAACACCTCCGGCAGCACCACCGCCGACCCCCAGTTCAAGTACACGCCGCCCGGCTGCATCCGTTTCACCAGCGCGCAAAACAACCGAAAGTCGTGGAACGTCGCCGCGCCCATCGCCGCCCCGTCCGCCGACCGGTGCATGTGGGGTATGTCCGTCCCGATTGCCAGGTGCACCGTCACCGGCACGCCCGCGCGGTACGCCGCCATCAGCAGGCTCGCCTCAGCAAACTTCACCTTCAGCCGACCGCTCGTCAGCAGTTTCCCCGCCGCCTCGCCCATTCCGATCCCGCTCCGCGCCGCACCAACGGCAATCTCGTTCAAGTAAAGCCCCGTCTCCTCCGCCATCCCAAACTCGCCCCGCCCCAGCACCGCCTCCACGTTCTCGGAGGTATTCCCCACCAGCGCAATCTCAAAATCGTGCACCAGCGCCGCGCCATTCATCGCCACGCCGCTCACATACCCGCGCCGCAGCAGATCAATCAGCACCGGCGCCAGCCCCACTTTAATCACGTGCCCGCCAATGCCCCACAGAATCGTCCGCCGCGGAGCCTGGCCCGGTCTGACCGGGCTCCGCGCCCTTCGAATCGCCGCAATTACTTCGCGCAGGTCGTTCCCCGCCAGAATCCTCGGCAGCGACTCGATCAGTTCCCGCACACTCGCCCCGCGTCCCACCGGCCGCCCAAACACCCGCACCGTCACCTTGCTCTTCCGCCCCGCCAGCGGATACGTCCGCACCTTCTCCAAGCTGATCGGTTGTATCGGGTAGCGACTCATGGGCGAATCTCGCACTCTACTTGCTCTCGCCCCGCCCGCGCAAGCACCGCCTCTCCTTCTCGTCATTCCGAGCCCCCGGCCCGCCTGAGGCGGGCGATGCCGGGGCGAGGAATCCCTCTGCCGGTCCTTCAATTCCTTTCAACCCATTTCTCGGCCTCTCATGAGCCCCAATAACAAAATTGCCCGGAGCCTTCCCGCCCCGGGCCTCTCTTCCCCTACCCCCTAACCCCTTCCGTTCAGCACCCTCCCCAGCGCCTGCCCCGTATACGACCTCTTCACCCGCGCCACCTGCTCCGGCGTCCCTTGCGCGACCACGCGCCCTCCGGCCTCTCCTCCTTCCGGCCCGAGGTCAATGATCCAGTCGGCCTGTTTGATGACGTCCAGGTGGTGCTCGATGACGATCACGGTGTTCCCCAGACTCACCAGCCGGTGCAGCACGTCCAGCAGTTTCTTCACATCGTCGAAGTGCAGACCCGTGGTCGGCTCATCCAGAATGTAGAGCGTCCGCCCTGTCTGCCGTTTGGACAGCTCTCGCGCCAGCTTAATTCGCTGCGCCTCGCCTCCCGACAGCGTCGTCGCCGACTGCCCCAGTTGGATGTACCCCAGCCCGACCTCCACCAGCGTCTCCAGCTTCTGCCGCACTTGCGGAATGTTCTCCAACACCTTCAACGCCTCTTCCACCGGCAAGTGCAGCAAATCCGAAATCGAATAGCCTTTGTATTTCACCGCCAGCGTCTCGGAGTTGTACCGCTTCTCCCGGCACACCTCGCACGTTACAAACACGTCGGGCAAAAAATTCATCTCGATGCGCCGCAGCCCGTCGCCCTGGCACGCCTCGCACCGCCCGCCCTTCACATTGAAGCTGAATCGCCCCGGCCGGTAGCCTCGCTCGCGCGATTCCGGCAGCATCGCAAACAGCTCGCGGATGGGCGCAAACACTGTCGTGTACGTCGCCGGGTTCGACCGCGGCGTCCGCCCGATCGGCGCCTGGTCAATCTCGATCACTTTGTCAATGGACTCGCTCCCGCTAATCGCCTTGTGCGCCCCGGGCTGCTCCGTTGATCGATACAACTTCTGTGCCAGCGTCCGGTACAGCACGTCATTCACCAGCGTGGATTTGCCCGACCCCGATACGCCCGTCACCACCGTCAGCAGCCCCAGCGGAAACGTTACGTCCAAGTTTTTCAGATTATTCGCCTGCGCCCCCAGCACCGTGAGGCACTTCCCGTTCGACGCGCGCCGCTGTTCCGGAGTCGGGATCCGCATCGCTCCCGCCAGGTACCGGCCCGTCAGTGACGCCGCGTTCTTCGTAATCTCTTCCGGAGTACCGCATGCCACCAGCCGCCCTCCGGCGTTTCCTGCTCCCGGCCCCAGGTCCACCACATAGTCCGCGCGGCGTATCGTCTCCTCGTCGTGCTCGATCACCAGCACCGTGTTTCCCAGCTCGCGCAGTTGCTCGAGCGACCCCAGCAGCCGGTTGTTGTCCCGCGCGTGCAGCCCGATCGACGGCTCGTCCAAGACGTAAAGCACGCCCCGCAACCGCGACCCAATCTGCGTCGCCAGCCGAATCCGCTGCGCCTCGCCTCCGCTCAACGTCGCCGCGGACCGGTTCAGGCTCAGATACCCCAGCCCCACCGCCAGCAGGAACTCCAGCCGCTCGCCAATTTCATTCAGCACGCGCCCGGCAATCTCCTTCTGCCGCGGCGTGAGCTTCGCCAGAATCTTGTCCACCGCCGGGCGCGCTTTCACCAGATCCATCGCCGTAAACTCTGCGATGGAATAGCCGCCGACTTTCACCGCCAGGCTTTCCGCCCGCAGCCGCCTTTGCCCGCACGCGTTGCAAGCCACCGCCGACATGTACTGCGTCATCCACTCGCGGTAGCTGTCCGAATTCGACTCCTGAAAACTCTTCTCCAGAAACCCAAACACGCCCTGGAACCGCAGCCCTTTCTCCCCACGTCCCCTGCTCGGTTTCTCCCTCCGCTCGTGACCCGCCGTGGCGGGGGCCACCTCAATCGTCCCGCCCACCGGCGGGTTGCCGTACAAAATCAAGTTCTGCACTTTGCGCGGCAGCTTCTCAAACGGCTGCGTCAGGTCAAACCCATGCGCGTACGCCGCCAGCTCCAGCGATCGCTTCAAAAACATTGACCCTGACCCCGGCCCCAGCCCGCCTTCAAACAGCGGCCGCGACCAGTCCACGATCACCTTCGCCGGGTCCAGGTCGTATTTCGACCCCAGCCCGTTGCACGCCGGGCACGCGCCGTACGGCGAATTGAAACTGAACGATCTCGGCTCCAATTGCGGCACCGAAATCCCGCAGTCCGCACACGCCAGCTTCTCCGCGTACAGTTGCTCGGCCCCGCCCACGATCGCCACCGTCACCAGTCCCTGCGCCAGCTTCAGTGCCGTCGCAATCGAGTGTTCCAGCCTCTTCGCAATCCCCGGCTTCACTAGTAAACGGTCCACCACCACTTCAATCGTGTGGTTCTTCCGTTTGTCGAGCTGGATCGGCTCGTCCAGTTGCCGCAGCTCTCCGTCAATCCGCGCCCGCAGGAAGCCGTCCTTGGCCAGCTTCTCGAGTTCCTTCTTGTACTCGCCCTTCCGCCCGCGCGCGATCGGCGCCAGGATCATCACCCGGTCATCGGGCTTCAGTCGCAGGATGGATTGCACAATTTGTTCGGTGGATTGCCGCGTGATGGGCTTCCCGCAGCTCGGGCAGTGCGGCGTCCCCACCGAGCTGTACAGCACCCGCAGGTAATCGTAAATCTCGGTAATCGTTCCGACCGTGGACCGCGGCGACCGCGTCGTCGTCTTCTGCTCGATCGCAATCGAAGGCGATAGCCCCTCGATCGAGTCCACTTCCGGCCGCTCCATCTGGTCCAGGAACTGCCGCGCGTACGCCGAGAGCGACTCCACGTACCGTCTCTGCCCCTCGGCGTAGATCGTGTCAAACGCCAGCGACGACTTCCCCGACCCCGAAAGCCCGGTCACCACCGTCAGCGTATTCCGCGGGATCTCCAGGTCGATATTTTTCAGGTTGTGCTGCCTCGCCCCGCGCACAACAATCTTGTTCAGTCCCGTCATCCCTCTCGCACCCACTCAACCGTCTCTCGCGTTCACTCAACTGTATCCCGCTGTAATCCTCACGAAACCCTGCCACTTATTCTGTCAACCTCAAGCGACCCCACCACCACCTCCGTCTTTAATCGTCAATGGATCAATGATCCAATGGCTCAATCCCTTCCCTTCTCTCCACTCCCTTTGCGGCCCCGTCACCCACTGGGCACAATTCGCCCAGCCTAATCCTTCAATATAACACAGCCTCCAACCCTCTCCGGCTTGCTCCTGTGCGCTTATCTCTTTTGGAACCTTCACCTGCAGGGTTCATTGACGCCTGCGGGTATCTTCTGCACAGTCGAATTGCGTGGGGTTACCGTCGTGGCCAAGAAAAAACTGGGTGAAGTTCTGCGCGAGCGCGGCCACATCAGTGGCGAACAGCTCCACAATGCAATCCAGGAACAGCAGGGCAAGCTCCTTTATTTAGGTGAGCTCTTGCTTGACCGCGGCCTGGTGGCCAAAGAAGACCTGCTCTCCGCTCTTGTCGAAGTCACCCAAATCCCCTACGTGGACTGCCGCCTGGAACAGCCCGCCGCCGCCGCGCTCAAGCTTATCCCGCAAAATATCGCGCGCCGAACTTGTGTCCTGCCGCTCTCCCGCAAGGAGAATGTTCTCATTGTGGCCATGGCCGAGCCTCAAAACCTCAACAAGATCAGCGAGCTTCGCTTCCTCACTGGCCTGAACATCGCTCCGCGTTTCGGCATCCGCGACGAAATCCTCGAGGCCATTGACCGCTGCTATGCCGACCCCGGCTCGCCGCAGGAGAGGGAACTTCTGCAGCTCTCCCTACCCGACGACAGCATCCTCGAGGACATGGAGTTCATCACCACCAGCGCCCGCAAGAGCAATCAGGAGGCCACGCTCGAATTCCAAGCCGACCTGAAAAACCGCCGCACGCCCGCGGTCCGCCTGGTCTCTTCCATTCTTCGCCACGCTGCCGATAAGCGCGCCAGCGACGTTCACATCGAGCCTCAGTCTCTGGACACCGTGGTCCGTTTCCGCGTGGACGGCGTCCTCCGCGAATTTCAGCGCATTCCCCGCGGCTTGCAGAACTCCCTCGCCTCGCGCATCAAGATTCTCGCCGACCTCGACATCGCGGAACGTCGCGTCCCTCAGGACGGCCGCTTCCTTGTCCGCATGGGCAAAAAGAAATTCGACCTGCGTGTCTCCTCCCTTCCCACCGCCTACGGCGAAAAGGTCGTCCTTCGCCTGCTCAGCCCCGAATCCCCGCTCGCCAGCTTCGACGATCTGGGCCTTTCCCGGTCCGTCCAGGAAACCCTCAACCGCGTCCTCGCTCTTCCGCAGGGCGTTCTGCTCGTCACCGGCCCCACCGGCTCCGGCAAGAGCACCACTCTCTACGCCTCGCTCAATAAACTTCGCTCTCCGGGCGTCAATATCGTCACCGTCGAAGACCCCGTCGAGTACATGCTCGAAGGCCTCAACCAAGTCCAGGTGAACATGAAGGCCGGCCTCACTTTCGCCTCGGCCTTGCGCTCCATCCTTCGTCAGGACCCAGACATCATTCTCCTCGGCGAAGTCCGCGACCTCGAAACCGCCGAAATCGCCATGAAGGCCGCCCAGACCGGCCACTTGGTCCTTTCCACTCTTCACACCAACGACAGCATCTCCGCCCTCACCCGTCTCCTCGATCTCGAAGTCCCCGGCTACATGATTGCGTCTTCGGTCAGTGCCATCATGGCCCAGCGCCTCGTGCGCCGGCTGTGCTCCTGCCACAAGCGCGTTCCGCCCTCACCCGAGCAAAACGCCCAGCACCGCGCCGTGGGCCTCGTGGACCCCGCCGAGCTGCTGTCGGTTCCCGTTGGCTGCCCTGCCTGTGATCAAACCGGTTACCTCGGCCGCGTCGGCATCTACGAGATTCTGTGGCTTGACGACGCCATGCGCGCCTCCATTCGTTCCGAAGTCAATGTGGACGAAATCCGCGCCCTGGCCCGCAACTCCGGCATGGTTTCGCTTCAGGCCGATGCCCTCGATAAAATTCAGGCTGATCTGACCACCCTCGAAGAAGTCCAACGCGTCATCTATTTCGACGACATGCTGAGTCTCCGTTGTCCCAGTTGCGATCGCGACCTGCACCAGGCCTTTGCCTTTTGCCCGGGTTGTGGTGCGAAAACGGCCGGCGTGTCCGTTCATGGGCATGCACAGGAATCCGAGAGCGTCTTCGCGGAGGGGCGCCGCCGATGAAAACCAGCAACAGCAGTGATCTGGTCGGCGTCGAGCGCCAGGCCACTCGCTTCCAGCAGCTCAGCTCTCTGGCCATCGAGTACGAAGGCTCTGAGCAAGCCATCCAGTTGCGCCCGCCCGACATCAGCGCGCGCGGCATGTTCATTAACACCTCGCGCTCTTTCCCCGAAGGCGCAGTCCTTAAAGTCCGCTTTCGCCTGGCCTGCTCCGGCCGCGAAATCCGTGCCCGCGCCGAAGTCCGCTATTGCCTTCCCGGCGTCGGCATCGGCGTCGAGTTCGTTGACATCTCTCCCGCCGACCAGCTCGCCATCGAGTCCGACCTTCGCCCCGATTCCACCTAGAAGTACTGCCAAGGTAGAACGCTCGTCCTATCGACTCCCACCCTCTGCACACTTATCCTGAACTCTCGGTACGAATTCCATTCCGCATCTCGCACTGAGGACGACCCACGTGAAACGAACCGCCACCGCCACACTTCCCCCGTCCAAGTCTTCACGGCCTGACGACCGCCGCCGCACTCGCCGCGTGGCCATCTCTCAACCCATCAGCACCCGGCCCCGCCACTGCCTCAGCGGCAACTTCGAAGAAGTCCGCGCCACCGTCAACGTTTCCGTCGGCGGCCTCTACTTCCGCACCTGGCGAGCCACCTACTTCAAGGGCATGGACCTCATCGTCACCTGCCTCCCGTGCTCTCCGCGCGGCGGCCTCGCTCTCGAGTACCTGGCCCGCGTCGTTCGCGTCGAGCCTCATGCCGAGTACCGTTTCGGCGTCGCCGTCGAACTCCTCGCTCCTCTCCGTGCCGTCCGCACCGAACGCTCTCACGGCTCGCGCAACTCCTGATCTCTCCCTGTCGGTACCGTCCTGCTGCTCGCGGTCATTCCGAGCGCAGCGAGGAATCCCTCTTCGCCGCCGCCTTTTCCCCTTCCGGTTCCCCCACCTCGCCCAGGGCGCGGTCGATGGTGTCCGGCTGCAGCCGCTTGAGGAAGCGGTATAAGGTGGTTGAATCGGGCACGCTCGCGAGGCCCAGCAACGCCAGCAGTTGCGGCTGGGTGAACTGATGCTTGCTGAAGCGGGTCCGATAGGGCGGCAGAACCGTGGTGGCAACTTGCAGGGCCACGCGGGCAAACGGAATTAGTCCAACTTCGGCCATCTCCCCTTCTGGCCACACAGTCCAACGCACTCTTCGGCTCCCGTCGGGGCCAAATCTTCCGCCGATGCCGAGGATGTCAACAGAGCCATCTAAAATTTCAGTTCTCTGCACAAACACACCCCCACGGCAAATCAGAATTGGGATTTGCTCCAACCAGGCCGGAACTACTTCTTCCCGAGGAACTCCACCGCTCGCCGCAACCGCGCCACCACGCGCCGCTGCCCGATCGCCAGCATGGTGTCAAAGAGCGGCGGGGCCACCGCCTGCCCCACAATCGCCACGCGCGTCGCATTGATCAGCAGCCCGGCCTTCACGGCTTCCGCCGCCGCCAGGTCCCGCAGCACCCGGTCGCACGCGTCGTGGCCCCAATTCGCCAATCCCGCCAGGCCATCAGCCAGTTTCGCGAGCATGCCCGCCAGCCGCTCGTCCTTCCAGAATTTTTCACGCGCCGCATCGTCATACGCAAACTCATCGCTGAAAAACGCCCGCGCCCAGGTCGCAAAATCCGGCAGCAGCCGCGTCCGCGGACGAATCAGGTCCACCGTCTTCGCCAGCCACTCGCGCTGGTTGTTCGCCCACTCCTCGCGCCACAGCCCCGCGCGCTTCAGTTCGCCTTCCACCGCCGGCAGGAGTTCTTCAATCGGCAGCTTCTGCAGGTACTGCGTGTTGAACCACTCGAGCTTCGCCCGGTCAAACACCGCATTCGTCCGGCTCACTCCACCCAGCCCAAACGATTCCACCAGTTCCGGCGTGCGCAAAAACTCCCGGTCGTCTCCCG